>OCVV012883910.1_pt1 | contig 171397 bp, 120 predicted proteins | sample 1539721 | NCBI WGS metagenome assembly OCVV01 (sample SAMN02144230, study PRJEB22623) | gut metagenome | biome: sheep rumen | host: Ovis aries | place: New Zealand
ATCTTGTCGCGCCATTCCTGGCGGGTCGGGGCGGTGAAGTCCGCGAAGAGTTTTTCTTTACTATCTGCCATAGTAAGTTAAATGTTTAAGGTTTAAAGTGTAATAATTAAGGTTTTTTCGTTATTAAAAGCGGCCAAAGTTAGCAAAGTTTGTTTGTGTTGCCAAATTTGCAGGCGAAAATCGAAGGGAAGAATATTATTATTGCTCGCACGTGCGCGTAAAAGGACTTTTTTAAGCATAATGTAGCAAAAAATCAAAGGGCTGATTATGGCGTTCTGCAAAAGATGTCTATCTTTGCACAATGAATATGAAAAAAGAATTATTAGCAACAGCAATTAGGGCTGCCTTAGAAGCTGGCCATGATATTATGGCCATCTACGACGATCCAGCCGCCGACTTCGGTATCGAGCGTAAAGCCGACAATTCGCCTCTGACTCGGGCCGACAAGGCCGCACACGCACGTATTATGATGTTCCTCGAACCAACAGGAATACCTGTGCTGAGTGAGGAAGGGGCTCATCTGCCGTATGATGTCCGATGTGGTTGGCAGCGCCTGTGGATTGTAGATCCTTTGGACGGCACGAAAGAATTCATCAAACGCAACGGTGAATTCACAGTCAACATTGCCCTCATAGAAAACGGTGAGCCTGTTTTAGGCGTCATCTATGTCCCGGTAAAAAAGCAATTATATTATGGAATAGTAGGCGAAGGAGCAGATAAGGATGAGAATGGCCTTAAGTTGACGTTACCACTTGATTCTACCGATAGGCCTTACACCGTGGTTGCTTCCCGTAGTCATTTAAGTCCAGAAACAGCCGATTTCATCGATAATCTGCGTCGTGAGCATCCTGACTTGGAGCTTGTCAGCAGTGGTTCTAGCTTGAAGATATGCTTGGTTGCAGAAGGAAAGGCTGACATCTATCCTCGCCATGCTCCCACGATGGAATGGGATACTGCCGCTGGCGATGCAATAGCCCGTGCTGCAGGACGAGAGGTTGTTGATGCATTAACGGGCGAGCCGCTACACTACAACAAGGAAGATTTGCATAATCCTTGGTTTATCGTTAAATGAGCGAAAATTCAATTAATTAAAAAGGCCTGTGTCATCAACGTGACACAGGCCTTTTTCTGTTTATGTACTTGTCAGAGTTGCTTAACCGAGGAAGCTAAGCAGGATACCTGCTGCAACGGCTGAGCCGATAACACCGGCAACGTTAGGACCCATGGCGTGCATGAGCAGGAAGTTGCGCGGGTCAGCTTTGGCACCCTCTGTCTGCGAGACGCGGGCTGCCATAGGCACGGCACTAACGCCTGCAGAGCCGATGAGCGGATTGATCTTTTCTTTCAGGAAGAGGTTCATGAACTTGGCCAGCAGCACGCCACCGGCTGTACCAACACCGAAAGCAACGATACCTACACAGAGGATGCTGATCGTGCGGAAGTTCAGGAAGGCTTCAGCTGTAGCGGTAGCGCCTACAGTGGTACCGAGGAAGATTACGACGATGTTGTTGAGCTCGTTCTGAGCAGCCTTAGACAGACGCTCCACAACGCCGCTCTCCTTCATCAGGTTGCCCAACATGAGGCAACCGATCAGCGTAGCTGCACTCGGAAGGATAAGGCTGACAATGATGGCCACGATGATGGGGAAAAGAATTTTTTCCTTCTTCGAGACGGTGCGGAGCTGCGACATACGAATCTTACGTTCCTTCTCGGTTGTCAGTGCGCGCATGATAGGCGGTTGGATGACGGGCACGAGAGCCATATACGAATAGGCTGCCACGGCGATAGGACCGAGGAGATGAGGAGCCAGCTTCGAGGTCAGGAAGATAGCTGTGGGACCGTCGGCACCACCGATGATACCTATGGAAGCGGCCTCGGCTGGGTTGAAACCGAAGAAATCCATTTGTGTCACCAGGAAGGTGGCGAAGATGCCAAGCTGTGCAGCAGCGCCTAAAAGCAAGCTCTTCGGGTTGGCAATCAGGGGACCGAAGTCGGTCATAGCTCCTACGCCAAGGAAGATGAGGCAGGGATAGACACCAGCCTTGACACCTATGTAGAGCACATCGAGCAGACCTCCCTCAGCCATCACGTGGCGGTAGCTGTGGAAATAAGGGCTGTTGGGGTTAAGAAACTCGTCGTTCCACATCGAAGTGTGGAAAAGGCCTGCGTCAGGGATATTGGACAGCAGCATACCGAAAGCAATCGGCAGCAACAGCAGCGGTTCGTATTCCTTCTTGATGGCCAGGTAAAGCAGGAAGCAGGCGATGCAAATCATCACTGCATTCTTCCATCCCTCGCCAATGAAAAAGCTTGTGAAGCCCATTTCACCGAAGAACTTGCTCATGGCGTCGCCAAACGAGAAGTCTTGGGCTGAAGCCATCATGGGAATCATCAGTGCCACAGCGAGAAGACCTAAATACTTGAGATATTGTTTCATCTTTTTAATTATTCAAGATTTCAATATTCCAATCTTTATGCGAGCTCCACCAGTGCTTGTCCGCTCTGCACTTGGTCGCCTATGTTTACCTTGACGGCTGCAACCTTGCCAGCGAATTCAGCTGTGATGTTATTCTCCATCTTCATGGCTTCCATGACTACAACAGTCTCTCCGGCAGCTACTTCTTGACCTACGCTGACCAGCACCTGCTTGATAGTTCCAGGCAGAGGAGCCTCAACAGCATGAGCGCCTGCGGGAGCAGCTGCAGCGGGAGCTGCGGCGGGTGCGGGTTTCGGAGCAGGAGCTGCGGCGGGAGCTGCAGCAGGAGCCGCTGCTGACTGGAAGTCCACGAGGACATCACCTTGGTTGACGCTTGCACCTACACTTGTGCGTACTTTTACTACGGTACCGTCGGCCTCGGCCGTGATGGCGTTTTCCATCTTCATGGCTTCCATGGTGATGATAGTGTCGCCCTTCTTCACCTTCTGGCCATCGCTGACGAGGATCTGCTTGATGGTGCCGGGCAGGGGAGCTGTAACGGAGCCTGCAGCGGCAGGAGCGGCAGCAGGAGCAGCGTGGGTTGTGACTGCTGCGGGAGCGGCAGCATGATGAACGACAGGCTTGGCAGCGTGATGTGCCAGAGCGGGAACTTCAACAGCGTAAGTGTTGCCATTGAGCGTGACGGCTAAGGTGCCATTGTCCTGTTCGGCTACCTGAGCTTCGTAATCCTTGCCGTCTATCTTAAATTTGAATTCTTTCATGATTCCAGACCCCCTCTCCGCTTTCCTTCAAGAGGAATATTTGAGCGGAAGAAGTTATAGGGTCATTCTTTTTAGGTGTTAACAATTCTTGATAGTAACCATTCTCTCTCTCACAGAGAGCTTAGGGAATGGCCTTTTAGAGGTGTCTGTTCAGCTCGGCGTGCCAAGCGGTGTGATCGGTGTGGTGAATGGTAAGGATGCCACTCTCCTCGTCGTGCTGCTTATTCATATAGAGATATACAGCAGTAGCGATGGCAACTTTCTCCGCTTCTGAAGCGTCGGAGAGCTTAGCCTGCTTGGCCTTCACGTATTCAGCTCCGGTCAGCACCTTGGGCTTAGCTGCGGCTTCGGCCTTGGCTGTGGCACCCTTGGCTACGGCGCTGAAGATATAGAGCACGCATACCAACAGTATGAGTATCGCGAAGACGACACCCACGCTGATACCAGCCATGCCCCAAGCCAGGCCCCAATCGGTAGATAATGTAATCATAATAATAGACCCACCCCCCTGCTCCTCCCTGTTTGGGAGGGGAGTAAGATGCTTTAGTCCAGAAGGGCTTTTAGGGTCATTCTTTTATTAAGTTTAACTGTTCTTGAGTGGAAACCACTCCCACCCTCACAATGAGGGCAGGGGTGGTTCTTACTTTTACAAAGGAATATTACCGTGCTTCTTGGCGGGGTTGGTCATGCGCTTGTCGGCCAGCTGGTCGAGTGCGCGGATGATGCGGAAGCGGGTGTTGCGAGGTTCGATGACATCGTCGATGTAGCCATACTTGGCGGCGTTGTAAGGATTGGCAAAGAGCTTTGTATACTCGGCCTCCTTCTCGGCGATGAACTCCTTGGCAGCCTCAGGACCCTTTTCTTCCTTGATGGCCTTGGCCTCCTTGGCATAGAGTACGGCGGCAGCACCGGCAGCACCCATCACGGCAATCTCTGCCGACGGCCATGCATAGTTCATGTCACCGCGCAGCTGCTTGCAGCTCATCACGATGTGTGAACCACCGTAGGACTTACGCAGTGTAACGGTCACCTTGGGCACAGTGCACTCGCCGAAAGCGTAGAGCAACTTGGCACCGTGCAGGATGACGGCGTTGTACTCCTGACCTGTGCCAGGCAGGAAGCCAGGAACGTCAACCAGGGTTACGATAGGAATGTTGAAGGCGTCGCAGAAGCGAACAAAGCGTGCGCCCTTACGGCTGGCGTTGCAATCGAGCACACCTGCCAGTTGCTTCGGCTGGTTGGCCACGATACCTACGCTCTCGCCGTTGAAGCGTGCGAAGCCGACGATGATGTTCTTGGCGTAGTTAGGTTGTACCTCGAAGAACTCGCCGTTGTCAACGATGCTGGCAATCACCTCGTACATGTCGTAAGGCATGTTGGGGTTGTCAGGGATGATCTCGTTGAGGTAGTCGTCCCTGCGGTCGATGGGGTCGGTGCACTCTACGCGGGGAGTTTTCTCAAGGTTGTTCTGCGGGATATAGCTGAGCAGTTGCTTGATCATCGCCATAGCCTCTTCCTCGGTCTTGGCGGTGAAGTGGGTCACGCCAGACTTCGTAGAGTGGACGCTGGCGCCGCCGAGCTCTTCCTGAGTGACTACTTCGCCCAACACGGTCTTCACGACAGCGGGACCAGTGAGGAACATGTAGCTCGTGCCTTCCATCATCAAGGTGAAGTCTGTCAGTGCGGGGCTGTAGACAGCACCGCCGGCGCAGGGGCCGAAGATACCGCTGATCTGGGGAATCACACCACTGGCCATGATGTTGCGCTGGAAGATCTCAGAGTAGCCGGCCAGAGCGTTGATACCCTCTTGGATGCGGGCACCACCCGAGTCGTTGAGTCCGATGACGGGAGCGCCTACCTTCATGGCAGCGTCCATCACCTTGCAGATCTTCAGGGCCATCGTCTCGCTGAGAGAGCCGGCATTGACGGTGAAGTCCTGAGCGAACACATAGACAAGGCGACCTGCGATGGTGCCGTAACCGGTCACTACGCCGTCGCCCATGTACTGCTTCTTCTCCATGCCGAAGTTGTGGCAGCGATGCGTTACGAACATGTCCATTTCCTCGAAGCTACCTTCGTCCAAAAGCATGTCAATACGCTCGCGGGCTGTGTACTTGCCGCGGTCGTGCTGCTTCTCAATGGCTTTCTCGCCGCCGCCCAGACGGGCTTTGGCGCGGAGCTCTATGAGCTCCTGAATCTTTTCTGTTTGTTTGCTCATTGCGTTAAGAATATAGAATGTTGTTTATATGTTTGCTCTTGTAAATCAGTTACACAAAGCCGCGAATCTGCACCCTTAGGTCCAAATTCGCGGCAAAGTTAATAAAAGATTGGGGATTAGGGATTAGGGATTAAAGTTTTTTTTCGCTCTCCCTCCATTTTTTCTTGTTTTCTCTTTCCTGATTTCCTAATCCTAATTTCCATTTTTCATATATCCAAATCTTAATCCAACTCCAGAACCAATGCTTCGCGCGGAGCAAGGGTGACGTCGTGGCTTAAGTCGAAATGGCGGCCCGTAGGAATATCAACGGCCTGAGTGCTTGTGGCTGTCTGCCCGACGTCGAGAAGTTCGGCATAGCGAGCCACCTCCATTGTGGCTTCGTTATCGGTTCCGTTGACCACGGTAATGACGGTGTTGCGGTGCCAGCGGCGGGCTACGACGTAGACTCCCTTCCATGGCGTGAACTGAGTGGTGTAGCCGCGGATGATGGTTTCGTTGCCCTGGCGCCAATGCAACAGCTGGCTCAGCCACTTGAACATATCCTGCTGTTCGGGTGTTCGGCCTGCTTCGGTGAAGGCGCTGACCGCGTCGCCCGGGAATCCGCCCGGAAAATCGCAGCGCACATTGCCGTCGGTCACCTCTTTGGTGCCGTCCATGAGTATCTCTGTGCCATAGTAGATCTGCGGGATTCGTGGGAGGGTCAGCAACAAGGCCAGAGCCTGTTTCAGCTTCTCTACCTTGTAGGGACCTTGAGCCGTGCCGAGGAAACGGTCGGTGTCGTGATTGTCGACGAAGGCCATGACATGCATCGGGTCGGTGTAGAGATAGTCGTAGAGCAGGCTGCCGTATATGCGGTTGTAGCCATCCCACCAAGCGTCGGTCTGCTCGTTCTTGGCCTTGGCCAGTTTGTCGAAGAAGCTGAAGTCCATGACCGTCTTTAGGTAGGAGTTATAGTCGGTCAGTCGCGAATCCTTCTGCCATGCGGCGGTGTAGGCTGGTTCCGTGACCCATGTCTCGCCTACGACGTTGAAGTTGGGGTATTCCTTGTCGAGCCGTTGCATCCAAAGGGCCATTCCTGTAGCGTCGGCATACGGGTAAGTGTCCATGCGTATGCCGTCGATGCCCGCCGATTCTATCCACCAGATGGAGTTTTGGATAAGATAAGTCATCAGGTGTGGATTGCGGTGGTTGAGGTCGGGCATAGTGGGGACAAACCAACCGTCTACGGTCTCGCGCTTGTCAATCTCCGAAGTGTAGGGATCCAAGACGGGTGTGAGCTTGTACGATGTCTGTTGGAACTTCTCGTTGGGATGCACGGCTCCGTTCTCGTCGCGGCGGTCGTTGCCCTGCAGCCACTCGCTGATGTTGAGCCAGTCCTTGGCAGGCAGGTCGCTGACCCAGGGGTGATCGAATCCGCAGTGGTTGAAGATCATATCCATCACCACTTTAAGTCCCTTGGCGTGAGCGTCGTCGATGAGCTGACGGTACTGCTTGTTGGTGCCGAAGCGCGGGTCAACGCGGTAGTAGTCGGTAGTGGCATAGCCGTGGTAGGTTGAGAACCCGTTGTCGTCAGGCGAATTGTTCTCGAGGATAGGGGTAAACCAAAGGGCCGTGACGCCTAAGTCGGTGAAGTAGTCGAGGTGCTCGCGTATGCCTTCGAGGTCGCCGCCGTGGCGCAGCGAAGGCTCGGCGCGATTTTCCACATAGTTGTTCATGCCGTCGATTTTGGCCGGATGGTCGGCACCTTGTGCGAAGCGGTCGGGCATGAGCAGGTAGAGGACATCGGCGTTGGTGAAGCCCTCACGTTCGTTGCCGGCTTTCTCGCGTTCCTTGAGCTGGTATTTCACTATTGTCTTGTCGTCCGTTCCAGGGCGGCAGAAAGCAATGGGAAGCTCGCCGGCACTTACGCCGCTAAGATTCAAGTAGACAAGTAGATAGTTGGGCGAGTCAAGGCGCACGACAGAGTCCACTTTGGCACCATCGACATAGACCTCGGCATCGCGGATGCCAGGGCCATAGACCATCAGCTGCAGCGACGGATCCTGGAGGCCTACGTACCAGTCAGTGGGGTCGATTCTACTAACTTCTACAGCGCCATTGCCTTCCGTGCGAAAAGCTGCCGGTTGGTTGTTGCAGGCTATTAGTGCCGCCATCGGGCACACGACTGCTAATAGTTTCTTCAGTTTCATGCTTAGGTATTTTTTAGTGTTGTAAGAACTCTTGCAGGGACAAAATTAGTAATAAAGCCGAACATGCGGTTGCATAGACTCACTTTTTTGCATATTTCAAACGAAATTTTCCCATTGGCAGGCCAACTTGAACACCATGTTGGCAACACATTCCTTGGGCCTCAAAAAAAAGCGGCCAGCTGCATCGGTCAATTCGCTTAGGCGAAAAGGCCAATTCAGTTGGCCGCATAGGGCAATTTACTTAACCGTATTTTTTTTCATGGCCAAGGAGCGGCATCGGCAATGAAGGGCAATAAAACTTTTTGGTCTCGTTTTTTAGCCCCCTGTTCCAAGGAGAATCCGAAATTCCAATCATTCAGTCTGTGGCATTGATCGGTTCGATGTTTACGCGAGGCGCTTGTCCACGCCCGTCTTCCTTTTTCCACGTGATGGTTATCGTGCGGCGCTCGGAGGGCAGGAGGTTGAAGTAGTTGTCGGAGTAGTCGGCGGGCAGAATCTGTTCGCCGTCGGCCCCGAGCAGGTTGAGGCGCAGGAAAGGAGCGACGGAGCGGCTGCGGTTGGCTACGACGACCGTAGCGGTGCAGGCATCGCCCTTAGCGGCGAACGTAGTCGTCTGCTCAATCTTAGCGGCGGGCAGGCCGAGCAGCGCTTTGTAGACGCCATAGGTGCGGCCTACGAAATAATCGTTCTGCGAGACGAGCTTCTTGCCCTCGCGCAGCTCCAGGCGCAGCACGGCACAGTCGGCCTGGCGGGCTTTGTCGGCGATGGCGAACAGGGGCACGGTGGTGTCATCCTTGGCCGCGAGGCGCTGCGACTGGCTCCAGAGGCGACGGCCGTTGAGGTCGTAGGCCGTGGCCGTGGCGGTGAGCTTGGCGCGGTCGCCGGCGAAGGAGTTGACCACCTCGACGCGGTCGGTCAGCGCATTGAGTTGTATGTGCAGCGGCTCACAGGCTTTTTTCATCCCGAAGAAAGCGGCGGTGGGCTCGAAATAGTAGTCGTAGGTTTGCCACACCATCGTAGGCCAGCACGGATGGCTCATCCATATCAGCAATCCGGCACGGCTGATGCTGGTGGACTCAAACATGGCTCGGTACCCGTTGTAGTTGATGAGCTGTGCTCTGCGCGTGAACTCACGGGCACTCTGCGAGGGGCCGAAGCCGTGATTCACAAGGTCGTTGAACTCGCTGGCTCTTTGCGCACCTTTGAGCGTGTAGTCGTGCTGTCCCCATTGCGTACTTTGTGGCCACAGCGATTCCTTGTCTATCGTGCGTGCGAGGTTCTCATAGTTCATCACGTTCGGCAATCCGCGTTCGGTATGAATCTTGCCCGATTGGCGCTCGAAATATACGCGTGCAGGCTGAGCACAGTATGGGCCATGCCCTGTGACGCCATCGTCGGCCGAACTCGGGATATAGCCTAATCCGGGCGTGAGGTCGGCCACGTAGTGCCGTAGTCCTCGGTCTATGGTGGCAGGCGGATAGCCCTCGTTGCGTCCACAGAACAGGCCCAGGCTGGCATGCTGTCGTATGCGGCGTACGTAGTCGTAGGCGTTGTTGAGGAACATGCCCTCGTCATAGGGATTGGGACCGTCCACAGGGTTGGCCAGCCAGAAGTCCTGCCACACCATGATGCCGAGGCTGTCGCAGGCGCGATAGAAGTCGTCGTCGCCCGTCATGCCTACCCAGTTGCGGATCATTGTTGCGTGCATCGAGCGATGGAAACTGACGGCCGCGTCGTATTCGCGACGGCGGTAGCACAGGTTGTGCTCGTCCATGCCCCAGTTGCCACCCAGAGGTACGAACCGACGGCCGTTGACGTAGATGAGCAAGCTATCGCCAAGGCCATCGTAGGTCATTTCGCGCAGCCCTGCTTTGTAGTATAAAGTTGAAAGCTGAAAGTTGAAAGTTGAAAGTCCTTCTGAGAGGGTGGAGAGTCGTGTTATGGGCTTAATCTCAAAACCGGCATCGTGAAGCACGGGCTCGCCATAGCCGTTGGGCCACCACAGAGGCAGGTGCACATCTGCCAGCTGCGGGAAGTCTTCAGGAGCGAACCTTACCTCTTGTTCGCTATTGGCCGGGAGCTGGATGTTGCGCTCGAAGCGTATGTCGCCAATCCATCCGCAGAGGCGGCCGAGAACGGGCAGGCTCGTATTGTTGCGCACAAAGACAGCAGGCGTTACTTCTACTTTCTCGCCGATATGTGTGGCTACGTAGGGGTCGGAGAGCGACACGCTTCCCTCACGGGTGATGTAAACCTCGTTCCATATTCCTGCATTGCGTCCGCGCACGGTTGTAATCCAGTCCCAGCCGATGGTGGCATGGAACGTAGGATTGTCTGCTCCGAGGATGCCGCCGTTGAACTGCGTCGTGTTGGCATCTTTCTCCTTGACAACGCCGAAATGTTCGTTGCACATAATCTCTACGGCCAAGGCATTTTTGCCTTCTGCGAGTAGGCCTGTGACATCGAAACGCCCACGGCAGAAAGCACCGTCTATGCGGCCTAAGTACTGCCCGTTAAGCCAGACGTTAGCTTTCCAGTTGATGCCGTCGAAGTTTAGGTAGGAGCGTTCCCCGTCGCCACGGGGCGACCATTCAAAGACATCGCGGTACCAGAAGTTGGAGCGGAAGAACGATTCGGAAATCTGATCAACGTAGTCGGCACAATTAGGGTCGGGCACAGCACCCGCATTCACGTACGACATCAGCACCGTTCCAGGTACGGTGGCCCATAACCACGAGCTGGAGTCGAACGTCGGCACGGAAAGTTCCTCACCTGTGGCTTTGACTTCGGAGGCACGTTGCAACTGCCATTGACCGCCGCTCAATTCAAAGCGGTTGTCTTTCCATCCCCGTTCGGGGCAAGGCGTCAGGCGCTGTGAAGGCCGCCCCCAGACTTCTACCTCGCGGAGGGCATAGAAACCTGCATCGCCTGGCTCGTCCATGACAATCGTCACCGAGGAACCGTCGTCGGCAACGTCGTAGTGCCATCGCTTAGGTTCCTGATACCAATGCGGCACGACCTTTTCCACTTGCGACGGAGCGCCAAGGTCAATGCGCAGCCACTGGTGGCCGCCGCCGGCACTCATCCACATGCTCGCGAACTCCTGCGACGGTAAGCCCCACACCTCTTGCCCAACGTCATCGAGGAAATGAAGGTCGTGGATGGCCCAGTACTCTGCGCCTGTCATCTCCACGACCAAGCGGAAATGCCGAAAGCGCGTTGTCTTGTCGAGCCGGATGGTCTGTTCCAGCATACGTGCCGGCAGCATGTCTGTAGACGTCTGCTTGTTAGGGTCGGAACTCAGGAGGTAGTTGGCGGCCCTTCCGGGCAGTCCTTTTCCGCTCAGCTGACCGACCGTTGTCCACGTATTGCCATCGTCAGAGGCCTGAACTGATATGCTGTAGCAGCTTTTGGTCTTCACTTCATGGTAGGCCACGCGTGCGTCGAGGCGTACGGCACGGGCAGTCAGCGTCTGCTCACCGCCCCAGTCGTAGCGCAGCCATGTGCGCTCGCCCATGAGTACATTATTAGAATAAGGACCGCCGTCGATTGCCCATTCCACTTCGCGCTTGGGCAATTGGCCTTTGGGCGTGCTGGCCACGAGCAGCGCAGGCTCATGGTCATCGACGATACCATCCGTAGCTAAGTGAGCGGTGAAATTATAGTCGGCAGTGGAAGAGGCCAAGGCCGAACGGTGCAAAGCCAGATTCACTGATGCCGCCGACGAGGCTTCTGTCTGCACAGGGCGTGGGCCATAGAACTCCGACAGGCGGCCAGGGTACTTGCCTATGCCTCGGGTATAGGGCTGTGCTGCCGATGGCAATGGTGCTACAATAAATGCAAATGCTGTCACGCAACAGGCTGCTAAGGTGTGGATGCCAGAATGGAGGAAGCTACGGAAACAAGTGTTCGTCATAATGCAGTGTAACTTATTTTGTCACAAAAATAATGATTTAATTGTATCAACTTACTTGTTGAGGCTAAATCGCATAGATTTATTTGCATGTTTTAACAGAATAGGGAATAAAAGCCCTTTCCTGCAATTTTTTTTCTCTTGCTAAAGAGGCTTGTTTTTCTTTAATTCGTATCTTTGTCCGCACAGCTTATTAATTCATTACAAACAATGTCTTTCTTTCGAAACATTACAGTCTTGCTCCTGTTGGTCTGCTCGGCCGACCTTTCGTCGCAGACTGCAGCCCCCACTCCCGTAGCTCCATTGCCGACCAGCCATCAGGTGGAGTGGCAGCAAATGGAGACCTATGCCTTCATCCATTTCGGCACCAACACCTTTCTCGACCGCGAATGGGGCTATGGAGATGCGCCGGCTTCGTCCTTCGCACCCCGCCGACTCGACTGCGAACAATGGGCGCGAGTGCTCAAGGCTGCAGGCATGAAGGGCGTCATCTTTACGGCAAAACACCACGACGGCTTCTGCCTTTGGCCTTCGCGCTATACCGACTACTCGGTGAAGGCCAGTCCCTTCCGTAATGGTCAGGGCGATGTCGTGGGCGAGCTGGCTGCCGCTTGCCGCAAGTATGGTTTGCGTCTCGGTCTCTATCTCTCGCCCTGGGATCGCCATCAAGCCAGCTATGGCACTTCTGCCTATGTCGATTATTTCCATGCTCAGCTTGAGGAGTTGCTTTCTTCCTATGGCCCTATTTTCGAAATCTGGTTCGACGGAGCCAACGGAGGCGATGGCTATTATGGCGGAGCACGAGAGCAACGTACCATAGACCGCCGCACATACTACGACCTCGACCGTGCCTTTGCCACCGTAGAACGTTTGCAACCGCAAGCTATCATCTTCTCTGATGGCGGCCCGGGGTGTAGGTGGGTAGGCAATGAGAAAGGTTTTGCCGGCGAAACAAACTGGGCTTTTCTCCGGCGGGGCGAAGTCTACCCAGGCTACGAGCGCTTCCGGCAGTTGACAAGCGGGCATCCCGACGGCAACATGTGGACTGCGGCCGAGTGCGACGTGTCGATTCGTCCAGGATGGTTCTATCATGCTCGCGAGGATTCGCTCGTAAAGGGCGTCGATCAACTTGTCGACCTCTATTACCGAAGTGTAGGGCGTAATGCGACGATGTTGCTGAACTTCCCAGTGGATACCGACGGCCTCATCCACCCGCAGGACTCGGCGCGAGCCGTGGAGTTCCATGAGCGTATTAAGGCAGAGCTGGCCAATAATCTGCTGCACAAAGCACGCGCTCAGGCCAGCACCCGGAGAGCAAAGCAGTATGATGCGGCCGCAACGGCCGACGATGACTTCGACACTTTCTGGGCCGCCCGTGACGATGATGCTGAGCCTGTGCTCACTTTCCGCTTTCAGCATGCTTGTGACGTCAACCGGCTCATGCTGCAGGAGTATATCCCCTTGGGCCAACGTGTGAAAGCCTTTGCAGTGGAATACCTCGACGGCAAGACCTGGAAACCGATTGATGCGGGCGAAGCCACTACCACCATAGGCTACAAGCGTCTATTGCGCTTTGCTACGGTCAACACACGGGCTTTGCGCATACGTTTCACCGACAGCCGCGGTCCCGTCTGCATCAGTACGGTCGGGGCTTATCTCGCCGCAGAAGTCTATAAAGATGCTTCGCAGCCAGTGGAACGCCGCGTACAGGATTTGCTTTCGCGCATGACCTTGTCCGAGAAAATCGGGCAGTTGCGCTGTACCATGGCATGGGACTACTACAAGACACTGGCCGGCCAGCCGGATGCGCCCACTAAAGCCAGCGGCAATGAACGGACCGTAGAACTCACAGAATCGTTTAAGCATGATGTGGCCGACGAACATATTGGCATGCTATGGGCCACCTTCAGGGCAGACCCTTGGACCCGCAAGACTCTTGCCAACGGCCTGAAACCTAAGCTTGCAGCAGAGACGGCCAATGCCATGCAACGCTTTGCCGTTGAGCATACGCGCTTAGGTATTCCGCTATTCCTGGCAGAGGAAGCTCCACACGGGCACATGGCTATCGGCACCACCGTCTTTCCTACAGGGGTGGGCATGGCTGCAACGTGGCAACCGGAATTGCTGAAGCGTGCCGGGGAGGTGATGGCCAAGGAGATACGCCTTCAGGGTGGACATGTCAGCTTTGGCCCGGTGCTCGACTTGGCTCGTGAGCCACGATGGTCGCGCGTAGAAGAGACTTTCGGCGAAGATCCACTGCTCGCTGCACGCATGGGCCAAGCCATGGTCAATGGATTGGGCGGCAGCGACTTGTCCTCACCTTTGGCCACTCTTCCAACGCTCAAACATTTCATAGCCTATGGAGCCAGTGATGGCGGGCAGAACGGTGGTGCGGCTACGGTGGGGCAGCGGGCTTTGCACGAAGATTTCCTTCCGCCTTTCAAGGCAGCCATCGAGGCAGGCGCCCGTGGGTTGATGACGGCTTACAATGCCATCGACGGCGTTCCGGCCACGGGCGATAAGGAATTGCTGACGAACCTCTTGCGCAAACAATGGGGCTTCGGTGGAGTGGTTGTCAGCGACCTCTTCAGTATCGATGGTCTGGCTGGTACGCATCATGTGGCATCCTCGCTACAAGATGCTGCCTGCATGGCGCTTGATGCGGGCGTAGACATAGACCTCGGAGCACAAGCTTACAGGCAACTGGCCGATGCGGTGCACCGTGGATTCGTTGCCGAGGCTGCTGTCGACAGCGCTGTGGCCAGGGTGCTGAGGCTGAAGTTCGAGATGGGACTTTTCGAACACCCGTATGTGGATGTCGAGGCCGCCGGCAGTGTAGGATCGGCAGAACATCGGCAGGTGGCGTTGGACATGGCCAGGGCATCGGTGACGCTACTGGAAAATCGAGGGAACACCTTGCCGCTGAATCATCCGCGGCGAGTGCTCGTGTGTGGGCCAAACGCGGACAATGTCTATAATATGTTGGGCGATTATACGGCGCCACAGCCTGATGATGCGGTAACGACCATCCTTGAAGGGTTGCGGGCAAAGATGCCCGAGGCTGAGGTGCAATATGTGCAGGGCTGTGCCGTTCGCGACACGGCCCGTGCCGGCATTGAGCAAGCTGTGAAAGCAGCGACTGAGGCTGATGTCGTTGTCTGTTGCGTGGGTGGCTCCAGTGCGCGTGACTTCCGCACGAGCTATGAAGCAACAGGGGCTGCGGCTGTCAGCACGGAACCCGTCGTCAGCGATATGGAGTCAGGCGAGGGATTCGATAGGGCTACGCTGGCTTTGCTCGGTCGACAGCAGGAACTGCTCGAACGCCTGCGTCCCGTAGCCAAGCGGCTGTTGGTGGTCTATATAGAAGGTCGGCCCTTGGACAAGCAATGGGCTGCCGAGAATGCCGACGCGCTTCTCACGGCCTACTATCCGGGATGTGAGGGCGGACAAGCCATCGCCGACGTGCTTGTCGGCGACTATAATCCAGCCGGTAGGTTGCCTCTCAGCGTTCCGCGGCATGTGGGGCAGTTGCCGGTCTATTACAATCGTAAGGCTCCGGCCGCGCACGACTACGTAGAGATGAGTGCGCAGCCGCTCTATGCCTTTGGCTACGGAAAGAGCTATACGACGTTTGAATACACCGGGCTGGAAGTGGACTCTCTCGCTGATAACACCTTTCGCGTGAGCTTCAATGTCAGCAACACTGGCCAGTGCGATGGAGAGGAAGTGGCGCAGCTCTATGTCGGCTATGCCAAGGCGTCGGTGGTGCAGCCGCAGAGAGCGCTCAAAGCCTTCTCTCGTCTTGCCGTGCCCCGAGGGCAGACTCGTCGCGTGGAGTTCACGTTGATGCCCGATGATCTGGCTATTGTTGGCCGTAAACTCGACAGGGCAGTTGAACCAACAGATGTGAGACTGCTCGTAGGAGCTTCCTCGGCAGATATCCGCCTACAGACGACCGTTCGTACTACTCAAGCCGATGTCAGCAAATGATTAACTATACTGAAAAGGAAGAACGCATCAACACGTGGTCGCATGCCGCAGGCATAGCCTTGGGGATTGTCGTAGGCATAGGTTTCCTTGTGTGGTGTAGCCGAGCAGATGACAGCTGGGCCACTTCGTCCATCATCCTGTATCTCATCGGGATGTTGGGCTCGTACGTCGCGTCAACCGTCTATCATGCACTGCCACAACACTGGCCGGCACGTGAGATTCTGCGCCGATTCGACCATGCGGCCATCTATTGGCACATCGCCGGCAGCTATAGTCCTATAACCCTTATAGCCATGCGCGATGTAGGATATTGGGGATGGGGATTGTTCTGTTTCGTGTGGTTGTGTACGATTGCAGGAACGGTCGTCAGCTTTGTCAACTTGAAGGAACATAGCTACGTCGAGACTGTTTGTTACGTTCTCATGGGGCTTTCGGTGCTTGTTGCGTTTAAGCCTTTGATGGGATGTATTAGTCCAGCGGCGATAGTCTGGCTTATTGCCGAGGGGGTGATGTATATTACAGGAGCCGTTTTTTATGCCATCGGGCCCCACAAACCTTATGCGCATAGCATTTTCCACTTCTTCGTTCTCGCCGGTTCGCTTTGCCACATCATCTGCGTCTGGGATGTTCTCATGCAGTATCTCTGAAATGATTTCCCCAACACTCTTAAGAGAATTGCCCAACGCTCCTAAGAGAATTGGTCGATGCACCTAAGAGAATTGCCCGATGCGCCTAAGAGAATTAGTCGACACGCCAAAGAGAGTTTCCCGGCACACCTAAGTTTATATTCCTGAGCGCTGAGCTTATTTGTTAAGATCGCTCAGATTATAGTCCAAAAGTTCATTTTCGGTTGTACAGCCTTCATTGGCGGCATGAACTAATCAACCTGCTTGATCCTGCTTCTTTGTCTGGGTGAGACAACAAAAAAAGCCCATTCCATCGAAATGTAAAACCGATGGAATGGGCTTTTTCCTTTTGTGGGCAGCGTCCTTGCGCTTTCCTTATTTCTGCCGGATGAATATATTTATCGGCGTGCCAGTGAAGTTCCAGCGTTCGCGAATCTTGTTCTCAAGGAAACGCTTGTATGGCTCTTTGATGTACTGAGGCAGATTGGCATAGAAGACAAAGCTTGGAATGCGTGTGTCCGGAAGCTGCGAACAGTACTTGATCTTGATATATTTCCCTTTCATTGAAGGTGGCGGATAAGCCTCGATAAGTGGCAGCATCTCCTGGTTGAGCTTCGTGGTGCCGACGCGGGCGCGGCGATGTTTGTCGACAGCTGCGGCCGTCTCAAGCACCTTGAATATGCGTTGCTTCGTGAGTGCCGAGGCAAAAATAATGTCGAAGTCGGTGAACGGAGCCATTCGTTCGCGGATCGTGTCCTCGAAGTATTTGATGGCTAAATTGCTCTTATCTTCCACTAAATCCCATTTGTTTACGACCACGACCAACCCCTTTTGGTTGCGTTGGATAAGTTGGAAGATGTTGAGATCCTGCGCTTCAATACCTCGCGTAGCGTCCAGCATGAGAATGCATACGTCGGAGTTTTCGATTGCACGTATCGAACGCATGACACTGTAGAATTCCAAGTCCTCGCTTACCTTTGATTTCTTGCGTATTCCTGCCGTGTCAACCAGCAGAAAGTCGAACCCGAACTTTTGGTAGTGGGTGTAGATGCTGTCGCGTGTCGTGCCGGCAATATCGGTGACAATGTGACGTTCCTCGCCTATGAATGCATTTGTGAGGCTCGATTTTCCTACATTCGGTCGGCCTACTACGGCAATACGGGGAAGGTCTAACTGGTCCGTCTCTTCGGCTGCGCTGGGTAACTTCTGCAGGACAAGGTCGAGAAGGTCGCCCGTGCCACTGCCCGTAGCAGCGCTGATGCAGAAAGGATCCCCGAGACCCAGGCGGTAGAAATCGGCTGCGAGCCATTGTTGGTCGCCGTTGTCGGTCTTGTTGGCTACAAGTATGACGGGCTTCTCCGAGCGACGCAGGATAGAGGCCACGGCCTCGTCGAGGTCCGTCACCCCAGTGTTGATATCCACTAAGAAAAGGATGCAGTCGGCTTCCTCGGTGGCGAGCGTCACTTGCTTGCGAATCTCTTCCTCAAAGATGTCGTCGCTGTTGACGACCCAGCCGCCGGTATCGACGACGGAAAACTCGCGACCAACCCATTCGCACTTGCCGTACTGGCGGTCGCGCGTTGTGCCGGCCTCCTCAGAGACTATGGCATGGCGGGTTTTGGTCAGGCGGTTGAAAAGGGTGGATTTGCCCACGTTGGGGCGTCCTACTATAGCTACTAACATATTCTTGCACGGCTTCAGGCCGTAGTTAAGGGTTATCGTTTCGTTTTGTGCATACCACTCATTGCACCAGGGTAGTGAGTTGTGCTCTCTCGCCTTAGTCAATAAAGGTTCAGTTGCTCAACGTTGAACGGGTATGCTGTTACTGTTTCCAGTTGTCAGCCCAGGGTATGAAGGGTGTGCCTTCGTTGTCGAAATGCACAGGAAGCCAGAAATGGAGGCTCCGGGCAAGGTGGCGCGGGTTCCATACGTCGGCCATGAACACAAAGCGCCCTTCCAGCTGGCACACGAAAGTGCCTTGTGCGCCGAATGTCTTGTCTGCCGGCATGTCGCGGTACCCCGAGGCTGTGCCCTGAAATGGTGAGGGCAACTGTGTCCACGGCCCCCAGATGCTTTTAGCCTTGAACATGCGGGCTTCGTTGGGCGCCCAGCCTGTACAGCCTGAGCATATTAGCCAATAGTCGTCGGCATGTCGGAAAAGACATGGCGCCTCGTTTAGCCCACCTGGCGCTAACATAATATACTTGCCCGTGAAATCGAGATAGTCTGCGGATAGTTCGCTTATGAGCAACGTGAGATTCTCCTGAGAAGATGTTATGTGATAGGCAGTGCCGTCGGTATCAGTGAAAACGGTCATGTCGCGACTCATTTGTCCGCTTTCCATGTCACGCCAGAGATACATGCCTTTCTCCACTTCCTTGCGCCATTCGGGCGTCCACCATTCGTGCCATTGTGCGGCATTGGTCTGTTTGGCCGCAAGGATGTCTGCGTCAGACATGTTGAATGGCCAAGTTTGTGCATGCAACCGTTTGCTGCGCACAAAACGGAAGGGCCCAGTGGGACTCTCGCTCTCGGCAAAGGCTACGCGTGCGGCTTCATATCCGCGTCCTTTCAGTTCGAGATGAAAGAGCATGACAAAGCGTCGTGTGCGCTCGTTCCATAGCACCTTCGGGCGTTCCATGATGCAGCCACGCTCAATGTCGCTGCCTTCGTCGCTGCTGGTGTGCAGGCAGATGCCACAATCTGTCCAGTGGCGCAGGTCCGTCGACTTATATACGGTTATGCCGCCGTCCATAGTAAAACCCCGGTCGGGCCGCTGTTCGCCATACCAATAGTAGGTGTCGCCATGCTGGAGGATACAACCTCCGTGCGCATTTATATGGCGGCCGTTGGTGTCAGGCCAAGGCTGTCCATTAATGAGCGCCCCGTCCTGCGCCAAGGCTGTAGACGTCAAAACCGCCCACAGAAGAGATAAGAGACTTATCCTGGTGAGCGTGAAGAATCGTGTGCTCATCGTGATTGTGAATTTCGGTAGAGGAGTATATCTGTCATTCTAAGTCGTAGCCGTACTGCCGCATGGCTCGCTCGCTGCTGCGCCAGTCCTTGTCGACTTTCACGAAGCATTGTAGATAGATTTTCTTGCCGAAGAAGCGTTCAAGATCCTTGCGGGCTTCGGAACTGACACGCTTGAGGGCTACGCCTTGATGCCCGATGATGATGCCTTTCTGTGATTCGCGTTCTACGAAAATGACCGCACTGATCCGGATGAGCGTGTCGTCCTCCTTGAAACTTTCCACTACGACTTCCACCGAATAGGGAATCTCTTTGTCGTAGTAGAGCAAGATCTTCTCACGAATGATTTCGTTGACGAAGAAGCGTGCGGGCTTGTCGGTCAATGCGTCTTTCTCGAAGTAAGCCGGCGACTCAGGTAATAGTTCCTTGATACGCTCCAGCACGAGGTCTACGCCGAATCGATGTTGTGCTGATATCGGATATATCTCTGCCTTTGGCAATACCGTATGCCATTCCTCCACTTTGGCCGAGAGCGCCTGTTGGTTGCTCAGGTCGATTTTGTTGATGAGCACGAGGATGGGCACATTCAGCAGTTGCACTTTGGCAAGGAACTCGCCATTCTTATCAGGTGTTTCTACTACGTCTGTAACGTAAAGCAATACGTCGGCATCCTCCAAGGCACTTTCCGAAAAATGCAGCATTTGCTCTTGTAACTTGTAGTTGGGCTTAAGCACACCAGGAGTGTCAGAGAAACAAATCTGCATCTCGGGCGTATTGACAATGCCCATGATACGGTGGCGCGTCGTTTGAGCCTTGAACGTGGCAATGCTGATTCGCTCGCCCACGAGAAGGTTCATGAGCGTTGACTTTCCCACATTGGGGTTGCCGACGATGTTTACGAATCCAGACTTATGCATATTTATTTCCCGTCGTAGCCCCACTTCATGTAAGCTGCGCCCCATGTGAAGCCTGCGCCGAATGCCGTGAAGATGAGGTTGTCGCCCTTGTGGAGCTGTGATTCGTAATCCCAAAGAGCCAAGGGGAGGGTAGCGCTGGACGTGTTGCCGTACTTCTGGATGTTAAGCATAACCTTGTCCATTGGCAGTTCGAGACGTTTTGCCACAGCTTCGATGATGCGTACGTTGGCCTGATGAGGAATGACCCATGCTATGTTTTCTTTGTTCAAACCATTGCGCTCGGCGATACGCGCACAAGCGTCCGACATGTTAGTGACGGCGAACTTGAATACTGTGCGGCCTTCCTGATGCAGATAATGCATCTTGTGCTCAAGCGTAAAATGGGAGGGAGGCGTGGCCGAACCTCCGGCTGTAAGGTTAAGGAAAGGTAAGCCCTGGCCATCGGTACGCAGGTAGCTGTCCTGCCATCCGAGGTCCTCGGTAGTCGGTTCTACAAGCACTGCGGCAGCTCCGTCGCCGAAGATAGGGCAGGTTTGGCGGTCGGTGTAGTCTACGATGCTCGACATCTTGTCTGCACCGATGACAACGATTTTTTTGTAGCGCCCGCTCTCTATCATGCAAGTGGCCTGTTCCATGGCGAAGAGGAAACCGGAGCACGCTGCAGAGAGATCAAAGGCGTGGGCGTTAGTCATTCCGCATTTGCCAAGAACGATGCTGGCTGTAGAAGGAAAATGATAGTCGGCCGTAGAGGAGGAGCAGATGACAGCATCCACTGTCAGCGGGTCGGTGTTGGTTCTTTCCAGCAGTTGCTTCACAGCTTTACGGGCCATATAGCTTGCGCCAAGCCCTTCCTCGTTGAGGATTCGGCGTTCCTTAACGCCTATGCGCGTCATAATCCATTCGTCAGAAGTATCAACCATCCGGCTGAGTTCCTCGTTGGTGAGCACATAATCGGGAACGTAACCTCCGATGCCAGTTATTATAGCATGTAGTTTTTCCATAGTAAAAAAATAATTCACAATTCACAATTCATGATTCACAACTGCCGCACTGTCTGAACTTGCAAACTGCAATAGACTATTTTGCGATTGTGAATATTGAATTATGAATTGTGAATCGTCAATTTTTGATTGAATGTTTACGCTTCTTCCTTCTCAATAGCCACCTTGCCACGATAGTAGCCGCAAGCAGGGCATACGGTGTGGTAGATGTGGAACTCTCCACAGTTGGGGCATACTGCCAATGCGGGAGCTACGGCCTTGTCATGAGTACGACGCTTGAGAGTGCGTGTTTTTGATTGTCTTCTTTTAGGATGTGCCATTGTGATTTACTATTTATAGATTTATAATATACATCTATTATTTGTCGCTCAGCAGGCTTCGCAGGGCTTCCCATCTCTCGTCTGTCGGTGGTGCATCCTCGCCTTGTCGGGCGGCAAAAAGGTTGTTGATCTCTTCTCTGCATTCACCTTCCGGGTGAGTGTGGTAGATAGGGATGTTGAGCGCAATGAGCTCGTAGAGGTTCCATGCTATGTCAAGCTCGGCTTTGTCCGATGCGATAGTGATGACTTCGCCGTCGTCTTCGTAGGTTTCTCCCAGCTTCGCTTTCAGCGTGGCCTCGGTGTGTATGGGTTGTGTCATGGGTTCAAGGCATCTGTCGCAAGGGATTTCCACCGTGCCTTTGATGTCGACGTTGAGCTCGAAAGCGTCTGCTTTTTGTTTCACCCGAAGCGTAGCGTCGAGGCTTCCGTGCTCTATCTCATGCTGATCAAGGGCCTCAAAGAAGCTGTCGTCGAGATGCCAGGAAAAGGTTGCCCCCTCGATTGGCAAGTCGCGCATAGCTATGGTATAGAGGCTCGAACATTCCATACGGGCGGCAAAGGTAGTTCTTTTTTCTTTAGTGACAAAGGTTTAGGCTAAAAAGTTTAGTTTTTCGGGCTTAATGTTTGATATTTTTTGTGTTTTGTGATTCTTTTTAAGCTTCTTTTTTATCCAATTCAATACGGAAAGTTGTTCCTTTGTTCAATTCGGACGACTTGACGAAGATGCGTCCTCGGTGGTACTCTTCGATGATACGTTTAGCGAGCGAGAGGCCGAGTCCCCATCCGCGTGTCTTGGTTGTATAGCCGGGTTGGAACACACTCTTGAAGCGGTTTTTGGGTATTCCCTTGCCTGTGTCGCTTACTTCGACGACGTATCGTGCGGGCTCTTCGAAGGCAGAGATGTTGATTCTGCCTGATCCGTTCATGGCATCGACCGCGTTCTTGCACAGATTTTCCACGACCCATTCAAACAAGGGGGCGCTGAGGTTGGCATATAGCGGTTGAGAAGGTAGCTCGGCGGTAATGGTCACTCTGTTGCTCGTGCGTCGGCCGATGTATTCAATGACATTGTTTATTACCTCGTTGACGTTTTCCGGGCGGGTCTCCGGACGTGAGCCTATCTTAGAGAATCGTTCGGCTATCATCTGCAGACGGTGTACATCTTTGTCCATCTCAGGCAGTAGCTCGTCGTCGGGATAGTTCTCGCGTAGCACTTGTGTCCAAGCCATCAGTGATGAGATTGGCGTGCCCAGTTGGTGTGCGGTCTCTTTCGACAATCCTACCCAGACCTTGTTCTGCTCGGCTCGTTTGCTGCTGAGCAGGGCAAAGATGGCTACCACGACGAAGATGAGCACTATGCCCAGCTGGATGTACGGGTAGTGGGCCAGGCGCCGGAGCATGAGGCTTTCGTCGTAACAAATCTGCATGACTTCGTCGTCGTCGAGATGAATGTTGATGACGTTGCCTTCACGGAGCATCTTTTGTGCCACTTTCTTGATCCGCTGTGTCCGTTCAGGTTCTTCCAATCCCCGGAGGTCGAGGTTGCGATGGGCCTGCACCGATCCGTCGGGCGAGAGGACGACCACCGGAATTGTGTTGTTTCCGTTGATTACTTTCAGTACCAGTGCCAAGTCGGTTTGCTCGTCGGCTTGTTCAAATGACCGCATGGCTTCAGCCCATACCTCCATCCTGTTGCGCTCCTCGTTGGCCAAGTCGGCAACGAGAAGATGCGACCATATTAATGACAGCGCACAAATCACCAGGGCGCTGCAGACGAGTATGATTTTCACCATACGGATGTGATCGGTCAGTTGCATATTGACATTATTTTATTAAAAGAACGTAAATGATGGTAGTTTTAGTATGTGGTTTGAACAAAAAAAGGTAACTTTGCGGCCATGAAACATTGTAGCATGTCCTTTCTGCGCCTATTTGTAAGCCTGTCGTTAGTGTTGTTGTTCTTTGCATCATGCCGCGACAATGGGCCGGATGAACCAATAGTTCATCGGAAGAAGACGACCCTGTTTTTGTATATCGCTGCCGAGAATACGCTCGGGAGCTTTGTCTCTTCCGATTCTTTGGAAATAGCAAAGGGATTGGCTACGATGCCTGATTCGGTGCAAGTGGCAGTCTTTTTTGACAATCTTTACAGCAGTAAGTTGTTTTACGGCACATCGAAGCAAGGCCTCAAGGCTGTAAAGACCTACAACCACAATGTCTGTTCGACTGACAGCACCGAGATGGAAGCCGTCCTAAGCGACTTCTTCCGCTTTTTTCCCGCCGAACATTATGGTATTATTTTCTGGAGCCATGCCTCCGGATGGGTGCCCCAAAACCGTAGTGCAGCTCCGCGTCGCACTTTTGGCATCGATAATGGAGCTCGCTCAGGCTCAACCGATAATGGTCCCCAGCTTGCCGTGCCTACGCTTGCCCGCATATTGGCTCACCATCCTCATACAGACTTCCTGTTCTTTGATGCCTGCTTCATGCAGTGTATAGAAGTGGCCTATCAATTGCGCAACGTTACCGATTACGTCATAGCTTCTCCGGCAGAGATTCCCGGCGACGGGGCTCCTTACACGTTGGTGCTGCCCGCATTGGCCAGAGGCAATATTCTTGAAGCCATAAACTCCTACTACGATTACTATGTATCTGGCGGCGGACACTCGGAATATGGCGGGGCCATCCTTTCAGCCGTGCGCACCGATAAGCTCGAAGAGCTGGCCCGTGCTACCCGTCCGCTCGTGCAGGAGGTTTTCGGAGGCCACCAGGTTCCGGAGATATCCTCGGTTCAACGTTATTATCCCAAAGTCCATTCAAATACTTTTTCCGAGTATTACGACATAGTAAACCTCTTTTACCACAACTGTTCGGCAGAGTCGTTCAGCACTTGGCGCAAGACGTTCGAGACGGCGGTGCCCATTCAGAAGATTTCCACTTATTGGGCTTCGGCAGCTACCTACTGGCTTCAGCAAGTGACAGACCCCGATAACTGCGGCGCTGTGTCGCAGTTCGTTCCCGACAGCTACTACGACTCAAAGGGGTGGACACAAGCCTATCATGACTTCGACTGGTACGAAGCCGCAGGTTTCGACCAGACCGGATGGTGACAACAACTATGGCAGAGAACACACATTTCAAGAAAACATACACCGCCGAAGAAGTGCAGGAGTGCTTCCGATGGTTCGACGAACATGTCGACGAGCTGCCCGCCTCGCTGCAGCTCAGCCCGTCTATGTTCATTGCCGACCTGCATACTTGCGTACATCAGTTTGTCAACAAGCTGCGTGCCCAAATGGAAAGTAAGCCTGTGTATTCAGGCCAGTTTGCACTTCTGCTGATGATACGCGAACATCTGCAAAAGGCGGATGGGGCTACTCCCCCGGCATCTCCGGCCGGAGGGGATATACCCGAGTGAAACAATAACTAAGATACATTAAATATTATGCTTTTCTCAAAACAAACTTATGTTGAGCGTCGTGCTCTGCTACGGCAGAGAGTGGGCAATGGCCTGATTGTCCTTTTCGGCAACAACGACGCGCCTGTGAACTATCCATCCAACGGCTATAAGTTTCGTCAAGACAGCTCGTTCCTCTATTACTTCGGTCTGCAGCGCGACGGTCTTGTAGGCGTGATAGATGCCGACTCGGGCGACGAGTGGCTCATCGGCAACGACATCGACATCGAAGATATCGTCTGGTTTGGTTCTGTGGACAGCGTTGCCGACATGGCCGCCCAGGCAGGCGTTGCCAAGAGTGCACCCATGGGAGCTCTCAAGGAACTTGTCGACAAGGCACGCAGCCAGGGTCGTAAGCTGCACTTCCTGCCTCCTTACCGCCACGACATCATGATTCAGATCATGGACCTCACGGGCATACATCCCCGCGACCAACGTGCTGCGGCCAGTTTGCCCTTGATACATGCCGTGGTGGCACAACGTATTGTGAAGTCGGCCGAAGAGGTGGCTGAAATAGAACGTGCTTGTGCGATAGGCTACGAGATGCACACCACAGCCATGCGGCTCTGCCGTCCGGGCGTCACAGAGCAGGAGATAGCCGGCCGCATCAGTGGCATAGCTTCCTCTAAGGGCTGCATCGTAAGCTTCCCCAGCATACTCTCGATGCACGGCGAAATCATGCACGGCTATCCGTCGCCCCGTCCCCTTGAGGCCGGTCGCCTGATGTTGTGCGACTGCGGTGCCGAGACTAACGAAAACTATTGCTCCGACAACACCCGCACCACGCCCATAAGCGGCCGCTTTGATGCCCGGCAGCGCGACATCTACCAGATTGTCGTAGATGCTCACGACCGTGCCTTTGAGATAGCACGCCCGGGCATGAAATGGTGGGATGTCCATTTCGAGGCCGCGCGTGTCATTACGGAAGGGCTCAAAGCTCTCGGGCTGATGAAAGGCAACACCGAGGATGCTCTTGAGGCCGGGGCTCATGCCATGTTCTTCCCTCATGGCCTGGGACATGCCATGGGCATGGATGTGCACGACATGGAAGGCCTTGGACAGACCTATGTTGGCTTCGATGATGAGGTGCAGCCTCGGCTCGATCAGTTCGGCACAAATGCCCTGCGCTTCGGCCGTCGCCTGCAAGAAGGCTATGTCATGACCGACGAACCGGGCATCTACTTCATCCCCGCACTTATCGACGAATGGCGTGCAAGCGGCCACTGCAAGGAGTTCCTCAATTTCGACCGTATTGAAACGTTCAAGGACTTCGGAGGCATTCGCCTTGAGGACGACCTGCTTATCACCGCTACGGGCGCTCGCTACTTAGGAGAGAAGATGATACCTTACCACATCGATGAACTCGAACAATTTCTTGAAGCAAGATAAATGAAACATTAACTCCCAATTTTTTTAATTATGAGAAAACTTATTCCCATCCTGCTGGCAGTGCTCGTGGCTTCGCCCACTTTTGCTGCCAAGAAAAAGCAGAAAGACGAGAACAGCAACAAACCCGTGTTCACCGTGGTGAAGCAGTTGCCCATCACCAGCATCAAGAACCAGAATCGTAGCGGCACATGCTGGGCCTATTCAACCCTCAGCTTCTTCGAGAGCGAGATTCTCAAGGCTACGGGCAAGACTTACGACCTTTGCGAGATGTTCATCGCCAACCACGATTACATGGAACGCGCAGAACTTACCGTGCGCATGCATGGCGATAGTCAGTTCGCACAGGGCGGCTCGGCGGGCGATGTGCTTATCACCATCAAGAATCATGGCATCTGCCCCGAGGACGCTATGCCGTTGCCTGGCACCATGACGGGCGACTCGCTGGCCAATTTCAACGAGTTCTTTGATGTCATGTCGCCATACGTAGACGCTGTTGCCAAGAGCAAGGCCAAGACCATCTCTTCGCAGTGGAAGCCCGCGCTCCAAGGCATCCTCGATGCTTACCTCGGCAAAGTGCCCGAAAAGTTCAAGTACGAAGGAGTGGAGTATACGCCCAAAACCTTCGCCGCAAGCCTTGGCATCGACTGGAACGACTACGTGAGCATCACCAGCTATACCCACCATCCTTTCTATACCAGCTTCCCCGTGGAGGTGCAGGACAACTGGCGCTGGGACCACAGCTACAACGTGCCTATGGACGAGATGATGCGCATTATCGACAATGCTCTCGACAATGGCTACACTGTAGCTTGGGGTGGTGACGTGAGCGAAGAAGGCTTCACACGTCAGGGCCTCGGCATTCTCTACGACACCAAGAAGGCGCAGTCGCTCACAGGCTCCGACCAGGCCCGCTGGCTCAAGCTGCAGCCTGCAGAGAAGCGCAATCTCCTGGAGAGCCTCGGAGTTGCCGCTCCCGAGATGACTCCCTCGCAGGAACAGCGTCAGAAGGAATTCGACAACTGGGAACTGACCGACGACCACGGCATGCACATCTATGGTCTTGCCAAGGACCAGAATGGCCGCGAGTACTATATGGTTAAGAATTCATGGGGCGAGACAGGCGACTACAAAGGCATTTGGTACATGACCAAGGCTTTCGTGGCAGCTAAGACCATGGATTTCATGATCAACAAGAAGGCTATTCCCGCCGACATCCGTCAGAAACTCGGCATCTGATTTCCATTTCTCCCTTGCTCCATCCTCGCTAAGGGTGGGTAAATACGTTCAGCCCCCGGCTCGGTCCTTTCAGACCAGGCCGGGGGCTGCTTTGTTCCTTTTAGATGTTATCCGTCTGACGGCTTGTCGTGAAATTCAAACAATTTAGGCGTGTTTTCAATTCTCTTAGGTGCATCGTCCAATTCTCTTAGGTGCATTGTCCAATTCTCTTAGGTGCATTGACCAATTCTCTTAGGTGTGTTGGAAAATCTACTTAGGCGCATGTGGAAACCTCCTTTGGCTAAGCGTCTTTTTATGCACCGTAAAACCAGAATTCTCACGCGTGCGTAAAAATAATATGTTTCGCGCGCGCGGATAATGGAAAATAGATTATATTTGCAGACGGAAAGCGTATAATCAATTCAAACTAAGATAAGCTATGAAAAGAAATCTTGCCTTATTGATGCTTCTTTTAGCCTGTGGCTCGCTTTGGGCCGGACAGGTTGACTTCCGTACCATCCCGTTGCCGTTGTCGGTCAATGTCGACGACACAAAGTCCTTTGCCCTGAGCACCGGCATGGGAGTGGCCTACGATGCTTCAAACCCGGAGATTGCCCGTAATGCCCAGTTCCTTTGCACCTGGGTGGAAGAGGTGACGGGCATCCGTCTCAAGCTAACCCCCGATGATAAGCATGCTTCTGTGCGGCTTAGCATTGCTCCACCGCGAAAGACCCAAAAGGGCGTGGCTGCCGTTCCTCAGGACGACGAGGCTTACACCCTGACGGTCGATGCCAAGGGCCTTGCCATCTCTGCCGTAAAGCCGGTGGCCCTGTTCCGGGCTGCCCAGACGTTGCGCAAGGCGCTGCCTGTAAGTGCAACACCGCTGAACGAGGTGAGCCTGCCATTCGCTACGGTCAAGGACCGTCCACGCTTCGTCTATCGTGGTGCACACTTCGACACGGCGCGCCACTTCTTCAGCGTAGATGTCATCAAGCGCTATATCGACATGCTGGCTCTCCACGGCTGCAACCAGCTCCACTGGCATCTCACCGAGGACCAGGGATGGCGCTTCGAGGTGAAGGCCCTGCCCGAATTGGCCAAACAGGGTAGTGTCCGCGAGCAAACCGTCTTGGGGCGCAATACAGGCGTCTTCGACGGTCAGCGCTATGGAGGCTACTACACGCAGGAACAATGTCGCGAAATCGTCAATTATGCCGCTGAGAGGTATGTGAATGTTATTCCCGAGATAGACCTGCCTGGCCACATGCAAGGGGCCTTGCACGTTTATCCTAACCTCGGTTGCACCGGAGGACCTTATCCTGTTTGGCAGATGTGGGGCGTGAGCCAGGAGGTGCTTTGCGCCGGAAATCCCGAGACTTTGACTTTCCTCAAGACTGTCTTGGGCGAGCTCTGCGACGTCTTCCCGTCGAAATTCATACATATTGGTGGCGACGAATGTCCTAAGGTCCGGTGGAAAGAATGTCCCAAATGTCAGGCCAAGATCAAGGAACTCGGATTGACCGCAGATGGCAAACATAGCGTCGAAAACCAGCTGCAGGCCTATATCAACCATGAGGTTGAGATGTACCTTGCCAGCCGCGGACGCGACATCATCGGGTGGGATGAGATCCTCGAAGGCGGCCTCACGCCAGGGGCTACCGTAATGTCGTGGCGAGGTGTCAAAGGCGGTGTGGAGGCTGCACGCCAGAAGCACAGGGTCATCATGTCGCCCAACGACTACTGCTACATCGACCACTATCAGCTCAAGGACCCGTGGAAACAGCCCCTGGGCATCGGTGGCTACCTGCCGGCAAGCAAGGTGTATTCCTTCGAGCCCTTGCAGCCTGGCACACTCAGCGACGATGAACAGCAGTATATCCTGGGCGCGCAGGTGAATCTCTGGACCGAGTATATCGCTTCGCCAGAGCATGTCTTCTATATGTTGCTGCCGCGTCTCGATGCAATCAGCGAGGTACAGTGGTGCACGCCTGAAAACAAGAACTTCGACGACTTTAAGCTGCGCTTGCAACACATGAAACAACTCTACGACAACATCGGCGTCAAGTATTGCAAGGACCTCGAGTAAACGACTCCACGATTGACAATGGAATACATTCTGACCAACCTTACCACTGGCTACAATACAAGGCGTGGGCTGCGCATAGTCAGTCGCGGAATCTCCGCCACCCTTCAGCCTGGCGCACTCACCTGTCTCTTGGGACCGAATGGAGCTGGCAAGAGCACACTCTTGCGTACGCTGGCCACCTTCCAACCTCCGTTGGGCGGAAATATGACCCTGGACGGCCGGGACATTAGCTCTTACAAACAGCATGAACTGGCCCGCCTCATAGGCGTAGTACTTACCGAGAAGCCTGATGTGAGAGGGATGCGCGTGAGGGATATGGTAGCCATGGGACGCAGTCCGTATACAGGTTTTTGGGGACGTCTTGGCGAGCAGGACAATGCAGCCGTTGACGAAGCGCTGCATCAGGTAGGAATCGTGCATCTGCAACACCGCATGGTCGACTCGCTCTCCGATGGCGAACGTCAAAAAGTGATGATAGCAAAAGCCCTGGCACAGCAGACTCCAATCATCTTCCTCGATGAGCCTACCGCCTTTCTCGACTTCCCATCGAAGGTGGAAGCCATGTTGCTGTTGCGCCGTTTGGCACACGAAATGGGAAAGACGGTCTTTCTCTCTACCCACGACCTTGAGCTGGCACTGCAGACGGCCGACTGTATGTGGATCTTAAGGCCTCGTATGGCAGAGCATCTGCCCAATAAACAAAATGAAAACGGCGGGCTCCAGGTGGTCATAGGAACACCTCGGGAGCTCGCCGACAACGGGGCTTTAAGCAATAGCTTCGCCGGAACAGGCATCGTCTTCGATGCCGAGCAGATGCGATTCAACGTCTGCTGTTAACGCAAAACCACGGCTCACTTTTTCTTTTACTAATCCAGATGAAACACCTCGCGAATAGGAATGGTCACAGGTGAATTGTCAGGATTGGTTTCCATTATATCCTTCATGTATGCCCACCACTTCTGAGTGGTCTCGTCCGCACCCATGTCCTGAGAACTCTGTTCGCCCTCAATCTCTTGATAGCCAAAGAGAATGTTGGTCTCACGATCCCAGAAAATGCTGTAGTTGCTAACTCCTGCATCCTTGATGCCTTTTTTGAGCTCTGGCCACAATGCAGCATGTCGACGTTCATATTCTTCCTCGAAACCTGGTTTGAGGTACATTTTGAATGCAAATCTTCTCATGTTTTTACGTTTTTTAAAAGATGATTCAATAAAATGATACAAAAATAATCAAAAGAGTGGTTCCGCACTATTTATTTTTAATCTTTTTTGTGTAAAATGTATTCAAAAGCCCCTAACATACACATTTTAAGCACAAAAACTAATGAAAATACAACTTTGACCCGTAAAACAAACGCACGTCTATATGAATGGTTTATCTTTGCAGCGCAAGAGTGAAAGACCCACCTCAAGCACTTTAACTAACATTTATTAAGATTTCTACAATTCCCGACTTTATGTCCGAAATTATCAATAATATGCAAGCAAGTAACTCAGACATCCTTGCGGCTGATTTAAGCAAAGGTTACGGTTACGAGAACTCGCGTGGTAGTAAAATAGACCTGCACGAGTTCATGGAGCGTAACTTTCGGTCTGATATGTCGATGACCGAGTTTGCGCGGGCATCGGGACGCAGTCTTTCAACATTCAAACGCGACTTCAAGAAAATGAGTCCTCTCTCTCCTGAACGTTGGCTCACCGACCGCAGACTCAGAGCATCTTACGATATGTTGGCACGTGGACTCCGCGTCTCTGACGTCTGTTTCGATGTAGGCTTTAAGAATGTTTCTCATTTCTCGGCCATCTTCAAAAAGAAGTTCGGATGCACGCCGGGCGAGGTAAGAAAAGCGAATAAGAATAAGAATTAACTCATACAAACAAAAAAGCGGGAACGCACGACAAAAGCTGTCGTGCGTTCCCGCTTTTTGTTTGTACATATTTAACGTGGACCACCGCCGCCAGGACCTCGGCCGCCGCCTCCGAAGCCTCGGCCGCCACGGCCGCCGCGACCGCCAGGACCACCGAAGCCAGGACCGCCCCAGCCTTCGCGTCGCATTTCGCTATCGCCTAAGAGGTTGAGCTGATAGATGACGTGCACCATCAGATACGAGTTGATGGCATTGCTCCACGAGTCGGAGCGAGAGAAGGCGCTGATGGCACGGCTTATGTTGCTGCGCTCTTTCAGTATGTCGTACCACTGGACACTTAACGTAAGAGATTTGTCTTTCAAGAACGTCTGCGAGAGTTGGGCATTCCAGATAAGCTCGTTGGTGTTCATCGAAGCATCCTCGTAGCCGCGGCGACTCTCTTGCGAGATGTCGGTCGAAAGACTGGTACCCCAAGGCGCTGTCACCTGTGCGTTGCCACCATAGTTGAAGTTCCATGTATCGAGATTGGCACTTTCGCGAATGGCATTGCGGGCGTGGCTGAAGGTGAAGCCGCCGTTGACGCCGAAGTCTACACTCCAGTCGCCAAACTCGTTGCGGTAGTTCAACCGCAGGTAGTCGCCGATCGACGTGTTTTTGGTCGTTGATTTCACTGATGACGACTTCTGGTCGATGGACATATAACCGACGTTGTTCGAGTAGTTGAGATTGACATTGTTCATCACATTCCAGTTCTTGTTGCGGTCGAGTGCCGTGTTGAACATAGCCCACAAGCCTGTGTTCCAATTGCCGTTGATGTTGTCTGGCGTGGTTTCGCGCTTACCCGTCGTAAGGTCATACAGCGTACGACTTGAGATAGAGTTCCGTGTATTGTTGAATCGGAGGTTCATAGCCCAACCCATTTGACGGTCCACGAGATAGTTGTTGTAGAAGATGTTGAAGTTGTTGTTCCACGAAGGCTTTAGTCCTGGATTTCCGTGGCTTACGTTCATCGGGTCGCTCGTGTCGTCAACATCGAGCAGTTGCGTCATCGATGGTTGGCTCATGCGTGCATTGTAGCGAAGGCGTAGTTGGCTGGTGTTGGAGATCTTCCAGCGCAAATCTACACGAGGTGACCAATTGAAGACGTGTCGCGTTACGGTCGTGTCGAGACGGTTCTTGGTGTAGTCCATGTGAGTCGTCTGCGGTTGGAAGCTAACGCCGGCATTCAGGTTGAAGTCGCCAAACTGATAACGCAGCATTACTGAAGCATCGTGGTTGAACTCGTTGTAAGTGGCGTATTGCGAGTTCTCAATGTTCTTGAGCCCAGCCAGTAGGGCATCAGATGGTCTGTAGCCAAGTGCCAGTTGCTGGATGATTTCCTCATCGGTAAGATCTCCCCAGATGTAGGCGTAATCGCTCTTCGTCAAGAGTGAGTCGATGCTATACATCGAGCGGTCGCTGTCGGTGTAGCGGCGCTGGAACTGGTAGGAGAATTGGAGGTTTGCGCCCTTGAAAATGGGCTCGGAATAGCTGGCTCTAACGCGGTAATTCCAGTTCTTGGAAGGATTATCGTTATATTGATTTGTGAATGTGTATGGGCGCTGTGTGTCCTGGAAGAAGTTGACGAGCGAACGGCTGTAGCTTTCGCTTGAGCTTTCGCCTATGTTGCCGCTTACGTCCAATGTGACGTTGCGACCGGGTTTCTGAAGTCGGCGATTGATTTGTAAAGACCCGTTAACATTGTAGTTATGGCCGTTGCCTCTGTTTTGTCGGTTGTTGTCATTGACGAGGATATCCTCGTAGACAAGTTTGTCTTCTGCGTCTTTCGCATTGTATTCGTTCAGCGGATTCTCCATTCCGGCTTCGTAAGGACTGTCGTTGAAGGTGACCGAGCGACTCGAACCGCTGTTGTTGTTATTGTTATAGGAATAACCGGGGCGGAAGACAATGTTGGTCATTGAATCGGGTTGCCATTCGAGGCGGAAGTCCGTATCCACGTTTTTCGATTTGCTTAGGCTCTGGCTGAGGCTGTTGACGAACTGCGAAGCCGTAGAGGTAAGGAAGTTCTCGCTGTTGGTCTTCGTTTGCAGGTCATTTTTCCTATAGTTGTATCTTACGTTGCCACCCACTTCGAAGCGTCCCTCTTCGTTTTGCTTCTTACCATTGTTCCAAGCAAAGCTGATGCCGGGATTAAAAACGGTCGTAAGACCATTGCTGCCACGCCACCATCCACCGAAGCCTCGGCTGTTGACATTATTGGCATTGCCCGTGAGGAAGAAGTTAAGATTGTCGGTAAAGCGGCTTATCGTCACGTTTTCGGCATAGCGATCCTCGGTGCCGTAAGCCAGATCGGCATTGATAAACCAACCTTCAGTCATGCCTTTGCGTACTGTGAGGTCGAGAACGGTTTCCTCCTCGCCATCGTCAATGCCGGTGACGCGTGAGTAGTCGCTTTGGCGGTCGTAGGCCTTTACCTTGCTGACCATCTTGGCCGGCAGGTTCTTCAAGGTCATCTGTGTGTCGTTGCCGAAGAATTCTTTCTCGTTGACAAGTATCTTCTTGACTTCCTTGCCATTGATTTTTATGGTGCCTTGTTCGGTAATCTCAGCGCCGGGGAACTTTTTCAGCAAGGCCTCGAAGTTCGAGCCTTCGGGAATGCGGAAGGCGTCGGAATTGTAGACGAACGTGTCCGCTTTCATCTCTACCTGTGCAGCGCGGGCCGTCACCTGGGCTTCTTTCATGATGCGTGCATTGTCCTCCAACGTTATTTCACCAAGGAGCATAGCCTTGTTCTTCTTTGTCAGAGTCAGTTGCCGCCATGCCGTCTTGTAACCTACGAACGAGGCACGCAAGAGATAGTTCCCTGCTTTAATGCCGGAGAGACTGAACGAGCCGTCACTTTTGGTCTGCTGACCAGTGACTTGTGTGCTGTCGGGGTTCATTATCACAATGGTAGCGCCCGGCATCGGTTCTCCTTCAGAGTCTACGATGGTGCCGCTAACGGTTACTTTTTGAGCGCTTGCGGCCAAGGAAAGGCACAGCGCGAATAATGTATATAGTAGTCTGTTCATATCAGTAAAATAAAAGGCCGTCGAATGTAGGACGGCCTTTTCTTATATATGTTTAAATGGATGAGTGTGATTTTAACATTTATTATATGAGCACCACGGCATATAGGTACATAACAGCGGCGGGAATTGCCAGGAGGCTGCTGTCAAACCGGTCGAGCATACCTCCGTGACCAGGCAGGATGTTGCCGCTGTCCTTTATGCCCATTTGGCGTTTGAGCAAGCTCTCTATGAGGTCGCCCCACGTTCCGAAAACGACGACGACGAGGGCGAAACCGACCCACTGCACGGGCGACATCAATGTCAGGCTTTGTGAAGCGATGAGTGCAACGATGATGCATAATACCCCTCCGCCTATAGAACCTTCCCACGACTTGCCGGGCGAGATTCTCGGGAACAGCTTGTGGCGCCCTAATAATGAGCCCACGCAGTAGGCTCCACTATCGTTGAGCCACAGAAGGACATAGATGGCCAGCACCAACCATGTGGCTGCACCTTGGGTTTCGGGTGTGGTTGTGTTGGCACTAATGTCGGGGTTGGCAATCAGGCATAGCAGCGAGAAGGGCAAGGCCACATAGACTTGCGACATCATGGCATAAGCCCAGTTGTTCAGAGGGCTCTCGCGTTGCAAGTAGAGCTCGGCCACAAGCATGTACACCATGCTGAGTAGCCATGGCACAAAGAGCACGCCTGCGCCGCTGATGCCAAAGGAATATCCGAAGAAGCCCACGAACAAGCATCCGCCCGCTACGGTAGTGATGAATCGATTGACGCTGACATCTGGACGTTGGTTGACGATTCCCGTGAACTCCCATACGCTCAAGACGGTGATGATTGTAAAGAGCGTGGCAAAGCTTGCTGGGGAATGTAGGATGCCAAATACCATGATGGCGACAAATGCGACGCCGGTGATGGTGCGTATGATGAGGTTCTTCATTGTTCTTGTTGCTCGGCTTGTTGTTCGTTTATGGTTTCAGTGTTCTCGTCTTCTGCCTGTGCTTCAAGGAGCTCTTCCGTACGGCTTATCCATGGGCGCTTGCCGAAAATCTTTTCGACGTCTTCGGCAAAGATGACCTCGCGCTCTACGAGCAGGTCGGCCAGGGCCTTGTGGCCGTCGCGCTTCTCCATGAGCAGTTGCTTTGCACGCTCATACTGTTCGGCAATCATGCGCTTCACCTCCTTGTCGATGAGCTCGGCTGTGGCTTCGCTGTAGGGGCGTTGCCAAGAGTATTCGTCGTTGCTGTAGTAGCAGAGGTTCGGCAGAGCCTCGCTCATGCCCATGTATGCTATCATGCCGTAGGCTTGCTTCGTCACACGTTCGAGGTCGTTCATGGCACCACTTGAAATGTGGCCTGTGAACAATTCCTCGGCTGCGCGTCCGCCAAGGGTAGCGCACATCTCGTCGAGCATCTGTTCGCGTGTCGTAATCTGTCTTTCTTCGGGCAGGTACCAGGCAGCGCCAAGCGCGCGTCCACGTGGCACGATGGTCACTTTTATCAAAGGATTTGCATATTGGAGGTTCCACGAAATGGTGGCGTGGCCAGCCTCGTGAAGGGCTATGGTACGCTTTTCCTCCTCGGTCATCACCTTGGTTTTCTTCTCCAGTCCGCCTACGATGCGGTCTACGGCAGCAAGGAAGTCTTCCTTCGTTACGGCTTGCTTGCCATGGCGGGCAGCTATGAGCGCAGCTTCGTTGCAGACGTTGGCAATGTCAGCTCCGCTGAAGCCCGGTGTCTGGCGGGCCAGCAGGTCAACGTCGAGCGAGCTGTCGACCTTGATGGGTCTGAGGTGTACCTTGAAGACGGCCTTGCGCTCGTTCAAGTCGGGCAGATCTACGTGAATCTGTCGGTCGAAGCGTCCGGCGCGAAGGAGTGCCTTGTCGAGGATGTCGGCCCGGTTCGTAGCCGCCATGATAATGACGCCGGAGTTGGTTCCGAAGCCGTCCATCTCGGTGAGCAACTGGTTGAGCGTCGACTCGCGCTCGTCGTTGCCGCCCATCATCGCATTGCGCGAACGGGCACGTCCTACGGCGTCAATCTCATCGATGAAGATGATGCACGGCGCTTTCTCCTTAGCCTGACGGAAGAGGTCGCGGACACGGCTGGCACCTACGCCTACGAACATCTCTACGAAGTCTGAGCCAGACATCGAGAAGAAAGGCACATCGGCTTCGCCTGCCACGGCTTTGGCCAAAAGGGTCTTACCCGTTCCCGGAGGACCTACGAGCAGCGCGCCCTTGGGTATCTTGCCGCCGAGGTCGGTGAACTTGGTCGGATTCTTCAGGAACTCAACGATTTCCTGCACCTCCTGCTTGGCCGAAGCCTGTCCGGCCACGTCCTTGAAGGTCACTTTCGATTCGTTTTCGCTACCTTTTTCTACTAATTGCGCGCGCGAGCGTCCTACGTTGAAGATGCCGCCCATGCCTCCTACTCCGCCATTGCCACTCATGCGGCGCATGATGAATATCCACACCACGATGATCAGCAGCAGGGGGAAGATGTTCCAGAACACTTGCATGAACGTATCATTGGTACGCTTATAGCTCAGCTCGCCTTTGAAATTGCCTAATTCCTGCTGGGCGGAAATAAATTCGTCAAGCTTGTCGGCCGATGGGATTTCGGCCAGGACGAAGGGCTGCTTGCCCGTCTGCTCCACGCCTTGCTGGAAAACGTCGCGGATGTGTTCCGGCTTGACGTACATCTTCACCGTTCCTTCGTCCTTGCTGGCTACGACCTTGTTGGCATAGCCTTGCTCAACGTATTGCTTGAACACGGTGTAGGTGACGTTTTTCGAAGCCGTACCTGCCGACTGCATGTCGCCTCCGGCAAAGAAGAGATAGCCCAAAGCAACGGCTATAATCAGGTAAATCCAGGAGAGGTTGAAGCGTGGCATCTTGTTTTTGTTGCCACGGTTGCCTTGTGTGCCGCCTTGGGGCGACGTTGACTGCTTATTTTGGTTGTCCATCGTTAGTCGAGATTGGGGATTTCGGTTAGGGCGGCATCAGCCCACAGATGTTCCAGATCGTAGAAGTCGCGGGCCTCTGGCAGGAATATGTGTACAATCACTTCGCCATAGTCCATGGCCACCCACTGGGCGTTGCGCAGGCCGTCGACGGCAGTAGGACGAGCACCGGCTTTCTCGCGGGCAAACTCTTCGACGGAGTCGGCCAAGGCCTGAATGTGACTCGGTGAATTGCCTGATGCAATGACGAAGGCGCGGCAGATAGCTTCGGGTATGTCGGAGAAATCGGCGATGACGATGTCGCGCCCTTTTTTCTCTTGAAGGCCGGCTTGAATCTGATCAATGATCTTTTCTGTCTGAATATCCATAAATCTATTGTTTCGAGCCGCAAAGATACTACAAAAGAAGCTATGTTGACAAAAAATGAAGTGAAAATTTATTTTTTTTAGGGAAAAGCTTGCACGTTTCACAAAAAGCACCTACTTTTGCATCCGCAATTCAGAAATGAAACGCACAGATAAATTCGTTTGGGCTATGGTGTAATGGTAACACTGCAGATTCTGGTCCTGCCTTTCCTGGTTCGAGTCCGGGTAGCCCAACGCTAATGAGAGGAGGTTGTTCGAGGGAACGACCTCCTCTTTCTTTTTATCCATATCTCAGATCATGTCTGAGTCCTTTGCATTTTGAATCATTAAGCTCAAGACGACACATGCTCGACAATTCGCCACTTTTCTCTATGATAGAACTCGAAAGCACGAGTTCCACCAATTCCTTCGTCAAAGACTATAAGCCATTGAAGCCTGTGGACATGCTTCTGGTGACTGCCGAATATCAGACTGCCGGCCGCGGACAGGCCACAAACACTTGGGAAGCCGAGGCCGGACAGAACCTGCTGTTCAGTCTTTGCGTCAGTCCTGCCAAGCTTCCCGTAGCCAATATCTTTTCGCTTAGCGAAGCCATAGCCTTGAGCATACGCGAAGCCGTTGTGCGGGCACTGAATGGCGAATTTGTGGAACATGAAGAGCTGTCTCAAGCAAAAGCCTTGGATGCAGCAACCAGCTCCGGCGAAGCTGCGGCGCGTGCCTTTGCCGATGGTGTGGGTGCGGCGCCGGAAGTGACCGTGAAATGGCCTAATGACATCTATGTGGGCAACTGCAAGGTGGCAGGAATACTTATCGAAAACGAGTTCTGTGGAACATGCGTAGGCCGAAGTATAATCGGTTGCGGTGTAGATGTCAATCAGCAACATTTCCACTTCCCGGAGGCTGAGGCTGCAAGGTCGTCGAAAGCATCTCGCATGCCTGTGCCTGCCTCTTTGAGTCAGCTCGCAGGCCGTAGCTTCAACCGTCAGCAAGTACTCAGCGCCATTGTTGAGGCTTTTAGGCGACATTATAATGCCATCCGGCATGGCGACGGAGAGGCTATCGCACAGTTGCATGCGGCCTATTTGAACGTACTGTATCGCCGACAAGGCACGCATTGCTACGAAGATGCCTCTGGCCTGTTTTCTGCCAAGATTGTCGATGTTGAGCCTTCCGGTCACCTCGTCTTGTCGGATGAGGCAGGAAAACTGCGTCGCTACGCTTTCAAGGAAGTGGCCTACGTATAATCCGCCTAAGCGTGTCGTCTGATGCACTTAAGAGAATTGACTGATGCACTTAAGAGAATTGTCCGATGCGCCTAAGAGAATTGCCCGATGCACCTAAGAGAATTGTCCGACGCGCCTAAGCGTGTTGGCTCATACGTCTGAAGGCGTAGACTGATGAGCCCTGTATAAACGATCGATGCGGTCAACCTACTTTGAATTTTCGGTTGGCCGCATCGCTTTTTTCAGACGCTTAGTTTAGCTTCAATTAAATGTCTTCGCCCCAGATGTCCCAGTCGCCACGTTCTTTGGCGTCGCCCGAAACATTGTTCTGAGGGTTGTTGTCTACTTCCATGCTCACGCTTGTGAGGAGCGTTTGTGCAATGAAAACGACCTCGGTATTGGGTGATATATAATGTTTCTTCATTTTTTCTGACTTTTTTTACATTATACATTATTATTTTAGCGGACAAACACTTTGCGGCCACCAACGACGTAAACGCCATGGCTCATGTGGTTGATGCGCTGGCCTGAAAGGTTGAAGATAGGCTCGCCACCCTTCGTCGTGCCATTCTCAAGAGTAGCAATACCGTCAGCATCCGTACCGACGTTCAGCTTCACGAGGTTGCTGCCTGTAGCATCGCCCTTGTACTCGGGAACATTGTCCATGTCGATATATGCACGGTTACCTGCGATAGAGCAACCTTCACCGCAAAGGATAATCTTGCCGCCAGAGAGAAGGTACTTGCCAGTTTCTACGGCACAACCCTTGAGCGAACCAACGAGACCGTTGTTGCTGCCTGCATCTTCGAAATCGTCCTGATAAGCGGCAACAATCTTCTGGGCACCCTCGCTCACCTCAAAGATATAAGGTACGCCTGCGAGCAAGCCGTCTGTCTCTTCTTCAAGGATGAGGCTTGCGGGAGCACCGTCTGCATTCAGTTTCTTACCCACAATGCTGTAGAACTTAGCACCGGTTACATCCTCAGCCTCTACAGTGCTGGGCAAGCAGATGGTGCCCCAAGTGGAGGACATAGATGCAACATCGCGGACATAACCCGAAGCAAAGGTGTAAGCATGAGTGTAGTCTGTAGCATAGTCATCCTTTCCAATATTGGTTACAGAGTAGTTCTTGAAGCCGTCGGCCGTTTCGCGATATATCATCGAGCGTGTAGCGTTGTTTAACCATGAATTGTTTTCAGTGTCAACATCCCAGTTTGTAGAAGCATCTTTTGTGGAAAGTGTGGTTGAATTTGCATAACAAAGATACTTTTTCGTAGCTACATTTTGGATTTTGACCTTAGATGTGCTGGCTTCTGTTGCAGGACTGATGATCCATGAAATGTCGTTATCCTGTGCGGAGACGACTTTGCCGTTTACTACATCGACTTCCTCAGCACCTAAAGAGCTATTCATGGCAAAATATTTACCATCGTAAGGAGCAACGAGAGCAATGTAGTTGGAGATGAGGCTGGGATCAACCACCTCAATGGTGTAGCTTGCCGTAGCAGCCTTGTAGCTTTCGTTGCCTGTGAACGTTGCAGTGATAGTGGCCGTGCCAACGGCAATCGCTGTAATCTCACCGGACTTCTCATCTACCATGACAACCTCTTCGTTGTCGGAAGTGTATGTGACGTCGATATCCATAGTTGCAATGTCGTCAGTAGCTGTATAGGTAGCAGTCTCATTGACGTTGATGCTTGCGGGAACGTCTGTGAAGGAAAGAGTAACTTCCTGGCGGCTGTCAACTACGGTGATTGTCTTGGTGACGGTCACAGGCTTGTAGACTTCGTTGCCGGCGAAGGTAGCTGTAATCTTAGCGGTACCTTCAGCGAGAGCGAGGATGAAGCCTTTTTCGTAAGTGGCAACCTCTTCTTTGTCGCTCGTTACCGTGATGCCTTCGGTAGAGGTCATGACAGTGTTGAGAGAGACAGGCAGCTCTTGGTTGACGTTCATCTGAACTTCATCGGCGAGCTCGCCACCATCTGCGTTCAAGAACTTGATTTCAGGATCGAGGCGATCGTCGTTTGCGCCCTTATAAACGATAATCTTGGTAACTTGGCTGTTGTGAGCACTGGTAACCTTCAGCGTATAGATGTTGCCGGCAGCCTGATAAGCCTCGTCGATCATATAGGTGTTAGTATTTTCTGCTCCTGTTGTTTCACTGCTGACAGCTGTTTCACCTACAAAGATATTTTGTACGACTTTAGTAGAAGCTCCGCTTCTGCCAACAACTTCTATCTTCTGAACAGCAAAGTCGAAAGCAGGAAGGGTGATGTATGCTCCACTCTTACCGAAAATCAGATAGTTGTCAGTTGCATTATAGTAGTAACCATTGGTGCCGTCACCGGCTACAGTAATAGTGTAGGTCCTATTAGAATATTGAGAGACGTCATTTGTCTTGTTGTTGGAGCCTTCAGGGAAGCCCCAGTCGTTTGCTGTGAAGTCGAACTCTATGGTCTCGGCTGCAGGTGCGTCAGGATTGTTGACGGTAATAGTGTATGAGGCGCTTCCTGCCTTGTAGGTATCATTTGCTTCTGAGGAAGCGGTGATAGTGGTTGTACCAGCAGCAAGGATGGTAACTGCACCTTGTGCATTCACTGTGGCAACAGTTTCATTGCTGCTGCTATAGGTGACAGCAAGGTTGTTGGGATTACTCAGCTCAGGAGCCTCGAAAGCATCTCCAAGAGTTAAGGTGTATTCACTTGTTGTGCCGATGAAGACAAGGCCTGCCTCTTCGAGAGTCGGCTGGCTGGTGCGAGTAAATGAGACACGCTGGTTGTTAGCGTCAAACTCGTAGGTCTGATTGTGTTTCTTCAGATTACCATAGATGACTACGACATCACCCACCTGCACGTCATCAGCAGAAGTGAACCATGCACCATCTTTGTCAAATCCACGATAAGCTTGCAACTGGTCTGCTTCCTCAGTTCCATCTTCAGAAATGTTATAAGTGATGTTGCCAAACTCAGAGTTGTATGCGGTAACAATCTTAGAAACGATACCCGTTGCATAGACCTCGGGAACGGTCGTTTGGCCAGCAGCATCGATAGCTGCTATTGCTTGAGCAACCGTGTAGGGGTTGTTGGCAGTGCCAGGAGCATTGGGGTCTTTGATGGTATAAGTAGCCTCAGCAACTGCGCTCTCGTCATTATCCTTGACGGCCTTGGCGTAGATGGTGGTAGTTTCGGAGATAGCAATAGCGCTTGTGTAGTCCTGCCAAGTCCGGTTGTCGAAGCTATACTTGATGCTTGCGCCGTCAGTAGCACAGGTGAGTGTGACATTTTGTGCTTCGGTAAATGTGCCACCTTCAGGAGTGAAGACTGGCTTCTCTACGGCGACGGTGGGAGCTTTGTAACTTACGAGGTAGTTGTTCTTGTCAAATTCAGGAGTGCTATTGTAACGCTTTACTTTACCGCAAACAAGCACTTCTGCACCAACAACGATGTCGTCCTTTGAAGAGAAATCAGCACTGTTCAAGCCCTTGCCGGAATAAACTTCCATTTGAGTTGACGTTGTGCCGTCTTCTGATATCCAATAGGTGATAGACTTATAGTTTGAGTTGTAGGAATCAATCTGTGAGATGATACCCTTAACATAAACGTCCTCTGGTGATGAACTCGTGCCAAGGGTTGAGATGTAATCAATAGCCTCAGATACAGTGTAAGGCTTTTCAGCAGAACCATCATTGGCATTGGGGTCAACGACGGTGAGAGTGTATGAAGCACTGCCTTCGTTGTAGCTGTCATTGCCTCTGAACATGGCGGAGATGGTAGTCTGGCCTGTACCTGCAATGGTTACTACTCCAGTGCTTGGTTCAACAGAAGCTACATCAGTGTTGCTGCTCATGAATACAACGTCCAAGGAATGAGGATTGCTCAGCTGAGGAGCGTTGAACGTTTCGCCGATATTAACGGTGTAGTCGTTTGTATCACCAGCGAAGGAGAGCTCGGGATTTTGCTTGGAGGGGTTGCCATTTTTTTGGTATGTTACTACCACGCTCTTCACGTAAAGTGCTTTTGTCGCTTTTGACGGCTTAGTAACAGTGACTATGATTTCGCCTGAAGCGGAACCTACGAACGTGTAATCCGTTGCATTAGAGCTCAGAGTTTGTGCGTTACCACCAAATGAACTGCCACCTACGGTAACGTCGACAGTTGCAGAAACGTTACTGGCGGTGGAAGCATTGACCACAATCTTCGAAATAGTACCTTCGATAGCAGAGGTGGAGAGCTTGATGTACTGCACAGCACTACTTCCAGTTCCATAGTGGATACCTTTGGTGCTATCAAAGTTTGATTCAAGTCCATCGGAGGTAACTTCCCAAGCAGTACCGTCATCAGCGGTACCGGAACCTTCGCATTTAGCAGAGAAAGTAAGCGTGCTCTCATCTGCCCGCGCTCCACTAAAGACACTGGCCAGTAAGGCCGTGACCAATAGCAGACGCAAGCTCAAAAGTTTTTGTAAAGCTTGTTTCATAAGATAATATTTTAGGATTAATTGTTAATCTCTTCTATTTGCGGGGCAAAGTTACTGAGAAATAGGAAAAAGGAAAAGGAAAAGATGAAAAAATTGAACTCGAAAGTACTATTTGTTACGACTTTTTTTCTTTAAATGTATAGATTTGGGTATAAAAAAGTCCTACAGCGTGAGCTGCAGGACTAAAGTTTATGGTTAGGAACCAGAATGTATGTTATTTGTCGCTTATGAGGCAGCGGCCAGTCATGTCCTTCGGCTGGGCGAGGCCCATGATGTGGAGGATGGAGGGCGCAACGTCAGCAAGGATGCCGTCTTCGACGCGAGCTTGCTTGTTCTCCGTGACATAGATAAAGGGCACGGGATTAAGCGAATGGGCTGTGTTCGGTGTGCCGTCTGGGTTGATGGCGTTGTCGGCATTGCCGTGGTCGGCAATGATGATGACTTCGTAGTCGCCCATGGCTTTGGCAGCTTCGACAACCTCGTTGACACACTGGTCAACAGCGACAACGGCCTTTTCTATTGCTTCGTAGACACCTGTGTGACCTACCATGTCGCCATTAGCGAAGTTGACAACGATGAAGTCATATTTGTCTTCCTTGATAGCTGCAACGAGCTTGTCCTTGACTTCAAACGCACTCATCTCGGGCTTGAGGTCGTAGGTGGCAACCTTGGGCGAGGCTACGAGGATGCGGTCTTCACCTTCGTAGGGGGCTTCACGGCCGCCATTGAAGAAGAACGTAACGTGGGCATATTTCTCGGTCTCGGCAGTGTGAAGCTGGCGAAGTCCTTGGCGGCTGATGTACTCGCCGAGAGTGTCGTCGACATTCTCCTTGGGGAAGAGGATGTGTACGCCTTTGAACGAGGCATCGTAGGGTGTCATGCAGAAATATTGCAGGCCGGGGATAGTGTGCATACCCTGCTCGGGCATATCCTGCTGGGTGAGGACGATGGTGAGCTCCTTAGCACGGTCGTTGCGATAGTTGAAGAAAATGATGACATCGCCTTCCTTGATGGTTCCGTCGATGTTGGCGTTGTTGATAGGCTTGACGAACTCGTCGGTGACACCATCGGCATAGCTGAGTTGCATAGCTTCCACCATGTCTTTGGCTTGGTAACCCTCGCCGCTGATAAGAAGGTCGTAGGCAATCTTCACACGTTCCCAACGCTTGTCGCGATCCATGGCATAGAAGCGGCCTATGATGCTGGCGATATGGGCTCCGGTCTCATTGCATTTCTCTTGCAATTGCTCAATGAAACCTACACCTGAATGTGGGTCGGTATCGCGACCGTCCATGAAGCAGTGGACGTAAGTCTCGCGAACATTATATTGTTGAGATATCTCACAGAGCTTGAAGAGATGTTCGAGCGACGAGTGAACGCCGCCATTGGAGGTGAGACCCATAAAGTGAACGGCCTTGCCTTCACGAACGGCATATTCGAAAGCGTTTTTAATCTCGGGGTTTTCGAGAATGCTGTTGTCGCGGCATGCGCGGTTGATCTTCACAAGATCTTGGTAAACAATGCGTCCGCCGCCGATATTCAGGTGGCCAACCTCTGAGTTTCCCATCTGTCCGTCTGGCAAACCTACGTTCTCGCCCGAGGCAAGAAGCTGGCTGTGGGGATAGTTTTGGTTCAGGTAGTCCATGTAAGGCGTGGGTGTCTGATAGATGACATCGCCTTTCCCTTTGTTGCCGATGCCCCATCCGTCAAGGATCATCAGCAGTGCTTTTTTTGACATAAATATGTTTCGGCTATTGCCTTTGTTTAATGTTAAAAGATTGATGTTTTATACTTTGCGGGTGCAAAGGTACAATTAAAAATGAAAAGTGAAGAATGAAAAAAGAAGAATTAATGTGAAAAGCGTAAAAATAATAGGATTCTCCGAGTTATTGTTGAAAGATTCACAAAGAGTGCCTTGCTTAGGTCGTACGAAATCGTTTTCGAAGCAAAAGGCATCTTTATCTTTCATCTTTTCTTATCACTTGCCGACTGTCGCTTGATGCGGACGATGGACATGGTGATGTCCGGTGAGGAGAACTATCGTGTGTCTGATTCCTATCTTTTAAGGAGCAGTGCCTTGAAGTCCTCAAATCGTGAGCTGATAGGTAAACTTTGCTTTTGTCCTTTCATGAAAGCTTGAAGCCGTTCGGGGATTGGTATGTCCGCGCCAAGGATGTTGTCGACAGTTTGCTTGAACTTAGCGGGATGTGCTGTTTCAAGAAAAACGCCGATTTCATCGTCTTGTAATTGGTCACGCAAGGCTTGATAGGCGCATGCTCCGTGCGGGTCGAGGATGTAGCCTGTACGTGCGTAGCAGTCACGCATGGTGTCGGCTATCTGTTCGTCGGTGTAAGTGGCTCCTGTGAGTAAGCCGCCTGCTTTCATCATAGGATGAAGTTCAGTGTATGATGTTTCTTCGTTGGCATTGTTCCTTCGGCGTACAAGTTCCATGATGCGTGCAAAGTTTGACGGGTCACCCACATCCATGGCATTTGCAATTGTCTGAATCGATGGAATCGGGGAATATTGTCCCGTTTCGAGGTATTTGTACACGACGTCGTTGGCATTGTTGGCAGCGATGAAATGCTTTACAGGAAGTCCCATTTCATAGCCGAAAAGACCGGCACAGAGATTCCCGAAGTTGCCCGATGGCACGCAGAATACGAGGTTGGAGACTGCTGACTGAGGCTGTGCACTTGATTGCGTGTTCTCCTTTTGCTTTTTAAGGAGCTGGGCGTATGCCCAAAAATAGTAAAAGGCTTGAGGCAGGAAGCGGGCTACGTTGATGCTGTTGGCCGAAGTGAGCCGCATGTGTTTGTTGAGCTCTGCGTCCATGAATGCTGTTTTCACCAGGCGTTGGCAATCATCGAAAGTGCCGTCCACTTCCAAGGCCGTAATGTTCTGGCCGAGAGTCGTAAACTGACATTCCTGAATGGGCGAGACTTTGCCTTTTGGATAGAGTACGTAAACATGGATGCCCTCTACGCCAAGGAAACCATTAGCCACGGCTGACCCGGTGTCTCCTGAAGTTGCCACGAGGACATTGACCAGTTCGCTTTCTGACGATTTGCTATTCTCTGTTCCCTTGTCGAGATGGATGAAGTATTGCAGGAGTCGTGCCATGAAGCGTGCACCCACGTCTTTAAAAGCAAGGGTGGGACCGTGAAAGAGTTCGAGCGAATAGATGTTTTTTTCGACTTGCACGAGGGGCGTGTCGAATGCAAGCGTGTCGTAAACGATTTTCTTCAGAGCATCTTCGGGCACTTCGTCACCGAAGAAGGCTTCTGCGACACGATAGGAAGATTCCTGAAACGAGAGATTGGATAATTCTTCCCAATAAGCCTGTGGCATCTGCCTGATGATTTCTGGCATATAGAGTCCCCGGTCTTCTGCAAGGCCTTGGATTACAGCTTTGCGTAGTGTGGCGCGCGCTGCTTTATGGTTGGTGCTATAGTACATTGAGTAATGAATAATGATTGTGTTTGAATTGTATAAATGGTGTTTCTCTATGAAAGATCTGAAGCAAAATAATTAGCTATTGAGAAAAGCTTTAATAAATTCGTCTCCATGGAGATGGCCGTAAGCTCCCAGCTGACAGGCGTCTTCGTCGAACGTCTGTACGCTGTCAGCATCGATACCTGAATGGTAGATGGCAAAAGGTATTGGCTCTGCTGTGTGTGTGCGTAGTTCGCAGGGCGTTGGATGGTCGGGAAGAAGAGCTATCTTTAGGTCAGCGTTTCTCATTTCCTTCAATATTGGTGAGATAAGACGATGGTCGAGATCCTCTATTGTTCGGAGCTTTAATGCGATTGAGCCGTCGTGACCGGCTTCATCGCTTGCCTCTACATGCAGATAGACAAAGTCGTAGCCATTGTTCAGCGCTTCTATGGCGGCGGCAGCCTTACCTTCGTAGTTGGTGTCGTAAAGGCCCGTGGCGCCCTCCACGTTTATAACATCAAGTCCTGCATAACGGCCGATTCCGCGAATGAGGTCAACGGCTGTAATCACTGCTCCTCGGTGCACTTGAGGAAACTGCTCGGCAAGTGTTTTCATCTTGGGCCTATAGCCTCCTCCCCACGGCCATATGCTTGAAGCCATATCCTTTCCTTCGCGCGCGCGTAGAATATTTAATGTGTGCTTAGGCAAAAGGGCTTGCGATTTTATTACGAGGTCGCGTAGGAGTGCAGCGGTGTCTTCGGCCTCTTTGATTTCCGCTTTAATCTGATAATCTCGCCAAGGTTTCAGGGGAATATCATGAGGAGGGGTGCAATGAATATGCTTGTTGCCACCCTTAATGACTAATAGGTGGCGGTATTGAACGCCCGTATAGAAGCGAATGCGTTCATTGGCTATGTGTTCGTTGAGATATTTGATGAGTATGTCGCCTTCTTCAGTATCCAGGCGTCCGCAGGAATGATTTTTCAATAAATCGCCTTCGATGCAGACAAGGTTACAGCGCAGAGCGAGGTCGTCGGGAGCAAGTTCTACGCCTATTGCAGCTGCTTCAAGTGGTCCTCTGCCTTCATAGACTATGTTTTGGTCGTAGCCCAGAATGCTGCTGTTGGCCACTTCGCTGCCAGGATGAAAGCCGTCAGGAACTGTCGTCAGCATGCCTGTTTTCCCGTTGGCTGCTATCCAGTCCATGGCTGGTGTATCGGCATATTGCAGCAATGTCTTGTCGCCGAGCTCTGGCGAGTGCCAGTCGGCCATGCCATCGCCGAGGATGATGAGGTGTTTCATGTTGAGATGTTTGGGGTTGCGACAAAGTCGCAACATACGGGACTGAGGGTCGAGTTGGGTGAATGTTGTGGTTGTTTGGTGGGCGTTGAAAGAATTGGAGGGATTGGTGTTGTGGTTGTTTGGTGGGCGTTGAAAGAGTTGAGGGGATGGGTGATGTGGTTGTTAGGGGGGCGTTGAAAGAATTGAGGGGATTGGTGTTGTGGTTATTTGGTGGGCGTTGAAAGAGTTGAGGGGATTGGTGTTGTGGTTATTTGGTGGGCGTTGAAAGAGTTGAGGGGATGGGTGATGTGGTTGTTAGGGGGATATTGAGGGAGTAGAGAGGGGATTTTTGATTGGTGGATGGGGTGGATGGCTGTTGTTATGTGGCTGCTTATATATTGGCAATGCTCATGATGTCTGCGAAGACACCTGCTGCGGTTACGCTTGCTCCAGCTCCATACCCTTGGATGAGCATCGGATATTCTCTATAACGCTCCGTGGTGAGCATGACAATATTGTTGGAACCTTCAAGACCGTAGAAAGGATGTCCTTCTGGTATTTCGGAGAGGGCTACGCTCGCATGCTCATTTTCATACTTAGCTACGAAACGCAGTCGCTTACCTTCGCTTTCAAGTCGTGCACGTCGTTGCTCAAATTGGGCATCAAGTTCTGGAAGTTTCTGCCAGAACTGTTCGATGCTTCCCTCGAAGAGTTCTTTCGGAATAAACAGTTGCGTTTCTACATCCTCCTGTTCGATGCGGTAGCCTGCTTCGCGGGCCAGGATTACAAGCTTCCTTATGACGTCGGTACCACTGAGGTCGATGCGTGGGTCGGGCTCTGAATATCCTTCATCCTTTGCTAAGCATACCGTCTTGCTAAAAGGCGTTTCGGCACTGATTTTGTTGAATATGAAGTTCAGTGTTCCACTCAAAACAGCCTCAATACGCAGTATCTTGTCGCCCGAATGGATAAGGTCGTTGATGGTGCGGATGATAGGCAATCCGGCTCCGACATTGGTCTCGAAGAGAAATTTGACGCCTCTGCGCTGAGCAATGGCTTTAAGTTCGTGATAGTTCTCGTAGTTGCTGCTGGCTGCTATCTTGTTTGCTGCAACGATGTTGACGTTATGTTCGAGGAAGTCGCGATAGAGAGCGGCCACCTCCGGCGAAGCCGTGCAGTCGACAAACACGGAGTTGAAGATGTTCATGCCTATTACTTCGTCGTGCAGTCGTTGGATGTCGCTGTCAGGGGCATTGGCTAATAAATCGCAATAATTCTTTAATTCAATTCCTTCGCGTGAGAAGATCGCTTTGCGACTGCTTGCCAGTCCGACAATGTTGAGCTTCAGTCCTTGTTCGCGCATCAGCTTCTCCTGCTGCGATGCTATTTGTTCGATGAGCGAGCGTCCTACGGTTCCGACGCCGCAGAGGAACAGGTTGAGCACCTGATACTCGGAGAGGAAGAAAGCATCGTGGATGACGTTCAGTGTTTTGCGCAGATATTTCGAAGCAACTACGAAAGAGATATTCGTCTCAGACGCACCTTGTGCACATGCTATCACGCTTATGCCGGAACGTCCAAGCGTGCCGAATAGCTTGCCGGCTATACCTGGCGTGTGTTTCATGTTCTCGCCCACCACGGCAACCGTCGCGAGTCCGCCTTCTGCTTGCATGGGGAACATGGCGCCTGTTTGTATCTCCTTGGCAAATTCTTCGTTGAGGACGCGGCAGGCTGCTGCGGCATCTTCGTCGCGAACGCCTATGCTGGTGCTGTTTTCTGAAGAAGCCTGTGATACCATGAACACCGATATGCCATTGTCTGCAAGTGCCGAGAATATGCGTCTGTTGACGCCGATGACGCCTACCATAGACAGGCCGGCCACCGTTATGAGCGTAGTACCTTTGATGCTTGATATGCCCTTGATGAGTCGGTTGTCGTCAGACGGCTCTTTTTTTATGATGGTGCCTGTAGCCTGTGGGTTAAATGTATTCTTGACAAGAATCGGTATGTTTTTTATGCAAACGGGGTAAATCGTAGGCGGGTAGATAACCTTGGCCCCGAAGTTGCACAGCTCCATGGCTTCTATGTATGAGAGCTCCGGAATGACGTATGCCGACGAGATGACGCGTGGGTCGGCCGTCATGAATCCGTCGACGTCGGTCCATATCTCAAGCTGGGTGGCGTCGAGGGCGGCGGCAATAATGCTTGCCGTGTAGTCCGACCCACCTCGTCCGAGGTTTGTCACTTCCCCGCTGTCTGCGTCGGTAGAGATGAAACCTGGTACGAGCGAGATGTCAGGCTTTGTTTGCCAAGTCTGTCTCACGAGTTTGTAAGTGAGTTCCGTGGCCAGGAGCGAGCGGCCTCCTTTCACTTCGGTCTTTATGAACTCGCGGCTGTCGTACCATTGTGCGTTGTTGACCAAGGTGGCTACGATCTGGCTGCTCAGTCGTTCGCCGTAGCTTACGATGGCAGCCTGTGTCTTAGGCGAAAGGTCGCGGATGAGGTAGACGCCCTGATAGATGGAGCGCAGCTCCTCGAGCAGGTTGTCGATCTTACGTGTGAGTGTGTCGTGTTGCGGGCCTGCAGCTATTACAGCGTCTATCATTGTGTGATGGCGCTGGGCAATTTCAGCATAGGCTGTCAGGTAGGCCACGTCGCCTGCCACAGCTTGCTGGGCCGTGCGGATGAGCTGGTCGGTGACTCCTCCGAGAGCCGATACGACCACGATGACGGGCTCGTTCTGGTTCTCTACGATGTTCTTAACGTTAAGAATGCTTTCTACGGAGCCTACGCTGGAGCCTCCAAACTTTAAGACTTTCATATATTCTTGTTCAGTTTTCTTTCTTCAGGTGAATCAGCTCCTCTTCAAGTAGCTGATGTAATATGCGCCCTGTAACGCTGTCGGGAATGTCGTTGAAATGATATTCCAGCAGCGATGCAGGTTTTTTTTGTGCTGTGAAGTCAAGTATGCGTTTACGCACGATATTGTCGTCCAGAGTGGGCAGGATGGGTCTGCCCTTGCAATTGTCGCATAATCCACAATCCTTCACCTTTTCCTCGCCGAAGTATCTGAGCAAGTAGCGGCTGTGGCACTCGTGTGTGCTTATGTATCCGATCATGGTCTGCACGCGGTTGGTGAGTTCGCGCTTACGGTCGGTGTACACCGATGGCGGCAGCACGATGTCGTCTCGCTCGATACGGCTTTGCCGGAACGTGAGGTATGGTATGAATTTGCGTGGTACGAACCTTATGACATGCCTGCGGCTGAGGTCGATGAGCCCTTCGCTGACTGTCGTCTCGTCGGTGCCGAGAGCATGTGCGATATTGTTCTCGTCGATATATACAAAGTCGCTGAAGATGCCGGTGCATGTTCGTAGCAAGTGGTTCAGCAGCCGCTCGTCGGAGGGCGGCAGATGGAAACTGTAGAGTTCTTCGCGATTGCAGATGAACATGACCCTGCTTTGGTTGTCTTCAGCGTCGGCCCATTCGATATATCCGGCTCTTGACAGCAGCGTAAGGGCATTGTAGGCCCTTACGGGGAAATGCCTGAAAGCCTTACAGAAGGCATCGAGGTCGAACTCGCGGGTTACGCCATTGCCGTCGCCCATAGCCATCTGTAGGAAGCAACAAGCGTCTTCGTAGACTTGACGGACGTAGTCCTCGGGAGGGAACGTGTCGTCGATGCGGCGCCTCAGTGTAGTTGCCGAGCGGTCGTTGTAGAGCAGTACGGCATGCGCTGTCTGTCCGTCGCGTCCTGCTCGTCCGGCCTCCTGAAAGTAAGCTTCGGGCGAGTCGGGGACATCCGAGTGTACGACAAGCCTCACGTCGGGCTTGTCTATGCCCATGCCGAATGCGTTTGTAGCAACCATCACGCGGATGTCTCCTTTTTGCCATGCTGTTGAGCGCTCGTTCTTTTCCTGGTTGGTGAGTCCGGCATGGTAGTAGGTGGCACTGATGCCTTGGCCGCACAGGTAGCTGCTGATTTCGTGAGTGCCCTGTCGGCTTCGGGTGTACACGATGGCCGTGCCGTCTATGCGCTGCAACAGCTCGTGGATGGTCAGCTCTTTGTCTGTGTCGATATGTTGTACGGAGTAGATGAGATTCTTGCGTTCGAAGCTCATGCTTCGGACATTCTCTTTCTTGAAGAGCAACTGCCGCTGTATGTCCTTGACAACTTCGGGTGTGGCTGTTGCGGTGAGTGCCAGCACGGGCGCTTCGGGCAGCATGCGCCGTATGGCTGCTATCTCGGTGTAGGCCGGACGGAAGTCGTAGCCCCATTGTGAAATGCAGTGAGCCTCGTCCACCGTGATGAAGCTGATGTGCATTTTGCGGAGCTTGGCCTGGAAGAGCTCCGAACCGATTCTTTCGGGCGAGATATAGAGGAATTTGTAGTTGCCGAAGATGCAGTTCTCAAGGGCAATGATGACTTCGTCGTGCGTCATCCCCGAGTACACGGCCGTTGCCTTAATGCCTTTCCGTCGCAGGTGTTCAACCTGATCTTTCATCAAGGCTATGAGAGGGCTTATGACGAGGCACAGTCCATCCTTTGCCAGGGCCGGCACCTGAAACGTAATGCTCTTGCCTCCGCCGGTAGGCATGAGGCCTAAGGTGTCATTGCCAGCACCTATGCTCTCGATGATTTCCAGCTGAATGCCCCGGAATTCATCGAACCCGAAATATTGTTTAAGGATGGAATGATAGGAGGGCACAGTCAACTTTCCTCGCTTGGTCTGATATCTTCAATTTGCAGCTGTACTTCGCCGCGTTTATGTGTGTTCTCTTCTATCGAGTAGCAAATGTCGAAGGCGCGTTTGCTCTTGATGAACCTTGCTTGCGAGCTCTGCCCGAAAGCGATGCCGCTGACGACGTTCGAGCTTTTGTTGTCGACCAGTTCCAGCTTGATGTGTTCTTGGTGGTGGCCTACTACTTTACTTGTGCCGTAGTCGTAGACATGTTCGGTGGCAAACAGCGGCTTGGGGTTGTCGGGCCCGAACGGTGCAAATTTGCGCAGGTCCACGAAGAAACGGTGGCTGATGTCCTTGAAGTCGAGCAGCCCGTCGATGTTCAGTTCGGGTTGTATCTGTGAGTCGAGGATATGTTCGTTGACGTAAGCTTCGAAGCGTCGCTTGAACTCGGGCACGTTCTCCACCTTCATCGAGAGGCCGGCGGCATAGGTGTGGCCGCCGAAGTTCTCCAGCAGGTCGCGGCATGAGTCTATCGCCTTGTAGACATCGAAGCCGCCTACAGAGCGTGCCGAGCCAGTTGCCATGTTGTCCGTACGGGTGAGCACCACAGCCGGCCGCGTGTAGACTTCGGTCAGTCGGGAAGCCACAATGCCGATGATGCCTTTGTGCCATTCTTCGTTGTAGATGACGATGGCCCGTTGTTCATGGCTGTGGTCCAGCTTTTCGACAATGTCGTTGGCCTCCTGCGTCATTTCCTTGTCCAAGTCTTTGCGTTGGTCGTTGTAGGCATTGATCTGCAGCGCCATGTGATGAGCCTTTACAGGGTCGCGCTCAACGAGGAGGGCTACCGCCTCGCTGCCATTCTGCATGCGTCCTGAAGCGTTGATGCGAGGGCCTATCTTGAAGATGATGTCGTTCATCGTTATCTCCCTGTCGAACAGACCGCATATCTCGATGATCGCCTTCAGGCCAACGCTGGCCTTTGAGTTGATCTGCTTTAATCCATGGTAGGCCAGCACGCGGTTTTCGCCCAGAATAGGCACGATGTCCGATGCGATACTTACGGCGCAGAGGTCGAGTAGGGGAGTCAGCTGGCTGAACGGGATTCCGTTGTCAATGGCAAAAGCCTGCATCAGCTTGAATCCTACGCCGCATCCCGAGAGATGCTCATAGGGATAGGTGGCATCGGTGCGCTTGGCGTTGAGGATAGCCACGGCCGGCGGCAGCACGTCGTCGGGAACGTGGTGGTCGCAGATGATGAAGTCGATGCCAAGGCTCTTGGCATAGGCTATTTCCTCGACAGCCTTGATGCCGCAGTCGAGCACGATGATGAGCCCCACGCCCGTGTTGTGGGCATAGTCCACGCCCTTGTGGCTTACGCCATAACCCTCTTCATAGCGGTCGGGGATGTAGAAATCAATGTTTGTTGTGAACCGTTGCAGAAAGCGGTAGACCAACGCTACCGCCGTGCATCCGTCCACGTCGTAGTCTCCATATACCAAGATGCGTTCCTTGCGGCCTAAGGCAGCATTCAGGCGGTTCACGGCGATGCGCATGTCCCTGAAGAGGAAGGGGTCGAGCAATTCGCTGAGCTGCGGCCTGAAGAACCTGCGTGCCTCGTTCGCCGTGGCGATGCCTCGGTCGAGCAGCAGCTTACCCAAGGCGGGATGTATGCCCACCTCGGCTGCTAACTCCCGTGCCGCTTCCTGACGCTCTGGTGTAGGAGGTTCGTAATTCCATTTGTAGTTCATTTATATGTTGTTTTATCTTATTTCAACGATAGTCGCGCGTGTGTGACGCGCATGTGTGCCTATAATAAGCGGTCAAAAGTAGGAATTTTCTGTAACATATTTGTAATATGGTGTGTTAAAATCCTATAAACACCTACTTTTTTATGCTGAATCATTATGCTAAATGAAGAAGCTTGGTGGCGAAGGTGAGGGCGCGGCTATAGCTGACACCAGCCCTTTGCTTGGCTTTCGCTAAGGGGCCGATTTTATGCACCTAAGAGAATTGGCCGATGCACCTAAGAGAATTGGCCGATGCGCCTAAGAGAATTGGCCGATGCGCCTAAGAGAATTGGTCGATGCACCTAAGAGAAATTTTTCAGACGCGCAGCGACGACTGCCAAGTCACTTGGGAAAATGTGTCTGGCGAATCCTCTGCCCGGACGCTTTTTTTCAATAGAAGAAGGCCGTCTGAGCGCTCTTCTTTGAGTATTCGGCTACACTTTTCCACACTTTTCGTCGGTTTTATATTTAATAAAGTACTGATAACTATATTTTTACGTGTATTATTTTCCTATTTGTTTTTCCACACCTTTCTTTTGGTTGAATAACAAAAAGCCCCTATCTTTGCACTGACGAAATAGAAAAAAACGCCTGTTAATCGATTTTTAACTTGCCGATATGCCGAAAAACCTACGAAAAGCCTTTCTCTTCATTGCGATGATTTTGGCCGTTATAGCCTGCAATGTCCGTCGCGAGTCATCGGCAGATGCCTTGTTGCTTTCTGCTGAACGCCTCCATGCGGCGTCGCCCGACAGCGTGAAGGCCTACGAAGATCTCTTGCGCAAGGCTCTTCGGCAGGCCGAAACTACAGACGATCGACAAACCTTTGTCAAGGCTGCGCTGAAATTGTCGGCGCAGTTGCAGTGGACCAACGAGGCCGAGGCTATGTTTCTGGCAGAGCATGCCTTAGAAGCTGCATCGGAGAGTAGCGATGTCGACGAGGCGCTTAAGCCTCAGATATACTTGGCTATTGGGGCCTTGAACGAGCAAAAGGGCGACACCTCCAAGGCGCGAAAGTTATATCAACAATGTATGAAGCAACCCGCCTATAGAAATACGGCCCTGTGCAGGCTGGCCAACCTCAGTCTGAATGCAGGCGACGGGGCTTCAGCATTGCGGCTTGCCCATCAAATGACGCTTGAAGCTGCCGATTCGGCCGACATAGAACCGCTGTTTGTGCTTGCCAATTGCTACCTGCAGTGCGATTCTTTGGAGCAGGCGCGCCGTATATACGAGCGATTAGCCCTTCATGCCAACAGCAAAACCCGTTATGCCGCAGCGCGACATCTTGCAGAGATAGCTATTCAGCAGCGGCGTATAGACGATCTCTCAGCCTGTCTCGATTCGGCTTTCGGTTGTGCTGAAACCGTGTTTTTCGAGGCGTTGCAGCAAAAAGACACCTACTTTCGTGCAACCCTTGAGCAGGAACGTCGTAACGAGCGGTCGGCTTATAGACAACGCCTTGCCGTATGGGTACTTGCCGGCGTGGTGCTGGTGGTGCTCTTGGCTGTAGCCTTGCTCGTCGTCGTAGCCAGGCATCGCCGCATCATCAGCCAGCAGCGCCTGGCAACAGCCGAGAGCATGCGCCTTATGGCTGAAGAACGCTTGCGGCACGAGGCCGCCGAGCGGGAGCGTGAGGCACGCGAGGCCGAAGAACGGATCACGCAGCAGCAACAGAAGGTGAACCTGCTTCAGCGTTTCATCCTCGACAAGAACGAGGTGCTGCAACGCTTACGCGAGGGAGGTGACCACAAGAAACAACTCAGCGCTCGCGAATGGCATGAAGTGGAACAGATGCTTGACAGCATCACAGATGGTTTCGTGGCTCGACTGCGAAAGCTCCATCCCGAATTTCGCGAGGAAGATGTGCAACTCTGCATGCTCACTCGTATGAACCTTTCGAATCAAGTAATTGCCAGCATATATATCATCACCGTCTCGGCTGTGAAGCACCGTAAGCTCAAGCTGAAGAAAGACGGTTTCGGCGTTCTCGACCCTGAACGACCGCTCGATGATGTCGTGGCTAAAATCTGAATGCACATGAAGCTGTTGACCATCATGCTTTTGCAACTTGTTACGATGTTTCAGCCTAAGCCCATTGCGGACTTAGGTTGCGGTGAGGTTGTTGCTGTTGAAATCGGCCAGAATGCTACTCATGTGCGGTTGCGTAACGTTGTTTCGGTGGCCGGGCAGACTTCAGTGCCCGCTACGGCCTACTTGTCTGATGAGAGCGACCGGCATCATGCGTTGATAAAATGGGTAAGAGAGGGGCAGGATTTGCTTCTGGATTTCGAACCACTGCCACCGACGACCCGCGTCTTCGACCTCGTCCTGGACCATCGCCGACGTTGGCTGGGTGTCCATAGCAGCGTACGTTTGATGAGCTTTCCAGATGTGCGCCCCAAATACGACGAAGAAGCAAAAATTGCCGATTCCATCGATTCTCTTCTTTGTAACTTCAGCTTTTCAGAGCTTTCGAAAAGCGATACGATTGTTGCTCAATTAAGGACAAAACTACCGCTCCTTAGAAACTATGTAGCATGGAAATGGAAACTGTCGCCGCATGAGGTGTTTGTGCTGGCACGCTATCATCAGAAGCTTGAGACCGCTGCAACAGATGAAATGGTGTCGACACCTGTGCTAAACGCATCGGCAACGAAAGAGGCGGGACGGTCGTTTACAAGTCTGCCGTCGCCGCCCAAAGTGCGGCGAGGCCTCTTGAGCCGTATGTTTGGAAAGCCTAAACGGGAAGCCTTGCCGCCGTCGACGGCCGTGAAGCCGCGCAAAATAAAACCCCTTTCGCGTTTTGAGCAAAAAATGTTGCAGGAAGAACGTGTGCGAGGGAGATAAGCCTTTTGGCAAAAAGAAAAATCAGATATAAAAAAAACGGACTACAATAAAAGACATTGCTATGAATACCACTAAAATTCTTCATTTGCCAATATGCTGCCGGCTGATTACCAGTCTGCTGCTTCTCTCATGTAGCCTTGTTGCGGGTTATGCCCAGACGAGCTACACCGTGCACGTCGAAGATGCAGAAACGGGTGAACCGTTGCCTTTGGTGGGGGTGTACGTCAGTGAGGATAATGCCACTCTGACCAACTTCGATGGCGATTTCACCATAAAAGCACAGCCTACGGATATAGTGCGCATGACGTGTATCGGTCGGGCATCGATGATCTTTCGGGCGGGTGATATGCCTGAGGTGGTTCGCATGAAGATGCTCACCTCTACACTTTCAGAAGTCACCGTCAAAGCCGTTGAGAACTTGTTGCTGCAGGTGGCGAAGAAGATGGAGAAGACATTTAATAGAAAGAAAAAGAGAGAAGCCCAATATTTCTACCGCCAGACATCGGTGTTATCTCAGAACCAGGATATTGTAGAAGCTTTCGTGCGTGCACGTTCGGCCGTGAACTTGCGCGATTTGCAATTCCTTGCAGGCCGTCACGGCTTGTTGAGCCAGGCCGCATGGAATCGTTCGTCCATTGAAGACATGAACCTGCATCATCTCCTTGAACTGGGACCCATGACAAAAGATGCAACCTTCTGGCACCAGTTGATTACCCCTCTGCGTCTCGAAGCTATGGATGTGGTGCAACCTGCTGTGCCTCATGGCAAAGCGCCATTGACGTCGAAAACAAATCAGGCAAGGCGATTTTACAAAGGAATAGAGTATCTGCAGCATTTCTACGATATCAGTGTCGACGAAATGGACGGCGAAGATCAGCATCTCTACCGCTTCAACCTGCGTAGACGTGCGGATGTTGAGGTGGCACAGCCTATAATGACAGGCGTGCTCTATGTGGATCGTGCTACGCTAAGCCCCTTGGCTTTCGATGGACAGGTGGAAAATCTGGAGCTGCGTTTCAGCGAAGGAGAGTTGCGCAGCGCAACGGTAGTGCCGGTGACCTTTGAGGTTCATCTCGACTACGGCTACGAACGCCGGTTTGCGGAGGTGGCCAATCTTTCCTTCTTAGCCCGCTGGGGCGAATTTCAGACCCGCACGCTACTGTTTAATGTGGAGGGACAGAACCGATTAAAGCTGTCTGGAAAGTTCAAGGACAAGGGCCGCGTGTCGGAATCGCGTCGCGATAATATGCTTGCAAGCATAGCTGAAGCAGGTTATGACAGTACCTATTGGGCCAATAACGAAGTGGTGAAGCGTACTGCGGAGGAGCAAGCCATAGCGCAAGGAGCCGTGGATAAAGCGAAGGCACGCATCGACAGCGTGGCTGCCTATCAGGCTTCTCTGCCGCCTTTGGCGCGACTGGCCGACCGCCTCGCCCGTTTCGGGCAGGCAATACCCCAGGAAAAAGTGTATGTCCACATGGACAATACCAGTTATTTCCTCGGTGATACGATATGGTTTGCTGCATATTCACGGCGTACTAACGAAGACCGTCCGAGCCGCATCAGCCGTGTCCTGTACTGCGAGCTGTGGAATCACGACGGCTATCTCGTAGAGCGCAAGTTGGTAGAGATGAAAGATGGTCGTGGGCATGGCTTCTTCGCCCTGCCTGATACCCTCTATTCAGGCTACTTTGAACTGAGGGCTTACACCCGCTGGCAGTTGAATTGGGGACAAACAGAGCACTACCATTCGTGGTATACCGAGTATAGCTTTTACAACAAAGCCATGGCCAAGGACTTCTTCCGCGACTATGAAAAGCTCTATTCACGGGTGTTCCCGGTCTACGATAAGCCGAAAGTAGACGGCGATTTTTATCGCGACATGACATTCCGGCCTTTGCGGCGTTATTTCAAGAACGACCCTAAAGAGCCAGAACTCCGCCTCTCACTCTTCCCCGAAGGCGGGAATCTTGTGGCTGGTCTCCCATGTAGGGTGGCATTTGAAGCTGCCACTTCTGAAGGAGAAGTACGCGAAGGGACACTGACGCTAAGGATGAATAAAGAGATTGTGAAAATACAAAATGACAAGGGCGAGGAAGTAGACTTCGTAACTACAGAGAATCGTGGCCGGGGAACATTCGTGTTTACGCCTGTGGAAGGCAAGAGCTATGAAGCTGTGTTCACGCCTTACGGGCAATCGGAGAAAGCCAAACGCCCAGTGACCGTCAGTCAGGATATCAAAGCCGTGAAGGCTGAAGGCGTGGCGCTGCAAGTCCGTTGCGACAGCACGACTGACGAATGGCATTTTGTTATTGCAACCTCTGGCTTGGCCGCCAAGACACCGCTCGGCCTCACGGTAATGAACGAAGGGAAGTTGGTGCTGTTTGAAGATCTGAGCAGTCTGGCCATAGATTCCTTGCATCAAGAAGGCGAACCTGACGGCACATTGGCTACAAGCCGGAAGGTGAATATCTCCCTGCGGAGAGAGCTGGAGAAAACGGCAGGTGTCTATCAGGTGACGGTGTTCGATAGCATAGGACATATCTTTGCCGACCGCCTGTTCTTTGTCGCAAAGCCCGAGCTGGCAGAACCTTCCATTCAGCTCGTAGGCACTAAAGAGCAGTATGCTCCTTTCGAACGCATAGACTTCGATGTGACATCGGCTCACCTGATACCCGAACAAACCGTTTCGCTGACGGTGCGCGACGCGGTTCATGCCGACAATACATTTGACAGCGGCAATATCATGACTGAGATGCTTCTGGCCTCAGAGATAAAGGGCTTTGTGCCCCAGCCCGATTATTTCTTTGAAAGCGACGACGAGGAACATCGCCGGGCACTTGACCTTTTGATGCTCACTCAAGGGTGGCGACGTTTCAATTGGCAGGAAATGGCTGTCAAAGGGGCATGGGACATTACACATCCGGCCGAGCATACGCAGATTGTCACGGGAACGGTGAACCGCTATTGGAGTCTCATGGAAGAGCGAGACAATATCTTCAATGACGTACAGACCGACCATGAACGCTTCATGACCGAATGGACGCCGTCGCTTTCAGCCCAGCAGATGAGTCCGCTCTTCACTGCCGACGGCCGACCAGAGGCCTTGCATCCTTCCGATTTTCATCAGGGCTTGCCTGTGGGGTACAGCAGGCGCAATATGGCATGGAACCTGAACTCTGTCTACGAGCAGCGGAGCAAGATAGGAGCTATCAGCGACACGTGGCACGGTATTTACTCGATGCAGGGCAATAGTTGGGAGGCCACAGATTACAATGTGCTCGCCTTCAGGACAAATAATTACTATCAACAGCAGCAACGCAGAATGAGAAATTTAGCTGCCCGCCGTTATATAGAAAAAGGAACGGTGAAGAAAGAGGTCCGTGTGCATGCCGAGTTTGTGAATCTTGCCGACGAGAATGATTTCATCGTAGGAGAAACTCAAACTAAGAACGGCACTTTTAGAATCGACTTGCCTCGTTTTGAAGGACAATGCGTGTTCTTCCTTGGTGCGAGTGATACCACCAAATGGCATCGTAAATGGGAGGGACTGCACAGACGTAAACCACACACATGGGTGCAAATGGACAATCAGACGGAATACGACCTGATTGCGGGACGATTGGGTGAGTTCCCTGAATATTACGTCCGACTCAATTTCCCTTATCCCCGATGGATTAAGCCTTACACCTACTATCAGGTTCACAATGCACAGCTGCGAGATACCACTTATTTGTCGCCGCGCTTGCTCACCGACGGTACCCATTTAATGAATCAACTCACGGTACGTATGCGGCATGGCGGTCTGCGGCATGTGGACCTTTCGAAACCCGCTTATGTCATGGATGCCTATCAAGCACAAAATGAGGCCTGGGATGCAGGTTTCTACTACGGTTACCAAAATACAGTTTACGATATAGCTTCCGTGAAAATCTCAGATATGGGTATGAGCCGGCGTTACAACCGACGAATATATTTGGACGGAAGGCCAGCGAGCTTCTGGTATGGGCCTTTGGATAGATTGAGATTCAATATGCTCACCTACCTGGACAAGATATACATCTATACCGATTATTCTCCGCGTCGTGAGGGGGATGAAAGGTATGAGCAGAGCAATCAGCCAGAGGTGATTGTAGACTACCGCCGGTTCAAGGATAAGGGACAGCGTGTAGTTTACCGCGACCGTCGCTATATTCTCGACGGATTTGCCTTCCAGGAGGACTTCTATCATCCCGACTACAAGCGCAATCCTCCTGTCGACGGCCAGAAGGACTACCGGCGAACACTCTATTGGAACCCGGAACTTAAGCTTGATGTCAGCGGACGGGCGCATGTGACACTCTACAACAACTCGCAGAATACAACAATAGCCGTCAATGCCCAAGGGCAGACGGCTACGGGAGAACTGCTGTATAGCAGATGATAGATGGCGTTATGTGATGAGGCTTTCTATTTGCTGGCGACACAGATCCATTAACCATTTAGGAGTGGATGTGGCGCCACAGATGCCGATAGAAGAGGACGAAGTGACGGCGGTGAGCTGCGACGGTTTGATGTCTTGTGGGGAGTCAATCATAAAAGAATTGGGGTTGACGCGCAAACATTCATTGAAGAGAACTCGCCCATTGGAACTCTTCTGACCGCATACGAAGAATATGATGTCGTGGCGCGAGGCAAACTCTTGAATATGAGGCATGCGATTGGCAACCTGACGACAAATGGTATCGTGATAAGTGAAGGTTGCTGACGGATAGATATGCTCCTGAATGTATGCCACAATCTCACGGAAACCTTCAACTGATTTCGTCGTCTGGGAATAGAGTGCAATGTCGCGGCTGAAATCAAGTTGCTGGGCTTCCTCGAGCGTCTCGATGACGATGGCATTTCCTTCAGTCTGACCAACCAGACCGAGCACCTCTGCATGTCCGCGTTTGCCGTAAATCACTATCTGCCGGCTATGGGCCTCGTCGGAGAGATATTCACGGCGAATCCGTTCTTGAAGATGAAGTACAACCGGGCACGTGGCATCGATGAGATGAATGCCGTTGGCTTGAGCTTGCTGATAGGTGGTTGGAGGCTCTCCGTGAGCACGCAGAAGCACATTCGCATCATGGAGATGGTTGAATTGCACATGGTCGATCGTGCAGAGCCCTAAATCCTGAAGACGCTCCACCTCGCGACTGTTGTGGACGATGTCGCCCAGACAATAAAGGTGTTGGCCTTGTCGCAACTCTTCCTCGGCTTTGCCTATAGCCCGGGTTACTCCGAAGCAGAAGCCAGAACCACTGTCTATCTCTATGAACATGAAATCGTAAATGCAAACTGACGCATACGAGCACTGTCAATCCAGAGCATAACATTGCAACGTCTTGCCCAATGCCGTTAATGTGCTAACCTATTATTTTGTTAATTCGTGAAAACGGTCGAGAAGCCACTCGTTCTGCTCCTCAATAGTCATGTGGCTGTTGTCGAGCACCAATGCATCGTCTGCCTTGCGCAAAGGAGCCACGGAGCGGGTGGAGTCAATGCGGTCGCGTTCGCGCAAGTTGGCAAGGACCTCGTCGAAGTTGGCTTCCTGACCTTTGGCTTTTAACTCGTCAAAGCGACGCTGGGCACGAATCTCATCGGAGGCCGTGACAAAGATTTTCATCTCAGCATCGGGGAATACGGCCGTTCCTATGTCGCGTCCATCCATGACAATGCCGCCTTCTTTGCCCATGGCTTGCTGCTGAGCTGTCATTGCAGCCCTGACAAATGGCAAGGCGGCGACAGGACTTACGTGTGAAGAGACTTCCATAGTGCGAATCTCTTGCTCGACACACTGGCCGTTTAGGTAGGTGTCGGGCCGACCGCTCTCTGCATTTAGCTTAAATGTAACTTGAATCTCGGACATGCGGTTCTGGAAAGATGCTTCGTCGATCGTGCCGTCTGGGGCTATCAGACCTTCGCGCATGGCAAAAAGCGTGCAGCAACGATACATGGCCCCGCTATCGATATAGATGTAACCGATTTTGCGGGCTAAATCCTTGGCCATGGTGCTTTTGCCGCAAGAACTATGACCGTCAATGGCTATGGTTATTCGTTTAGACTCTTTATTCATTTATTTAATGTGTTATCGGTATTTCGTTTATATCATTAAAACCGTTAAATGGCATATTGAAGGTTGGCCATGAAGGCTGGCATCGACACATGGTACTTGGCATAGCTTATACCGAACTTTAGCCTTTTGAGATTGACTCCCGCGCCAAACGAGAGGCCTGCGCCGTGGCTGCTGCCGGCAGCTTTGAGTTCGTTGGCTCGTCGGAAGTTGTAACCTGCAGCGATGTACAACTGCTCGATTGGTAGGATGTCAACGCCCACAACAAAGTGGTTCATCAAGATGCGTCCGCCTTTCTCTTTTTCGCGCGTAGGGTTGTAGTAGTAGCGGCTGCTCCAACGGGTAAGATCGACCATCGAGATCGAGAAACGTATTGGGGCGTTGGCTAATTGTTTGCTAATGCCTGCACGCAGGTCAAACGGTACGTGCTCGCGCTTGTCGCCAAAGGATTTCACTTGGCCGCCGAGATTGGCCGCAACGATGGAAAAGGAAAAGTCGCCGGATGTGTTGAGGTAGTTGAGTCCAAGGTCTACAGCCAAAGCTACAGAAGTGTAATGACCATAGTTTGAATAGATGAACTTGCCAGTGGCACCTCCCGACCAATGGCTGGTCAGGTTGTAGGCATAGCCGCCAACGAAAGCCATGTCAAGAGCAGAATAGCTGCCCGTTTCTACGCCTTCGGCTGTCAATTCCTTCATAGATCCATAACTGAGTAGCTGAGCGCCCACGCCCCAGGTGCCACGCTCGCCAGAAGCCATGGCATAAGATGCATTTGCAGACTTGCAGCCCTGCATGTAGGAAAGGAACCCGAGGTTGATGCTGCGGCTATCGACGTTAGACATTAAAGCCGGATTCTGTAGGAGCAATGAAACATCGTCGTCGGGTAGGGCAACCTGAACACCCCCGAGTGCCATGGAATGAGATGATGTAGGCAATCGGAGGAAATTGTATATCGTCGTGCTTGCGTCTTGGGCACAAAGTGCCGAAGCCCATGACACGAAAAGGACAAGGATATAGGAACGATGCAAAGTTTTCATTATAGATGATTTGCCACAAAGGTAGATATAATTTCATTATTACAACGTACGAAATACAGGTTTTAGGGCGTAAAAAGCATTTTTTTTGAAAAAAAAGAGCTTCTATTTAAAAAAAATACCCCAAAGAAATTCGTGTATCGAAAATTTGTGCTACTTTTGTGGCGTGAGTGTGCAAAAACTCATGCTACATTATTTATCAGAAAATATAATTAAATAAATACTATCATGGCAGAAACAAAATCTATGACCGAAGAGTTGCGCAACCAACGCGGAACCAGCCTTCTTCTTGGCTATGTTCTGGTGCTTGCGCTGATGTTCGTGGCTTTTGAGTACACGACTCGTGAAATCAAGTATGAAGAGCTCGAACCTATCTACGAAAGCAATTTTGAGGAGGACATGATTCCTATCACAACCCAAAAGGAACAGATGGCCCCCCCGCCAGCAGCCGCTCCTAAGGTCGCTGAAATCCTTAACATCGTAGACGATGAGACGGAATTGGCCGAAGAGGAAGTGCAGACTTCTGAGGAGGTAAATCAGGCTATCTCTACAGTTACTGGTGATGGCGCTCCCACGGCTGTCGTTGCAGCTCCTGTAGGTCCGGTCCGTGAAGAAAGTGATGATGACCGTATCTTTGAAGTCGTAGAGGAAAATGCAATGTTCCCTGGTGGCGATCAAGAGTGCTATAAGTGGTTGAATGACCATATCAAGTATCCCGCTATTGCACAGGAACAAGGCATCCAAGGACGTGTGTTCGTTCAGTTCGTCGTAAATAAGGACGGATCTATTGTAGATGTCAAAGTCCTTCGTTCTCCAGATCCTTCGCTCTCTAAGGAAGCTGAACGTGTTGTTAAGCTTATGCCTAAGTGGAAACCCGCTCGTCAAGGTAACAAGAACGTGCGTTCACGTTTCAACCTGCCTGTGATGTTTAGGTTGCAATAAGCAATGAGTGATTACAAGGTTTCATTGTACTTCGTATATACCTTAATAATATAATATATAGAGAGGCTGTGCCGAATAAAGCGCAGCCTCTTTTTAATAAAATCAGTGTAGATATGAAAACATATCATGAGTTACTCGATATGTTCAACAAGGCTTTGGCTGAGATGCCGCTTGACCGCAATCCGCAAAGCCTGTATGCTCCCGTGAGATATGAATTGTCGCTTGGGGGAAAACGCTTGCGACCTGTGCTGATGTTGCTGGCCTACAATCTCTATAAAGATGATCCCGAGAAGATATTGCCTGCGGCATTAGGTCTGGAAACCTATCATAATTATACGTTATTGCACGATGATGTCATGGATAATGCCGACATTCGGCGAGGAAAACCGACAGTGCATAAAGTGTGGAATGAAAATGTGGCCATATTGTCGGGCGATGCTATGCTCGTTCTTGCATATCGGTTGATGAGCGAGGTGGACGATGCCCATTTGAGAAATGTGCTGGAGCTTTTCACGGAAACGGCATTAGAGATAGGCGAGGGGCAACAATATGATCTCGAATTTGAAAAGAGAATGGACGTCGACGAGGCGGAATATATTGAAATGATTCGACTCAAGACTTCCGTGCTTCTGGCGTGTGCGCTCAAGCTTGGGGCTATACTTGCAGACGCCTCGGTCGAGGATGCCAATCGACTCTATTCTTTTGGCGAGCAGATGGGATTGGCTTTCCAGCTTCAAGATGACCTCCTGGATGTCTATGGTGATGCTGAAACTTTTGGGAAGAACATCGGCGGCGACATTCTTGAAGGCAAAAAGACATTCATGCTCATAAAAGCCTTAAGCCTGGCTAATCAAGAGCAAAGGGCAGAGCTCGAACAGTGGCTTGCCACTCCTAATGAAAAGTGTAACCCAAATGACAAAATACATGCCGTTACGGCCCTGTACGACCAGATAGGCATTCGGCAATTGGCGGAGGATAAGATAAAGTACTATTTCGACCAGGCTTTGGATAGTTTAGATGCCATTGCCGTTTCCTCAGAGAGAAAAGAACAATTGAGGGCTTTTGCTCTTTCTTTAGCTGGCCGACAATATTAGGAACTGTATATTTTTCTTACCATAATCGTGCTAATAGACACTCATAGCCATATATACCTTGAAGAATTTGCCGAAGATGTCAGCGCCGTGATAACTCGCGCACAAGAGGCGGGAATCGGTAAGATTTTTCTTCCCAATATTAATGCTCTAAGTGTAGAGCCTATGATGTCGTTGGTAAAAAGTCACGAGGGCTACCTCTATCCTATGATAGGATTACACCCCGAGGATGTCGGTGACGATTGGTACACGGTGCTGCAACGTATGGAACCACTGGTGGCTATGCCTGGCAATCCATTTATAGCTATCGGTGAAATCGGGCTTGACTATTATTGGTCGAAAGATAAATACGAGGAACAGCAGCGTGCATTTTCTTTACAAGTAGAATGGGCGTGCAAATACGACTTGCCGTTAATGATACATACCCGAAGTGCGCATCGCGAAATAGTTGATTTATTGCGCCCGCAGGTCGAGAAACAAAAAGCTAAGGGGCGAAAACTGCAAGGCGTATTTCATTGTTTCGGCGGCTCGGCCGAGGAGGCTCGGGAACTGCTCACCTTTGATGGATTCATGTTGGGCATAGGTGGCGTGGCCACTTTTAAGAAGAGTAATCTTCCTGAAGTCCTTCACGACGTGGTGCCACTTGAACGTATTGTTCTTGAAACAGATGCTCCCTACTTGGCGCCTGTGCCCCATAGGGGAAAACGAAATGAAAGTGCCTTTCTTGCTGACACCGCAGCACGGATTGCTCAAATCTATGGCGTGAGTGTGGAGAAAGTTGGTGATATAACAAGCCAAAACGCTCTCCTTACTTTCCCAAAAGCACGTTAACACATACTTTAAGGCCCGAAAAAGGAGAAAAAAACACTTTGAAGCAAAGATTTTTTAAGAAAAAAGTGGAAGTAAACAAAAAAAAGGATATTTTTGTACCGAATTAGCACTTAAAGAGAAAATCAAAATAACAAATTCATTCATCATTTAAACAAAAAAACAAAATGAAAAAGTATTTTGCAATTGTTGCAATGGTGGCTTGCACTTTTGGCATGACACCTTCCGTGATGGCTCAGGACGAAGTGGCTGAAGAAGCTGCTGCTACCGAACAGGTCGACTCCGCTGTTGTAGACTCAGCTGCCGTTGATACAGCTGCTGTTGAGGCTCCCGCAGTAGAAGAAGAGGCTGCTCCTGTTGAAGAGGAAGAAGGCCTGCACAAGACCCTCAAGACAAAGTTTATTGAAGGTGACGCTGGCTTCATGAGCCTTGTTGCTATTGCTCTCGTACTCGGTCTGGCTTTCTGCATCGAGCGCGTTATTTATCTTACTTTGGCTCAGGTCAATACTCGTAAGTTCCTTGAGACCCTTCGCGGCAAGGTTGAAGCCAACAAGCTTAACGAAGCTATTGAATACTGCGCTGGTACACGTGGCCCCGTTGCTCAGGTTTCAAAGAAGGCTATGCAGTGTCTTGCTTCTGACGACCAGAACGACATCGCTACCATCGAGCGTAACATCAACACTGAGGCTGAAGTCCAGGGCGCTTACCTTGAGGAGAACTGCTCTTGGATTACCCTGTTCATCGCAATGGCTCCGTCACTCGGATTCCTTGGCACTGTGATTGGTATGGTGCAGGCATTTGATGATATCGAACGTGCAGGTGACATCAGCCCGACCGTCGTTGCCGGAGGTATGAAGGTTGCTCTTATCACAACTATTTTCGGTATTATTGTAGCTCTCGTTCTTCAGGTATTCTACAACTACATTCTTTCTCGCATTGAGGCTCTTAACTCAAATATGGAAGAGACCGCTATGAGCCTTCTTGAGATGTGCGTGAAGTCACCTAAGTGCAAGAAGTAAGTTAATTTGACGATTTCACCCTTTCACTGCCTAAGGCATTATGAGTGAAAACGAATCGTAAATCGTAAATCGTAAATCGTAAAATCGTAAAATTAAATTATGAAACTCGAAAAGCTTTCAAATATCGCGTTGTATACCACGATCGGCGTCGGTGTTGTTTGCTTCCTCCTGTTCTTCTTGGTGGATTACAACAACATGGACTTCGATGGCGTACACGTTTCTCCGAAGCTGACGGATCTTATCTTGATCCTCATGTATGCACTCTTCGTTATTACAGCATGTCTGACTCTTTGGAGTCTCGTGCGTGGTGCTACCGTAAATTCTGGCAACAACGGTCCGAGTCCTACAGGTATTCCCGCCGGTAAGGTTGCGCTTTGCACTTGGGGTACAGTCATTGTGGCCCTCATCGTTGGTGTGGTGCTTGGCCTTGGTGAAGAACCCTTTACAACAGTCTCTGGCAAAACTACTGCAGCAAGCATGGTAACTGTCGTTGACATGTGGCTCGTAGCTATCTATATCTTAGCTATTGTGGCTATCATTGCTGTTGTCGTGAGCATGAGTGGATGGCTCACCAAGAGTGCAACGCCGAAGGAATAACTAAGTTTAATGTTTAAAGTTTGAAGTCGATGTCTGCAAAAATGGGGATGTTTTCATCTGCTTTATCACAAGCATCCGACTTTAAACTTTAAACAAAACACATTAAACTTTAAAAAATAAACCTAAAATCAATTATGGCAAGAAAGAAGAAAAAAGTGCCTGGATTGAACTCGAGTTCAACTGCGGACATCTCTTTCATCCTGCTCATCTTCTTCCTGGTGACCACTTCTATGGACACCGACATGGGTCTGGCTCGTCGACTTCCTCAACCGCCCGAACCTAATCAGGAAGATGCTCAGATTGATGTAAAGGAACGCAATGTGCTCAATGTACGTCTGAATGCAGCAGGTTATTTGATGGTCAATCACGACTTCATCGATATAGGCCAACTGCGTGAGCGTGCCAAGGAGTTCATCCAGAACAAAAATAACAATCCGAAGCTCCCCGAGCTGCATGCTAAGGTTATTGATCTGCTTGGAACTTGCTATGTTACGGATAAGCATGTGATCTCTGTCCAGACAGACCGTGGTACTCCTTATAACATCTATTTCCAGGTTCAGAACGAGCTCGTTGCCGCTTACAACGAGTTGCGTGATGACCTTGCAATTGCGAAGTTCGGTCATCCTTATGCTCGTTGCAACGAAGATGAGCAGGTAGCTATCCGTACCTATTATCCTCAGAAGATTTCTGAAGCCGAACCTAAAAACTATGGAGGAAACTAATCATGGCAAGAAATAAGGAACAAAGAGAGATGCCTGAGATGAACACTTCATCTCTGCCTGACTTGATCTTTACGATTCTGTTCTTCTTCATGATCGTTACCACCATGCGTGAGGTAACGCTGAAGGTTAAGTTCACCGTTCCCGCAGGTACCGAGCTTGAGAAACTGGAGAAGAAATCGTGCGTTTCGTTCATCTATGTCGGTCCTCCGACAGACCAGTTGAGAGCTCAAATGGGTTCTGGAACGCGTATTCAGTTGAACGACCGCTATGCTGAACCTCGCGAGGTCATGGATTTCGTTGCTCAAGAGCGTACCACAATGCCAGACCCTGCATCGCAGGTGATGTCAATGAAGATTGATCAGCACACACAGATGGGTATCATCACAGATATTAAGGAAGTGTTGCGTAAGTCTTGGGCACTCAAGATCAATTATTCTGCTACACGCCGCAATTAAGACTGTGTGTTTAGTACTTAAATAATATAGCGGCGGCCCCCGGGTTTGGAGGCCGCCGCTGATTTGAAAAATCAACAATCATCTACTGTCAAAGTTTTTTATTCAACAATGAGTTCTCAACGTTTAGACCCTTTAGATCAACAGATTCTTTCGCTTATTGCTGCAGATGCTCGTCGACCATTTCTCGAAGTTGCGCGCTTATGTGGAGTTAGTGGTGCTGCTATTCATCAACGTATTCATCGTTTGTATAAATTAGGCGTGCTCAAAGGGTCTCAATTTGTACTTAACCCGCATAAGATCGGATATGATACCTGTGCATTTGTCGGTATCTATCTTAAGGAGCCATCAGATTTCGACCGGGTTATGGCTGAGCTTCGCGAGATTCCTGAAGTCGTTGAGTGTCATGTTACTACTGGCGGCTATGACATTTTTGTCAAATTATATGCTCGTAATAATGCTCATCTCATGGAGATTATTCAAGATAAGTTGCGTCCTTTGGGTCTGCAACGTACCGAATCAATCATCAGTTTCCACGAGGCATTTAATCGTCAGATGCCTATTCCGGCTTCAGGTGACGAGGTAGCCGAGTAAATTTCAATAGTAAAAGATAACGGCCGTATATGATTTTCCATCAATTTGGACAATCATATACGGCCGTTTTTTTTTGTTTTTAAAGTTGTTTTCTTAGTTAGGTGAGAAAAATCTCTTAGGCGTGATGCCAGATTCTCTTAGGCGTATCAGGCAATTCTCTTAGGTGTGTTGCCAGATTCTCTTAGGCGCATCAGGCAATTCTTTTAGGTATGTTGTCAGATTCTCTTAGGCGTATCTGGCAATTCTCTTAGGTGTGTTGTCAGATTCTCTTAGGCGCATCAGGCAATTCTTTTAGGTGTGATGCCAGATTCTCTTAGGCGTATCTGGCAATTCTCTTAGGTGTGTTGCCAAATTCTCTTAGACGTGTGAAAAATACGCTTAGGCTTGTGGCAAAATTCTTTTAGGTGCATCGGCCAATTCTCTTAGGTGCGCGGGCGTTTTCTCTTAGGTGTATTGCTGCTTTCGGCCGGTCGCATTTTTCCTTGTTCTTGAGTTTTGGCTTTGTAAGGTATCAGAGCAGTTTGTATTGTTTAGGTGAATAGCCTGTCATTTTCTTGAAGAATCGCCCAAACATGCTTTGCGAAGGGAAGTTTAGTTGGTCGCTTACTTGCTTTACGCTCAAAGTGCTGTTGCGTAGCAGGGCTTTAGCTTCAAGCGAAACATATTCGTCGATCCACTGCATTCCATGTTTACCGCTGACCTCTTTGATGATTGTTGACAGATATTTGGGTGTGAGGCACATGCGGTCGGCGTAGAAGCTGATGCTGCGTTCTTGAGTGTAGTATTTCTCAAGCAGCTTGAGGAAGTCGTGGAATATCTCTTCCTTTCGGTTGAGAGGCTTGTTCAGTTCGGGCAGATTCTTGGCTTCTTCATTTAATGAGAGGTTCTTCAGAACTGCAATCTCGCATAGGCGCTGAATGACATCTTTCTTATAGGTGTAATCGTTGCGGTTCAGCTCCTGGCGCAGCAGTATGTAGCCTTGTGTGTAGGTGTCGAGGGCCAGCTCGGTGAAATCGTGTACCCTGTAGTTGTAGTATCGTTGTGTCAAGTCTACTTTCAGGCCCATGTTGTTTCTCATGAGTTCTGAAAAATCCTTGTCGATGAGCATTCCGCAGAAGCGGATATCATCGCTTGCGTCTTTCCCTTCAAAGATGCATCCAGGCATCATTGTCAGTGTCTGACCGGCTTTCAATTCAACGTCGTGAAGGTTCACTTTCACCTTGATGGTTCCTTGTAATAATGTTATGAGGAACAGCGATTCGCATTTGACGGGGAAGACTCCTGCTTGGGCTGAATAGGGGAACTTGGAATTAAGGTTGTCGAAAATTACCAGAAGGTCTTGCAGGCGTCCTGTACCGAAGTTTTCGGGTAACGTGGAGAGTTCGAGCGAAAGGGGGCGTTGAGTATTCTGCAGAGTGTCCATTTTGTCTTTCTTTAAAGCGCTATTTACTGTTTTTGTGTCGCAAAGATATTCAAATCCGTTAAATTGACCAATTCTGGGCAGGCGTTTATAACTTTTTTTAGCTTACATTTATTGTTCTAAACGGTTCACGTTCTCCAATCCTTGCTTGGGCCAGTTGACGAGATAGATTCTTTCAGTGGCTCGCGTCAGTGCGGTGTAGAGCCATCGGTAGTAGTCTGTTCCGAGCATCTCTTCGGTAACATAGCCTTGGTCTACAAAGACCCTGCTCCACTGTCCGCCTTGCGCTTTGTGGCAGGTGACAGCGTATGCGTATTTGATTTGCAGGGCATTGAAGTGCGGGTCTGCTTTTATGGCTTTCATGCGGTCCTGCTTTGTCGTCAGTTCCGGATAGTCGTCCCATACTCGCTGGAAGAGCTTCTCCTGCTGGTCATGTGTGAGTGCTGGTGCTTCGCTTGTGAGCGTGTCGAGCAATATGGTGGCATCAATTTCAGTGTCGTTGAAGTCGGGGAAAGACAATGTTGCGTCGGCAAAGCGGAATCCATGTACTTCGCGTTCGTTTCTTAAGCGGCGAATCACTGCCATATCGCCGTTTGCGATGAATTCCATGGTGCCTCCATTCTCTTCCTCCTCCTTTCTTTCGTCGTGCAAAGCCTGTTGTCCTTGCAGCTGTTCGCGCTCATAAGTCTTGGCAAGTTGTTCGGCATCAGGTTTCACCCAGTAGTAGTTGTTCTTTACGATGATTACCCTGTCGCCTCCGCTTAGTTCCTCTTCGTAGCCTAAGATGCGCCCCCTGATTCCCAGATTGAAAGCTTTTGCACGCATGTTCGACCGCGTCACTACTATGGTGTCGTCGGCTCCACATTCGTAGTAAGCCTGTTCCAGTTCTTCAATGAGGTCGGCGCCTGAGATGTAGACGACGTCTGCCGCCAGTCGTAGGCGTGGGAATTCATAGACGTTATCCTCAGCCAGGGCTCGTCGCAGCATTGTAGCATTCCATAGAATCCCCGATTCTGTTATTTGTCTTACTACTTGTGTCAGAGTCATTGCGTAGACGTTAAGTCCATAACCGGCAATGATGTCCGTGGCGAGTGCCGGGCTTTCCTGCTCGCCTACAGGCGGCAGCTGGGCCGTATCGCCTATGAGCATCAGACGGCATCCTTCACCAGAATAGACAAATTGAATGAGGTCGTCAAGCAGTCTCCCTGAGCCGAACGTTGCTCCCAGGCCGCCGTCGTTAGAGATCATTGAGGCTTCGTCCACGATGAAAAGGGTGTGTTTCATCAAGTTAGTGCCTTGAAGGAAACCATCCATGTTGCCTGTGAATGCCTTTTGCCGGTATATTCGTTTGTGTATGGTATAAGCTGTATGCCCCGTATGCAGGGCGAACACTTTTGCCGCCCTGCCAGTCGACGCCATCAGTACGGTGCGTTGCTTCAGTTGGTTGAGTGCCCGTACGAGAGAACCCACGAGTGAGGTCTTTCCCGTTCCGGCATAACCTTTCAAGATGAAAATGCTGTCGCTCTCGCGTGAAAGAGCGAAGTCAGCCATCATTCCAGCCGCTTTTTCCTGCTCTGTTGTGGGCTTAAACCCGAAATTATCGAGGATTAGGCCCCTCATTTCATCATTTATTGCCATCGGAAGTGAAAAAAATCATCGAAGATGAGGTCTATTCAAATTATTTGTTTTACTTTTGCGATGCAAATATAAACAAAAAGCTTCATATACGTATTATGAAAAAAGTATTTAATGCGCTCTTAGCGCTTTGTGTTGTCGGCCTGCTTTTCATCTGCTGGCGTAGTATTCAAGACGACATCGACTTCAGCAAAGAAGTCACTATGAGAGAAAATGCTGTTAAGGCTCGTCTCTTGCAGATCAAGGCTGCAGAAGAAGAGTATAAGCTTCAGAGCCCCGATGCAGCCTATTGCGACAGCCTCTGGAAGCTTGTCGACTTTGTGCGCAACGGCCGCATTCCAAAGATTGTCAAGGAAGGAGTTCTCTCAGACGAGCAGATGGAAAAAGGTCTTACCGAAGCCCGGGCTGCTGCCATCGTCAACAGTGGCGACGCTGCCGCTATCGCAGCCAATGGACTTCAGGGCTTCCGTCGTGATACCACGTGGGTGAACCTTGCCGACTCGCTGTTTGGCGAAGGATTCAATCCTGATTCACTGCGTTATATCCCCTACGCTGAAGGCGATACTTTCCAGCTGCAGACCTTCCTCTCTATCACTCGTTCTGGTACTCAGCAGTACGTCATGGAATGCTGCGCTCCCGACACCAGCTTCCTCAAAAACATGGGCCGCAATGGTGATCGCCTCATCGTAAACCGCCGTCAGCTTGCCGATGATATGGGCAACTATCCCGGTCTGAAAATCGGTGACCTTAATTCGTGGAACAACAATGCCGGTAACTGGGAATAAATCCTTCTCGCCGCTTAGTCTATCCATCCGCATGCGTGCGGATGGATTTTCTTTTTTTGTGTGCGATGTCCAGTCCAACACCCTGATTCGTGGCGCACATTTCGAAGCGTCAGAGGGAATGTCGCTTGCCGATAAGCTGAGGCAAGAGTTAGGCAATCCCGAGTACTTCAATCGTCAGATCGATCAGGTCTATGTGCTCGTGTGCACTCCTTCGACGCATGTGCCGCTCGATGTTTTCAGCCGGGACGAAGCGCGCGATTTGCTCGCCTTTACATTCCCAGAGACCAACCTGATGACCTCACGCGTGGCATACACGATATTGCCCGAATTGGAATCAGTGGAACTGTTTGCCCTTGACCGCGAAGTGGAGGATGCCGTTTTGCAGTACTATCCTACGGCTCGCATCTTTGCCTCTCGCTCGATGTTGCTCGAACGTCTGCTTCGTTTTGATGGCGACAGAGATGTCGACGAAAACAGCTTCTATTGTTGCCTCACCGACGAAGGTGTTGAGTTGGCTCAATTTGCCGATGGCCGACTTCGATATGCCAATTCGTTTGATACGCATGAGCCGGCAAACATACAATATTACGCGCTCAATGCTTGGCAAATGCTTGGCTTAGATGCAGAACACGATCATCTGGTCATTATCGCGGAGTCGACGCGCCAACATCTTTCAGCTCTGCAACAAGGATTTTCACTCTATGTGCGCCATGTTGAGCATTTCGAGCCTTCAGAACTCTTTCCTAATGTCGCCCTGGCACGCGAGCGCCAGATGCCCTTGGATCTGAAAGCGCTATTGCTCAACCGATTATAATAGATAAACTCAGTGCATTAATGCGAATAGTAGCTGGTAAATACAAAGGACGCCATTTCGAGGTGCCGCGTTCGTTTAAGGCACGGCCTACTACAGACTTTGCCAAGGAGAATCTCTTCAACGTCTTACGTGCATATTTCGATTTCGAAGAAGAGGCACCACGCGCTCTCGACCTTTTTGCGGGCACAGGCAGTATTACGCTTGAGCTGCTTTCCCGCGGCTGTTCACATGTCACCTCCGTAGAACTCGATTCCCAGCATTGCTCTTTCATCCGTCAATTCCTGAAAACGTTGCACGCCGAAAACCAGGTGACATTGCTGAAAGCTGACGTCTTACGATTTCTTGCCAAGTCCACCGAGACTTACGACTTCGTGTTTGCCGACCCGCCCTATGCATTATCTGAGTTGGAACAACTGCCTGATATGATTTTCCCCCGGATCGACGACGTCCCGAATGCACAAAATACCTTGTGCGCAACCCCCAAGCTTAAACCAGGAGGCCTTTTTGTTCTCGAACATGGCAAGGCGCAGGATTTCAGTTCACATCCTCATTTTGTTGAACATCGTTCATACGGGAGTGTTAACTTCAGCTTTTTCCAGTGAAATACTAATTCACGCCCATTTGATTAAAAACAATATTAATTATTGTATAATCAATTGAGCGTGATTTTTTTTTTGTACCTTTGCGGCCGAATTCAGACAAGGAAATTTAATATTATACAATAGAATAATGCTCACAGCAAAAGAAATCCGCGAGAGCTTCAAGCAGTTCTTCGCTCAGAAGGGTCACACCATCGTGCCCTCAGCCCCCATGGTCGTCAAGGACGACCCCACACTTATGTTCACCAATGCTGGTATGAACCAGTGGAAAGACATCATCCTCGGCACCAAGGATCCCGAGCCGCGCCGCCGCGCCGACTCGCAGAAGTGCCTGCGCGTAAGCGGTAAGCACAACGATCTCGAAGAGGTAGGTCATGACACCTACCACCACACCATGTTCGAGATGCTTGGCAACTGGTCCTTCGGCGACTACTTCAAGGAGGGTGCCATCGATATGGCTTGGGAATACCTGGTCGATGTCCTCGGCCTCGACCCCAAGGATCTCTACGTCACTGTCTTCGAAGGCTCGCCCGAAGAGAATATTCCCCGCGACGACGAGGCCGCATCCTACTGGGCCAAGCACGTTCCCGCCGACCACATCATCAACGGCAACAAGCACGACAACTTCTGGGAGATGGGCGATACGGGTCCCTGCGGTCCCTGTTCAGAGATACACCTCGACAGCCGTACGCCCGAAGAGAAAGCTGCCGTCCCCGGACGCGAGCTCGTCAACAAGGACGACCCACAAGTCATAGAAATCTGGAACCTCGTCTTCATGCAGTTTGAGCGCAAGGCCGATGGCTCGCTCGTCAAGCTCGGCATGAACGTCATCGACACCGGCATGGGCTTCGAGCGCCTCGTGCGTGCCTTGCAGGGCAAACACTCCAACTACGACACCGACGTCTTCCAGCCCGTCATCCGCGCCATCGAGCAACTCTCGGGCAAGAAGTATGGCGAGACCGAGGAGGTTGATGTCGCCATGCGCGTCATCGCCGACCATATCCGTGCCGTAGCCTTCTCCATTGCCGACGGTCAGCTGCCTTCCAATGCCAAGGCAGGCTACGTTATCCGCCGCATCCTGCGCCGTGCCGTTCGCTATGCCTACACCTTCCTCGGTCAGAAACACGCCTTCATGCACCTGCTGCTGCCGACATTCATTGCCGAGATGGGCGAGGCTTATCCCGAACTCGTTGCACAACGCGAGCTCATCGACAAGGTGATGAAGGAGGAGGAAGAGAGCTTCCTACGCACCCTTGAGACTGGCATCAAGCTTCTCGACCGTGTCATGGACGAGACGAAGGCCGCCGGCAGAACAGAAATAGATGGTGTGCAGGCCTTCACCCTCTTCGACACCTACGGTTTCCCCCTCGACCTCACCGAGCTCATCTGCCGCGAAAACGGCCTCACCGTCGACGAGGCTGGCTTCAACGTAGAGATGCAAAAGCAGAAGGAACGTGCACGCGGTGCTGCCAAGGTTGAAACCGACGACTGGCAGACCGTGACCGGCGATTCTGTTGCAGAGTCGCAATTCGTTGGTTGGGATTTCACCGAGTACGAGTGCCACATCCTTCGCTACCGCAAGGTCGTGCAGAAGAAGCAGACCTACTATCAGATAGTTCTCGATCGCACTCCCTTCTATGCTGAGATGGGTGGACAGGTCGGCGATCAGGGCGTGCTCGTCAGTGAGTACGAGACCATCGACATCATCGACACCAAGAGCGAAAACGGCCTCACCGTGCATATTGCCAAGAAACTTCCAGAGCATCCCGAAGCCGAGTTCATGGCTTGCGTAGATACCGACAAGCGTCGTGCCAGCGAAGCCAACCATAGTGCCACGCACCTCCTCGACCAGGCCCTGCGCGAAGTCCTTGGCACACATGTCGAGCAGAAAGGATCGCTCGTTACACCCGAAGGCCTACGCTTCGACTTTAGCCACTTCCAGAAAGTGACTGCCGAAGAGCTGCGCCAGGTGGAGCGCATCGTCAATCAGCGCATCCGTGAGAACATCCCCTTGCAGGACCACCGCGACGTACCCATCGAGAAGGCTAAGGAACTCGGTGCCATCGCCCTCTTCGGTGAGAAATACGGCGACCGCGTACGTGTCGTGCAGTTCGGCCAGAGCGTGGAGTTCTGCGGTGGCTGCCACGTCAAGGCCACTGGGCAAATCAGCATGTTCAAGATTGTCTCCGAGAGCAGCGTCGCTGCTGGCATACGCCGCATAGAAGCCATCACGGGTGCTAAGGTCGAAGAGGCTATGTACCAGCTTCAGGACACCATGGAGGCCCTGCGTCAGATGCTCAACGGAGCCCCCGACCTCAAAGGTGCCATCGAGCGCCTCGTCAGCGAGAACGCAGGCATGAAGAAACAGGCCGAGGAATTTCTCCATGAGAAAGCTCAGGCCTACAAGCAGGAACTACTGCGTCAGGCCGTTGAGCGCGACGGTGTCAACATCATCTGTGGTAAGACCATCTTGCCCGCTGATGCCGTCAAGGACATCGCCTTCCAGTTGCGTGCAGAGGTGGAGAACGCCCTCGTTTGCATCGGCAGCGTCAACGACGGAAAGCCCATGCTCACCTGTGCCGCCTCCGACAGCTTGGTTCAAGAGCACGGAGTAAATGTCGGCAAGGTCATTCGCGAGGCAGCCAAACTGATGCAAGGCGGTGGTGGCGGTCAGCCCCATTTCGCTACGGCAGGCGGTAAGAACGCCGACGGCCTTAGCGCTGCCGTCGACAAGTTCGTAGAGCTTGCTTTGGCTTAGACAGAGAATATTAGTCGATAAGATGTTAATAATATGGCACTAAACACCAACAAAGACCTCAAGACATATTACTCAATTGCTGAGGTCAGCGAGATGTTTTCTCTTCCAGCGTCGCTGCTGAGATACTGGGAAAAGGAATTTCCGACGATCAGGCCAAAGAAAGGTGGTAATGGTGTTCGTATGTACACCAAGGACGACATCGAAGAAATCCGATTGGTGAACGACCTCGTGAAAGGCCGCAACATGAAGTTGGCTGCCGCCCGTGAGCTCATTCAGCGCAATCACGATGGAGCCCGCAACACCAATGATTTGCTCAATCGTCTCCAGGGCGTTCGTCAGCAACTCATCGACATCAAACAGGAACTCGATTCTATCGTCTGATGCAATTGATTGCGCTGGCCATCTCGGTTCTCACAGGGTTGCATCCTGTCGGGCGTGCTTCGCAAATGGAGGCGCGCGACTCGTTGTCAGTCGACACATTGCGTGAGGTCACTGTCCGTGCCGGGCGTGTGTTGAATGTCGATTCTATGCAGCTGCATGGAGGCAACGACGTGCTGAAACAGCCGCTGCCGCCACCCACGGCGGGCGATGTGATCGAGAAACTGCTTCCAGGTTTTAATGATAAAGCCACTCATCCCTTTGCCATCAGGCAACGTAAGCGTGAGCGCAGGCACAAACGGGCCATGCGCGCCTTGGACAACTACGATAAGGTGAAGTCTTTCGACGACCTGTTGCGAGAGAGTTACAAGCGACAAATGTTAGAGGATTCGTTGATGAGTATCAAGCCATAGATTACTCGTGTTGACATAAAAAAAACGCATTACCAAGACAAGTAAGCCTTGGTAATGCGTTTTCGGTTTATTATTATTGAAGCAATTGTCTGCCTTGCAGGCTACATCATCACGCGGTCGCCTCGTAGTTTGCCCAGTTGTCCTTGCACTTGCTTCAGTTCTTGGTATCGGTTTAATAGTTCTGCCGACTTCTCTTTCGAGCTGATGATGGTCGGCTCGCACATCTGGCGCATCAGCGTTTGTAGCTCATCGTCGACAATCGCCAGCTTATAGTCGGTCATTACGTGGGGCAGGAGCTCCATCAGCCTTTCTTCTTCAGGCTTTACAGGAATTCCTTTCTCATGGATTTTGCTTAGTGTTTCCGGGTCGTGCCCCAGTTCGTTTGCCTTTTCTGCTATGGCCAGATCGGGATGGTTCTCGAAATATCTGTCGCATCTGAAACCCTCTTCGCCAATGTGCTCCAGTGCTTCGTTGAGTATTTGCCTGTTCTGTGTATTGCGCAGCGTCAGGCCGTCTTGTGTCAGCAGGTAGTCAATAAACTCAGCCACGGTAAGCGGCTGTGATTCTCCTGCGTCGTCCTCGACGTCGCACATCACCTTCTCGCCATATCTCACTACCATCTGCAGAAGTAGGTCCTCTGTCTGTAGTATTGCCCGTTCGCTGTCACGCCGCACATTGCGCAAGGGCGTATTGTTCGTCTCCGTTGTGGGGCTCTTGACATCGTCGGAGCTTTCAGGAATGATGCCGGCTAAGAAAGCTTCTTCCTCTGGCGTCAGTGTCTGAGCTTCAGGGCTAACTCCCATTGCCTGAGTGGCGTTTTGCTGGGTGCCCTCCGGCTGCGTGTTCACCTTCTGCTCTTCACGTTCACGTGTTTTCTGCCGCTCATCCTTCAGTCGCTTCATCACCTTAGCCACGGCATTGGTGATGATACGTTCTTCTATCGAAAGCATCTGAGAAGTCTCTTTGATATAGAACGTGCGTGTGATTTCGTCGGGTATCACGGCTATGCTGTCAACGATGTTATTCACTAAACGAGACAGCTTGATGGGATCGCCCTGTGCCTCAGCCAGCAGAAGGTCGGTCTTGAATCGTATGAAGTCGACTTGGTGCTCCTGTAAGTACCGTTGATATTCTTCAGCAGTATGCTTGCGGGCGAAGCTGTCTGGGTCGTCGCCGTCGGGCAGAAGAAGTAGCTTCACGGTCATGCCCTCGGCCAGTAGCATGTCTATACCACGTTGCGACGCTTTGATGCCGGCAGCATCGCCGTCGTAGATTACCACGATGTTCTCGGTGAAGCGGTGTATTGCCCTTATCTGTTCGTGGGTGAGGGCTGTGCCGCTGGACGCTACGACATTTTCGACACCCATCTGGTGCATAGCCATAACGTCAGTGTAGCCTTCAACGAGGTAGCACAGCTCGTTCTTTACGATAGCTTGTTTTGCCAGATAGAGGCCGTAGAGCTCACGTTTCTTCGAGTAGATGATGCTCTCTGGAGAGTTCTGGTATTTGATGCTGACTCCTTTTGTACGTGAGTCCAGCACGCGGCCGCCAAAACCTACAACCTTACCTGAAATGGTGTGAATAGGGAAGATGACTCGGTTACGAAAACGGTCGTAGGTCTTGCCCGCTTCGTTGCGTATGCATAGACCAGTTTTCAAGATGTAATCTTCGTTGAAGCCTTCGGCCAGAGCCGCTTGCCATTGAGCATCGTACTTGTCGGGGCAGAAGCCTAACTGGAATTTCTTGATGATGTCGTCGCGGAAGCCACGTTGGCGAAAGTAAGCCAGGCCTACGGCTCGGCCGTCCACCGTGTCGTTCATCTGCTTCTGGAACCACTCGTTGGCCCATTCGTTGACAATGAATAGGCTCTCGCGCTCGCTCTGCTCTGCCTTTTCCTCGTCGGTTTGCTCACGTTCCTTAATCTCGATGTGGTATTTCTTTGCCAGATAACGTAGAGCCTCAGGGTAAGTCAGTTGCTCGTGCTCCATGATGAAATGAACTGGCGTACCTCCTTTGCCACACGCAAAACATTTGCAGATATTTTTCGAAGGCGATACCATGAACGAGGGCGTACGGTCGTCGTGGAACGGACACAATCCCTTCAAGTTTGCACCAGCGCGCTTGAGGGTTACAAAGTCCGAGACGACGTCCACTATGTTCGCCGCATCCAGAATCCTATCGACAGTCTGACGGTCTATCATACGAGTTGCTTTCGTCTGCAAAAGTAGCATTTATTCCGCAATCCTGTATCTTTTCTTGTGGAAAAGTTTTGCCTAACTCCAAGTCTGGTCTAACTTTTGCAATGATAAAAACATTCGCCCAGTGTTCTCCTCATCCATTCTTTTTGTTTGCCGTAGCTGTCCCTGCGGCTATTGATACGCTTTTAATAACCTTGGTACTCTTATTCATAATTATTTTCATTTCCTTCGAAAATTATCCTCTTTCTGATCTCTACACGCCAATCTTTTTATATCTTTGCAAACGAAAGGATGAAATATAGCTCCAACCAGAGCGCTGAGAGCCTCAGCGGAGGCTACCTTTCTGATTCTTTACAGAAACAAATACAGCATTAATGTTGTTGGTATATATCTGGGAACCTAGGAAATTCACATGATATTCATACTACCTAAAAGACAAGTTAATGCCTATGCGATAGCGTAGGCACAGACTTATCAGGTAGTATAGGCTTTCCTAGGGCCTCCAGATATGGATAAGTAGCGTGACCTGCGCTATTTCCATGTCTGGAGGCCCGGCGTTGGAGGAGCCTATAGACTTGCCGATAACGTGTGTGCTGGCTAAAACGTTATCGCAACTATGGCTGCTATCAAGACGGCCAAGACCTACGTGGAGATAGGTCTTGGATTAGAGGCATTCCGCGGGGAGTTCTCTATAGAGGAGATTCCTTTCTTGCTCATGCAGGCCATCGGTGCCTCGCCCACGATTGTACAAAGGTACAGGGAGGGCAAGGGCACGGTGGCGTCGTTCGACGGACTGCTCATCAAGAACATCCTGGCCTATAGGCTGGTGCGGACAGTGGAGATGAACACCCAATTGGAGACGATGAAGCGCGACAAGTGGGTCGTCAAGAACCATCCTGCCATCCTCGCCGTGAGCGACGGGCGGGTCATCAAGGCTTTCGACCCCGCCGTGGAGGAGAGCTACGAGAACCATCTGGATAACCTCTACACCGACTATGAGTTCTTCTCGCCTCTATGGGGCGTGCGCAAGATCCGTAATATTGAGGAGAATGACGCCGACGTGAAGGCCGCCTACAAGATGGCGCAGATTCACGATGAGATACGCCGTCACAACCATATCGGTATCACCGCCGACACGCACGACCTGAACGTGTTCATGTCGCGCCTGCTGTTCTGCTTCTTTGCCGAGGATACCGGCATCTTCGAGAAGGACCTCTTCACGAATGCCATCCATGACACCACACGAGCCGACGGCACCGACCTACAGGAGTTCTTCGATGGCGCCTTCCGAACCATGGACATGCCTGTGCGCATCGGCGTGAACAGCCGCTGGGCGCAGTTCCCCTACGTGAACGGTGGCCTCTTTTCCAAGGTGATTCAGATTCCCGCCATGAATGCCCGCATCCGCAAACTCATCTTGGAGTGCGGTGCGCTGAACTGGGCGAAGATAAACCCCGACATCTTCGGCTCGATGATTCAGGCGGTGGTCTCGCCCGAACTGCGCAGCGGGTTGGGGATGCACTACACCAGCGTATCGAACATCAAGAAGGTCATCAACCCGTTGTTCATGGATGCGTTGTATGACGAATACCGCGCGATTGAGCGCAAGCAGCAAGAGCAAAACAACCTCTTCGACCAGAGTGCCGATGGGCGCAAACATTATTTCGATGCTTGTCGTCCCCTGGTCCGTTCCTGCAATCGCTTGCTGGTCCGCATGAGCCGTATGAAGTTCTTCGACCCAGCCTGCGGCAGTGGCAACTTTCTCATCATCGCCTACAAGGAGTTGCGTCAGTTGGAGATGCGCATCCTCAAGTTGCGGCAGTTGATGGAACCCGACCGCGACCTGCAGTTCATCGACGGCAGCATCATTAGCATCGCCCAGTTCTACGGTCTTGAGATTAACGACTTCGCCTGCGAGACCGCCGTTCTCTCCCTCTGGCTGGCCGAGCATCAGATGAACAGCCTCTTCACTCGCGACTTCGGCGTGAATATCAAGGCCCTTCCACTGAAGCAGAACCACAACTTCCACTGCGGCAATGCCTGCCGAGTGGATTGGAACACGGTGTGTCCGCACAAGGAGGACGAGGAGGTGTATGTGATGGGAAATCCGCCGTACTTGGGCGCTCGCCTGCAAGATGAGAGTCAAAAGCGTGAGGTTGAACAGGTGTTCAATCACGAGAGTGGCTGCAACAACCTTGATTACATCGCTTGCTGGTTCCTGCTTGCGTCACAATATATAAAAGGTACGCGGGCGAAGTATGCCTTCGTAAGTACTAACTCTATTTGCCAAGGTCTGCAAGTGAGCCTCCTTTGGCCGCATATCTTCAAGAACCAACAAGAAATCTTCTTCGCTCATCATTCTTTCAGGTGGACAAATAATGCTAAGTACAATGCTGGAGTGACGTGCATCATTGTGGGAATACGTAATGAAGATAAAGGTGGAAAATATCTTTTTGAAGAGGGGAAAGCTATAGCCGTTGCTAATATCAACCCCTATCTTACAGAAGGAAGCAATATGATTGTGTGTTCCCATACTCAAACACTATGCAATGTTCCCGAAATTGTCTTTGGTAGTATGGCAAATGACGAGGGTGCCCTATGCCTGGATAAATATGAGAAAGATAAGGTCATAGAAGATTACCCTGAAGCAATGCACTTCATCAAGCCGTTGATGGGTTCTCTTGAACTCATTCGGAGGGTGGAGCGTTATTGCCTATGGATTACCGATGCAGAAAAGAACGTAGCATACGGGATTCCTCCTATTAGAGATCGCATAAAGAGGTGTGAGCTGTCAAGGCTGAATAGCAGACGGGCAGCAACAAGAAGGTTGGCTACTACACCTTATAAATTTGGAGAAGTTCGGCATGAAGATGCAAAGCTGATAATCATTCCACGTGTTTCATCAGAGCAAAGGGAATACATTCCGATGAAGTATATTGAAGAGGAGACTGTTGTTTCCGATTCTGCCTTCGCCATCTACGATGCTCCCGAATGGCTCTTCGGCATCCTCACCTCAGCCATGCATATGGCTTGGGTGCGTGCCATTGGCGGTCGACTGGAGACACGGTATCGCTATTCGGCAGGCCTCTGCTATAATCCCTTCCCTTTCCCACAGCTCACTTCCGAGCAGAAGGCGGCTCTTGAGGATGCGGCATGGGAGGTGTTGGGCGCTCGCGAAGCCCACCACGGCAAGACCTTGGCCGAACTCTATGACCCCGATACGATGCCTGCTGACCTGCGCGAGGCGCATCATCAACTGGACTTGCTGGTGGACAGCTGCTATCGGCAGCAACCCTTCCGCGACGAAAATGAGCGACTGGAACTGCTGTTGAAGCTGTACGATAAGATGAGAGAGAGGTGAACGAAAGGTTATTCGAAGTAATGAAACTGCATAGAAAATACATCAATCTAAAAAAATGATGAAGAGGCTCTCGGATGAGCCGTTTTCCTGCGCTATGGTACAGAACGAGAACTATCAGAACGACCAAATGACCATCACGTATGAACAGACGGGAAGGTCAACCAACACGGATGCACAGGGGATGCGCGAGATGCAAGCCCGTGTGTATGAACAAAGGAACGAGCAGTACTTACTGGTGAAGGCTCCGCCGGCCTCGGGAAAGTCAAGGGCCATGATGTTTGTGGCCTTGGACAAGCTGGCCCATCAGGGTATCAGGAAGGTGATTGTAGCCGTGCCGGAGAAGAGCATTGGACGCAGTTTCCTGCCTACACCATTGAAACGAAACGGATTCTTTGTCGACTGGAGCGTGCCCGTCTATTTCAACCTCTGCGATGTGGAGAACGAGAAAGACAAGGTGAAGCGCTTTAAGGAATTTGTGGAGCCATTCACGAAGGCTCAGACTTTGGTTTGCACGCACGCCACCTTGCGCTTTGCCCTGAAAGAACTGAGGGACGAGCAACTGAATGACCTTTTCTTCGGCATCGATGAGTTCCACCATACCTCGGCTGATGCCGACAACGGTTTGGGAGAATTGGTGCGACGCCTGATGAACCGCACAAACGCCCATATCTTGGCTATGACAGGTTCTTACTTCAGGGGAGATGGCACTCCTGTGCTGCGTCAGGAGGATCAGATACGCTTCACACCCGTGCAGTTCACCTACTACGACCAACTGAACGGTTATCGCTATCTGAAGAGCCTCGGGCTCGGTTATCATTTCTACCGCGGACATTACCTATCGGCACTGCACAAGGTGCTGGACACACGGCAGAAGACACTGATTCACATCCCCGTGACCAACTCGAAGGCTGCAGGAGCCTACGACAAGTTTGAACAGGTGAAACAGATTATCGACCTCATAGGCAGCCGAGTGGACGAGGACTACAATACCAGTATCATTACCGTGAGGACGAAGGATGGGCGGCTACTGAAAGTGGCCGACCTGGTGGAGCCCGACGTAGAACACCGGCGACGAGTGCAAGGCTATTTGCAACGGATGAAACGGCGCGAAGATGTGGACATCATCATCGCCATGGGCATGGCTAAGGAGGGCTTCGACTGGGAGTGGTGCGAACATTGCCTGACCATCGGTGTGAGAGGTTCACTAACTGAAATCGTACAGATTATCGGCCGTTGTACCCGCGACAGCGAAGGGAAGGAACATGCACAGTTCACTAATCTCATTGCGGCACCCGATGAGACACAAGATGATGTGGTGGTGGCCGTGAATGATATGCTGAAAGCAATCACGGCTTCGCTGCTCATGGAGCAGGTGATGGCTCCCAAGTGGAACTTCAAGACCACACGTGATGACGAGGATAGCAACGGCGACCCACGTCGACGAATTGTGGTGGAAGGACTGAAGCCTTTGGGGACAGAACGCGCTCGACAAATTGTAGAAGAAGACTTGGACGAACTGAAGGCGGGAATCCTGCAACACCCGCTAATCCATGAAGCCATCGAAGGGGTGGCACCGGAGATTATCAATAAGGTGTATATCCCGAAGATTGTGGAGGAGCTGCATCCTGAACTGGAAGAAGAGGAGGTGGAAGCTGTCAGCCAGCGTGTGGTGCTGGACTTTGTGCTGAAAGGAAAGAACATCGTGGAAGACGTGGAGAACAGTGAGGGCGGTCGGTTGGTGAAGATTGCGAATACCTTTATCAACATAGACGATTTAAACATCAACCTCATAGAAGCCGTGAATCCTTTCCAGCGTGCCTACGAGATTATGTCCAATGAGATTGATGCCCCGGTGCTGCGTGCCATTCAGGATGCCATAGAGGACAAGAAAATCAATATGGACATTGATGAGGCCAAGCGCATTTATCTCAATGTGTTCCAGGAGTGGCGCAAGGAGCACAGCGAGCTGCCTTCACTGAAAGACCCAGACCTGACCGTGCGACGTATGGCAGAAGCAATCCGCATACTGAAGAACTATAAGATACGGTATGAATTGGGGTTAGATATGCCGGAAAGTAAACGTAAAAAGAAATAGACGATATGGAATGGCCAAAGGATTTATTGCAGATATTTGCTGACCCACTGTTTGCCAACGTCCATCCACGCGCTCCACGGCCTACGGAGGATGATGTGGTCAGGGTAGGCTTTCAGGAGTTGTGCCAATGGAGCAGCGTGCATGGTGGAGCAGCACCTAAGATGAACAAGCGTAACCGCCCAGAATGGCTGTTGGCAAGGCGGCTGCAGGGTATCATTGATGATGACCGCAGAAGAGAAATGCTGAGAGCAAATGATGAGTATGGACTTTTAGATACGGTGTATGATGATTGACAAGGAACTGGACGATATTCTCAGCGATCCCATTTTTGAGATAAGTGAGGCAGAGCAAAGACTTTTTGACTTGCCCGAAGCCATAAGACAAGGTCGGAGCAAGAGAAGTCAAGCTGACGAAGTGGCTCAAAGGAAGACATGTGCCAACTTTGCCAACTATGCCCATCTGTTCGCACAAGTGCGTAAGGATTTGCGTGAGGGCAGGCGTTCGCTTGTACGTTACAAGGAAGACAATGTGCAGGAGAACACATTCTTTATCGCAGACGGGCAGATGGGATATATCGAAGAGCTGGACGTGGCTCAACGACAAATAAAGGATCGTGTGCGAAAGGACGGACGCTCGCGTGTCATCTATGAAGACGGTACGGAGTCGAATATCCTTTTCCGAACCATCGGTAAAAACATTACCCGAAACGGCTATGTCATCACTGAGCCGAACGACGGACACGAGCTGGATGCTTTGTCAGGAAAGGATGTCACGGACGAGGATGAGGCACAGGGATGGATTTATGTGCTTCGCTCTCTATCGACAGACGAGCGGATAGCATCGGTTGAAAATCTCTACAAGATTGGCTTCACGAGGACGCCTATTGAACAGCGCATCCGAAATGCGTGTAACGAAAGCACCTATCTGATGGCCGACGTAGAGGTGCTCGGCACATACCGCGTCTATAACGTCAATGTGCAGAAGTTGGAAGCCTTGATTCACACGTTCTTTCACACAGCTCAGTATCAGGTGGAGATAGGCGGTAAAAAGCCAGAAGAATGGTTTGTGGTACCACTCCCTATCATTCGTGAGGCTATAGCGAAGTTCATAGATGGTAGCATCGTAAACTATACCTATAACCGTGAGCAGCAAGCGTTGGAACGGAATGTCTTCGATTCCGTCAATCGCCTCAGAACTCTGCCTTTTGATACTGCAGGCTTAGACGTGCTCTCTTTGACAATCAAGCAAGTCTACTTCAACGAGATTTTCAGGGGTGAAAAGGATGTGGAATACCGGCAAATCAAGAACACAACGGTGGGCAAACTTACACTTGTGGATAAGGAGACGGGTAAGAGGTATGTTCGCCAACCCAACCTGCTTCGGCTCTCTGCTGGCTATGCTAAGGACCGTGATGTCATGTTAGTGGAAGTCCGTCAAACGGTGTTTATCCAGCCTAATCAAGTTGAATACCATTTAGGTCGGGTGGTAGAATATGATGTAAGGAAACCAGATCAAACCTTTTGATCAGCCTGAGGAAATAAGAAAGGCGCAGGCATGCAGAAGTACGTCATTCGTAACATGGAACACTACCATCCGACTGACGTTTAATGGCGGATACCTCTTCTTCTGTCCTTAGTTTTTCAAGAGAGCGAAGTAAGTATCGAGGAGCTGACGGGCGGCGACGAAGGATGTTTTCTGCCCGGCGAGTACGCTCTCCTCAGCTCGTGGTAGAAGCGACGCTATAGTCTCGTTCTGGAAGAAGCCGTTTCGTAGTTGCTCGTTGATGCTCTCGTACATCCAGTACTTGGCCTGCTCTGCACGACGATGCTCGAAGTAGCCGTTGGCTTTGACAAAATCTACGTAGTCATAGATCATATCCCATATTTCCTTGATGCCGTAGCCGTAGAAACCAGAGTAACAGAGTACTTTGGGTAACCAACCGCTCTCGGGCATGGGGAAGAGGTGAAGGGCGTTCTGGAACTGACGGGCAGCGAGATGACAGGCGTCGACGTTGTCGCCGTCGCATTTGTTAATGGCGATGCCGTCGGCCATCTCCATTATGCCACGTTTGATGCCCTGAAGCTCGTCGCCGGTGCCTGCGAGCTGGATGACAAGAAAGAAGTCGACCATGGAGTGGCAGGCCGTCTCGCTCTGTCCTACGCCTACTGTCTCGACAAAGATTTTGTCGAAGCCGGCAGCTTCGCAGAGGATGATAGTCTCGCGCGTCTTGCGAGCCACACCGCCAAGCGAACCTGCTGAGGGGCTGGGTCGTATGAACGAGTCTGGATGTACGGAGAGTTTCTCCATGCGTGTCTTGTCGCCGAGAATAGAGCCTTTGGTCTTCTCTGATGAAGGATCGATGGCGAGCACGGCAAGTCGTCCTCCCGTACGCTCAAGCACATGGATGCCAAACTCGTCGATACTGGTGCTTTTTCCCGCTCCTGGAACGCCACTGATTCCGATGCGCACGCTCTTGCCGCTGTAGGGCAGACAACGTTCGATCACTTGTTGGGCAATAGCTTGATGTTCGGGGTTTGTACTTTCGACAAGGGTGACGGCCTGCCCGAGGATGGTTACGTTACCATCGAGGATGCCGTTGACGTAATCATCGACGGTGAGGCGGCGACGAGCAAAACGCCCACGTTGGAGATATGGGTTGACAATGGAAGGCTGTTCTACGCCATCGTTGACTACAAGTCCTTTGTATTCGCTGCTGTTTTCTGGGTGCTCCATGGGAAGTGGGTTATGGCGCTTGCTGCGCGGTTAGGTGAGGGTGGAGGGTTGTCATACATGACAACATACAGAACGGGTCTCTTGTGAATGTTGCGTTGTAAGGGGATGTGACGATTTACGCCACTGAAGAGTTGAGAGATATAGAGGTATTAAAATTGAAATATCATGAATGAGAGGTTGAGTATTGGTATATGAAAAACTAATTCTTAACCTTGCAGGTAAGTATAGTCTTCGGGTGGCGTGGGTCATTAGTAATTAGAAGTACACGCGGTTCAGTCTTCCTTTGCTGTAAGGCGCGCGTGTCAATTGTCATAGTGAGCTTAGTGGTGCCGTCAGGCTTTATTTTTCTGCTTCCGACACTCACAGTGACAGCACGGCCGTAAACTTGAACGCTGTGAACGGTCAACATCGTTTTTCCGGCATTGCCGATAGTGATTGATTTCTTGACCTTGCGAGATTTTTTCTGTAACGATTCAGTGAAATCGAGAGTGTCTGTTTCAGTAACTAAAATTGGAGCTTTGGCCATTTCCTCGGCAGTAAGCTTGGGCAACGTAGGTAAGAGAATCGCAGAGACATCAATCTCGTTGTCAGGGCCTACTTTGTCGCCCATGAAACGTGCCATGTAAATGCTGGTTTGGGAGAGACCGTAGCCCAACAGGCGTTCGCTGTTAAGCCTCAATGCGATACGTCCGACTCTGCCTGCAGCCAGCTGTTCTGGATGGTAAGTGGCGGAAAGATAGGAGGGTAGGTGCATGAGTTGCGGACGGAAGGTCTTCCTTGAATTGTTTAGGACCATGATATGCGCTTCGGGGTGGTCGCCTAAATTGACATCGTCAAATTCTATTGTGGAAGTCGAGAGCTTGATATTCCCAAAATCAACAGGGAAGGAACCAGAATAGTCGGATGCGTCAGCCACTACACGTCCTTGGAATGTCAGGTATATTGGTTCAGACGAAACATCGGTGTAAACTTCTATTTCTTTCTGGAATGTACCTAACATACGCGCATCATAGGTCGCAGAAAGCTGGGCCGCTTCACCAGCTGGAATGGGAGTGTTGGGCCATGAGACTTCAGTACATCCGCAAGATGAAATTACGGAGGTGATAGTAATGGGTTGAGCCGTTTTGTTGATCAGTCTGTATGCAATCGTCCGAGGCTGTTGATATAAGATTTCGCCAACATTGGCTACTTCCGGTTCAGCCACGAGTTGCTGTTGACCAAAAGTCTGAAAAGAAGTCAACAGCGTTAAGAGCAACAATTCTATTTTATTATACAATCTCATTTCTTCGCTTTTTTCACTTTGACCGGTGCCACACCTTCGTGGGTGGGTTCTATGGGTTTAATGGTGCCGTCGGCATTGAAGAACATCTTGTCGATGCACACTTGACGGTGGAATCCTGGGCCTGAAGCCTTATCAATATATTGTGCATTAATCCTATGATATACGATATACCATTCATCGCGCTCAGGTATTTGTAAAATGCTATTATGAGCAGGCCCGAAGATTCCTTTTTCAGGTCGTTGAATTAGGATGACTGGATCTTTGGCGACCTCTATGGGACCAAGTGGTGAACGGGACGTTCCGTATGCTACGTGGTAGTTGGGTGAGCCTGTGTCGTCAACGCTCCATAAGAAATAATAGAGACCATTACGGAAGAATACATAGGGCGCTTCGCGATAAGCATAATCGCGCAATGAGCCCCCATTAGGGGTAAGTACGGTGAGGGTGTTTTCGACGATTGCCGTCATGTTGGGCTTGAGCTCAGCGCCCGCCATGTAACCATTGCCCCAATAGAGGTAGTCTTTTCCTGATACAGGATCGTGGAACACGTCGACATCTATCTGTTGGCCACCATTGACTCCCTCGGGACGTTGGTTGATGATGGGGAAACCAAGGTCTGTGAAAGGTCCTGTAGGATTGTTCGCCATGGCTACGCCAATGGCTTTGCGATTGGTCTTTGGATCATGACCGCTATAGTAGAAATAGTATTTCCAGCTTTCTCCCTGGCGCTTCTCGATGATGCAAGGTGCCCAGGCATTGCCTGTGGCCCAGGGTACCTGATTAGTGGCTAAATCCAGAATGATTCCTTCGTGCTGCCAACTGACAAGGTCGGGGCTCGAGAAAGCTGTGAAATAATAGCCGCCCCATCCAGGAGCCCCATCAGTAGTAGAATAAATATAGAAACGGCCAGTTTGTTGGCTGAAAAGAATTTCCGGATCAGCATGGAACTCGGGCAGGATAGGGTTGCCGCTCATGCGCTTAGAGCTCTTGGCAGAAAGGGTTAGAGCAACTAATACGGATAAAAAGAGAGCTGCTATTCTATTCATAACTCGTTTAGGGTTTAATTATCAGTTAATATAGCTATTGTTGAGGCAGGTTTAATTTTCCCGATAATAATCAAGCATCTCAAAGAGATCATCTTTACTTGCTGTCTGGTTTATGAGGACCTTGCCAGGCTCGCTCAATAATGTAAGGTTGATGTTTCCAGCAATGTTTTTCTTATCGTGAGTCATCAGTTCATATACCTGATCGTATTGTTTGCAGTCAAGAGGGAAACGACCATAGGTCTCAGCAACGAAATGCTCAATCTGATGGAGCCTCTGAGCAGGGAAACCGCAGCGTGTGGCACTGAGATATAGCTCACACACTAAGCCCCATGCTACGGCATAACCATGAAGCACAGGTCTGCCCGTACTGAGGGCCAAGCTCTCAAAAGCATGTCCGACGGTGTGCCCAAGATTTAGGGCCTTGCGAAGACCACGTTCATGTGGATCTTCAGTAACGATACGCTCTTTCACGGCAATGCTCTTGGCAACAAGGGTGGATAGTAGGCTATAGTCGACATTATATATGTCGAACCCCAGCAACTCGGCAGTGTCGTCGTCCGAACTTATAAGTCCATGTTTCAGCATCTCGGCATATCCGCTACGAATGTTTTGCGCATCAAGTGTCTGAAGAAAGGCCGTGGAGATGATTACACTATTGGCATCATGGAAAACGCCTATTTCATTTTTGAGGCCTCGGAAATTAACGCCTGTCTTACCGCCGACGCTGGCATCTACCATGGCCAAAAGAGTGGTGGGGATGTTGATGAAAGCGATACCTCGTTTGAATGTTGAGGCTGCAAAACCACCTAAGTCTGTTACCATGCCTCCGCCCAGGTTTATCAACAGCGAATGGCGGGTAGCTCCATTCTCTCCCAGTGATTGCCAGACCTGTTCCAATGTACCAATAGTCTTTGCCGCATCTGTGCTTTTGATGCTGATTACGTGAGCACTTCCTCGCGGCAGTGCCTTGCCATCGGCATCTTTGCCCATGATAGAGTTAAAGCCGCTAATAAGTGGCAAGCATAGACGTTCCGTAGTATCGTCGACAAGGACGAAGAGTCTGTCGGGCGATACTTGGTTTATGGCATTTGTAAGCTCTTGCTGTAAGTTCTCACTTATAATTATGTCCTGCATAGGCTACCAATTCATTTTCCACACAATCATAGACCATAAAATATACCAAAGTATTACAGCGGCGATAACGCTCAGTCCTAAAGTATGGTAAAAGAGGAACAATATGATCAGAGAGCCTGCCAGGAAAATATATTTTGCCCGATTCTCATTCCAGTCCAAAGTCTTGAACTTTAAGGCAAAAAGTGGAATCTCGGCGATGAGCATGAAAGAGAACATGAGGACGAAGAGGAAAAGGAATATGGCGTTAAACCGAGGCGATGCCAAAAAGGAAAGCTGCCCTACAATGAGTGATGCCCAAAACAAGGCATTTGCAGGTGTCGGCAACCCAATGAAACTGGTAGATTGCCGTGGGTCTATGTTGAATTTTGCCAAGCGCAAGGCTGAGAATGCAGCCAAGATGAAAGCTGTATATGGTAAATAATCCTTCAGTGGTAGTATCCACTCAGGGTATGCTACATATCCATAGAGCTGGAATATCATTGCAGACGGAGCAACGCCAAACGTGACAACATCGGCTAAAGAATCAAGCTCCTTGCCAATGGGAGAACTGATATGTAAAGCGCGGGCGGCAAGTCCGTCGCAAAAGTCGAATATCGCGCCACATACAATCATCGTGAGCGCCCATGAAAAATGGCCATGAAAGGCTGCACCCGTAGCCATGCAACCACATATAAGGTTGCAACAAGTGAGCAAATTAGGGAAATTGAGTAACACTGTTTTTTAACGTTTTTATAGGTTGGCGAGAAAATGAGTCCGGAGCTTGAATGCTTTGCCACAGTTAAAAACGAGGACTCGTTCAATCGTCATTCTTTGAAGTGCAATTTGCGAACTTTGCAATGACGGTCTCGTTGCCTGTGGCCTTTTGCCCCACACTCACTTTCACTTCAGCATCAAGAGGTAGATAGATGTCGACACGCGAACCAAACTTGATGAATCCGAGGTGCTCGTCAATGCAGCACTCTTCATCAGGCTTGACATACGTAACGATACGGCGTGCTACAGCGCCAGCGATCTGACGCACAAGCAACTCAGTGCCGGAGAGCGTTTCAATAACAACGGTCGACCGTTCATTGTCCGTACTGGCTTTAGGAAGCCAAGCCGCCTGAAAACGTCCGTTCTGGTGTTCAACCTTGCGCACGATGCCGTCGGCAGGAACCCAATTGGCATGAACATTGAACAAGCTCATGAAGATACTTACCATAATACGCCGATCATGGAAATATTCATTTTCATCGACCTCCTCTACCACTACCACCTTGCCGTCGCACGGTGCTATAACGATGTCTTCCGTCTCACCAGTATACAAACGAATGGGACAACGGAAGAAGTTGATGATGATAAGATAGAGAGCTATGGAAACTGCAGAAAAAGCAATGAACCAAGGGCTCGCAAAGCCCATAGCATATCCTAATAGCAGACATAATAAAGACAACGTGACGCCTCCCCATATGAGAGTCGCTGTTCCTTCACGATGTAAGCGTATATTCTTGCGTAATTTTTTTAGTCGTCGAACCATAACATTTGCCCGACTATTGTCGGTTTTCTTTGACAAAAGTAGTCATATTTTATAAAGCCGCAAAAAAAACAGTGTCTTTTTTGGCAGTTTGGCAAAAGAAACGTACTTTTATGCCCGTTTTATGAGCTTTATGCAAAATTTCGTACATTTACACGTCCATACTCAATATTCCTTGCTCGACGGCCAGGCCAGCATCCCTAAATTAGTTGATAAGGCCATTGCCGACGGTATGCCTGGGATGGCTATTACCGACCATGGAAACATGATGGGTATTAAGGAATTCTTTAATTATACCAACAAGTGCAACAAGAAGCTGAAGGAGGAAGGTAAGGCACCGTTCAAACCTATCTTTGGCTGCGAGATGTATGTTGCCAACCGCACGCTTTATGACAAGGATAAAGAAAAGGGTGACAATACGCGTTTCCATCTCATTGTACTTGCAAAGAATGCTGTCGGTTACCATAACCTTATCAAGCTTGTGTCTACTTCTTGGGTCGATGGTATGTACACCCGTCCTCGCACCGACCACAACGAACTGAAGAAACATGCCGAAGGACTTATCGTATGTTCTGCATGTATTGCTGGCGAGGTGCCTCGTTTCATCCTTGAAGGCAACATCCAGGAGGCCGAGGAACGCATCAAATGGTATAAGAGTGTCTTCGGCGACGATTATTATCTTGAGATACAACGCCACGAGGTACGTGATCCCAAGCAACGGGCAAATCGCGAAACCTATCCTTTGCAACAACGGGCTAATGCCGTGATTCTTGAATTGGCCAAGAAGTATGGCGTAAAGGTCGTATGTACGAACGACGTCCATTTCGTGGATGAGGAGAACGCTGAGGCACACGACCGTCTCATCTGCCTAAGTACGGGTAGAGATCTCGATGATCCAAAGCGTATGCTGTATACCAAGCAGGAGTGGTTCAAGACAACCGCAGAGATGAACGACATCTTTGCCGATGTTCCGGAAGCTATGGCCAACACGTTGGAGGTGCTTGACAAAGTTGAAGTGTACAGTATTGACCATGGACCTATCATGCCCAACTTTGCCATCCCCAAGTCGTTTGGTACAGAGGAAGAGTACAGGCAACGTTTCACAGGCGAACAACTATTTCAAGAATTCTCGCGCGACGAGAATGGCAACGAAGTATGTACGCCCGAGGAAGCTGAGAAGAAAATCAAGAATCTGGGCGGTGTAGACAAACTGTATCGTCTAAAGCTGGAAGCTGACTACTTAGGTTATCTGGCCATTGAAGGTGCTAAGCGTATTTACGGCGAGCCTTTAAGCGAAGAAGTGAAGGAACGCATAAAATTCGAACTGCACGTGATGAAAACGATGGGCTTCCCCGGCTACTTCCTTATCGTGCAGGACTATATCAATGCCGCCCGCTACGAGTTGAATGTCAGCGTGGGGCCAGGACGTGGCTCTGCTGCTGGCAGCGTCGTGGCCTATTGCTTGGGAATCACAAAGGTGGACCCTATCAAATATGATCTTCTGTTTGAGCGTTTCCTGAACCCCGACCGAATCTCTTTGCCTGATATAGACGTCGATTTCGATGATGACGGCCGAGGTAAGGTGCTCTCGTGGGTAACCCAAAAATATGGTGAGGACAATGTGGCGCATATCATCACTTATGGCACGATGGCAACGAAGCTCGCCATCAAGGATGTGGCACGTGTACAAAAATTGCCACTGGATATCAGCAACGCACTCTGCAAAGCCATACCAGACCGCCTTCCTGACGATGCAAATGGTAAGGCACGCAAGATCAACTTGAAAAATGTTCTTGAATGTGTGCCGGAATTGCAGCAGGCGGCCGTTTCGCCCAACGAGACCCTGCGTGACACCATACGCTATGCAAAGATGCTTGAGGGGAATGTCCGTAATACGGGAGTCCACGCCTGTGGCGTCATTATTTGCCGTGATGCTATATCAGACTGGGTGCCCATCTCAACGGCGGAAGACAAGGATACCGGCGAGAAACTTATCTGCACGCAGTACGAAGGCTCGGTTATCGAAGATACTGGGCTTATTAAGATGGACTTCCTTGGCCTTAAAACCTTAAGTATCATCAATGAGGCCATTCAAAACATACACGATAGCTTGGGGATAGATGTCGATATAGACAAGATTGATATTGATGACCCGGCAACCTATCAGCTCTATTGCGACGGCAACACAACCGGCACATTCCAGTTTGAATCTGCGGGCATGCAGAAGTATCTGCGCGAGTTGCAGCCATCGACTTTCGAGGACCTCATTGCCATGAACGCGCTTTACCGTCCCGGGCCAATGAAGTATATCCCTGATTTCATCGACCGTAAGCAAGGACGCAAGCCCGTAGAGTATGACATTCCCTGCATGGAAAAATACCTCAAGGATACGTACGGTATCACTGTCTACCAGGAGCAGGTCATGCTTCTCTCACGCCAGCTTGCCAACTTCACGCGCGGTGAGAGTGATACCTTGCGAAAGGCGATGGGTAAGAAACTGAAGGATAAGCTTGACCACATGAAGCCCAAGTTTATCTCGCAAGGGCAAGCCAATGGCCACGACGCAAAGGTCTTGGAAAAGATATGGAGCGACTGGGAGGATTTTGCCTCCTACGCATTCAATAAGAGTCATGCCACGTGCTATTCTTGGGTCGCTTATCAGACGGCTTGGCTAAAAGCAAACTTCCCGGCAGAATACATGGCTGCGGTGATGAGCCGAAGCATTGATAACATTTCCGAGATTACAAAACTCATGAGCGAATGCAAGTCGCTTGGGGTGAAGGCCCTGGGACCGGATATCAATCAGAGTAGGCATAAGTTCAGTGTCGACGATCAGGGAAACATCCGTTTCGGTCTGGGTGCCATAAAAGGCCTGGGCGATAGTGCGGTTGATGCCATAATAGCCGAGCGCGATGCCCATGGTCCGTTCGCCAATATCTTCGACTTCGTGCAACGTGTGAGTATGCCAGCCGTGAAACGTAGTGGGGTGGAAAGTTTAGTGCTGAGCGGGGCTTTCGACACTTTTAAGTCGTTGTGCCGTGAACAATATTTTGCGCAGAATGTCAAGGGCGAAGTTTTCATTGACACTTTAGTGCGCTATGGACAGCAATACCAGGAAGCCAAACAATCGGCCGAGAACTCGTTGTTTGCCGATTTCAACGATGTGGAAGTGAGCACGCCACCAGTGCCAACGAACTATGAGGAATGGAGCCGGCTCGAACGTCTCAACCGCGAGCGAGACCTCGTAGGTATATATCTGTCGGCCCACCCTCTCGACGATTACTCAATCATCCTGCAAGATGTATGTACGACTCATGTCACAGAACTCGAAGACAAAGAGCGATGGGTGAACCAAGACATCACGTTCGGGGGCATCGTTACGGCTGTGCGTCAAGGGGTAGGCAAGAGCGGACAGCCCTATGGCATCGTGACCATTGAAGACTACTCAGGCTCGGGCGAGCTCCCACTATGGGGGCAGGAATGGAGCACTTGGGCCAATTACATGTCTGTAGGCAATGCCGTGTTCATCAGCGCAAGGGTGCAACCTGGAAGGTACAACCCCAACCGCATAGAAATATCGATAGGAAAGATACAGTATCTGGTCGACGTGAAGGACGAGCTTATTAAAACGCTTACCATATCCCTGCCCTTGGGTTCTATAAGCGAGGATTTCGTTATGACATTGAACGAGCTGACCGACAAAAGCCCTGGCAATACGGAACTGTATTTCCAGATACTTGATCCTGAGGGGCAGATGCCGCTGAAACTTAGGAGCAGGACGAAAAAGATCACCGTCCAGCGGAGCCTCATAGAGTTCATACAGGAGAATGATGCTCTGTCTTATCGCATAAATTCCGAATAAAAATAAGCTTTGGCACATCTTTTGCCCGAACATTGAAAAGCCTACATACAGGCTACTCTATATTTCTATTTAATGTGTGACATATTATTAACCCTTTTATAAAACCTGTCATTATGGCACTTCAAATTACAGATTCAAATTTCAGTGAACTGCTTGCCCAAGGCAAGCCAATGTTAGTGGACTTCTGGGCTACTTGGTGTGGACCCTGCAAGAAAGTGGGCCCTTACATCGAGCAATTGGCCGAGGAATATGCCGACAAAGCTATCATCGGAAAGGTTGATGTTGACGAGAACCAAGACCTTCCCATGCAGTTTGGCGTTCGTAATATCCCCACTATACTCTTTATTAAGGATGGCCAAGTTGTCGACAAACAGATAGGAGCTGTCGCTAAGAACATACTTGAGGACAAACTCAAGGCTATCCTCTGATGATTATACGGCTGGCCGCGTGGCACGATGCAGCCAGCCGAAAAGCCCGATGCGGCTGGCCGTGATGGCTCATCCGGCCAGCCGTATTTTTTTAACGTCCCTCACCCTTTAACCAAAGTGTTTATTATGGAAGACGATTTTCTTGCACAAGCCGAGGACGACCTCCGCACAGTTGAATTTATCCGCGCATATTTACCTCAGGAGGTGAAAGAGCGCTTCACCGACGACGACCTCTTCTATCTCATAGACCTCCTCGCAGAGTATTATGTTGAGAGTGGCCTCGTTGACCAAGAGCCTGATGAAGAAGGCTACGTCGATATCGACACCGAAGCCATAGCCAAAGCTATTTCCGAACGAGCCGCAAAGGACAAGTACGGAAAGTTCTCGCCCGAAGACCTCCTGTGGGTTGTCCAAGGCGAGTTGGAATATGGTGAGCAAGAAGGCTGAAAAACAGCAAGAGACAACAGACAAAACGAAAAAAGGAAGGCCTGCGAGAGCGGGTCTTCCTTTTTTCGTTTTAATACCTTAGGCGAACTTGCAATCCGAGTTCCAAAGGACGCGTGTACTGTGCAAAGCCCCTTTGCATAGTCTCGAAATAGAACGTCTGCGAACGTGTAGACAAGATGTTATGGGCATAGAGCGCGAGCTCTGTGCCCTTTTTTGTTGCGCTTAGTCGTGCATTCAGCGTTCCCGAGAAGTTTTGCCAGGCTGTGTTGGCCTCGGTCCAGTAGATACGTCCGGCACCTCGGTAGTTGGCATGGAGGCTCACCTTGTCGAGCCATGCACTGGCGGGTAACGTCCACTGTTGAGTGGCACCTACTGAGAGGGTGTGGCTCGGTACGAAGGGAACGAATGTGTCGCGGTCGTCATCGCAGAATGTCGCATGAGTGTAGCCGTAGGCAGCATCCATCGAGAAATCGTCGGTGATGAGGGCACGCAGACTGACCTCGGCACCTGCACTGCGGCTGTGCCCCGAGTTGACGGTCACGCGTCCGAATCCGCCTGCTGACATCTTGGAGACCTGTTGATTGCGCGTTTGCACGAGGTATGCCGACACATCTGCCTGCAAACGGGCTTCCAAGAAGTTGAAATGTCCGCCCACTTCGTAGTTCCACGAGCTTTCGGGCTTATACCACGTGGCTGCCTTTACGTCAAGAGGTTTCTCTTCCGACATCGAGGTCAGAATCTGTTCCACTGTCGCCTTAGCTTGGGCCGGCATGGAAGGTTGCTCGCGAACAATCGGGAGTGTGACATCTGTGACATTCTTCAATATTTTCGTTTGCATACGATTCTGGAGCAGATCGTTGAACATTTGTATATTGAAGCCGCCTGAACGATAGCCGCGCGAGACGCTGGCGTAAATCGAAGAGCGTTGCAGGGCCGATGATTCGGGCAGGCAATATTGCAACGTCACCTTGGGCAGGAGCTGCAGGTAGTCGTTGTTGAGGTCGCCGCGTAGCTCATCGTTGACATCGAAATGCGTCTCAGGCACCAGAGTCATGCCTTCGCGCACGCTGCCATCGGGGAAAGTGAGTCTGCCGCCGAGAGCGTATGTCTGATGGAATCCATACCAGGTATGGAAGTCCAAGTCCATGTTCTCGTAGTCTGCGCGTAAGCCTGCAGTGAGGTTCAACCCAGCAACTCCGAACAGATTGTTAAGGGTGCTTTGGTGGAAAAGAGCCACGTTTGCAGCAGGCGTGTCATAGGTGCCGGGGAAGGCAAGTCTTGAGCCGCGGATCTGATTGTTGAAGGCGAAGTTCATCACGTAGCCGCTGCCTGGAACCGTAGGCATATACTTGTTGGCCATCCCATTGATAAGGCCGTTGAGCCACCCCAGACCGCTTTCGTGGAAATCTACAGGGCCGTCGGTGCTCGCCCATTGCTGCAGCGCAGCAAAGCCAAATAGCCACGAGTAATTTAATTCGTCTGTATGTCTACCTGTCGTATGCCTGTCTTTCAGGATGATTTCTTCAGAAAACGTATTGCTGTTCTGCTTCTGCATCAGAGTATAAAGGTTCACGTCGGTGAAGTCCTGATCAAGGTTCATTTGGTCGTGCAGATGCTGGAAACCGGTCACGCTGGAGAGCTGAACATGTTCCCAAAGTTTCTCCACGGCCAGACCCACGTTCGTCAGGTTTCGCCTATAGCCACTTCTGTTGTTGTAGGCAATATGTCCTACTCGCGTTTGTGGGTCGGGCGTTGTGGGAGACCCTACCACGCCTTCATACTCATAGGGATAGCCGCCCTGTTTCAGCCACTCGTGGCTAAGCGAGAGGTCAAAGTTCAGGTCCTGTTTGGGTTTGTATACGAAACGCATGCGGACTCCGAAATCCTTACTGTCGTCAATATGTTCATTGTTGCGGGCCTCGTTGCGGAAGTAGCCTCCGTCGAGATCTCCGAAAAGATGTCCGCTGAATGCAAAGCGCTCGTTGATACGATGATAATGCGTCAGGTTAAGCCTGTATCTCCCTACACCTCCGCCATCTTGCCGTCCCTCGGGGGCTGCACCTGCGACGTGGCTTGCATCGAACGTGATATCCGTACCCTGATATTGCATGGGGTTCTTGGTGAACACACGGATGACGCCACCCATGGAGTTGCGTCCATACAACGTCGACTGCGGACCTCGCAATACGTCTACGCGGTCAACGTTGGCAAAGTTGAAGTCGTAGCTTGCTGCCGACACCTGTGGTACGCCGTCGATATAGAACGCCACGGCTGGAGTGCCTATGCGCGAGCCTACGCCACGGACATAGATGCCCGTAGTAAGATTCGAGCCATAATCGGGAATAAACAGATTGGGCACTACCGCCGAGAAATCTTTTACACCGATGATTCCGCGCTCAAGCATGACATCCTGCGCCAATGAATTGACAGATATGGGCTGGCGTCTGAGCCTCTGTTTCTCCTTAGGGGTGGACACGACAACGATTTCCTCAATATCAGTCGAGCGTATGGAATCGGTCAAATCTGGCACAAACAGCGACAACAACGCAACAAAGAGTATTTGCATGGTTATATCATTCTGTAAAAAACGCCGCAAAGGTACGACAAAAGCTATAGTTAAGGAAAGGAAAATAAGCTATTTTGTACTTAAAAAAACTTAATACAATCTTTTTAAGGTATAATTAGTAAAGGTAAAAAATTACCTTTGCCGCCGTTAAAAACATCAAGCCATTATTTACAAACACATCTATGAAAACAAAAATTGCATTTTTAACTTTAGCATTAATTTGCTCAGTAGGTTTTGTCATGAGTTGTGACGACGATGATAATCCTCTGCCAGTACCCGAGAAATCGACTCTCATCAAGGCTTACACGGGGACGACTTCAGGCAGCAGTGCCCACTTCCAGAATCTGAAGATGCCGAACGTGGTCGACACTATTTACGTAGCAGCATCACTCATAAATAGTTCCAACTTCCACATCCTTTATTGCAGTTCCTATTGGGGTGAAGCCAATTTCTCAAATGTTCCAGCCGAAAAGATCAATGGCCTCAACGCGTGGGGATTCGAAACAGACATCGAGGGTGTTATCAAGATGCCCTACCGTAACCCCGGCGCTAAGGAAGTAACCTATAAGAAATATCCGGCTACACTGAAACTCGGGCGCATCAGCAGCTCAGCTTCTAAGGGCACCGCATGGGATCGCGCTGAGTTTACCATAGAGGCTAATCTTGGTGAACGCGCCGGCATATACACGCTTACGTTCGACACCGCAGCGGAATAAAATTAGAAACGTTCGCGGTACTTCCCCTCGTCCTTATCCTCAAGCATTGAGAGATACGACTGATAACGGCTCTCGGCAATCTCGTGATTGTCGAGAGCTTTTTGTACGGCACAGCCTGGTTCGTGGGTGTGCGTGCAGTTGCCGAAGCGGCAATCTCGGCCTATGGCAAAGATTTCACGGAAGTAATGCGACACTTCTTCACGCTCGAAATCAAAGGTGCCAAAGCCTCGGATGCCCGGTGTGTCTATGATAGCTCCGCCGCCTTCGAGGTCGTACATCTCTGAGAATGTGGTCGTGTGCTGTCCTTGGTCATGCGCAGCACTCAGTTCTGCTGTCTTGGCACGCGCTTCTGGTACGAGGCGATTGAGCAACGTGGACTTTCCCACGCCGCTGTTTCCGCTGAAGAGTGTAACCTTGCCGCGTAGCTCTCTGCATAAAGCATCCATCCCCTCACCAGTGGCGGCCGATACCGCATGGCAAGAGTAGCCTAACTGGCGATAAAGAAACATTAAAGCTTCAAGATAGCGTAGGTCGGCCTCGGAATAGAGGTCGACCTTATTTATTATAAGTACCACGGGCACTCGATAGGCTTCTGCCGAAGCGATAAATCGGTCGATGAATGTCGTCGATGTCTCGGGATGGGCTAATGTGACGACAAGCCCGGCCAAGTCTACATTGGCGGCAATGATGTGGCTTTGCTTCGAAAGGTTGGACGCCTTGCGAATAATATAATTGCGGCGGTCAAGAATCTCGGTAATGAGCGCCGTGTTTTGCCCTATCTGTCCTCCGTCTGCTGTCTCTGTAGCTTTTATCTCTACGCGGTCGCCTACGGCTACAGGGTTGGTTGAGCGGATGCCTCGAAGCCGAAAATTACCTTTGACCTTACATGCAAAAAGCTGGCCGTCGTCGGTTCTGACGTCGTACCAGCTTCCTGTATTTCTGACGATAAGTCCTTTCATCAATACGAACTTACACCGTCATGATTTCCTTTTCCTTGGCGGACAAGAGAGCGTCAATCTGCTTAATGAACTTATCGTGCTTCTTCTGCAGTTCTTCTTCGCCATCCTTCTGCTGGTCCTCGCTCAAGCCGTCCTTCACGGCTTTCTTCAGCTGTTCGATGCCGTCGCGGCGTGCATTACGCACGCTGACTTTGGCCTGTTCGCCTTCTTTGCCGCATTGCTTGTTGAGTTGCTTACGGCGTTCCTCGGTGAGGGGCGGAATGCCGATACGGATAATCTCGCCGTTGTTCTCAGGCATGATGCCCAGATCAGAGTTGATGATTGCTTTCTCGATGACCTTGAACATCGATTTGTCCCAAGGTTTGATAGCTATCGTACGCGCATCGGGTGTTGTCACGGCCGCACAATTGTTGATAGGCACCATCGCACCATAGTTGTCGACGCGAATGCCGTCGAGCAGTTTTATGTTAGCTTTGCCGGCGCGAATGCGTGCCAAAGCATCTTCGAGATACATCACAGCTTCTTCCATGCGCTCCTCGGCGCCAGAGAGTATTTCCTTGTAATCTGCCATAGTTATAGATAGGTATGTGGTTATTTGGCAGCAAAGATAAGCCTTTTAGCCGACTTGCAATGCCTTTTTATAGAAAAAAACACTTAATTAATGCAAAAACTTTTGGCTTAAACAATGCCACTTCAAACTTCTTTATATATTTGCAAGCGAAAAAATTACGTCTATGTCTGAAGTTGACTATCAAATACGTCATTGGCTTGAGCAATTATCGCCCATCTCGCTTGACGAGATGAGTGGCATCAAACTGATGAACCGCACCGACACAAAATTCGTAACCAATAAGCATAAGCTTGCCGAAGTCTTGGAGCTGGTGCAGGGTAAATACTTCGCCCAACAGATTCAGGGTGAGCGTGTAGCCAATTACCGCACTACATATTGGGATACGCCCGAGCATAGATTCTTTGTTGAGCATCATAATGGCCAGCAGCCTCGCCAAAAGATTCGTGTGCGCACCTATGTCGACAGCGACACGACATTCCTTGAAGTGAAGACCAAGAACAATCATGGGCGCACCAAGAAAAAGCGTATAACGGTGCCTTCGCAAGAGAAGGCCGATGTCGTTGCCGCCGGGGGTACGTCTTTTATTCAAGGGCTGACAGGCGAGACCTTCGACGGTATAATCCCTACTGTACAGAACCAATTCCAGCGCATCACGCTTGTCAACTATGGTAAGACTGAACGTCTGACCATAGACTTCAACGTGAAGTTTCACAACTATGAGACCGCCCAGGATGCCCAGACGGGCGACTTGGTGATCATCGAGCTTAAGCGCGACGGCAATGTATATTCCCCTATCCTCGACATGCTCCGCCAGGTGCGCATCAAACCTCATGGTTTTTCCAAGTACTGCATAGGCTCGGCCATGACCAACGGCAAGCTCAAGAACAATATTTTTAAATTCAAGATGATCACCATCAGTAAGCTTACCGGTCATCCCTTCCGCGTGCCTTCCATATCGTAAATTGTAAATATTAAAAAAATAGTAAAACCCTATGATGGACTTCACCCAAATCAACTATGAGCTTGGTCAGCAATTCGGCCTTACGCTCCTCGACCCGCAACAATTCATTTCCCTGTCGCTGCGATTTATCGTCAATCTCATCGTCGTGACGATCATAGCCCGCTGTTTCTATTTCCCACGTAGCCATCGCCGTGACTATACATTCATCTTCATTCTCATGGCCATGAGTATCTTCCTGCTCGTGAGCCTCATGGAGGGCGAGGGCATGAATATAGGAGCTGCCATGGGCTTGTTCGCCATCTTCGGCATCATGCGTTTCCGCACCGAGGCCGTGCCTATTCGCGAGATGACCTACCTCTTCATGCTCATTGCCCTGAGTGTTGTCAATGCCGTAGCCCATGGCGACTACCATCCTAAGGCCGACTACTGGGATGGCGTAGGCATTGTGACTATCCTCTTTGTTAATATCGTCTTCGTTCTCATGGCTTGGATATTCGAGAGCTCAAAGGTAATGAGTCAGGAAGCGTCCAAGATTATACGCTACGATAATGTAGAGCTCATCAAGCCCGAGAAGCGCGAAGAACTCAAAGCCGACCTTGAGAAACGCACGGGGCTGAAGATTACACGCATCGAAGTGGGCATGATCGACTACCTTAAGGACTCGCCCCTCATCCGCATCTACTACGACGATCCCGACGACGTAGCCAACAGCATAGCACGCTTCGGCCGTCTGCCAAAGGAAATGTAATGTTGGTTTAAAGATTAAGATTTAAGCATTAAAGTTTCAAGGACTATTATCAGGCAAACGCAAATGAGACGTTCATTACTCATTCTTATGCTGGCCCTGCCCCTCGCAGCCAGTGCCCAGGACACGGAAAGCTCTGGAGCCGTGTGGACAGAAGTGGGCGTGACCAAGGTGCTGCCCTACAACTTCAGCATCGAAGGCGGCATAGGTTTCCGTACCCACGACTGGTTCGAGGATGCCAACCGCTTCGACGCCAGCATCGGCCTCGGCTATAAACTTGGCAAGTACCTCAAGTTCGGGCTCTCCTACACCTTCATTGAGAAGCGCTATTTGAGCGATATAGAGTACAAGTATGACAACGAGTTAGACTTCTCTTCCTATCAAGGTTCATACGTCGTCGACGCCACTGACGCCAACACCACCTATCGTTATAAAGGCTACAACGTAGATGCTGCGCACTGGGCACCTCGCCATCGAGTCTCGTTCGAGGTGACAGCCGACAAACGTTTCTGGAAGACCCTCCGCATCTCGTTGCGCGAACGCTACCAATTCACCCACCAATCTGCGCGCGACGTTGACCGCACACGCTATCGCGACCCGTCCTACGATGTCGATGGCAGCATCACGGAGTACGATGAGGTTGAAGATGTTGTCAAGACCAAAGCAGCTTGGAACCGTCATCTGCTACGCTCGCGCCTGAAGTTTGCCATCGACAAGAAAGGTCTCAACTGGGAGCCTTTCTTCTCCGTCGAGCTCCACAACGACATGGGCGAAGGCTGGAATCTCGACAAGGTACGCACCATCACCGGAGTAGAATATGCTGTCAGCAAGCAACACAAGATCTCGGCAGGCTATGTCTTCAACCACGAGAACGATGTCGACGGCGACCAGAACATACACGCCGTAAGCCTCGGCTATAAATTCAAGTTCTGATATTCGAACTCACGTATTCATGACAATACATTACTCAGGAAACATGAAAAAGCTCATCTTAGCAGTTGTACTTGCGGCCGGTGCCTCGCTCACGGCCATGGCCGACTCCTACAACTATCTCAACATTATCGGTGCCACGACACAGAGTGTGGCGCGCACGACTATCAAGAAGATTACTTTCGACGGCACCAATGCCATAGTGACCACTACGGCTGGCACCACCGTGACAACTCCTCTTGCAACGCTCACGCAACTCTCGTTCTCCGACACCGCCCTCGGCGTAGGCTCCGTCGAAGAGCAGCGCCCGATATCCTTCCAGAACGGATGCATTGTTGCTTCAGGGCGCGGCACACTGCAGCTCTACAACGCCGGTGGACAGCTCATGCGGCAGCTCACCGTAGGCGGCGAGCGCGGCGAACTCAACCTATCCGACCTGCCTCATGGCATCTATATTGTACGATTTGGACATCAATCCCTTAAATTCATCTACTAAGCCATGAAGAAAATACTACTCTCTGCATTACTTCTTGGCGCTGCCACCGTAGGCGCCAACGCCCAATGGCTCCGTGTATGGAGTGGCGGCGAGAGCACACGCTATGCCATCAGCGAAGCTGTCGCACTACCGTACGCCACCTCCGGTTCGACAATCACCATAGGTCCCGACAAATACTCGACAGCTGCCATCGACAGCATCACTATCGTCAACCCCGTCACCATCACCTGGAACGGCTCTACGGCATCCGTGGACATACCCGAGACGGCCGAGGGCGTCACAGCTACCGTCAATGGTGGCGACGTCGTCATCAACAATGCTTGCACCACCATCGAGCACGAATTTGTCTTGCAGGGCAGCACGACTGCCGGCTCGTTCACTTATAACGGCGACTACAAGACTAAGTTCCACCTCAACGGTCTCAGCCTTACTTCCACCACAGGTGCGGCCATCGACATTCAATGTGGCAAGCGCATCGACTTCATCCTTGAGGACGGCACAGCGAACAGCCTGGCCGACTATGCTGCAGGCGCACAGAAAGCCTGCCTCAACTGCCAGGGGCACATGGAGATTGCCGGCAGCGGTTCACTCACCGTGGCAGGCAACGCACGCCATGCCATCCGTTCCAACGAATACTTGTTCCTGAAGAAGAGTTGCGGAACCATCAGCGTCACCAAGGCTGCCAGTGATGGCATTCACGTGGGTGAGTACTTCCAGATGAACGGTGGTCAAATAGTCGTCAGCGGTGTAGCGGCCGACGGTTTGCAGGTAGAGACCGACGCGACCTCCACCGAAGAGTTGAATGGGCAGTTCATTTTGAACGGAGGCACTATTAACGTCACTCTCGACGCAGAGGATGCCAAGGCCATACGTCTCGACGCTGACGCCACAGATGCTACCATCACGCCCCACATGCAGTTGCTCGATGGCACCGTAACCGTCAGCCTCAGCTCCACGGCCAACGGCTCCAAGGGCTTGGCCTCCGACGGCAACCTGACCATAGGCTCAGCCTCCACCAAGCCGACCGTTGACATCACCGTAGCCGGTGCTACTTTCACCGACTCTGCCGGCGAGGAGAACCGCGCCACAGGTATCAAGGCCGACCTTACCCTCACCATAGCCGGAGGAGCTACAACCGTCAAGGCTACAGGCCAGAAGAGTCGCGGCGTTCGTGCAACCACCCTCACCGCTACCGGCGGCACGCTCACCGTCACCAACACGGGCTCGAAGAGTCAGGGCATTAAGCTCGACAATACCTTCCAAAGCGGACAGGGCGGAACGGTAAGCGGTACGTTCAAGTATTGATTCACGTCCTTCAGGCTTGGCCTCAGGCCAAAACACAGAAGCCCCCAAAACTGGTTCCTTCTACCAGCTTGGGGGCTTCTTTGTGTGGCTCGGTTTCTTGTCGTGGCAGAGTCCATAGATTACGGCATAGAATCTCACTTGCTTCTCAGCTTTTTCCAGCGTGGCTAATAAGGCTACCTAAGTAGCCTGAAATATTCTCTTAGGCGCGTTGGCCAATTCTCTTAGGTGCATCGACCGATTCTCTTAGGTGCATCGGTCAATTCTCTTAGGCGCATAAAAAAATACGGCCAGCCGCATAAACTTTGCAGCTGGCCGTATTTTTTTGTGCTCTTGACAAAGGCATCAGTGCCTGTCAGGGTGAGAGGGCAGATCAGTGCACCTCTTCATAGTCTGTCGTCTTGTTGTATGAGTCGGCAGGCTGATTCGTGGTTTCGGTGTGCTCAGTTGCTTCTTCGAATACAGGTTGAGGCTCTTCGGGCTTGAGGAAGAAGAAGCTTACGACCAGCATGAACTCAATCACGACTTCGGCAAAGAATACACCCACAAAGCAAGCGCAGAGGCCCAGGATAGCGATGCCGATCATTGTCAAGCCCATGAGGAAAAGGTTCCAGAAGTTACCCTTGGTCATCTCCCACGAGCGGCTGAAAGCCTCGCCGAAGGAAGCGCCTTGGGTGGCTGCGAGCAGAGGAGCGTACCACAGACGTACGCCAAGCCAGATGCCCGGCAGGATGCAGAGCAGGCATCCCATGGCCACGATGATGGCATAGACCAGCTCGACGCAGAAATAGATAGCCATCTGGTTGAGGTCTACCTTGAAAGCTTGGCCAAAAGCGGCGTATGGACGTCCCGTCTGATAGGCGCGCACGTACATATTTATTACAACGTATCCGAGATAGATGGTTGCCAAGAAGCCGATGATGATCAAGGGATAGTTGATGTTTAGCGCCTCGCTGAGCAGTTCGCTCTGAGCTGCAGGGTCAGATACAGAGAAGATTTCAGCATAAGTGGCAGGGTCGAGGCTAACGCCCATGCCGCTGATCATTGACTGTACGAAGGCAAACAATACGAAAATGGGCCAGTGTTTTACGGCGAGATCCCATGCGCGGGAGACTACTGCGCCAATCGAGAGTTGTTTCATAGTTGTGAAAGTTTTTAGTTGAAGTTATGGAGTTTATTGTTTTGACGTAATCAGGTGGATAAAAGTTGCAGCGCTGAGCTAATTTGTTTGCAAGGTCGGCACGATGTTGCGCACGATGCCCCATGCAAAAGCGGCGACAAGCATCACCAAGGCTGCCCGGGAGCTCACCTCGCGTTTCCATAGCCACCAGAGCGCCACGAGCGGACCTCCGATGAAGAGGCCGGGATTCAGCCAGAACGCTTCGGTCAGGCTTCCATGGACAAGCGCCACAAACATTCGTTGTGCGCCGCAGAACGGACAATTGAATCCAGTGAGCCAATGGAAGGGACAAATGAGCATGGATGAAGGTGATGTGTTATTGCTATTGTTTTGCAAAACTATACTTTATGTTCGTAACAGCCAAACTGTAACCCAAGAAAAACGCTAAAAATCGTCTGAAGAGCGTGTCTCAGCCACGATTATGCCCGCCAAGGCGAGCAACGACACCAGATTAGGTATGGCCATCAGGCCGTTGAGCAGGTCGGCCATGTTCCATACAACCGTCAGTTGCACTACGGCTCCCGCGAAGATTGCCGCGACGTACAGCACGCGATAGACCAAGAGAAAACGCTTGCCGCTCAGATATTCCACGGCGCGCTCGCCGTAGTAGCACCAGCCAAGGATTGTGGAGAAGGCAAAAGCTATGATGCCGAATGTGAGTAACGGTGCACCCACGTAGGGTATTTTCTCAAAGGCCATCTTGGTCAACGCCCCGCCGTTGGAGTAATCGATGTCGGGGTAGGCGAGTATGCTTGAGACGAGCACGAGGCCCGTGAGCGCACAGATCACTACGGTGTCCCAGAACGTTGCCGTCGATGAGACAAGGGCTTGCCGAACAGGATCTTTCGTCTGAGCAGCAGCTGCCACAATGGGTGCCGAGCCCATGCCGCTCTCATTGGAGAACAGCCCTCGGGCGATGCCATAGCGAGCCGTCATCATGATGGTGGTTCCTACGAAGCCACCGCCCGCAGCTTCAGGCGAGACGGCACTGCGACAGATGAGGCAGAGCGCCTGCCACACATAGTCCCCGTTGATAAAGAGTATATACAAACAGCCCAGCACATAGCATATTGCCATCAGCGGCACGAATGCCGTGCAGAAACGGGCTATACCCTTGACACCGAATATGATGACGAGCCCTGTGAGCAAGGCAAGAAACCCACCTGTGACGGCCGTGGGAATGCCATAGGTCTCGCTACAGAGCAGCGAGATGGCGTTACTCTGAACGGTATTTCCTATCCCAAAGGCAGCCAAGGCAGTGAGGACACTGAACAGCACAGCCATACTCTTCCAGCCCAAGCCACGTTCGAGCGCATACATAGGACCGCCCAGCATCGTGCCGTCGCTGGTTTTTACTCTATACTTTACGGCTAAGAGGGCCTCGGAATACTTCGTGGCAATGCCTAATACGCCTGTAAGCCAGCACCACAACACAGCCCCCGGACCACCCAAGGCTACCGCAGTGGCTACGCCCACGATATTGCCGGTGCCGATTGTTGCTGCCAAGGACGTTGCCAAAGCCCCGAACTGACTCACGTCACCCTCGCCGTCAGGGTCGCGTGTGACGGACAGGCGAATGGCATGGAGAATCCGGCGCTGAGGGAAGCGTAGGCGAATGGTAAGATAAAGATGAGTGCCCAGGAGCAGCACAATCATAGGCCACCCCCACAGCTGCGAGGCGGCTTCAGCGATGAGGGCGTTAAAGGAATCGAGTGTCATGTCTTAGAGTGTTTGTGTCGTGTCGTACATGCAGGCCTCTTATGCGTCGGCAAAGATACGGCCGTCCTTCAGCGTCACCTGAAGCATCGTGTACTCGCTGTGGAAATCATTCCTCAGACGATCAAGGTAACGACGACTTTCCCATTGGCACATCGGCAGGTCGTGGAGCAGACAGTTGCCGCACGTGTCGGGGGTCGTGGCCGGCACTTCCGTCTGCGTGAGTATCCACTCAAGGCACTGGATGGTCAGCTCACGCATATCCTGAACGGTGTAGCTGCCTGTCATTATTATATACATTCCTGTCATGCAGCCCATAGGACCTACATATACTACGTCTTCCTTGGCGGAGGAGTTACGAAACCAAGTTGCCATCAGATGCTCCAGACTATGCATGGCTGACGGAGCCACTGCCGGCTCTTTGTTTGGCTCGGTGATGCGCAGGTCGAAGGTGGTGAAGCCCTTGTCCTGCCGCGAGACATAGATTCCAGGTTTCAGCTTTGTGTGGTCAATTGTAAAACTTTGAATGACTTCCATATATGATTATTTAGCTTGACTTTCAGGCAAGCAGCACTTGCGAAAGTAGAAAGGATAAGATTAACTATTCTTCAAACTGCAACACCGAGAATTGTGTTGGCAATGAGCCCAAAAAGCGGCGAGTGACATCGAAGCTGTGGCTGGCCATCTCGTCCCAGAAGTTGAAGTACTGTTCCAGATGTTTGTCGCCACCGGGTGTGTCGCTGAGGATGCGGAAGCTTACGAACGGCACCTGCATGAGGAAGCAGGTCTGTGCGATGGCCGCAGACTCCATGTCGCAGGCCAAGGCATCGGGGAAAACAAGCTTGATTTGTGCAAGCTGTTCAGCCGAGCTGATGAATTGGTCGCCACTGACAATCAGACCGGCGTGCAGGGCTGTGCCCTCGGCATGCACGGCCAGCGCAGCCTCTACGAGTTGCTCTTCGGCACGGAATTTCTGCGGCAGGCCTTGAATCTGTCCAGGCTCGCAGCCTGGGATGGTCACGTCGTGGTAACAGGCTGCTGAGCTGACCACGACATCCATCACATTCATTCCTTCAGCAATGCCGCCGGCACAGCCTGTGGAGACAATGCAGTCGGGGGCATACCGCCGGATGAGAGCCGTAGTGCCTACGGCTGCATTCACTTTTCCTATGCCACATTGCATCAACACAAGTTGGTTGTTGCCCAAACGACCGCAGTCGAAGGCTAAAGAGCCGTCAACCTCGTGGCGAGCATCAGAGAGCAGAGCCGTCAGTTGCTCATGCTCCTTGCTCATTGCAGAAATAACTCCTATTGTCATATTATTCTAAAGTTTAAACATTCTCATTCATTTCTTCGTTACCCCAAAGCTTCGCCCATGGCTGACAGCTTTTGGTCATACAGGCCGCGCTTATTTTACATCGGCTTTCATAGGGCTTTGCCCAAGGCTCTCAGCTCTTGGCCTTTCAGACTATGCTTATATTGCATCGGCTTTCTTAGGGCTTTGCCCAAGGCTCTCAGCTCTTGGCCTTTCAGACTATGCTTATATTGCATCGGCTTTCTTTGGTCTAATTGTTTATTTTTCTTTTGCCGTAAACTTTTTGCAATGAAACGCCCCAAAGGGGCAACAGCAGTTAGCCCTGGGCAACGCCCTGGGTATATAGATTGTAATGGATTGTCGCCCTGTAAGGGCAAAAGCAGTCCTTAATTTCAATTGGAAAAAACATATTTTTCATCATATTCTATGTGATATAACTTCAGAAATATAATGTATTCATCATGAAATGATACTTTCTTGTAGCATTTGGCCTTTCAGGCCGCGCTTATATTGCATTCGTTTCCAGGGGTAAATAGCCCATTGGACTTGCGAATGTCAGTAACTAATGCCTAACTCTTGTGCGTCATGATATCCAGCACGAAGCGGTCGGTCTCGTCCATACCCTTTGAACCAATGGACGTGAGGTTGTGGATACTGCGGTCCACATCGTCCTCGATGATGCCTTCGGCCGAGGTGACATACTTATGTTGTATGGCCAGCATAGCGCTCATGACAGCGGTGCTCACGCCGGTAGTCAGCTTGAGGGCACATGATGGCTTTGCACCGTCGCAAATCATACCTGTCAGGTTGGCTATCATATTCTTCACGGAATGGCTGATTTGCTCATAAGTCCCGCCCATGAGGTAAGTGATGCCTACGCTGCTTCCTGTGCTGGCCACTACGCAGCCGCAAAGCGCCGAGAGGCAGCCGAGCGACTGCTTGATGTAGATTGCTGTGAGGTGCGAGAGCGTCAGGGCGCGTATAAGCTCGTGCTCGGTATTGTGGTTCTCGCGGGCAAACACTACGACGGGCATCGTGGCACAGATACCTTGATTGCCGCTGCCCGAGTTGCTCATTACGGGTATCATGGCGCCTGCCATTCTGGCATCGCATGCACACGAGGTCACCGACAACACCTTTGCAAATATGCTATCGCCCATGATGCCGCGGCCCAAGGGCGAGCACATCGTCTTGCCCAACTGGTGGCCATAGTTCTCGCGCAAGCCTTCCTCGGCCGCAGCCTCATTAAGGCGCTTGGCCTCTAAGATAAATTCGAGATCGGCTATGGGCATGCTGGTCGCAAAGTCATAAACCTTGCGCAACGTGAGGCATTTAAGTTCATCGCAGGGGCTACATTCTCTCGCTGACGAAGCCGTTTCTGTAGCTTCCACGAAATGGGTGTGGCTGCCTTTAATCGTTGCTTCGGCTTCAATGCCGCCGGCTTCTACCACTCCATGAATAAAGAGCTTGTCGTTGTCCTTGTCTTCAAGCTTGATTTCTATGCGGTTCTCGGTGATGTATTGCTTGGCCGCATCGAGCACATCGGGGGTGCAGTCGCGCAGGACCTCCAAGCCTAAGCAGGACTTTCCGCCTATGGCGCCCATAGCCACGGCTATAGGCAGACCTATCATTCCTCCGGTGCCTGGGATGCCGACGCCCATGGCGTTCTTCAATATGTTGGCGCTGAGCTTAAGATGTATCTTTTCGGGAACTACACGTTGGTCATCCTTGCTGATCTTGGCATTCAGCAATTCCGTGGCCCGAGCCACACACAAAGCCACTGCCATCGGTTCCGTACAGCCTATAGCCGGTACCACTTGCTCGTGAAGAAGCTCAAGTAAAGCTTCGTTTTCCTTTGCTGATAGCATAATAAGATGTCATTTAATGGTGCAAATATAGAGAAAAGAGGCGAATAGGAGACTTGAAATGGAAACTTTTTAGGCACATGAACAAAAAAATGCTTCACAGAGTGAAAAGTTTGGCGCGCCAGGCATTCCTTTCGTATTTTTTTAATACCTTTGCCAACACGCGTGAGTCTTCACTCCTCGTTTTTTTACCTTGTTCTCACCTATTTTCTATTCGCATGCTACAAATCCGATGCAAAAACAATGGCGTCACCAAAAGCTTCCTCGAAGGGTCGTCATTGCTGGATGTCTACCATGAGTTCGCTGAAGAGCTTCACATCCCTTATCCTGTGGTTTCTGCTAAAGTTAACAATGCCTCTCAAGGGCTCAAGTTCCGGCTTTACCAGAATCGCGATGTCGAGTTCTTCGACGCCCGTGCCGGGTCGGGCCATAGGGTGTATGTCCGCTCGCTATGCTTTGTCCTCTACAAAGCCGTTACCGATGTCTTCCCGGGCAGCAAGTTGTTCATCGAACATCCCATATCCAATGGCTACTATTGCAACTTCAAGAAACGTAGTTCAGAGCCATTTGTAAAGGAAGATATCGACAAGATACGCGAGCGTATGGCTGAGATTATCAAGCTGGATATGCCGTTCCGTCGCTTCGAAGCTACCAACGAAGAGGCCCTCAGAGTGTTCTCGGAACGTGGATTTGCAGATAAGGTGAAGCTACTTGAGACAAGCGGACAGATCTACACCGACTACTATATGCTTGGCGACACCGTAGACTATTACTACGGACCTCTTGTGCCATCGGCCGGTTACCTTAATGTCTGGGGCGTGGAGTTCTACCATGGTGGAATACTTCTCCGGGTTCCTGACCACAACAACCCATCCCAGCTGGCACCGATGATGGAGCAACCTAAGACCTTCGACATGTTTGCCGAAAAGGTTCGATGGGACATTATCATGCGTCTTTCCAATGTCGGAGATGTCAACAAGGCTGTTCTGCGCGGACATGCTTCAGAACTTATTCAGGTGAGCGAAGCGCTGCAAGAGAAGAAGATTGTACAGATAGCCGAGGAAATAGACAAGCGATTCCGGCAGAAGGAGAACCCCATACGCATCGTGCTCATAACCGGTCCCTCAAGTTCTGGAAAGACAACCTTCTGCAAACGCCTGTCTATTCAGCTACTTGCTTGCGGACTCCGGCCGCTGAGCTTTTCTACTGACGACTATTTCGTCAACCGTGTAGACACACCATTGCTGCCAGATGGCAGCTACGACTTTGACAATGTCAAGGCTGTCGATTGCGAACTGCTCGACGAACACCTTTCCCGACTGCTTGCAGGAGAGCGCGTAGAGATTCCCGAATACAACTTCGTGACAGGTAAACGCGAATACAATGGCAAACGTCTCAAGCTCCAAAACGACAGCGTGCTTATCATCGAAGGTATTCACGCCTTGAATCCCATACTCACAGAGCGGATCAACGAGTCTATGAAGTTCAAGATTTTCGTCTCGGCACTCACCAGCATTTCTCTCGATGATCATAACTGGATACCTACTCAGGACAACCGACTTCTGCGACGGATAATACGAGATTACAACAAAGGCGCTTTCACGGCACAACAGACAATCGCTCAGTGGAAGAATGTATGCGACGCTGAGGAGCGATGGATTCTGCCGTTCCAGGAAACGGCCGATGTCATGTTCAACTCTGCACTCAATATCGAATTCGCAGTTCTCCGCACACATGCCGAAATCATCCTTGCCTCGGTGCCTAAAAACTGTCCCGAATACAGCGAAGCACACCGGCTGCTCAAGTTCATTCACTATTTCATACCTGTCAGCGACAAAGAGATTCCGCCAACATCTATCATGCGCGAATTTGTAGGCGGCTCCAGCTTCAAGTATTAATAGAACGAGAAAACAAGAAAATAAAAAATCATAAAAAAACTATGCGACTAACTAATTTCTTCCGGCTTATCAGCCCCATGCGCAACGCCACATTGGCTCTGGCGTCAACAGCGTTGCTGCTTCTCTCTTCGACGGGCGCAAACGCTGAGCCACTCACACGCGAGCAGGCTCGACAGCGCGCCGCCCAATTCCTCTCAACTCGTAAGGGTAGCCGGCAGCTCAAGGCGGTTGATGCCGACCATCGCCTGTCCCCACGGCGTCATGTGCGTAAGCTCAAAGGCTTGGCCTCCGACACCCTCGACCTCTACTACGTTTTCGATCGTGGCAGTGAGCAAGGCTTCGTCATCGTCTCTGGCGACGATCAGACAACTCCCGTCTTAGGCTACACCGAGCAAGGACATTTCGACTATAGCCAGTTGCCGCCTAACATGCGCGAATGGCTCACCGGCTACGAGAATCAACTCGATGCCATACGCCGCTCTTCAGCCCCTATTGTCAAGGCTAACATTCCTACTCACGATCCTGTGGCTCAACTCTGCACCAGCAAATGGAACCAAGGTGATCCCTACAACCAGTCCTGCCCCATGTACTTTACCCTCGGGCGTTCCGTCACTGGTTGCGTGGCTACAGCCATGGCACAGATCCTTTATTACCATCGATCTAAAATGGTAACCGAGACACAAGCGCAGATTCCTGCCTATCAAGCATGGGCCGAGAAACCATACAACAACCAATACCTTCAGGTCGAGGCCGTGCCTGCCAACTCGCCTATCGACTGGGAAAACATGCTCGACACCTATGGCGGTTCTGCCACAGCCAAACAGAAAAAAGCAGTGGCCGACCTCATGTGGTACTGTGGCGCGTCCGTAGAAATGGGCTACACAAACTCCTCTTCCGGAGCAAACTCTTATAAAGTGGCTGAGGCTCTCCCAAAATATTTCGGATTCGGCTCATCCGTGCAATACCACTACAAAGACAATGAAGGTATTGATGAGGTACGTTGGGATGCCATGATCTATAACGAACTGGCCAATGCCCGTCCGGTCTATCTCAGCGGAGCTAACTCTGGCGGTGGCCATGCCTTTGTTTGCGACGGCTACGATGGCAACCAATGCTACCACATCAACTGGGGATGGGGTGGAATGTCCGACGGCTACTTCCTTCTCTCAAGCCTCACTCCTGGTTCTCAGGGCATAGGTGGGTCTGGCGACGGATATAGCCAGTATCGCGAATGTGTCATCGGCATCGAGCCCATCAACTTCGGCACTCGAGCCATTCCCTTCGACAACGCTGTCGTCAAGCGACTCTGCACCACTGCATTCGATAGTAATGCCGACGGCGTCCTCACTTATGGCGAGGCTGCAACCGTAAGCGACTTGGGCAACACCTTCAAAGGCTCCAACATCACCTCTTTCAACGAACTCTACAATTTCACCAGCCTCACGGCCATTCCCGACGAGGCCTTCAGCGGGTGCTCACGCCTGACTTCAATAAAGCTGCCTAAGGCCATGAAGAGCATCGGCGACCGTGCCTTTGCCGATTGCCGACAGCTCAAGGAAATCAACCTGCACGACGACATCACTTCCATTGGCGAAGGTGCCTTCAGCGGCTGCCGCGTGCTGCCTAATATCACGCTGCCTTCAGGCCTCCAGTCTATTGAAGATAACTCTTTCGAAAACTGTCTGGCCTTCACAGCCGTTTCCTTGCCTTTGAGCATCCAGCATATTGGTAGCCGTGCCTTTGCCGGTTGCACAAAACTCAAGACGTTCACCGTCAAAAGCATCAACCCTGAAAGCATAACACTCGGCACAGACGTCTGGGCCGACATAGACCTTTCCGAGGCTACGCTCAATGCCCTGCAGGGGAGCAGAGAGTTCTTCGCCACAGCTCCGCAATGGTGCAATTTTGGAAACCTCTACCAGCAACGTACACTCAACCAAGGACAATTCGTAGAGATTGACGTCAACACCAACTATTATGTATATAATGTCGGAACAGGCCGCTACCTGACCAAGGGCGAAGCATGGGGCACTCAGGCCATTGTTGAGGATACAGACGAGCCCATGCGCTTCCAGCTCCGGCGTACTAACTCTATGCCTGAAGGTGTTTACTACCTCTATTCTCCCGACACAGACAATAGCAATCACATCCTCTTCCGTACCTCTTCCGACAACAAGATCGGAAATGGCATCAAAGCCTGTTTCGTAGATGGACCAACATCGCATGTCTCAGACAAAACAGCCTATTGGAATTTCACCGCTGTCGAAGGCGCAGCAAACGTCTATACCATACAGATTCCTTCTGGCGTAAGCGGCTACAAAGCTGAACAATATCTCGGCGTTCAACCCTCGCATGCCAGCAATGCGGCTGTGCCCACCTATGGTATCTACAGCGACATCCTTATTAGCGACTATACCGCCAATTGCCATTGGATGTTCACACCTTACGATGAGGCTCAGGCTGCAACATTCCAAAAGGCACTACAGCTTGAGAACCTGCTTGCCATTGCTAAAAAGAAAAAGCTCGACACCACCAAGGAAGATGCTATCTACAATGACTTCAGCAGTTCCGACGAAGATATCGCTCAGGCTTGTGCCCGTTTGCGCAAGAAACTTAACTTCATACCTTTCGTCGACGACGTCATGCGTCGTGTATGCCTCAACTCTATCGATGCCGACAGTGATGGAGAGATTAGTTTCAAGGAGGCTTCCAACGTGGAAACACTCAACAATATCTTCACCGATAATACTACGGTTACGAATGTCTCCGACCTCAAGTACTTCACCAAACTGCAGTACCTTGCAGGTAATGAATTTAAAGGTTGCACGGCTCTCACTAAGGCCGTCCTTCCAGAGAGTCTTACAGGCGTATATTACCGTTCATTCCTCAATTGTAAAGCCCTCACGAGTGTAGAATTGCCTTTGAACATCAACAACATTGGCGATGATGCCTTTAACGGATGCACCAATCTCAAAGAGGTGCGTGTAAACGCTCCCAACCCCTCCTCAATCGGCCTCGGGGACAACGTCTTCAAGAACGTACCTGTCAGCAGCGCTATCCTCTATGTGCCCTACGGCAGCAAAGAGCTTTATGCCAAGGCAGACGTATGGAAAACCTTCGGCGAGATTCGTGAAATGCGTGCTCTGCGCTGGCCCGATTTTACCGAGCCTGAGGTAGGAAAGGAATACTATGTCTACAACCTCGCCCAGCGGGCATATATCAACAAGGGCGAGGCCTACGGCACTCAGGCCGTTGTGGCTAACAATGGATTCGTGTACAAGCTCGGACGCAGCTCCTCCATGCCAGAGAATACTTACTATCTTCAGTCTGCCGACGCCGGATCGGATGGGCATAACTACCTCTTCCGCACAAGCACCGACAGCAAAGTGGGCGTCGGAGTGAAGGCTTGCTTCGTCGACGGACAGCTCTCCGCAGCAGCCTACTGGACGCTCAATGCCGTAGGTAACAACATCTACACCCTGCAAGTTCCTTCTAACCAGACAGACTATGTTGCAGGCGAATATCTCGGTACCGACTATGGTCACACAACCGATGCCTCCTATGGCACTTATGGTCTTTATTGGGATATCTCCTATAACGAGAGCGCACCAGCTAATGCACAATGGGCATTTATCAGCGTCGACGAGGTGAATGCTGAACGTGAATTCTTCGAACGCACCGAGGTTCTTAAAGAGTTGCTCGCAAGAGCCAACCAGCAAAGCATCGCAGTAGATGCCGAACAGGCAGTCTATGACAACTTCGAGAGTAGCGAACAACAGATAGAGGATGCCATTACATCCGTCCGCTCCAAGCTGCACTACGTCACTTTTATTGACGAACGCATGCAACTGCTCACCATCAATCGTTGGGATCTCAACGACGACGAGGACCTCAGCACCGACGAACTGGCCAACGTGACGGACATTTCTGATGTCTTTAAAGGCACAACGCTCATCAAGAGCCTTGAGGATCTGAAGTTCTTCACAGCCATTTCCGAGATTCCTGCAGAGGCATTCCGCGGTAATTCAAATGTCGTCTCTGCCATTGTTCCGGCCAATGTCAATGCCATAGGTGAAAAAGCCTTCTATGGCACCTCAAAGCTCAAGTATATTGCCCTGCTCAATGCCTCACGCGTAGTCGACGGCGCTTCGTCTGGAATATCCGTGCGCAACTTGACAGTGTTTGTTCCTGCCAGCTTGGTGGATGCTTACAAGGCCGATGCCTTCTGGGGTGGTGCCGAGGTGCAGCCCTATACAGGCATTCCCACTATCACGGCTGAGCCTGTTTCTCGCCAATATGGACGCGTCAATCCCAAGTTCACTTATGTGGTCACGGGCGCTCCCATCAGTGGCGAGCCCCTGCTGACTACTGAGGCTACGGCTGAAACAGGCGTCGGCGACTACGACATCACCGTAGCCAACGGCACCGTAAAGAGCTTCGGACTGCAGTGCGTCAAAGGCACACTCACCATCGAACGCGCTCCGCTCACCGTGACAGCACAATCCTACACCCGAAACAAAGGTGAGGAGAATCCTGAGTTCGAAGTCAGATACTCCTCGCTGCGCAACCGAGAGAAGATTGCCGATGTGCTGCTTAAGGAACCGGTCATCACCTGCGACGCTACGGCTGACAGCCCTGGAGGTACGTACGAAATACGCGTTTCTGGTGCCGAGGCAGCCAATTATGAGTTCACTTATGTCAACGGAACCCTAACCGTGCTCGATCCCGTAGGTATCAATGCCGCTCGAACCGACAAGGCGAAGGCCGACATCTACGATTTGGCCGGACGTAAAGTGACAAACGCTTCCAATGGCATCTACGTGCGTGATGGCAAGAAAGTGGTTGTAAACAACAAGTAAAACCACTCGCCCCGACACGTAAATAGCTTTTATCCCTCATTAAAAAAACACGGATTCCATAGCCTTGAAGGATAAGGCAGTGCTGAGATGCAGCTGCTCGAAAATCCTTAGAGACTATGGAATCCGTGTTTTTTTATTTGCTCCATTCATCGGTAATGGCTATCGTGGTTCAAGGCTTATCCCGCCTTTTTGTTAGTTTTTCCCCTGCTTTTTTGTTCGTTCCCCCTGCCTTTTTTGTTAGTTTTCCCCCTGCCTTTTTTGTTCGTTCCCCCTGCCTTTTTGTTTGTTTTCCCCCTGCTTTTTGTTAGTTTCCCCTGCCTTGTTGTTTGTTTCCCCTTGCAGTCCTGTTCCTTTTCCCCTTGCCTTATAGTTTTTTTCCTTGCCTTGTTGTTTGTTTCCCCTTGCAGTCCTGTTTGTTGCGACTTTGTCGCAACTCTCAGCCGAGTGTTTGCAAAAGAAGCCTAGCCTAATGAAAGCAAAAATAAATTTACATAAAGACCGCGATGCGCCCAGCTGCGTAGATCATTCCATGACCTTGGAACAATCATTCCATGACCATCGAATGATTGTTCCAAGGTCATGGAATAATCAAATCTCTTAGGCGCGTGGCCTGCTTTCCTTATAAGCGTGCGGCAATAAAGATGAATGAAAAGGGCTTGTCAGATATAGTTTCGGCCCCAGCTTGTCGCCTAATTGACCTTAGACGGCAAGCTGGGACCGGCAATCCTATAAGCTATGTTGCAAAGACTTGAAAGGGTCACACTTGAGTATAGCGGACCGCAATATAAAAAATAACTGGTGTTATTAATGTTAAGCCTCGCGCTTGAGCTTCTCCACGTAATCGTCGATGCGGTGAAGCTCTTTCGGTATGTCAATTTGTTGCGGGCAGTGCGACGTGCATTGCCTACATCCGATGCAGTGGCTGGCCTGTCGCAGACGTGGCACACTGCGGTCGTACCCCACCAGGAAAGCGCGTCGTTGCGTCCTGTAGGTTGGTGAGCCATTGCTCTGAGGCGTGTTTCCTTCGCGCAGGCACTTATTGTAGTGTGCAAAAATCGAAGGGATATCAATGCCGTAGGGGCAGGGCATACAATACTGGCAGACGGTGCATGGAATCTCTTGTTGCCCGAAGATTTCTTCGGCAATATGCATCAGGAACTCATGTTCCTCAGGCGTAATGGGTTTCAGTGGCGAGTATGTATTGACGTTCTCCACGAGGTGTTCCATGAAAGTCATACCCGAGAGCACCGTGAGCACCCCTTCGGGTGTGCCGGCAAAGCGGAAGGCCCATGATGCGATGCTGGCTTCGGGGTCGCGTTGTTTCAGCTCTGCGGCCACGGCATCGCTGACCTTTGCCAGTCGGCCGCCGAGCAGAGGCTCCATGATCACGGCAGGTATTCCACGTTTCTCCAGTTCTCCATAAAGGATTACGGCATCCACGTTGCTGCCATTGATTTCGTTGGCATAGAACCAGTCGAGGTAGTTGAGCTCAATCTGGCAGAAATCCCAATGGAAACGTCCTTCGTCGTGGAGCTGCAAGAGCAACTGGAAAGCGCGATAGTCGCCGTGCCATGAGAAGCCGAGGTTGCGGATGCGTCTGGCTTCTTTCTGCTCCACGAGCCAATCGGTAAGGCCATTGTCGATGAATCGCTGGCGGCAGGCATCCAGACCGCTTATCTCGTTGCCTTCGTCGTCGCGGCTTCCGCCTCCTGTGCTATGGAGAAGCAGGTAGTCGACGTAGTCGGTTTGCAATTCTTTAAGCGAGTTCTCGAACATTTCCTTTGACTTTTCCAGTGGCCACAGGCTGCGGTCGAAGTTGGAAAGCTTGGTGGCGATGAAATATTTATCGCGTGGGTGGCGTTTGAGGGCAATGCCTGTGCAACGCTCCGAGAGGCCACGGCAGTAGACAGGGGCAGTGTCGAAGTAGTTGAGGCCGTGTTCGAGGGCGTAGTCGACCTGCCGGTTAATCATCTCCTGGTCGAAGAGACCTGTCTGAGGGTCTTCCTTTGATCCTTCGGGGAGCATGGGCAAGCGCATCATGCCGTAACCGAGCAGCGACACCCGGTCGCCGGTGTTGGGATTGGTGCGCATGGTCATGCCTGCCGTTTCATCTGCGTGTTCTTTCGGTTCCGTCTTTTTGCAGGAGGCCAGGAACGTCGTGGCTGGAGTGATGGCAGCAGTGCCGCCAGCCAGGTATTTTAAGAAGTTGCGACGGGAGATATCTTTATTCATAAGAGGATGTTTTTGGGTTGCCGTACAACGGCAACAAACGGGACGGTGGGGGGAACTTTGGTTGTGCTTCCTATGTTCTTTGGTTGTGGGTCCTTTGATGTGGGGCTGCCGTACAACGGCAACATACGGGACGGTGGGGATTTCTTGGGTTGCGAGGTTGTAGGGTGATGAACGTTATATCGTGTTGTGTACCTCGTGACCCTCAACGTAGATGGCCGAGAATGGCCTTGCAGGACAGAGATTCTCACAAGCTCCACAGCCGATGCACTTGCTTTCGTTTACGGCCGGGATGTAGGCTCCGGTCTCGTCGCCGGGATGGAGCGGCACCATCTGTATGGCTCCCGTAGGACAGTGGCGCGCACAGTTGCCACATTCGACGCCATCAGTAAGAACCACGCAGTTTTTCTTTATCCAAACGGCATGACCTATCTGTGTGCTGGACTTCTCCTCCTTGGCAATGGGACGTATAGCCCCCGTGGGGCATACCTCCGAGCAACGGTTGCACTCGGGACGGCAGTAGCCGCGTTCGTACGACATCGTGGGTTGCATCATCGTAAGGAGCCCCGTGCTGGGACGGAGCACGCTGTTGGGGCATTGGGCTACGCAGAGCTGACAGCCTGTGCAGTGCTGTGAGAAATGACGTGCCGACAGGGCACCTGGAGGAGTAATGGGTGTAGTGCGTTTAGGGGCTACCTTGTCCTCGATCTCTGCCAGTCCGCCGTCTGTTTTCAGCACCTTCTTCTCTTGTGCCAATACGGCCGAGGCTGTGGCGATGCCTGCACCGATAAGGAAAGCGCGACGCGAAGTTCCCTCTTCATTCAAGATAGGGCGTTTCCCATCAGGTTCCTGGCTGACGGAGGCCTTCCTGTGGAGTTGTGGGTGGTCGTACTTGAGCGCATCGAACTTACAGCTTGCGATGCAATTGCCACAGACTACGCAGCGTGAATAGTCGACGGTATGGTTCTTGTAGTCGATACATGATGCTTTGCATGCCTTGGCACAGGCGCTGCAGTTGCGGCACTTCTCGGTGTCGAAGTTAATCTTCAGGAAAGAGAAACGGGAGAGGAAGCTCAAAGCCGTTCCCACGGGACAGATAGTGTTGCAATAGGTTCGTCCTCCTATCCATGCCAGTACGGTCAGAGTCAACAACGTGCCAGCGGCAATGAGCAGGGTAGGTAGGCTGCGCACCCAGATGTCGACATGGTAGAAGGCGTAGCTCTCATGCTTGGCGGCTATGTCCGCAAGAATATTGTTGCCCCAATCGTAGATAGGAGCGAAGAGGTTGGCTGCGATACGCCCGTAACTGCTGTAGGGCGCAAGCAAGGCTACGAATGAACCAACGCCAGCCACAAGCGCAATGATAAATAGCACAAAGACAGGGTAGCGCAGCCAACGTAGCTCAGGTGAATAGCTGTAGCGTCCGAGCTTTTTGTTTTTGTTGGGGCGCAGATGGGCCAGCAGATCTTGAAGAATGCCCAGCGGACAGACTACAGAACAGTAGATGCGTCCGAAGATAAGCGTGAGCGCAACCAGCGCCACCACGATGAGCACATGCAGGGAAAGCAACGCTGGCAAGAACTGAATCTTGGCAAGCCAGCCCACATAGTGGTGAGCAGTACCGGTGAAATCAACGAAAAGCCATGTGATGAGAAGCAGACATGCGGTGGCAAGTACAATTCTTGTTTTGCGTAACATCGTAGGTCGTAATTAAAAATTATTCTGTGGTAAGTTTTACAATCCATATACTGGCTTCGTAAAGCAGCCAGATGGGCAGCGAGACGATGAGCAAGGTCATGACATCAGAGGTGGGCGTGATGATGGCTGCAACGATAAGTATTGCCACTATGGCATGACGCCTGTACTCGCTCATCCATTGGGCCTTGAGCAATCCAAAACGGGCAAGCAGCCATGCCACGACGGGAATCTCGAACACGATGCCGAAGACGATGGACATCATCAATAACGTGTCGACATAGCTGGACAGCGTTAGCAGGGTCTCGACGTCCGCACTGACGCTGTAGGTGGCCAGGAAACGAAGCGTGAGGGGAAAAATGAGCAGGTAATTGAGCAAAACGCCCAGGATAAACATGGTGTAGGCCGAGGAGATGAGGCGTAATGACATACGCTGTTCCTCCTCGTAGAGCGCGGGTTGGACAAACCTGAACAGGACATAAATGATATAAGGCGAAGCCACAAGCACACCGGCAACGAGGGCCACTTTCATGTGAATCATGAACTGTTCGGTGAGTTGCGTATTGATCAGTTTCACCGCAAACGGCTCAGTGTGCAGGAGTCGGTAGGTAGGGAAGTCCGACGAGCGGGGCCACAACACGATATCGAACAGCTCATCCTTGAAAAAGAACGCTGCGATGCCCATGATTACGGCGGCCAAAAGAACACGGATGATACTGGACCTCAGCACATCCAAGTGTTCCCAAAAACTCATCTGCTCGGCTGCTGAGCTCATTCCGCTTCCTTTTTGTCGGACGTCTCTGTGTCCGTTGCGCCGTTCATGCCATCCTTAAAGCTCTTGACACCGCGCCCAAGACCTTTCATCAGTTCGGGGATCTTCTTGCCGCCAAACAGCAGCAACACTACAAGGGCTATGAGTAATAATTCGGGAGTTCCAAAATTCATAACGAATAGACTTTAATAAAATATATGAACTATTTATGGCGCAAAAATAAAAAGAAATCACCATTTTTGTAGATTTTTTAGACAAAATATTATCTGCGACTTGAATAATTACATATATTTGCACGTGAAAATTGTTAATTTAAACTTAATAAATTCAACTGTTATGATCAAAAAACTTCTCTTACCCCTCTGTCTCGTACTGCTTTCTACGGCTGCTTATGCTCAGAAATACGACGAACCCGAAGGCGGAGACTGGGCTCTTGGTATCAACATTCCTACTACTTGGGGTGATAATGTACACCTCGGCGTACAACCTAAAGTACAGTTCTATGCTACTTCCCGTTTCCGCATGGAAGCTTCCTTTGGCTACTATTTCAAAGCAAAAGAGCGCATCGACTGGGACGTCAACTTCAACTTCCACTACCTCATTCCCATGAAGGACACCGGACTCTGGATATATCCTATCCTCGGTGTTCAGGCTTTACACCGCCACTATACCTATTCGAAAGAATTCAAAGACCAAAGTCCTGTGGACTATAGCGACAAAATGCGCGTGGGACTTAACATGGGCGCTGGCATACAGTATGATGTCGAAGAGAATCTCTACGTCAATGCAGAGATGAAGTACACCTACACCAACGACTTTGACCGGGTTAACCTGCTCGTGGGCGTAGGCTATCGGTTCTAAGAGGGCTAAAGGAAACAAAAAAGCCGCAGGCTACGTTAATGGATGTAGCCTGCGGCTTTTTGTTTTTTATTCGCTATTTCTTTACAACTCTCAGGAATAACTTGTCATTCCTTACTTCTTCACACTTGATTTCTCATTTCCTCACCTTGACGACACAGGGCTTTTCGAGCTGTTCCTGCCATTGGCGCAGCCACGCAAACCATTGGGCCGATGACTTGAAACCATCGCGCTCCATCAGTGCGCAAATAGCGAGGTGGTAACGAATATGGCCGTCGCGAGGCTTGAGAATGGTGAGGTAATTGTATTTGTCTTCACGCTTCGAGTCGAGGAACTCGCGACCGACAAACACTCCCAGCCCTACGCCTTCTACAAGATCTTCAGCGGCCTTGTCAGGGATGTTCTTTCCCCATGAACCCACGAGCCCGGAATTAGGCGACATGAAGCCCTCATTGTTCATCTCAATCTTCTGGACACCCGTGCAGAAACGTTCGGCCTCGACCCCTTTTCCAACGAGGTCTACAGCCACTTCTACATCGCGATGACCGGCATAGATGGTGTAGCGTTGCCGCATTTGGATGGTCTTTCCGTTGTAATCCCAATTCCTGTCCCACACTTCTACGATGGCACGTACAGGACCAGAGCTGACAACGCGCTGGCCACGGGCCTCAACTTTGTCCACATACGTCGGCTCGCCTGAGAGATAGCCACGGAACGAACCAGCGCCAACACTTGGCCCGGCAAACAGGATATCGCAGCCTCGTCCCTCTGCCATGTCATCGCGAGTGCTGTAGAAGTTGGTCTTATCGAGCACCAGCTGAGGGTAGGGTTTGCCATAGATGTCGATGCTCTGCCGATGATCCATATACACACGGAAGCCCACGAGTTCGCTCTCCCATTGAGCCCCATGGCCGTAGATGGCATCGTACGTGGCAAGAGGCTCGTTGCGACCTTGGTATTCAATACTATTAATGTAGGGATAGCGATATTTTCTGTCCCATACCTTCATGAAAGCGGCCGTACGAGGGGGGTATGACCTCTTCGGTGCAACAGTCGAGCATATTACGCGAAAGGTGCAAGAGGTTTTGGCCGGGATGTCGGCCACGAAAGCCAACTCATCGGGTGCAAGGTCGCCGTTGAGGTCGTCGAGCTGGCAAGGTAATGCCTGGCTATTGTCGGAACGTTTCTTGTTGGAATGTGTTTGGAAGACCTCAGCCGACAGTACTGCGGCTGATTTCTTGCCAAGTGCCTTCTTCAGGTCGACAACAACGGGCACATCATGTCGCTCTTCGTTGGATGGATTGCTGACTTTGACCGTCAACGTCTGGCCATTAGCCGCCATTGAGCTGCCCAAAAGAATTGAGGCTACAAAATAGAATAGCTTACTTTGGTATCTCATATTTCGTTTTTCTCTGTTCGTTGTTCATTATTCACTTTTCACTTCCTTATTTTTCCTGCGGAATCACTTCCATCAGATAAATGGCATCGAGGCTCCAGAGGGCGCAGTCGTTTGTGGAAGTTTCAACGCTCTCGGTGAGCGGTTGCGGCACCTCTGGCGGCAACAGCTTGTGCGGATCAAAGCGGTAGTGCTGTTCCGGTCCGCTGTAGTGCCACATGTCCTTCCATGTCTCGGCAGCTAAGTTGCTGTCTCCTGTCAAGGCCGCAGCATAACCTTTCAAGCGGCTAATGCGGAAACGGTTTTTCGTAACCTTATGATAGCGAGCATTGTGGTCGAGATAGCAGGCGGCAAACTTTTTGTTGGGCACCAGCTCCATCATCTCGTTCAGCAGCTCGAATCCTCCCATTATGAGTTTCAGATGATTGGTGCTGACTATTGAAGTGTCGCCTTCATAGCTGAGAATACCCGTGGCAGGGTCGTAGCCAAGCACCCCAGGACCTGTGAACATGCCGTGAGGCAGCGAGGCAATGCTTTTCATTCCAGCTTCGATTTTCTTTCGATAGACAGGGTTGAGCGTTCGTTCGTATTCGGTCATCCAATTGCCTGCGTAGGCCACCCAGTCGGGTCCGATACGCAGACGGGCAGGAGCCGTGCATGGATATTTCTCCCTGGGCAAAGCCAGGCGCATAGGATCTATCGTATAAAGCATCTGGTCGGCATCCTTGGTGGCTGTCATGAGGTCGCCCGTTCTCTCGTCAGTGGTCAGGTAGTAGTAGAAACGGTTCCAGGCAGCTTGGGAGATTCGGGCTTCCTTGGCGCCGCATCCCCAATGGCTGACATTGTGGCGCGAACCAAGTCCTGCATAAGGACCGATATGATAGACATCCACTTCCATGCAGTGGCGAGTCATGGCCTCGGCCATACGCCAGACGTCGGGCCTTGCGGTGCGAAGGAAAGAATACCAAAGCCATGAAATGCTTCCGAGCTCGGTGTTGTCCCAGGCAAATCCGCCGACATCGTATTTCCACTCATGACGTGCGGGGTCGTACTGGTGCATGAAGTCGCCATAGTTCCAGAAGCCATACCAATGACGCTCGTCCACGGCCTTCACATAGAAATCGAGGTAGTCCTTGAGCTGCCGTTCGACAGCAGCCCGATGCTCGTTGCTGCTGTCGGGAAGGCTCCAGATACCGAATGCCCGACGCGAGTGAAGATACTCGGGAGTGCAGACGAGGGGTGCATCTTCGGCCTGCTGCAGGGCACGTTGCGCCACGGCTTTCTTGCCAGGGTAGGCACGTTCGGGAATTAAGGTCAATGTGCTTGTGCGTGCAATGCCAAGGGGCGTGGACATGCCCTCTTGAACGTCTTCGTAGGAAGCGTTGAGGTCGTGGGCCACGTTGTCATAGTGGCGCAGGTCCATGGCTCCTCCCTCCGGGCTCCAGAGGTAAGCGGTAAGATAGGCTACGTCGTGGGTGGCGCTGTCTACTTGCAACGAAGCGGGATAACTTTCCCAAAAGTCCTTGACGCTGACGCCAAGGCCACCGCTGACATCACCAGCGAAAACATAACCGGCCGCCCTGCTGCCCGAATGATTTCCTATCCATTGGTTGTTCGAGTGAGCACGCTTGCGGATGCTATAGCCTTGGTCGTTGGGTTGGGAGAGCCGGAAGGTGTTCCATTTTGCCCAATGATGCAAGAGGTCACGCCCTTTCTCATCAAAGGCAGAAGGTTCGGGAATGCGCTGGCCAGCCACTTGAGCATACTCGAAGGAAGGGAATCCTGCGGGCAAACTGCCAGACACCATCGTGCCGCCACCCTTGCCATCGGCAAGCACACGACGGCCACTCAATGGCTGCACACTTTCGGCCCAGACACCTCCGTCCTGCGTGGCGAAAGCGACGTGCCGGTTGTAGGCCTGCTCGCGCATGGGCACTTCGATGCGGACGCCCAGCGAGCGGATGAAATCGTGGTGTTGGTCGCCGTCATATATAAAGGTGTGCACCATGCGTACTTGCTCGGAACCGGCATAGAAATATAGGCGGACGGTGAATGGCAGCCACTTGGACTTTGTGGAAGATGCCCCAAGGTCGGCTGACGTGGGGACGATTTCCGACTTCAGTTTATCTGTATCAATCATGTAGCAACCTTCGATCTTCACCACGGCACGCACATCGCCGGCACGCTCCACCTCTACCTTCTCCACCTGAGAGACGAAGTTGGAGAAATGGATTTCATGGGCATCCTCCGAGTAAGGTTCACTCTGCCGGGTGCAAATGAGGCGGGCAGCTCCAGCCACTCGCCTGCCGTCTAAGACGAGACTGTCCAGGATGGCATTCCCGTGTTTGGAAACGTAAGCATTGAGGTTGCCTGCTGCGACGTGGATTTGTTCGTCAGATTCTTGGATGGTCATCTGGGCACTGTTCCCCGAGGCTAATGCATCGGATGCGGCTCCTTTCTTCTGCTTCTTGTCGGCCTTCTTGCCGGTTAGCGCGAAGTTCACATTCTCGGTGCCGCCAGGCACTATGGCCGCGAAACCACCCCATTTGACAGATCCGTCGGGCCAGTAGGCCGTAGGCCAGAAGTCGGCCGGGATGACATCGCCCTTGTCTGTGGTCAGGGTGAAGCTATCTTTGACCTTCATTTCACCTCGGTTGAAAGGAATGCCGAAACTCACAGGCTTGGCTTCGGCAGGGACATGTCCGACCCAATGGAGACGTGCAGGCACTACGGCTCCAGCCGTTGCTGATGCACAAAGAAGCATAAGAGCGATTAAGTGTTTCATATCAGATAATCGAAGTTTATGCGACAAAGGTAGAACAAAAATTTATAAAAGGGCGCATGTAAACCAGATATTTTCGTAAATTTGCAGCCATGAACTAATCAACCAATATCGGAAACTTATGAAACGTTTTTGTGTAGCATCGCTCGCACTGCTGAGCTTTGTTCTTGTGAATGCACAGTCGAAAGTATACTTCATTGAAGAGATATCTGCGGAATCTTTAGTGAAGATATATAAATCGTTAGGGCGTGAGGCCAAAGGGCGTGTGGCTGTGAAGATCAGCACTGGCGAGGGAGGTAATCCACATTATCTTCGTCCACCTTTTCTCCGCAACCTTGTTGAAGAAGTGAACGGCACCATCGTAGAATGTTGTACAGCCTATGGAGGCACCCGGCAGGACCCAAAGAAACATTGGGCTACCATTCACGAGCATGGCTTCGACAGCCTGTTTGCCGTGGATATTATGGATGAGTATGGGCAGATGCGCATTCCGGTGAAAGATCGCAAGCATATCAAGTACGACATCGTCGGCGACCATCTGGGAAACTACGATTTCATGATAAATCTGGCCCATTTCAAGGGGCATACGATGGGCGGCTACGGGGGCGTGCTGAAGAATGCCAGCATAGGCGTAGCATCCACGGCCGGGAAATGGTACATACACTCAGCCGGCGAAAGCTCCGACCATTGGATAACCGCCAAGCAGGACGCTTTTCTCGAGTCGATGGCCGCCGCGGCTCAGGCCGTGCATGAGTATTTCGGTCATGGGCAGAATATAATATATATTAATGTGATGAACAACATGAGTGTCGACTGCGACTGCGATGGTCATCCGGCCAAACCTATGCTGAAGGATATGGGCATCTTGGCCTCTACCGATCCTGTGGCGCTCGATCAGGCATGTCTGGACAAGGTGTTCAACCACGACGGCAAGCCGGGCGATGACAACCGTCCGCTCATCGAACGCATCAGCTCGCGGCATGGTACCCACACCGTCGACTACGCCGAGAAGATAGGCTTAGGCAGCAAGAAGTATAAACTGATAACCATTAAATAAAACATCCTAATGTACACAAAGAAAACCACTCAATCGCTCGCATTGGCTGTAGGTCTTGCGAGCGCGGCTCTCCTTGGAGCATGCACTCAAGGCTCACAGAAGACCGAGGAGGTGAACGACTCGAACACCCCACTGCACTTGCTGAAACCCGACTACAAGATACCTTATGGCGAACTCTCGGCCGACAGCGTGAAGGCAGCTCTCGACCGTGTCTATGCCTACATCGAGAGTGAGCGCCATGACGAATATGTCGACAGTACGGGTGAGGCCATCACCTTAGAGGCCGGCCAGCCGTTGCCCGAAGGCGTCAAGCTGGGCAGAGGCGCATTCCGCATAGGCTCCTATGAATGGGGCATCACGTATCAGGCACTGCTGGCTGCAGCAAATGCCACCGGCGATGCTCGCTACGCGGAGTATGTAGACCAAAGCATGCGCTTGCTGCGCCAAGCTTACCCGCTGTTCAAACAACGTGATGGCGGCAAAGCCGATGTGGAAGATGCACAGATGGAGCAGGTGATACACCCACGTGCTCTCGACGACTGCGGCACCATGTGCACGGCCGTCATGAAATACAGCACCAAGGTGCCCGAAGCCCGGAAGGATGCAGGCGGCTTGGTGTCGGCAGACACAATCATCAACAACTATTTCAACTTCGTGGAAAACGGCCAGTATCGTTTGGCCGACGGCCTGTTTGCCCGTCATCGTCCCCAACACAATACGGTGTGGCTCGACGACATGTATATGGGTATTCCCACTATCGCTTATGCGGGCATATATATGAACGATTCCAAGTACTTCGACGAAGCTGCCACGATGTACAAGAACTTTGTACGCCGCATGTGGGTGCCCGAGAAGCGAATCTACAGGCATGGCTACGTAGAAGGGTTGGCCCAACAGCCCACTTACCACTGGGCCCGTGCCAACGGGTGGGCGCTGCTGACGACGGTGGAACTGCTTGATATGCTTCCAGAGAACCATCCCGACCGCGAGTTCATCCTGAACCAACTGCGCGAGCATATAGCTGGATTGTGTGCCTTGCAATCGAGCGAAGGCTTCTGGCACCAGCTTCTCGATCGCAACGACTCCTACCTGGAGACCTCGGCAACAGCCATCTACTGCTATGCCATTGCCCATGCCATCCGCAAAGGCTGGATAGAAGGCATCACTTACGGTGGCGTGGCGCAGCTGGCCTGGCATGCTATTGCCACAAAGATCAACAGCGCGGGCAAGGTTGAAGGCACGTGCGTAGGCACAGGTATGGCCTTCGATCCGGCGTTCTACTACTATCGTCCCGTTTCTTCGGCGGCAGCTCATGGCTACGGGCCAGTCATCTGGGCTGCAGCTGAAATGATCAGCTTGCTCGGTGAATGGCATCCGCGCACTAATGACAGCGGTCTGCACTACTACGAGCAAGAGCAAACCAACCCTGCACCTTTGTTCTATCTGACCGAGGACGGCGAGGGTGAAGCCGTAAAGTAAAAGGTACAAAAAAAATTCTCTTAGGCGCATCGGTCGATGCACCTAAGAGAATTGGGCAATTCGGTTAACCGCATCGGCTGATGCGGTTAACCGAATTTTTTTATGCTAAAGATAAAGTTGAAAAAACATGCCGGGCTTGAACCACCGCAAGAGAATAGTTTTGGGAGTTTCTGCCAGCTACACGGCTCTATGCGAAAGAACGTCTGTATCTATTTTTCCGCCAGAAATGGAAAAACCGCTGGGCTTGCCTGAGAGAAGAAACGAGTCTCAGAAGCCTTACTTCCGGATGTAGCGTGAGCGTCCGGCATCGATACGGAGGAAAATGAACAGGAGCAGCGTGAAGCCCCAGAGCGAACTGCCGCCATAGCTGAAGAAGGGCAGCGGGATGCCGATTACGGGCATCAGGCCCAGAACCATGCCCACGTTGATGAGGACGTGGAAGAAGATGATGGAAAAGACACAGTAGCCGTAGACGCGCCCGAAAGCGTAGGGCTGTCGCTCGGCAACGTGGATGAGGCGCCACAAAAGGAGGAGAAAGAGGATGAGTACGACGGTGGAGCCGATGAAGCCTTGCTCCTCGCCTACGGTGCAGAAGATGAAGTCGGTCTCCTGCTCGGGTACATACTTGAGCTTTGTCTGTGTGCCATTGAGGAAACCTTTGCCTTCAAGACCGCCGGAGCCGATGGCTATCTTTGCCTGAATGACGTTGTAGCCTACACCATTAGGGTCGTCCTGAAGCCCGAGCAAGACTTGAATGCGCTTCTGCTGGTGAGGTGCCAGCTTGTCGAACAGGAGGTTGGCCGAGAAGAAGGTGGTCATTGATGCTAAGGCAAACAGCGCGATATAGGCATAACGGTAAATGTGTGTGGTGAACGCGACTACGAAAAGGCGGATGGCCAGCAACGTGGTTATGGCTATGAGGAATGGTGAGAGGCTGAAAGGATGGAAATTGCGTAGGTAGTCGGCACCAGGCAGCGATGCAACTGCAGCTTGGAAAGCGCTGAGCTGTTCGTCAGGTTCATGACTGCCGAGCAAAGGAAAAAGGAAATAGCCGACAGCAAGGATTCCCAACATTATCGGGAGGCTGACGCCAAGTGTTGAGATGAGTGCGCTGCGATAAGGCCTGCGCGTGTTGCGAGGGTCCACGCCACTGTCGCCGACAAGGGCAGAAGGGCGGCAGTAGATCATAATAAGTGAAGCTACGAAGACCACAATCATCAGCATGACGAGAACTTCGCCAAGGCTGGTAGATGAAGAGAGAATGAGGCTCTGGTCGAAGCGCAAACCAATGACCACATAGGCGGCCGCTGAAATGCCTGCAAAGAGAATGAAACCGGGCATGCCTTCGCGGTAGAGCATGAGGAAAAGGCTGAAGTAAACCAAGGCCGACCCCGTCTCCTTCTGCATGACGATGAGCACCATGGGCAACATCATTATAGCGATGCTGACGGCCATATTCTTCCACGAACCTTGGAGCTTGAAGCCGTATGTACTCATGAATTTGGCTAAGGCCAAGGCCGTGGCGAATTTGGCAAATTCAGCACTCTGAAAGCTGAAGGGGCCTATCTTGATCCAAGAGAGTGAGCCTTTGATGTCGTGGGCGAGGAAAGGCGTGATGAAAAGAAGAACGATAAGGGCTCCGTAGATGAGGTAGGCAAAAGTGTCAAAGATGCGGTCGTCGAGCAGTAAAATGATGGTGCCAAGCACTACTGACGACCCTATCCATACAAGTTGCATGCCTGTTCGCGTGCCGAAAGAAGCCAGTGAAAGCAGGTCGCGGGGCTGGCCGTACTCGTAGCATGCACCGCAGATGCTCATCCACCCGAAAGCCAACAGGGCTCCGTAGATGAGTATTGTTATCCAGTCGATACTGGCAAATATGCTTTTTGGCTTATCTTGCACTGGTGCCATAGCTGATTGTTCGATTGGCAAGCGTTTCGGCCTTAGCTTCGCTGGCCGGCGACAAGTGCCCGTTAATATATTGTTCCATGATGAGAGCGCCGAAAGGAACGCCGTAGGTGGCGCCCCAGCCTCCGTTCTCGACGTAGACGGCTACGGCTATCTTGGGATTGTCGCGTGGAGCGAAGCCCATGAAGACAGAGTGGTCGTGCCCTCGGTTTTGAGCTGTACCCGTCTTGCCACATGTCTCAAACCAAGGATTGTTTGCTGCATGACAGGTACCTGACTCGACAGCGCGTCTCATACCGGCAACGACAGTTTCGTAGTGCGTAGGCGACACTTTGGTGAAGCGCCTCTTCGTGTACAGCGTGTCGAGAGATTCGTCTTGCACTTCTTTCACGACGTGCGGGGTAATGAACCATCCCCGATTGGCTATGGTTGCTCCGAGGTTTGCGATTTGAAGAGGCGTTAATGTGACTTCGCCCTGACCGATGGATATAGAGATCACCGTGAGCCCGTTCCAAGAGCCTTTGTAGGCCTTGTCATAATAGTCGGCATTAGGAATAAAGCCTCGTTTCTCGCCGGGAAGGTCCACTCCGAGCTTATATCCAAATCCCATAGAGACCATATAGTCCTTCCAGCACGTCATGGCTTCTTGGACATTGTGGTATTTCTCCCTGTTGCTAAACATGTGGTATAGTCCCCAGCAGAAGTAACCGTTGCATGATGTGCCGATAGCAGGAATGAGAGGGAGGGGCGAGCCATGACCGTGGCAACCTACTCTGAGGCCTTTGTAATGAAAACCATGCGAGCAAGAATATGCCGTCTGGGGGGTGATGATACCCTCTTCGAGGAAGGTGAGAGCTTGTGATGTCTTGAATGTTGAGCCTGGAGGGTAGGTGCCCATGATCGCTCTGTTAAGCAACGGCTTCATGGGGTCTAACGATAGTTCACGGTGCTTCTTTCCACGTTGGCGACCCACCATGGTACGTGGGTCGTAGGTGGGCGAGGTGACCATGCAGAGGATTTCGCCTGTGGAGGGCTCTATGGCTACGATGCTGCCAAGTTTACCGTGCATGAGGCGTTCTCCTAATTTCTGCAATTCGAGATCGATGCTGAGAGTGAGGTTCTTGCCAGGAATGGGCTTCTGGTCGAAATGCCCGTCCTGATAGCGTCCTTTTATGCGGCCGTGAACGTCGCGGATAAGGATTTCGGAGCCTTTGATGCCTCTGAGTTGGCGCTCATAACTTCGCTCAATGCCTTGTTTTCCGATGTAGTCTCCAGGGCGGTAGTAGGCGTCTTCTTCGATGTCGGTAGGGTTCACTTCGCCTACATCACCGAGGACGTGAGCTGCGTAAGGAAAGGAGTACTGTCGTATGCTACGCTTCTGAATATAAAAGCCTCGGAAATGAAAGAGCTTCTCTTGGAAACTGCTAAACTCTTCCATCGAAAGCTGGTTCATGAACACTTGCTGGGTATAGGGTGAATAGCCCTTGGTGTTCTTTATCTCTTTCATGCGTTTGACGTACCATTCGGGTGTGATGCCGAGGCTTTTGCATAGCGCAAGCGTGTCTACACCGTCCTGCTCCTGCATGACGACCATGATGTCATAGGCCGGTTGGTTGTAGACGAGCAACTTGCCGTTCCTGTCTGTGATGGCACCTCGAGCCGGAAATTGAATCCGGCGCATCAGGGCGTTCGAGTCGGCACGCGCACGGTAGTCGTCGGACAGTAGCTGCAGCGAGAAAAGTCGTAGAACATAAACTACGACTATAATGAGTGCTGCAAAGCCAAGCACATATTTGCGATATGTGAGACTGGGTTCTACCATAATTGACTACAGAGAGAGGATTAACTTTCCTTCGCATGATGCTTTCCTCCGCGAACTCTCTCAATAGCTAAACAAAGTATTAATGTGAGAATCCAACTGGATGTGAAAGCAATGGTAAAATCGTATAGGTGGAAAAACGAAGAAGACAGAAGCAAGAAATAGGTTGCAGAGAAAATGAATGTGAGAATACCTGAATAACGCACGTAACCCCAAAAACTGAGTTCGTGGAATGAGGCTTGCATATTGTCGACAGCATCCTTGGGTGCCATGTACTTAAGCAAGAGTGGCTGCACGAAAGCGGCTAAGGTCATAGATGCTGCACCTATACCCATAGTCAACGAAACAAAATCGCAGAGCAGGCCACACACGAATCCCCAAAGCATGATGCTCCATCGTGCTGTGCCCAATGGAAATATCAGGAGGAGGTAGACGTAGGGTAGGGGGGTGGCATAGCCAAAAAGATGAACATAGTTGAACACCATCATCTGTGCCGCCACAAGGGCGACTAACCATAGCGTACGTTGTAAGAATGTTATTAACACTGGGTAGGTGAATTAACGATTGATGTTGGTGTTGCAAACTATGTTATAAAGCTATCAGGGAGTCAGACTGTTGTTCCAGCTCCTGCACTTCCGGTTGAAATTGTTGTGCCACGACACATACGTCCTGAAGGGTGGCGAAGTCCGTAGCCAGATGGACACGTAATTTGTAGCTAAGACCGTCGTCGCTGTTGCCTATAGCATCGACCTTTCCTACGAAAATACCTGGTGGAAATACAGAACTGAATCCGCTTGTTTCCACGATGTCGCCAATATTGAAGCGTGCATGGCGAGGAATGTCGTCGAGTTGAGCAAACAGAGGATTGCCTCCGTCCCATGTGAGATGTCCAAAATACTCAGAACCTCGTAAACGGCAACTGATATGCGAGTGGCTGTTGAGCAACGGTAAGATAACGGAGAAGTGCTTAGAGGTTCGGTACACAATGCCTACGAGCCCAGTTCCACAAACTACGCCCATTTCCTCATGTATGCCGTCGGCTTCTCCTGCATCTATCGTTATGAGATTGTCGCGACGCTTGATGCTGTTGGTCACAATTTTAGCTGGAATCAGTTCCAACCCGTTGATGCGTTCGGCCTGTATGCGTTCGGTACCTGTTGAGTCGTGAGTAAGGATGGCTATCTGGCGTGTGGCTTGTTCGAGATTGTACTCGAGGATAATGTTCCGACGTGTCAGTTGCTCATTGGCACGCCCCAGAGTTAAGTATCTCAAGGCCTCGGCTTCAGCGGCTTGAACCTTAGACACCATTTCGGTGAGAGCCGTAATCCAAAGGCTATGCTGATAACGGTTGAACTGGAAGAGCAGCATAAGGCTTACTCCTTCCAGTACAACAAAAATCAGCCAATGGTAATACTTGGCAATGAAATCAAGTAGGGCACGCATAAGAACAAGTTAACGCATTGAAAGGTTAACCAGTTTACATCAGGAATGAGAAATTGTCGATGTTCTTAAGTGCAACGCCAGTACCTTTAGCTACGCTGTGCAACGGGTCTTCGGCTATATGGAACGGGATGTTGAGCTTGTCTGTAAGACGTTTGTCTAAACCTCTCAGCAGTGCGCCGCCACCAGTAAGGTAAATGCCATTGCGCACGATGTCGGCATAGAGCTCTGGCGGTGTCTCCTCAAGAGCGTTGAGCACAGCTGTTTCAATCTTGGCAATAGTCTTTTCAAGGCAGTGTGCAATCTCCTGATAGCATACGGGTACGGCCATAGGCAGAGCTGTGATTCGGTTCGGCCCATGTACGATATAGTCCTCAGGTGCATTTTCGCCAAGATCGGTAAGTGCAGCACCGACATTAATCTTAATACGTTCCGCCATGCGTTCGCTCACGCGGACATTATGTTGGCGACTCATGTACTCCTGAATGTCTGATGTGAGGTCGTCGCCTGCAGTGCGAAGACTCTTGTCTGCTACTATGCCGCCAAGCGAGATGACGGCGATTTCAGTGGAACCACCACCTATGTCAACGATCATATTGCCCTCAGGAGCTACCACATCAAGACCAATACCTATGGCTGCAGCCATGGGTTCATAGATCAGATATACTTCACGACCGCCAGCATGTTCCGCAGAGTCACGCACGGCACGCAATTCTACTTCGGTTGATCCTGAAGGCACACCGATAACCATGCGCAAAGAAGGAGTGAAGAGACGTCGGCCCGTAGGCACCATCTTGATGAGGCCTCGCATCATTTGCTCACAAGCATTGAAGTCGGCAATTACGCCATCGCGCAAAGGTCGGATGGTTTTGATTCCTGCGTGAACCTTTTCGTACATGAGCTTTGCCTTTTCGCCCACGGCTATCATTTTCTCAGTGTGGCGATCGAGCGCCACTACCGAAGGCTCATCAACGACAATCTTACCGTCTGATATGATGATGGTGTTGGCCGTACCAAGGTCCATCGCTATTTCTTTTGTGAAGGAGAAGAGTCCCATATATCCAATGATAAAAGAAAGTGATAAATAAAGAATGAGAAGTGAATGGTGTTTTTATTTAGTCAGGAACCACGTGTGGATGGCGGTATCGTAATGACTGCTCACGCCGAAAGCCTCAGTCGCAAAGTGACGACGTTGTTCGAGAGTGGTTTGTGCTCCTTGCTTATTGAGTATGTCAAGGAGGCTTTGGTACTGCTGCTTCGACGGTATGATGACCACATCGTTGAAGTTCTTGGCGCCTGCACGAATGAGTGAAATGCCACCGATATCAATCTTCTCTATAATGTCTGCATCAGAAGCACCGCTGGCTACCGTCTGTTCGAAGGGATAAAGGTCTACGATGACGAGGTCTATTTCAGGAATCTCATATTGAGTCATCTGTTGGCAATCTGCCGTGAGCTCGCGCCGGCCAAGAATGCCGCCAAAGATCTTCGGATGTAAGGTCTTCACGCGACCGCCAAGGATGCTGGGATAGGATGTAATATCCTCTACCTTCTGACAATCGTAGCCGAGACTTTCAATGAACGATTGTGTGCCTCCCGTGGAGAGAAAATGAACGCCTTCGGCATTTAATTTGGCCAAGAGTTCTTCGAGGCCGTCCTTGTGAAAGACGGATATCAGAGCTGTCATAATCTTTTTCTGTTCCATAATGCTGTAATTATTACTTGAGCCTTGCTAATGTCTCTTTAATCCTGCGCATAGCCTCCACTATGTTCTCGTCGCTTGTGGCGTAGCTCATCCTGAAACATTCAGGTGACCCAAACGCATCGCCGCCAACTGTTGCTACATGTCCTACTTCGAGAAGGTACATTGCCAAATCGGTGCTGTTGTTGATGACGCGAGAGCCATCGCTTTTGCCGAAATAGCTGCTGCATTTAGGGAAAAGGTAGAAAGCGCCTTGAGGCATATTAACTTCCAGCCCAGGTATGTCTTTTGCTAATCTTACGATAAGATCACGCCGACGTTCAAACGCCTGACGCATATCTTCAACACATTGCTGCGAACCCGTGTAAGCTGCTTCGGCTGCTTTCTGGCTTACCGAGCATGGGCCGCTCGTATATTGACCCTGCAACTTGTTGCATCCTTTAACAACCCATTCGGGTGCTGCAATGAAGCCAATGCGCCATCCCGTCATTGCGTATGCCTTCGATACACCGTTAATGATGACAACGCGGTCGCGAATCTCGGTGAACTGGGCTATGCTCTCGTGCTTACCGACATAGTTGATGTGCTCGTAAATCTCGTCGGCCAGCACAATCACCCGTTCGTGGCGGGCGATGACGTCGGCCAGTCCGCGCAACTCTTCTTTTGTGTATACGCTTCCTGTTGGGTTTGACGGCGAACACAGGATGACTGCTCTTGTCTTGGGAGTAATAGCAGCCTCCAGCTGTGCAGGCGTAATCTTGAAGTCCTGCTCGATAGGGGCGTCAATGTACACAGGTGTACCTTCGGCAAGCAGCACCATTTGCGGGTAGCTTACCCAATAGGGAGCGGGGATGATGACTTCATCACCAGCGTTGACGAGTGCCATGATGGCGTTGCATACACTTTGTTTTGCTCCGTTGGAACACAGAATCTGTGAAGAATCATAATTGAGACCGTTCTCAGTACGTAGCTTCTCCACTATGGCTTGGCGTAAAGCCGGGTAACCTGGAACGGGAGAGTAGCGCGAATAGTTCTCTTCAACAGCTCGTATGGCCGCAGCCTTGATATGGTCGGGCGTGTTGAAATCAGGCTCTCCAACGCTCATGTTTATTACGTCTATGCCCTGAGACTTAAGTTCACTGCTGCGTTGGCTCATTGCCAATGTGGCTGAGGGGGCTAATCGATTAAGACGGTCTGATAAATTATTCATAATGATATTCGTTGTCAATTCGTCGGCAAAGGTAAATATAATTTACGATTTACGATTTATGATTTTCAATTTATTTTCACAGAATGAATGAATAGCATCTATTTTCCAGTCGTCTCTTTCACTTGTTTAGGTGAAGGGTGTGTCCCATGCGTTCTTGCTTTGTCTTGAGGTAGCGCTCGTTGTAGCGATTAGGCTGTACTTCGATGGGTACATTTTCGACAATCTCCAGCCCATAGGCTTCCAGACCTACGCGTTTCACGGGGTTGTTTGTGAGTAATCGTATTTTATGTACACCTAACTGCCGAAGTATCTGGGCTCCTACACCATATTCACGTTCGTCTGGCCTGAATCCAAGATGAACGTTCGCCTCTACGGTGTCTTCGCCTTGTTCTTGCAGCTTATAGGCTTTCATTTTATTGAATAGGCCAATTCCACGTCCTTCCTGGTTCATGTAAAGGAGAACGCCTTTTCCTTCCTGTTCGATCATCTGCATTGCTCGGTGAAGCTGTTCGCCACAGTCGCATCGTTGACTGCCGAAAATATCACCGGTAGCACAGCTTGAATGAACTCTTACGAGTATAGGTTCGTCGGCATCCCAGTGCCCTTTTATTAAAGCGACATGCTCCAGGCCGTTGGACAACTGTCGGAAGGTGATGTCGCGAAAATGGCCATAGGCCGTGGGTAAATCCACTTCAGGAGCAGCCTCTACCATTTGCTCACGTTCGAGTCGGTAGGCAATCAGGTCGCGAATGGTGATAATCTTGATACCATGTTTCTTTGCGACTTCTTGAAGTTGAGGCATCCGGGCCATAGTGCCATCTGGATTGAGGATTTCGATTAAGGCTGCTGCAGGCTGTAATCCCGACAGGCGGGCTAAGTCTACAGCCGCCTCTGTATGTCCGGCTCGACGCAGGACGCCACGGTCTTGGGCATAAAGTGGGTTGATGTGACCAGGGCGGCCAAAGTCTGACGCCTTGGCTTCAGGATCAGCTAAGTGGCGGATTGTTGCGGCACGATCTGCAGCACTGACGCCCGTTGTGCATCCTTCCAGTTTATCTACTGTAACAGTGAACGGAGTGCCTAATACCGAAGTGTTGTCAAGCACTTGATGGGGCAATTCCAGAGCATCGGCACGTCCGATGGTTATAGGCGCACAGAGGACTCCACGCCCTTCACGAAGCATGAAGTTGACTTTTTCAGGAGTAATCAATTCAGCCGCCGTGATGAAGTCGCCCTCATTCTCGCGATCTTCATCGTCTACGACTATTACGAATTTGCCTTCCTTGAAATCCTCAAGGGCGTCGGGTATGGTCGAAAGATGTGTCATATATGTAATCGTTTTAATAGGCGTTTTATAAATTGCTGGTAAGCTTCTATATTGAACACAGCAGAGTCTTGGTTCGACTTCCATGTCAGCCACACGGCAATAGGCGCCAAAACCATCGAGCTTAGCCAAGCTCCGAACGTTGAGTCCCAAGTACCGTTTTTCGCTAACTTTTCTCCGCTGGCATTGATGATATAGTAGAAAATAAATATTATCACGGAGATGACTACAGGCACGCCGAGACCGCCCTTGCGGATGATGGCGCCAAGCGGAGCTCCAATGAAAAAGAATATGATGCAGGCCAAGGATAATGTAAACTTCCTATGTCGTTCTACATAGTGTAGTCGGAGGCTTCTGTTGTTGTAAGCGCTGATGTCGCGCATCATGGCTGTTTGCGATTCTCCGCTTTCTACGCGATCCAAGGCCATGCGTGCAGTGCGTGCTTCCTGATTGGCGGTCAGACGAGCATACACGCTGTCCAACACTATTGAGTCCTGAGCTGCCTGTGCGATAATTTGTGCCGAGTCGCTACGTCCGGTAAGTCTGATGGAGGACAAGAAGCCATAGCTGTACTGTGCGTATTGTTCGCGCCCTGTAGAGTCTAATAAATGAATCAGCGAGTCTATGCCCAAAGTCAGTTGCTTGAGGTTCTTGGTTTGTGCATTGCTGTTGAAGAGGTTGGCATCCATCTCGTTCAACGACTCGTCGAAAGGAATCAAGTCTACTTCGGTCTTAAAGGTCTCGCGCATGTATGGCACGGTGGCATGGTCCATAGCGCTGCCTGTGTTCTGCATATTGCGAAAACGTTGGCCGTCGTAGAGTGTGAGTTGAAGGTATTTCTGGTCTGCTGTACTTTGTAGGCGCCCGGAGTCGGCAAGCACTACCTGTGTGTCGTCGAAATTGCTTCCCTGATTGTAAATCATTATTCCATATAGCATGCCACGCTCCACATCCTTTTTCTCGACAAACAGATTATACCCGGGGATGTCGTTGTAGAAAACACCTTCTGGAATCTCCAGCTCGGGCGATTTCTGACGGATAGAATAGGACAGGGCTGCCAGGCGCTTGCTCGATTCGGGAACTATTACATTCTGGAAATAAAACGAACCGCACATCACGCACAAAACAAATATAAATACAGGTTGCAAGATGCGGACCAAAGGAATACCTGCCGCTTTCATCGCCAACAACTCCAAGCGCTCGCCTAAGTTGCCGAATGTAATCAGCGAGGCCAGAAGTACAGCCAATGGAAGCGAACCTGGTACAAGGGTCATTGCCGCATAAAAGAAAAAGCGGCCCAAGACATCCAAGGCTAAGCCTTTGCCTATCAGCTGGTCCACCCATTTCCACAAAAATTGCATCATGAAAATGAACAGGCAGATGAAAAAAGTGCCCGCAAAAAGCAAACTGAATTGCTTTAGGATGAATATGTCTATGCGTTTGAATAACCTCATTGTCTATTGCGCTGCTCTTCTCTTCTTTACAGGTCTTCGCGCACGTGTGCGTACCTTATTTAATAGGTTTATACAGAAAAGCGGCGCAAAGGTACATAAAAACGATGAACGATGAACGATGTATGTTCAACTTTTTTTCTTTGCCTTCATCATTTCCTTTCTTTTACTATATTTTTTAAGGAAAAATCATTTCTCGTAACATTTTATTGCAAGAAAAAGGAACTCGCTTCAAAGTTTGTCTTATCTTTGCCAGAAGAAATCAAAAAAAAGACTAACAGATATGAAGCATTTTTTTTCATTGGCGGTGGCTTTGTGCTTAGCACTCACACCTGCTCTGGCCCAACGTAATGAGGTGCTCCTTCGCGACGGCTGGCGTTTCTGCCGTGGCGAGCAATCGGGAGCCGAACAGCCTTCGTATGACGACAGCCGTTGGCAGCGCGTCGCCATCCCACACGACTGGGCCATCACTGGTCCCTTCGGCAGCGAGAACGACCTGCAAAATGTAGCCGTGACGCAGAACGGTGAGAAGGCCGCTACCCTCAAGACTGGTCGCACAGGCGGCCTGCCATACATCGGTGTCGGTTGGTATCGCACCCAGTTCACGCTACCCGCTCCCTCTGCCTCCCTTGTTCGCACAACCCTCATCTTCGACGGTGCCATGAGCGAAGCACGCGTCTACGTCAACGGTCACGAGACCATCTTCTGGCCTTACGGCTACAACTCTTTTTATGTTGACGTCACTGATTATGTGAACCGCGACGGTCGTCCCAACACCCTTGCCGTTCGCTTGGAGAATCGTCCCGAGAGTAGCCGCTGGTATTGCGGCGCAGGTCTTTTCCGCAACGTGCATCTTCTCAACACTTCCGACATCCACGTCGATGTCTGGGGCACGCAGGTGACGACGAAACTGTTGCAGGACGCTGCCTCTGTCACCTTGAAGACCACCTTTGCCAACGCCGAGGGCAAGACGCTGCGTCTGCACACCGTCATCCTCGGCCCCGACGGCAGTCCCGTCTCCGAGAAGGAGAACACGCAGACCGTAGCCCACGGTTTGCCGTTGCAGCAGAATCTCATCGTGAAAGCCCCCCGGTTGTGGTCGCCCGAGACTCCGATATTATATAAAGCGGTCACCCGCGCCTACGAGGGCGACACACTCCTCGACACCTATGCCACCGTATTCGGTATTCGCACGATTGAAGTAGTGCCCGATCGCGGTTTCTTCCTCAATGGCCAGAGACGCAAGTTCCAGGGCGTGTGCAACCACCACGACCTTGGTCCCCTCGGCGCAGCCATCAACCGTGCTGCATTGCGTCGCCAGCTTACATTGCTGAAGGATATGGGCTGCGATGCCATCCGCACCAGCCACAATATGCCAGCGCCTGAACTCGTGGAGCTTTGCGATTCCATGGGTTTCATGATGATGGTAGAGCCTTTCGACGAATGGGATCGCGCCAAGTGCAAGAACGGCTATCATCGTTATTTCAAGGAATGGGCAGAGAAAGATATGGTCAACATGCTCCGTCACTACCGCAACCATGCTTCCGTCGTCATGTGGAGCATTGGTAACGAAGTGCCCACGCAATGCTCGCGCGAAGGCTACAAAGTGGCCCGCTTCCTGCAAGACATCTGCCACCGCGAGGATCCTACGCGACCCGTCACTTGTGGCATGGATCAGGTGGACTGTGTGCTTGGCAACGGTTTCGCAGCACAATTGGACATTCCTGGCTTCAACTATCGTGCTCATCGCTACGAGGAGGCCTACCGTCGTCTGCCTCAAAACGTAGTGCTGGGCTCTGAAACCAGTTCCACCGTCAGTAGCCGTGGCGTCTACAAACTGCCCATCGGGTTGAAAGCCAACGCTACCTACGACGACCATCAGTGCAGCGGCTACGACCTGGAGTACTGTTGGTGGAGCAATACGCCCGACCACGACTTTGCCAATGCCGACGACCATGAGTGGGAAATCGGTCAATTCGTGTGGACAGGCTTCGACTATCTTGGCGAGCCATCGCCTTACGACACCAATGCCTGGCCGTCGCACTCCAGCGTCTTTGGTATCATCGACCTGGCTTCCATCCCCAAGGATCGCTACTATCTCTACCGCAGCCTGTGGAACCGTCGTGAGCACACGCTGCACGTGTTGCCTCACTGGACATGGCCCGGCCGCGAGGGTCAAATCGTCCCGGTCTTCGTCTATACCGACGCCCCCGAGGCTGAGCTCTTCGTCAACGGCAAGAGTCAAGGCGTGCAACACAAATATACCCGCGACGAAGCTCTTGCTGCCAAAGCTGCCGGCGACAGCCTTTGGCTGCAACGCCGCTATCGACTGATGTGGACCGATGTCCGCTATGAACCCGGTGAGATTAAAGTGGTCGCCCACTATCCCTCTTCTGCCTCGTCTTCCACCTCTGCCTCGTCTTCGAGAGCTACCGGCAGTTCTACTGCCAACGAGGTAGTGGTTCGCACTGCCGGCGCCCCGCATCACATCGAGCTCGTTCCCGACCGTTCGCGCCTGAACGTCGATGGCGACGACCTTTCATACGTTACCGTGCGCGTAGTTGATAAGGACGGCAACCTGATACCCGACGCTGCAGACCTCATCCACTTCAAGGTCAAAGGTGCAGGCCGCTTCCGTGCAGCAGCCAACGGCGATGCCGCCAACCTCGACCTCTTCCACCTGCCGCAGCATCATGCTTTCGCCGGACAGCTCACTGCCATTGTGCAGGCATCGAAGACACCAGGTGTCATCACCCTTGAAGCTACTGCAAAAGGACTAAAAAAAGGACGCATCACCCTAACGTCCGAATAACTCTCATTCACGTTCCTTTTCCCAGTTTTAAATCTTCTTAGGCGAAAAGGCCTGAGGACCTAAGACAATTTGCCTTTTCACTTGGCCGCATCGCCTCATGCGGCCAAGTGTGTTAAATGAAGGGGTAAAGCATATAGACAAAAAAAGTGGGGGATGTGCCGTAACTCTCGGCACATCCCCCACTTTTTTTATTCAACGATTCTTAGCGATTCCAAACTACATCATTTCTTCCTCAAAGTCATTTTTCACCACTTTGTCGAAACAAAAGTGAAGAGTTCTGCCGTCGATGACTGTTTCCTCCTAAGAAAAAGTTTACTCAACAGCGAAGAGACTATTAAGAAAAATAATGGTCGCATTCATGTTTTCATGAATGAGTGAACCCACTTATTTGGCTATGATACTGATGGCGAACCCACCGCCAGGAGCTTCAGTAAGACGAAGTGTGTCGCCTGCCTTGACGGTTTTGCGGGTGATGGTGTAGGCTTTGGGGTTCGTCTCGTAATGAGCACCTTTGGCATCGGCATAGATAGTGGCTTCGTACTTGCGCCCTTTGTCCAGGAAATCCAGTTTGAGGGTTGTCTTATGGCCGTTCTCGTCGCATTTTCCGCCGACGAACCAGTTGTCGGTGCCTTTGGCTTTACGTGCCACGGTAATGTAGTCGGCAGGCTCAGCCTCAAGGTAGCGGCTGTCGTCCCAGTCGCAGGCTACGTCGCGAATGAATTGGAAGGCGGGCGCGAGGTCAGGGCGTTCGTAGTGCTCGGGTAGGTCGGCGGCCATCTGCAGCGGAGAGTACATGGTCAGGTAGAGGGCGAGCTGACCAGCTACTGTTGTTCTCACCCATGAAGTGTTCTGGCTCCATGTGCTGAGCTGTGTTTCGAGAATGCCGGGCGTGTAGTCCATGGGGCCGCCTTGCAGACGTGTAAACGGTAGGATGCAGGTGTGGTCGGGGCGGTTGCCGCCAAAGGCTTCGTACTCGGTACCTCGGGCACTTTCGTTGCCGACGAGGTTAGGATAGGTGCGGCATAGTCCGGTAGGGCGTGTCGCCTCGTGGGCGTTGACCATCACATGATGACGGGCGGCCTGCTGGATGCAGAACAAATAGTGGTTGTTCATCGACTGTGAGTAGTGGTGGTCGCCACGTGGAATGATATCCCCTACGTAGCCACTCTTGACAGCATCGTAGCCGTAGCGGTTCATGAGCGAATAGGCATTCTCCAGATGGCGCTCGTAGTTTTGTGTTGAGGAACTTGTCTCATGGTGCATCATCAAGCGAACACCCTTCGAATGAGCATAGTCGTTGAGCGCTTTGATGTCGAAGTCGGGGTAAGGCGTCTGGAAATCGAATACATCGCGTTTCCACATGTTCGCCCAGTCTTCCCAGCCGATGTTCCAACCCTCGACGAGTACTTCCTGCAGGCCATTCTTGGCCGCGAAGTCGATATATCGGCGCACTTTCTCGTTGTTGGCAGCGTGACGGCCATGAGGCGTTGCGCGTTGGAAGTTGAACGTCGACTTGCCAGGTAGCGAGGAGGCAGTGCCAAGAGGAAAATCGGTGGCCGAGAGCTTTACGCTGGGCTGGTCGTCTGTGTAGTGCCAAGCGCTCTTGCCTACAATCATCTCCCACCATACACCGCAATATTTTGTGGGATGAATCCAACTGACATCGTCCAGCGCACATGGTTCGTTGAGGTTAAGAATGAGATTGCTGGAAAGCATATCGCGGGCGTCATCCGATACGATGATGGTGCGCCAAGGCGTCTGACATGGAGTTTGCATTGCGCCTTTCAGGCCTGTGGCATCCGGCGTCAGATGGCTTACGAAGGTGTATGGCTGAGGTAATATGGCGCGTGCCGGAGCTGGATTCGGAGTGTAAGCATTGCTGTTGCCTTCAAGCTTCGTAGTCAGCGCCTTCGTCTGTTCGTCAACGAGCTCGAGGTGCATTGTGGCATAGTCTATGCAGGCTGCTTCGTGGATATTGATGTAGAGGCCGTCGTCGGTTTTCATCTGTAAGGAGGTCTGTACGCCAGTGGGCGAGAAGACGGCCACGGATGAGTTGCCCCAATTAACGGCGTCGTGGAAGCGTCCACGAATCTCGGAGAGGCGCGACTGCTGGGTCATCTGTTCTTGCGTGTCATAGTCGCCCGGCAACCACCAAGCCATGTGGTCGCCTGTCATGGCGAACTCGGTGCGCTCGTCCTGAATGAGGAAGTACACGAGATCGGGTTGTTGAGGAAACTCGTAGCGGAAACCGAGGCCGTCGTCATAGAGACGGAAACGGAGAATCAGGACTCTGCCTGAGTGGTCGCCTCCTGTGGCGCTGTTTTGTCTCAACGTAACAGCGAGCTCGTTGTAGTGGTTCCTGATGTCTCGCGTTTCGCCCCAAACGGGTTGCCACGTCTCATCGAACGTGCTGGTCTCAGTCTTTTCTATCATGAAACCATCGAGCAAATCCGTCTCGTTTAGGCCTCTCGAAGCGTGCTTGTCGCGGGCTAACTCCAGACCGAGGTGCGAAGGCTTGACAACGGGCTTTCCCTTGTAGGTCAGTTCATATTGCGGACGGGTTCCATCCAGAGAAAACGTGAGGGTGAGCATGCCGGAGGGACTCGCAAGAGTCTTTTCTCCTGCCTTTCCCGGCTGAAAGAGAGTGGTCGCTTTTGCGGAAAGGGGCAATAATGATAATAAAGCAAGTAGCGATAAAACGATTCTTTTCATATTGTCTTTGATTATAGATTTCACCTCTTGACTGCTAACGGCCACATTCCTAAGCTCGAACCGAGGCGTGAGGTTTCCAGTGAGGGAAGGGTAGGGGCTCTATCCTCTGTTTCCCAACGTCACCATCTCTCTGATGCCCTCGGTGAACTGCTTGTCGTGCTTGAGGTCTTCAATGTTCAAGTGCATACGATAGCGCCAGTAGTGATGGGGATTGGCGGGTATATTAACGCGCTCGGCGTTGGCATCCTTGTTTCTCAGGTGCTCGTCAATGGCAAGCCAGTCTTGAAGCGCAATCACACAGAGCATCGACGGGCAGTCCAAATGACGCTGTATGATCTCTTGTGCAAGCCATCCGGGCAGAGGGTGAGGGGCTGGGCCCTCGCGGTGTAGAATGTTGTTGAAATAGTCTTGGGTGCGTTCGTAGTCCTCATCCCACCACATACGTAAAGTCGGAGTGTCATGACTGGAGATTGTGGCAACTGAGCGGCGCGGGTTATTCTCAACGTGCCCGAAACGAACCCACGGTTCCTTGGGCATCGATTCCAGTTCGAGGCTGAGGATGCCCAGCTCGTCCATCACCCATTTTACACATGCCGGCACCATGCCAAGGTCCTCGGCACAGCAGAGCATACGTGTAGCCTTTACCAACTTGGGCAACTTCTGCATTGCTTCTTCATACCAGAACTGATTGTTGCGATGATAGAAGAAGTCCTCGTAAAGGGCATCGAAGGCTTGCTGCTGGTCGTTGCTCAGACGTGAGTAGCATGATGTCTTTTTGCCGGAAATGCGGGGATGGAAAAGCTCGGGATTCCTATGGTCGCGAAGGAAAAGGTAATCTGTGTTGTTGTAAGCTTCCACCTCTGCACCTTGTGGTTTAATAATCGGACCCACGGTAGCTTTCAGCGTCTCTTCGCTGATGCCATACCCGTAAATTTCCTCCCGTCGGAATGCAAGCGCAGGGGAGAACTGACCAAGCAACCCGCTCTTTACAGGCATCGGAATTTCCCAGATGCGGAAGAAACCAAGAACGTGGTCTATCCTGTAGGCATCAAAGTAGCGAGCCATATTCCGGAACCTGCGCTCCCACCATTGGCAACCATCGCGTAGCATCTCATCCCAATTGTAGGTGGGGAATCCCCAGTTCTGTCCGTCTTCGGAAAAGTCATCGGGCGGAGCACCGGCTTGTCCGTTAAGGTTGAAATAGCGTGGCTCTTGCCAAACATCGCAGCCATGGCGTGCAACACCAATTGGAATGTCACCTTTAAGAATTACTCCACGTGAACGGGCGTAGGCATGTACGCCTCTGAGCTGTTGCGCAAGCACAAACTGGACAAAGTAATAGAAGGCAACATCCTTGAAAGCCTTGTTCCTGGGATTGCTCAGAACCTTGCGGTCGGCCTCTGCCCACTGCTTATGATTAGGCCATGCCGAGAAATCGCCCGTGCCATAAGTGTCTCGCAGGTGGCAATATTGAGCGTATGGTACAAGCCATTGCTCATTGTTCGCAAAGAATGTTTTGAAATCAGCCGTCGACAAAATGCGCTTTCCTTCTTCATCGAAAATCAGACGCAAGTACTCCAGCTTGGCTGCATTCACACGCTCATAGTCTATCTGGGTAAGTGCATTCAGCTCTTGGCGCAATTTGTCAAAATGCCGACGATCTTTCTCGCTCTTCAGTGCAGGCAGCGCCCCCAGCTCAACGTATTGAGGGTGTAAGGCAAACACACTGATGCATGAGTAAGGATAAGAGTCTGCCCATGTATGGCTGCTTGTGGTATCGTTAATAGGAAGAATCTGCAACACTCGCTGTCCCGTAGTTGCTATCCAGTCTACCATCTGGCGCAAGTCGCCGAAATCACCCACACCAAAGCTTCTACGTGTGCGCAAAGAGAATACAGGAACCAGCGTTCCGGCCACACGGAAATCCTCGGGAGCGTCCATCCATGAGTCGCGTTGCACGGCACGTACATCGGGGCTTGCAACCTCTTTAGGGTCAAAACTATGAGGACAGAAAACCCACTCCGAACGCTTCTCGCGGCCCTGCCATGTCACCGTGTAGAAGTAATCTATGGCTACATCTACATTTAGCTCACAAGCCCATATGACACCGTCGACAGTCCTCAAAGCGTGATGTTCCTGACTGCCATCCTCCTTGAGTATGTTCAAAAACAAATCCTCGCCATAGATTGTGCGATATTCAATTTCAAACCTAATGTTCATGACTATTTATGATTTAAAGATTTATGATTTAACGATGGAACTGAATTATTCTCTTTTCACTTTCCACTACTTTTTTCATGGATGAAAGTCACGCAGAGGGCACCTAATCCAAGCAATACACCTGAGACAATCATCATCGACGACTGATGATGACCTATCATCGAAAGGATAGACCCGCCGCATAATGCAGCAACAATCTGGGGAAGACAAATCGTACCGTTGAACAAGCCCAAGTAAGCTCCCATGTGACCATAACCTTGGAGCGCGTTAGTCACGAAGGTGAAAGGCATAGCCAGCATGGCGGCCCAGCCACATCCGATGCAGAGGAAGGGAATAATCTGCAGATATTTGTCGGGACAGAAGGGTATGAGCGCGAAGCCGATGCCACCGATAAGCAGGCTTACGGCGTAGGCAACTTTTGTGTTCTTGAACTTTGGCAGGACGAGGGCCCAACAGACGCTGCCCATGGCTTGTATGGCATAGAGCACGCCTGTCCAGTTGCCGGCCACCTGATAGGCCTCGGACGCAGGGTCGGTTGTACCCCAGACAGTTTCGCTGACGGCATCGACGACGTAAGTCCACATATAGAGGAAAGCAGCCCAGCAGAAGAATTGTACGAGCCCCACCTTCCAGAATGTCGAAGGCGCGTTTTTCAGGAGCACGAACCAGTTGGCCGACTCCTCTTTCGTCTCTTCGACGGGGTTATACATTCTATACTCTTGTGGATTCCACTCCTTTACTTTCAGCATCGTGTAGATGACGCAGATGATGAGGATGGCCGCACCACAATAGAATGACCAAATCACGGAGTCGGGAACGACGCCTTCGGGTGCTACGTTCTTCAATCCTATCCATGTGAATACAAAGGGGAAGATGAAACCTACGACGCTTCCGGCGTTGCAGAGGAACGATTGAATCGAGTAAGCCTTAGCCTTTTGTTCCTCATTGACCATGTCGCCCACGAGCATTTTGAACGGTTGCATGGCCATGTTCAGGCTCGTGTCGAGAAGCATGAGCATGATCAGCCCGAACAACATGACTGCCGAGAGACTTAGACCCAGCGACCCGGAGTTGGGCAACAGACACATCACAGCAACAGCCACGGCCGCTCCGATGAAGAGGTACGGTATGCGTCGTCCGAAGCGTGTCCAGGTGTTGTCAGAGAGCGAACCCACGATGGGTTGTACGATGATGCCCATGAGCGGCGGCAGAATCCAAAAGTAGCTTAGGTCGTGCGGATCAGCGCCCAACGTGCGGAAGATGCGCGATATGTTGGCGCTTTGCAAGGCGTAGGCTATCTGTACGCCAAAGAAACCGAAGCTGAGGTTAAACAGTTTCCAATAGGATAAGTTAGGTTTTTGCATAATATTTGGTTTTAATCAATAATCATTAATAGGTTTTTCAACGTTTTTATTTCTTATCTCTTTTTAGTTTCAATTTTTCACCCGTGTCGTCCCTCGCACCACCAACCGAGTCTTCACAACCCTGCGCTCAACCTTTCCGCGAGGTATACAACCTTCGACTTCATCAAGCAAAACATCCACAGCTTCCTCGCCAACGCGACCTCCACGTTGCTCGACAGTCGTAAGCATAGGATCGCAGGATACAGCTCGCTCTCCATTTGTGAAACCACATATACTCAATTCGTCAGGGACACAAATACCCATGCGTTTAGCTGTATATAATACACCGATAGCCGTGTCGTCATTTACGGCAAACACACCGTCTGGACGATCGCTCCGGCTCAATAGCTCAGGGGTGATGCGCTCTGCTACAGAACGATTGTCACATTCATATTGCAACGATGGGTCCAGTTCGATGCCAGCCCCACGCAGAGCATCCCGGTAGCCGTTAAACCTGTTCTTCGAGATTTCCAAGTGCATGTCAGAACCGTAAAAAGCAATTCGACGGCAACCGGTCTCAATCAGATAAGATACAGCCGTGAAAGCACCTTGATAGTCATCCACAACCACGCGACTCGTATTCAAACCCGTACATATACGATCGTAGAACACCAATGGCATGCCACACTCCATCAACCGCTCAAAATGATCGTAGCGCAGGGTGTCTTTCGCCTGTGATACAATCACACCGCAGACTTTATGCCCCATGAACGACTCGCATATCTTAACCTCACGGTCGTATTGCTCATCACTTTGGGCTACCATGATACTATAGCCTCTCGCTGAGGCTGCCTCCTCGATGCCGGAAAGTATCGATGAGAAATAGTAGTGTGTAATCTGAGGAACGATCACGCCTATCACTTTCTGGGCAGACACCTTGCTCCTACGCAATGACTCCGCTACATTATTAGGAACAAAATTATGTTCGTGCGCGTAAGCCTGTATGCGTTCTCGCTGGATACTGCTGATGCGAGGGCTATCCTGCAAAGCGCGAGACACCGTAGCAACCGACACTCCCAGCGCATTTGCTATGTCCTTCATCGTGATTTCCGCCTTTTCACTCATTCCAGAATGCTTTTTGGTGCAAATATATATAAAACCACTAAAGCAGTTATTATTTGTAACCAAATAATTTTTATGATGCATCGTGCAAACGTTTGCGCAACTCTTTTTGTTGATTTATGTCAATGCTCTTTTCTCTTTTAAAGTCTCTCACCTACATTTGCAGCATCAAATTGTAATAATGTGCCCTTGCGCCTTCACGAGCATGGCTAATCGACAAAAATATAATACATAAGACTTCGAGAATAACCTATAAAGTCCCGTTTGTTGCGACTCAGTCGCAACCCCCAATATTGAAAAACTATTTAACTAACTAAATTTAAACAAGCATGATGAAGCAGGTAAACATTAGGATTCCTTTGCGTATCCTGGCCCTCCTTTGTGGGCTTTTCATCTCCCTTGGTTCCTTCGCCCAGATTCAGGTCAAAGGACATGTTAAGGATGATACCGGCGAACCCGTCATGGGCGCTACCGTCCGTGTTATCGGACAAGAAGGCGGCACCACATCCGACTTCGACGGTAATTTTGCTATCACGGCGCCGCAAGGTAGCCAGCTCTCCATTTCGTTCATGGGCTTCCAGACCGTAACCATCGCAGCCCGTCCCGTCGTCAACGTGACCTTGCATGAAGACGCTAAGGTCCTCGAGGATGTAGTCGTCATCGGTTACGGTACGGTCAAGAAGAATGACCTGACGGGTTCTGTTATTGCAATTAAGCCCGACGAGATGAACCATGGGTTGCAGACAAGCGCTCAGGACATGATTCAGGGCAAGATTGCTGGTGTAAGCGTAATCCCTGGTGATGGTACACCTGGTGGTGGCGCTACTATCCGCATACGCGGTGGCTCGTCGCTTAATGCCTCTAAAGATCCTCTGATTGTGATTGACGGCTTAGCACTCGATGCCTATGGCGGTAATGAAGGCTCAGCCAACGCACTCTCCATGGTGAATCCCGCCGACATTGAGAGTTTCACCGTGCTGAAAGACGCTTCGGCAACTGCCATCTACGGTAGCCGCGCCTCTAATGGCGTGATTATTATCACCACGAAAAAAGGTCGTGCTAACTCTGCTCCGAAGGTTTCGTATAGCGGCAATGTCAGCTTCAGCAAGAACGTGAAGAAGCTTGACGTTCTGAGCGCAAGTGAATATATGAAGTTCACGCAACGCATTTCAGGCTTCGAAGGTGACGATTCGGGGTGGCAAGCTACGGAAGAATACGCCAATCTTGGCTACTACGATGCCTCTGGAAAGCATCTGTTCGCCAACACCGACTGGCAGAACGAAATCTACCGCACAGGTGTCAACACCGACCACAATGTCACGCTGACGGGTGGTTTCAAGAACATGCCTTACCGCGTGAGTGTTGGTTATACACATCAGGAAGGTACGCTCAAAACCTCTAACTACAATCGTTACACGGCCAGCGTGAACCTTGCACCGAGTTTCCTCGATGATCATCTCCGCGTCAACCTCAATGCCAAGGTGGCTTTTGAACGCAATTCATTTGCCAATACCGATGCTGTAGGTAAGGCTCTCTTTATGGATCCTACAAAGCCTGTCTATGACAACCGCCCCGAGGCCGCTGAGTATGGAGGATTCTGGCAGTGGCCAACGACAGCCGATTTCGGCGATGCAACTTGGACGCACAGCTACATTAACACTGCGGCCTCTAACCCCGTGGCCACTCTGCTGAACCAGAGTAATATCGGAAAAGGTCGTGATATTCTTGGCAATTTGGAAATCGACTATAAGATTCATGGCTTCGAGGATTTGCATCTCCACGTCAACGGCGGCATGAACCTTGGCCATGGCCACAGCGACAAGGAAGTGCTACCTTATGACTACTCCAACAATATCTACTATGGCAGCAAGGGCTGGAACGAGAAAGATCGCTCAAACCTCTCGCTCAGCGCTTACGCTCAGTATCTGAAGGATATCAAAGACATTCATCACATTGATGTCATGGCTGGTTATGAGTGGCAGCATTTCCATATCAAGACGGACTACTCCTATCCCCTCTACTATCCGTATACTCATCTGACACATCCAGGCGAACTTGTTAATCCCGACTACTTCGATACCAAGAACTCACTCTATAAGTCAGAGAACTACCTCGTCTCATTCTTCGGCCGCGTGAACTACGGTCTGCTCGACCGCTACCTTGTCACCTTCACCCTTCGTGACGATGGTTCATCTCGTTTCAGCAAAGGCAACCGCTGGGGACTCTTCCCCTCTGCAGCTTTTGCATGGAGAATCAACGAAGAGAACTTCCTCAAGAATGCTAAGAATGTATCCGATGCCAAGTTGCGTCTCGGCTGGGGTATCACTGGTCAGCAGGAAGGCATTGGCGACTACACCTATTTCTCTAACTTCACTGTCAGCGGCTCGGGCGCCTATTATCCCATAACGGGAACAGGCATCACCTATCGTCCCGAGGGTTATAACCCCGAACTGACGTGGGAAAAGACAACGACCTATAATGCAGGAATAGACCTCGGATTCTTCAAGAATCGCTTTACGGCTAGTTTCGATTACTACTATCGCAAGACTACAGACCTGCTGAATACTGTTAATCTTGCTGCGGGTTCCAACTTCTCAACTCGCATTATGAGCAACATCGGTTCGCTCCACAATCAGGGCGTTGAAACCCAACTTGTCTATCGCCCCATCCAGACGAAGGATTGGTATTGGGAAATCGGATACAACCTCACGTGGAACAAGAACAAAATTGATGAGCTCATTTCCACCGATGGCGCTCCTATAGGTCACGCCTATGCAGCCATTGGCTCGGGTGGTTCTGGAGCCGTAATGGCTTACGCCGAAGGTCATCCAGTCAGTGCGTTCTATGTCTTCCAGCAGGTTTACGGCGAGGACGGCCAGCCACGCTATGGTGAGTATGTCGACCGCAATGCCGATGGTGTCATCAATGAGCAGGACAAGTATTTCTACAAGAAGGGCGATGCTGATGTCATCATGGGACTCTCCTCCAAGGTGACCTACAAGAATTGGGATCTCGGCTTCTCACTGCGTGCAAGCCTGAACAACTATATGTACAATTCCATCGAAGCTGGCGATCGTGCCGATGTATCTAAGCCATACGTCTACTACGGCAACACCTGGCACAACGTCGTCAAATATCAGCTTGATAAGAATTGGCAGGCAATGAACAACGTCGCGTCACAGTCCGACTATTTTGTCCAGAATGCCTCTTTCCTCAAGTGTGATAATATCACGCTAGGCTATTCGTTCAATCACATTGGCAAGAGTAGCATCAATGGCCGCGTCTATGCAACGGCACAGAACGTATTCACAATCACCAAGTATAAGGGAATCGACCCCGAAGTCAGCGGAGGCTATGATGGAGCTATCTATCCGCGTCCATTCATTGGCATTCTTGGTGTGAATCTTAACTTCTAAAACGTCCCATCCTAAATAACTACAACAATGAAAATCAGTATAAAGAAATCTTTTCTGTCTGCAACCATCGTTGCGATGGCTGTTGGTGGGACTTTGACCTCATGCGTAGGCGACCTTGATGTCACACCCATCAACCCTCAGCAGACAATGGTGCTTGACGAGGATGCCCTCTTCAACAAGATTTATGCCAGCTTTGCCCTCACGGGTCAGGCGGGTGGCGCAGGCAACGGTGATATCCCACGTGAGATTTTCGAAAACGAGGGTATGTCGGGTTTCTATCGTATGGCTTGGTCGCTCAATGAGTTCACTTCCGATGAGGCAGGATGGCTTTGGTCTGACGCTGGTGTGCCTGAGTTGCTTCACAACGACTTCTCGGCGAGCAATACTTTTTCGTTTGCCATGTACTATCGTTTGTACTTCACGATTACATTGTGCAATTCATACATCGAGCAGGTCAGCGATGCGCGTAAGGTGGCTGAGGTTCGGCTCATCCGTGCGCTCAATTATATGTACGTGATGGACCTCTATGGTGCAGGCCCCATGTCGACGAAAGTTTCGGCAGAACTTGCTCCTTACTACACCCGTCCCGAACTGTTCGCCTTCTGCGAGTCTGAGTTGAAAGCTGTCTATAATGACTTGGCCGACGATGGCACCAACACTTATGGCCGTGTGGACAAGGCTGCTGCCAACCTGCTTCTGGCCCGCCTCTACCTCAATGCTCAGGTTTACACTGGTGCCGAGAAATGGGCCGAGGCTATGGAATATGCAGAGAAAGTAATCAATAGTTCCTACTACCACCTCAACATGAATGGTAAGAACGGTTACTCGGCTTACCAACTTCTCTTCCTTGCTGACAACAACGAGAATGGTGCACAGTACGAAGCTGTTCTTCCTACCCTGATGGACGGACTGCAGACCCAAAGCTATGACGCGATGAACTTCCTCGTGTTCGCAAGCTATGGCGAGAATGAAGATATGGCCGTTCCTTCTGGAACCAATCACAGCTGGACTAAGTGTGCTCGCGTGAAAGGTAAACTCGTCGAGAAATTCTTTGGCAGTACTGAAGCACCACAGACCGACGACCTCGCCGAAATGATAGCTAAGGCCAATGATGACCGCGCTCTCTTCTACAGCAAGGGCTATAAGCAGTATCTCACGGAAGAGAAGGCCGACGAAGGCTTTAGTTGCGTCAAGTTCCGTAATGTGCGTTCCGATGGCAAGGCTGCCAGTGCTATTAATTTCGTGGACACTGACCTGCCGTTGCTTCGTGTTGCTGAGGCTTACCTTACATACGCTGAGGCTTCTATCCGCAAGAACGGACAGAACCCGACGGCCACAGCCTATATCAACAAGCTGCGTGAACGCGCCAATGCAAAGCAGGAAGCCACCTATACACTCGACGATGTCCTCGATGAGTGGTCACGTGAATTCTGGTTCGAAGGACGTCGTCGTATGGACCTCGTACGCTTTGGACGATTTGGCGGACAATCCGAGTACCTCTGGGAATTCATGAATGGCGTTCCCACAGGTGGTTCCTTCTCTTCTAACTTCAATGTCTATGGTTTGCCTGCAACAGACCTCGACGTGAATACGAATCTCAAGCAGAATGCTGGTTATTAATCAGAAAAAACAGTAACAACTATGAAACTTAAATATATCATTGCACCTATGCTTGTTGGGCTCGGTCTGGTCGCTTTCTCGTCATGTTCTGACGACAACGGTTCCAATCCAACCCTCCATATGCCAGAGAGCTTCGTGCTTAACACTCCGTATGTGGCAGCTTCCGTGCTGGATCTTGAAAATACTAAAGATCCGCTCGTCATCACTTGGTCGCAACCAGACTATGGTGGCTTCCCCGCTGCTGTGACTTACTACGTCCAATATGCGCTCGATGAACAGTTTACATCAACTGTTGATGAGGAAGGCAATACCGTTCCCAACTACATTCAGGAGGACGAACCGCTCAGCGTGTGCCGCGATTCCATTGATGTCGCCGATATCAACCGTAACCTTATGACGTTGCTTGGGGCTTCATCTGCAGCTGACGTGCCTGCACTTGTGAATGTCTTTTTCCGCATTTCGGCTCAGACACCATCCACCGATGTTATCTACTCTAATGTCGTCAAGGTTCAGACATCTCCTTATTTCCAGACTCTCGTCGCTGCCGACCCGATCTTGTGGTATCTGACTGGATCTTGCATTGGCGACGGATCTTGGGGTAATGCAGTTCCTACGGGCTGTCTGCCCATGTACCTCAGCCAGAACAGCGACTATGATTATGCTACTGGAACTGGCGAGATTCTCTGGGCTGGCTATCTTACCTCCGCTGGCTTCAAATTCCGCGGCTCGCCCGATGATAACTGGGCTGTGCAAATCGGTCAGGGCGACAGCTTCGGCAAGTATAAGTTCAACGATGGCGGCTCTGCCAATATCAGCGTGCCGAGCGATGGCGTTTATCTTATCACGCTTGACACCAAGACCAACACGCCCGTCATCACAGAGTACTCTGGCTCGGCCAAAGTCTTTGATGGCATCGCAATCTCAGGATCGTTCAATGGCTGGGGTGACACGGCATTGGCTCCTGCCACAACTATCTGTGAGAACCATGACTGGTTCATCAATATCGATCTCGAGACAGGTGCCGAAGTGAAGTTCAAGCAGTCTGGCTCATGGGACTTCAACTGGGGTGGCAAGCTCTCTACCCTCTCCTACGGTTACTATGGCACAGGAGTCGGCAATGGCGATAACCTCTATATCTCCGAGGGCGGAAACTTCAACATCTACTTCAATGACATTACTGGTCTCTTCCGCTTCGTGAGAGTTAGCAATTAGTCATTAACATTTTACATTTCACATTTTACATTTATTAGAATATGTATAAGAAATTATTATATGGCTGTGCAATAGCAGCTCTGACAATCTCTTGCAACGAGGACTTCGACAACTGGTCGAGTCCTCAGAGCAACGAGCCCGAAGAAGCCGTGGAGGTCCTCCTGTCTTCTTCATTAGGAGCCGTGGAGGTAAATCTCGCCGAGGTGGCAAGTGACAGCATTCAAGTCGTAACGCCAGAGATTGCCGCCCCCGATGGCTATGTGTTTGACTCCCTCGTGGGCAAACTGGCCAAGATCACCACAGATGAAAGTGGCGAAGAAACCATCGAAGCCACCTATGATGTCGATATCGCAAGTAATGGTTTTGTTGCTGTCGCTGATCTTCAGGACGCTACAAATGCTTTCTATGGTATGCGCCCATCAGCACGTAGCATTGTGCTCTACGTCTATGCCAAGGTGTTCACTTCAGAAGCAAAGACAACGTGTCTGAAGTCCAACACGGTGACTTCAGCTCTCACGGTGACGCCTGTGGCTCCAGTCATCGAGCCCGCCTATTACCTTACTGGAAGCATTAATGGCTGGAACAACACCGACGTTACCTACAAACTTACTAACGACGGTTCCGATCCTTATGATAACCCGACCTTCACTTTGCGTATTCCTGCACCCGAAGACGAAAGTAATGTCGAGTTCAAGTTGACACCTGAGAGTGGTCTCGGCGGAGACTGGAGTGAGTGCCTGACGGCTGGTGAAGAGGATGGCACATTCGCCTACCATAATGTCGGCGGTAACCTCGTCATTACGGCGGTCGAAGGTGCACTCTTCTACGACCTTACCTTTAATATGTTAGACCTCACATGGTCCTATACCGCAGTCAACTTCAAACCATTTGTCTACTTCATCGGCGCTACAGATGGTTGGAGCGTAGCCGACCAGAAGTTGGCACATCAGGGCGACGGCCTCTACACGGGCTATGTCTATTGCGCCGATCCGAACGGTTGGGGCAACGAGTTCAAATTCCAACGTGAAGCAGGCTCTTGGGACAACGAGATTAACAGCGGCACCTTTACGGGTGGCATCAGTGGCGATTTTGCTGACGGCGGTGGCAACATCAAGGCTACGGCTGGTGAAGGCGTCTATTTCGTCAGCCTCGACTTGTCAGCATTCACACTCAACGCCGTGCGCATCACTAACATGAATCTGGTAGGTGACTTCAATGGATGGAATCCTGGTGACGATGCCCAACAGATGACATGGGATGCCGCTAACTTCTGCTATGTAATAACAGGTGCCGGCGTGACAGCCAAAGGCTGGAAATTCACGGCCAACAACGATTGGGGAATTAACCTTGGTGGCGAACTGAACAATCTTGTCGGCAATGGAGATAATATCTCGGCTGTTGGGGCGACCATCAAGTTGTATCCTACGCGTAAGACAAGCGACAATATCTACTGTACTATCGAGTAATTTTCACTGAAGTCTAAAGAGTTCCTCCTGAGACTCTTGAGACTTTTGGCCAAAGCCCTTAAGGGTTCTGCAATGAACTCTTAAGGGTTTACTTTTCTAAACATAAAGAGATACAACGTAATGAAAAAGCATTTTCTTCTCTCGCTGCTTGCACTCAGTTTAACGGCTTTCATGGCCGTAGGTTGCGGCGGCGACGACCCTGTGACGCCCACACCCGAGCCAACTCCTACGCCCACTCCGACACCCACGCCTGAGCCTACTCCTGAACCTATCGTAGGTTGGCCTGCAGAATATGGAGGCGTAATGCTTCAAGGCTTCTATTGGGACGGCTTCGGCGATGCCCAATGGACACGTCTCGAGGCTCAGGCCGATGAACTGGCACCGTATTTCTCGTTGGTATGGATACCACAGAGCGGTAATTGCGGTGGCACCTCTATGGGTTACGACGACCTCTGGTGGTTCAACAACTACAACAGCTCGTTCGGTAGCGAAGCTGAACTGCGCGACATGATCAAGACCTTTAAGCAGAAAGGCATCGGAACCATCGCCGACGTGGTCATCAATCATCGCCGCAACGTCAGCAACTGGGTCGACTTTCCAAGCGAAACATATAATGGTGTCACTTATGAAATGGTCTCCACCGACATCTGTGCCAACGACGATGCCGGCAAGACCGGCACCTGGGCCTCGCAGAACGGCTACAGCCTAAGCTCGGCAAACGACACAGGCGAAGGATGGGACGGCATGCGCGACCTCGACCACACCAGTGAGAACGTACAGACCATCGTCAAGGCCTACCTGGACTTCCTCCTCAACGACCTTGGCTACACGGGCTTCCGCTACGATATGGTGAAAGGTTACCATGGGCGCTACACGAAGCTCTACAACGAAAGCGCAAAGCCACAGTTCTCTGTTGGTGAGTGCTGGGACGGCACAACTACGATCAAGAACTGGATCAATGCCACCGAAAAGACAAGCGCGGCCTTCGACTTCCAATTCCGATATACCGTACGCAATGCGGTCAACTCGGGCAACTGGGCGCGTCTGGGGCAGCAGAACGACGGCAACTGGCCGCTCGTGTCCACCAACACCGAAGGGGGAGCCTACCGGCAATATGCCGTTACCTTCGTCGAAAACCACGACACCGAATACCGCTCCGCCGCAGCCCCTCAAGATCCTATACGCCGCGACACGCTCGCTGCCAATGCCTTCCTCTTGGCTTCGCCGGGCACACCATGCGTGTTCCTCAAACACTGGAAGGCCTACAAATATGACATCGCTCGCATGATTCAGGCGCGACAGCTATGCCGCATCCTCAACACAAGCCACCAGTCTGTCTTCCGTGCCGACTCCAAGTACTATGCTGCTGTGACCATCGGACAGAAAGGACGCTTGCTCGTATGGCTTGGCGACCAGTCGCAGGCCGCATCGTTAGTGAATGGTTACACCAAAATCCTTGCAGGACCCAACTATAGCTATTGGGTGGAGGATGCGCTCGTCGATGCGTGGAAGGCATTGCCTGAACCAGCCTTCAAGGAGGACAAGGTGGAGAAGCACGACATCACCATCCACCTGAAAGATCCAGGATGGCCGCGCGTCTACTTCTACGCCTGGGACGGCAACCTCTACATCGACGATGCTTGGCCGGGCGTGCTTGTGACGGCAAATAAAACCATCGGCGGAACGAAGTTCTTCTATCGAACCTTCAACGTCTCAGCGGAAGCGTCCTATTCCATGAACGTCATCTTCGACCAAGGATCCAGCGAAGCTCAAACCGTAGACATCACCGGCATCACCTCCGACCGCTACTACGAGATTGGCGAGATGAGCGCAGGCAAATACACCTTCCGCGATATCACTGCCGACTATGCCAAATAGTCCATCCCGTCATCTCGGCGATACCCTCGTTCTTATACGGCCAATCTAATTATCCGATGTGGCCAACCAAATTGCCCGATGCAGCCTAATGCATCGGGCAATTTGGTTGGCCGCATTTTTTTGTTTAGCCGCGTCACTTCCTTGTTCATGACTACTGCCGTTTGGCAATTTCCTTACGATGTTTCCTGCTGGCTGTCCGCTGAAAAATGGAATCATCATCAGATGCTTCCATCAGGCTGTCCATTGAAAAAAGGAATCATCATCAGATGTTGGAGCCGTGAAGCCAGGTCCTTTAGGCGTTTTGAACGGTTGAAGGTCGCGATTTATATGGGAGTGATGATTATTCCATGGCCTTGGAACAATCATTCCATGACCACCGAATGATTGTTCCAAGGCCATGGAATAATCAAATCGGCCGGGAGCGTGACCTGTTTTCCTCAAAAGCAGACGGCAAAAAACATGAATGAAGGGGGCTTGTCAGGTGTCGTCGACGGTCAAAGCTCGTCGCCCATCCGGCCGCCGGAGGCAAGCTGGGGGCAGACAATCCTAAATGCTGTGTTGCAAAAGACTTGGGATGGCGACACTTGTTTTCAGCGGACAGAATTAATCTCTAATGCCAGTCCTGTGCCATTACTTGCTTAAAAAAACGCTCATCCCTCATTCCTAATCCCTAATCTTTTCTTACCTTTGCACCCGCAAAAAGAAAGATTATGAGTCAACACGATCGGACAAAAGAACTTGGGACAAAGCCCATTGGCGCTCTGCTCATGCAGTATGCCGTGCCGGCCATCATAGCCATGACGGCCTCGTCGCTCTACAATATGGTCGACAGCATCTTCATCGGTCAGGGCGTCGGCGCAATGGCCATAGCCGGCCTCGCCATCACCTTCCCGCTGATGAACCTTTCGGCAGCCTTCGGTGCCATGGTAGGCGTAGGCACCGCCACGATGATCAGCGTGCGTCTTGGCCAGAAGAACCGCGAGGAGGCCCAGCAATTCTTCGGCAACTCGTTGACGCTGAACGTCATCATGGGCGTGCTCTTCATGGGCGTTGTACTGGCTACTCTCGACCCCGTCCTGCGCTTCTTCGGAGCTTCCGACCAGACGCTGCCTTATGCTCGTGAGTACATGGAGTGGATTCTCTATGGCAACGTCTTCACCCACCTCTATTTCGGCCTCAATGCCGTCCTGCGCTCTGCCGGTCATCCCCGCACGGCCATGTCGGCAACCATACTGACGGTGCTCCTCAACACCGCCCTTGACCCTCTCTTCATCTATGGCTTCCACCTCGGCATCAAAGGAGCGGCCATAGCCACAGTCATCTCGCAGTGTGTCTCGCTGGTCTGGCAGCTGTACATCTTCTCGCGGCCTACGGAGGTCGTGTTCATCCGTCGCGACACGTTGCCCCTGCGGCCGCACATCGTGGGCGGCATCCTTTCCATCGGCCTCTCGCCTTTCCTGATGAACGCCTGTTCGTGTCTTGTCGTGCTGCTGATTAACCGAGGAATGGTCCGCTACGGCGGTGACCTGGCCGTGGGAGCCTATGGCATCGACAACCGCGTGCTATTCCTCTTTGCCATGATTGTCATGGGTTTCAACCAAGGCATGCAACCCATAGCCGGCTACAACTACGGCGCGCAGCTCCACGACCGTGTGCGCGACGTGCTGTGGAAGACTATCGGCTACGCCACCACCGTCATGATAGTCGGCTTTGTCATCTGCGAGCTTTTTGCTGAGACCATCGTGAGCGCATTCACCACAGACCCCGAACTCATCCGTATTGCTGCGCATGGTATGCGCGTCGACGTAGCCCTCTTCCCCGTAATCGGCTTTCAGATGGTGACGGGCAACTTCTTCCAAAGCATCGGGCAGGCAGGCAAGAGCATCTATCTCTCGCTGACGCGTCAGCTCATCTTCCTCGTGCCGTGCCTATTGTTGTTGCCTCGCCTCATGCCGGTTATTGGCCTGCCAGAGCTCGACGGCATTTGGCTCTCGCTGCCGGTCAGTGATGGACTCGCTGCCTTAAATGCCGCCGTGCTCCTCTATTGGCAGATACGCGAATTTCAGGGGCGACCCGTCAATTTTTCCCCATTTCATCGATTCAGCCTGCTACGACTGCCTCTCCGTATCCACTACTTTGCCGTCAACCGTGTAGCACCCTACATCCCTCTCTTTTCGCTCTTCCAGACGAAGGAAAAGGAGGACTGAGGATGACTTTGTTCCAACAACGAATTTTTCGACTACAGCTTGGATAATAGAAGAAACTACGGGTTATACGGATTATACGGTTCCAATCCTATGGAGACCAATGGCCTTTGCCTGCGATGAAACCGTACAATCCGAACATCCTGTAGTTTAAAGATAGCAACTGCGATGTGTGATAAAAAACAACTACGGATTGTACGGATTATAGGGTTCCATTCCTGTGGTGCCAATAGTTTCAGCAAGGAATGAAACCGTACAATCCGTACAATCCGTAGTTGAAATAATAAAAACACGAGGATATTAATAAACAACTATCAATAGTTAAATAATATATTCAATCTGTGGTCAATCGTTATGAAGAGAATAGGAGTATTGAGCGACACCCATGGTTATTGGGACGATAAGTATCTGGAGTATTTCGAGGAGTGCGACGAAGTGTGGCATGCCGGCGACATAGGCAGTACCGAGGTAGCCGACCGTCTGGCCGCTTTCCGCCCCCTGCGTGCCGTTGTGGGCAACTGCGACGGTGGTGACCTGCGCCGTATGTTCCCGAAGATATTGCGATGGAACTGCGAGGGTGCCGACGTCCTGATGACACATATCGGCGGTTATCCAGGACGATACGACCGTAGCATCATACGACAACTCTATGAGCGACCGCCTAAACTCTTTATCTGCGGTCACAGCCATATACTCAAGGTGCAATACGACCAGCATCTCGGACTCTTACACATCAATCCCGGCGCCGCAGGACTTCAAGGTTGGCACCAAGTGAGAACCCTCGTCCGTTTTACGGCTGATAGAGGCGCATTCAGCGACCTTGAAGTGATAGAATTGGCTCGTTGACTTAGTTTTTATTGTAGTTTCTTTTACTTTTTTTTGACTTTTTCTTGCAAATTCGTAACGAATGGCTAATTTTGCACCTGTTTATAGGCTTAATTTATATTAAGGATATATACATTTTTAACTAACTATTTCTATTAACTAAATTCTATCTTTATGGGAAAGCTTAAACTCCTTTTGATCAGCTTGCTTAGCATGCTGACATGGAATGGTGCTTTTGCCGAGAACATTGAAACGGACCTGACAGCTCAGTTCCCCCTTGATTGGCAAGGATGGACAGGAGCTACAGGTTTCGTGGGCTGGGCAGCACCTACGGTTACGACCAATGATGGTAGGTCGACTGCTGCTTGTGAGCAGTACAACGAGGGCACGATTGCTCAGACGGGCGTCGTTTTCTCGCGTACACTCACTGGTCTGGCCAATGGCAACTACACCATTGAACTGTATGGCGCAGCTGCGTTCACTCCTGGTCGTAGTTGTACATCTACCTTGGTGGAAGGCGACGAGACGGCTGTGTACCTTTATGCTGAGACCCCTGCGGGGACCGTCAAGCAGTACATTCCTGCTCATGTGGCCGATAACTTCAATACCAGTGGCATAGCTACCGCTACGCTTGAAGGTGTTGAGATTACTGATGGTACTGTAACCATCGGTATGTACAAGGACAAAGGCCTGACAAACTGGCATGTCGTACAAATTAAGGGCGTTACTGCTATCGTTGACAAGGACGCACTTATCGCCAACCGTTATGCTCCGTTGGATGAGGCTCTGGCAAAAGGCGAAGCCGTAAAGGCTAATATTGTTGGACAAGACGATGCGATTTCAACCTACAATAAGGCTGTTGAGCCTTATGTTCAGGCTAACGCGAACCGTACGCTTGAATATGATGTGGCTGCTGCTGTAGCTGCTGTTAATGCCGCTGTCAAGGAACTCTCCAAGTATCAGACCGCCAACGGTTCAGACTTGAGCGCTTTCATCGTGAATGCTGAGGTCAATGGCGCCGACGGTTGGACTTGCGAACGTCCGAAGGCTGGTAATGGTCCTTTGCTTAATGGAACAGCTTTCGAATATTGGGCTGGAAATGCAGATCCTCGTTCCGAAGGCTCTTTCGACTATTATCAAGTTATCAATGGTTTAACCAATGGTATCTACACTGTCAGTGCTGAAATGTTCAACTCGCTGAATGGTGAGGAAGGTGCACAATTCGCTCCTACGGCTGGCCTTTATGCCCAAGGAGAGAACGAGGTGGTTGCCTTGGTGACTGTCGACAGCGATCAGTTTACTCGCTATACTACTGGTGAGGTGACTGTCACAGACGGTACACTGCGTATCGGCGTGAAGAATACGGAGATTCCTATGGCTGCTCGCTGGTTCGCCGCAGACAACTTCCAACTGACGTTGGTTAAGGCTATCTCTGATGACGAGATTAACTACTACAAAGCGCTTTCCGCTATCGAGGATGGCAAGAGCTATCGTGTGTTCGCAGAAGTGGATCAGAAGCGTCTCTATCTTAATACGCAAGGCTCACTCGTAGAAGATCCCCTGAAAGCTGCTACGTTCACCTTCAATGCTGTTAAGGCCGCCGGCACGCTGTATGAGACTGGTTGGAATCTCGGATGCAAGTTCACCAATCCGAGTCTGACTGGCGGCTCTACTGGCGATGTCAAGCAGACTGGTCACATTAATGTTGGTCAAGATCGTAACGACTGGGAGCGTCAGGTATTCTTCCTCAATGCAGAAGGCAAGTATGCCGTCCGCGCCACGAATGCCAACAGCGCTAACTGGGGTGCTAACACCTATTGGGATGTTGTAACCTATAACGAGTTGCCCTCTGCCGGTTACTCCTTGAATGCTTCTTACGTATGGCAGATTGAGGAGTTCGTCGACAACCGTCCCGCAGCTTTCGCTAAGGTTCAAACTTGGGCTTCTAAGCTGCAGGCTGTTGAAGGCCTTGCAAAAAATGCCTCTCAATGGATAAGTAACGCAAAGGAATCCAAAGAAGGCAGTTATGAGGGCTTGGTAGATGGTGACTTTGGCACATACTTCCACTCTTCATGGAGCGCAGCCGCAAGTGAGGACCATTATATCCAAGCTGAGTTGCCAGAGGCTGTTCAGTCGTTCTACTTCTACTTCGTGAAGCGTGATCCTGTTGCCAACAAGAACGTCAACAACCGTCCTACAGACATTGTTATTAGTGGTAGCAACGATGGTGAGAACTTTACTCAGATCACTCAGATTAATGAAGGTCTGCCTGTAGGCTCCTCACCAGTGGACTATGCTTCTGCACTAATTAATGCTAATGAGGCATATAAGTATCTCCGCTTCACTGTCTTGGCTACAAACAATAATGCAGCAGAAGGTAACGGCCATAAGTTCTTTACTTTCTCTGAGTTCTATATTCTGCCCTCTGACGAGCTGACGGATGAAGCCCTGCCTTATTTGAAGGCTGCAGACTACACCGACCTTGCTTTTGATGATGTGGATCCTATCAATACTATTGATGAGAAAATCGCAGCAGCTAAGGCTAAGGTTGATTTGGCTTCAGACTTAGAAACATTAAATGAACTTGCCGAAAAGCTTCAAGCTCAGATTGCTGCTACAGAGACATACAACGATCCTACTGAATGTGCAGCCAATATCAATGGCTCTGTTGAGGCCATTAAGAATGGCAACTACACCACAGAAGAAGAGATCGCTAATGCTAAGACTCAGCTTCTCATTGCAGCTCATGATTTCTTCGGCGCTATTGAGCCTAAGACGAACATAGATGTTACCGAATGGTACGTTGTCAATCCTTCGCCTCTGGCTAAAAAAGCCGTGACAGATGGTTGGGAGGGTACTCCATCCAACGATGCCACCGACGGTGTGGCTGAGTACTGGAACCAGGCTGCTGCTTCGTTCCATCAGACAATCAGCCTACCTGCAGGTGAATTTAAGCTCACTGCTGTGGCTCTCCAGCGCACCGATATGACCGGTTATGTCTATGCAGGCAATAATCAGACGACTATTGTTCAAGTAGCTTCCTCTGTGGCCAACAATCGCGGTCAAGCTGCCTCTTGGTTTGCTGGCGGCAATGGCCTTAATGAGGTTCCTTTCACCATGACTGAAGAAGGTAACATCGAAATCGGTTTGGTGGCTGATGAGGCTAATGACGACCACTGGACAGTATGGCAGAGCTTCAAGCTCGAGTTAATGCCTGCTCCAGAAGAAACTGCTACTGTATTGCCCAACATCGCCGCCCTGAATGAAAAGCTCTCTTCGTCCGATGACGTGTCAGGTGATTACAATCTTCAGCTGACGAATGCGAAGGTGCTTTATTCATGCAGTGTCACCGATGAAGACTATGGTGGCACGATGGAATATGTCATATTGGAAGATGAGTCCGGCCGCGTCCTTTCGAACATCACCGGCATCTCCGCCTTGCAGACGGGTATGACCGTGAACGGCCAGCTTCCTATCAGCATTGTATCTACCTATTGGTCAGAGGCCGTGGCCAATGACAATACGGCCGCAGGAATAGAATCCCTGGAAAAGGTCGAAGGCACAGTCGAGCCTTTGGTTATCACCGAAGAAAA
>OCVV011350437.1_pt1 | contig 170316 bp, 182 predicted proteins | sample 1539721 | NCBI WGS metagenome assembly OCVV01 (sample SAMN02144230, study PRJEB22623) | gut metagenome | biome: sheep rumen | host: Ovis aries | place: New Zealand
GGCTGACGAAAAAACTTATGTATTTGACAGTGCATCTCGTAATGATATTCCTCTTGCTTATGCACTTAACAACAACGGTTGGGGCAATGGTGGTTATGGCCTCGGTGGTTGAGGTGGTGGTATTCTCGGTTTCCTTCTTGGCGCTATGTTTGGTGGCGGTTTTGGAGGCTGGGGTAATGGTTTCGGTGGCGGCATGGCCGGTGCTGGCTATCTTGGAAACACCATGAATAACAACAATAACACTGATTTAATTATGCAGGCTATTAATGGTACAGATTCTGACGTTCGTTTACTTGCTACTACTCTTAACGCTGATGTAAATGAAGTACGTTCTGCTATTTCTACGATTAATACAGGTATTGCTAATGTTGGTTCTCAGGTTGGTTTAACTGGTCTTCAGGTAGTTAACGCTATTCAGGCCGGTGATGCTAGTCTTGCTAGTCAATTAGCTTCGTGTTGCTGCGAAAATCGTCTTTTAACTACTACACAGGGTTATGAGAATCAGATTCGTACTATTGAGCAGACAAATACTCTTAGCACTCAGGCTGAACGTAACACTGGTTCCATCATTGACGCTATTAATGCTCAAACTATTGCTATGAACGATCAGTTCTGTGCTTTGAAGGAACGTGAACTTCAGAATAAGATTGATACTCTTACTGCTGCTAATACTTCCCTCCGTGGACAGATTGACAATGCTAATCAAACCGCTGCTGTTGCTGCTATGCTTGCTCCAATTCAGAAAGAAGTTTCTGAAATTAAAGCTGCACAGCCTAACACAGTTGCTGTACAATGGCCTCAATTAACTGCTGTGCCTTCGACTTATCTTTACGGTAATGGCAGCTACTATGGTGGTTATCCTTATTACTATGGTGGAAACGGCTCTATCTGGGCATAATTGCTTAGGAGGGGCATAGTACACTATGGGAACTAGTTTTTTATTTAATAGAGTGAATCTAAACGGAATTCCTTGTATTGAAACTGCAAGTATTACTGAAAATGCAACTTCTGTAACGTATAACTTTAATCCTTCACCTGCAGTAAGCCCTAGATTTTCTGGAATTATTGCTGTACGTGTTGACGAAGTTCCTACTAATACTGCATTGCCTGTAAGCTTTAATGTTCCAAGTATAGCTGGTACTACAATTGCTTTAACACTTATTGGTGGAACTCAAGCAACTGGTGCTGACTTAGAAGAAGGAATTCATATCGTTTTCTATGATAGATTCAACGGAATTTTACAATTGTTAGTTTAATTTTATGTTTCAATCAGTAAGACCTAATAGTCCTATATATGTATTACATAAAGGGGACAATCCTCGTTTAGAAACTGGTTATGTTGCTAATCAGCCAATTCCTAAACCTAAATATCAAATGCCACATACTTTTGGGCAACCGCAAGAGATGATTGTAGATTTAGTAATCAAACTTAATGATGTATCTATAAATTTAAATGCAATTCCGGCTGGGTTGGATATTGCAGATTCTTATAGTAATGGTGAAAACATTGTTATTTCTGATAGCAGAGAGGCAATGAATTCAGAAATATTAAGTTTGAAACAGAAAAGTGTTGATATTTTAAATAGTGCTCCTTATCATAAGTCACTTATACAGCAATATGATAAATTGCTTTCTGATTTTAATCCAGAAATGGCAGAAAAGCAAGCTCAACAGCAAGAAATTGCAAGCCTTAGAAACCAGATGAATGAGATGTCCAAAAACATGGCTTTGCTGATTGAACAATTAAAAAATAAGGAGAAATAACATGAGAATGTGGGAAATACGCGAAAAAGACCGTAGCAAAGGTAGAGACTATCGTGAAGATATGCGGCATGATAAATCAATAGATGAAGCATACGAATGTGGCTATGAAGATGGCTACGAAGATGCTATGAAAGAATTAGAAGATAGTTATGGTGAGCGTTCTTATAGATCTTCTAGCAGACGCTCTATGAAAATGCGCTAGTTATGAGATTAGATGCAAGAGATAAGTTTCCTTCTGGAATGGAAGAATACTTAGCAATGTATGGTTGACACTTTAGTAAAAAGATGTGTGAATGAGTAGTTTCTAACATGTATAAAACTACTGATGGGAAGAAAATTCCAATTATTCCCATTAAAAAAGAGGATATTGATAGAATACTCAAGGAAAATAACATTACATTAGATAACAAATATGGTTATGATTATGTCTTTGCTGCAAATATGTGCAAAGCCGATTATCTAGGAAGCTCTGTACCAGACGAACATCATCTTGCATTATTTGTTAAAGATTATGTAGATGATCCTGATGGATATCCTGAATTGCCTTTCACAAGATTTTATGGTGATACGATTGGATTGGGGTTGTCTATTGATTGAGAAGAAATGATTTAATTATGTTATTAGCACAAGAGTTTTACTTATACGATTATTATTGAACCGTTAAAGTGTTTTATGCTGTTGATTCAATACCAATTGATTATGTTCTCACAGAACTTGAGAAAATTGGATGCTCAGGAGAAGATCTTGACTCTGCAGAATTTGTTTTGACTGACGGAACTAATAAAGGTTTAACATATTCTAACTTTAATGACCGTGAATCAATAGTTGTTATAGGTGTCACATCTTGTCCTGCAGAATTTCAACATACATACGATCATGAGAAACTTCATCTAGCAATGCATATAGCGCAGCACTTCGATATAGATCCTTTTAGTGAGGAATTAGCCTATTTAGTTGGCGATATTGGATTGGAAATGTTTCCAATCGCAAAGAAGTTTTTATGTGAACATTGTAGAGAAGAATTAGAATAGATTTTTTATTAAAGGTGGAGATTGAAAAAATCTTCACCTTTTTTGTTAATTTTTGTAAAAAAATTTGGAAAATTGAAATTTATTTTATATATTTGCACCGAATATGAAAAGTTTAGAAAAATTTTAAATTTCTAAATTTAAGAATAAAAAAGATGCAATAAGAACTAATAAGTTAATGTTTTATGATTGAATTAAAAAATTATCAATTGGATGAAATTATATCCATCCTAAACAAGGTTCAGTTAAACAAAATTACTGATGCAGAAATGCGTAAGACTATTTTAAAGTTTGTTTTGCTGATGCCAAAGAAGTTAGAATCTGTTAAGAACGAGATCGATGAAACTAGAAAGAAGTTTTTTAGTGAATTTAAAGAAGAAGATCTTAATAAATTTCAGGTAGCACTTAATGAAATCAGTGAGCTTATAAAAGACGGGAAGACTACAGAAGCTCTAAAGAAAGATGCTGAAGTTTCCAAAGAATTTCCAGAAATTGTAACAGCTTATAAGAACTTTAATGATGCAATTAATTCTCTTCAGAAAGAAACGGTTGAATTAACACTTGAACCTATTAAAGTTGAGGATTTTATTGATGCTATGACTAAACAGGATATTACAATTTCTGCAAAAGAAATCAATATACTTAATCCTATTTTTATAAATGAATCTTAATATTAAACTTATAATATCTTTTGTTTGTTTAGCTTTAATAGTTGGATTGGGTTGGTTTGTTGTCAATCAAAATAAACAAATTCGAGAACTTAATCAGAATCTGGAATATGCTATTAATAACAACAAAGCATATGAAGCTGAAAATAGCACTTTAAATGATCAGATTATTGAGTTTAAAATGACAGCTAAACAACTTTCTTATAGTCGTGATTCTCTAACTCAAAAGTTAAATAATGTTAGAAACGAACTTAAAATAAAAGATAAACAAATAAAAGAACTACAATATATTGCTTCAGAGAACAGAAAACGCGATACTGTTCGATTAAAAGATACAATCTTCGTTGAAGGGGTTGCACTTGACACTTTAATTCAGGATAAATGAAGTAGTCTTAAACTTCAAGCACAATATCCAAATCTTTTAAATGTTGATTATTCTTTCAACAACTCTACAATGATTCTAACACACACTTCTCGTGTAACTGTAGATCCTCCTAAAAAGTGTTGAATTGCAAGATTGTTTCAAAAGAAGCATACTATTGTAGAAATAGATGTCATCCAAGAAAATCCTTATTGTACAACAAAAGAGGAAAAATTTATAGAAATAATTGATAAATAATTTGGAATTTTAAAAAATTATTTTTATATTTGCGGATGATTAGTAATAACTCTTTAATGAACTAATGTAAATGGACCAGGAATTTGAAGGAATTAATTACGATAGCCTTTTAGAAGAGCCTACTCAGGAACAACATGTTGAAGAATCTACTCAGTTTGAGCCGATTCAAACTCCAGATGATCTCGTTGATGCTGAAGACCATCAAGAGCCGAATGTTGAAGATGTCACAACTGAACCCGAAGACGATGCTCTTACAAGTTATCTTAAATCTCGTGGCATAGAAGATGTCACAAAAATTCAATTTGAAAACGATGAAGGTGAAATTGAAGAAAAGAATTGGAATGACCTTTCTAAAGAAGAACAACTTACAATGCTTCAAGAACTATCTTCATCTGATTATACAGATTATGAACGTCAGGTAATTAACTATCTTCGTACTAATAATACGGATTTACAGGGTGTTATTGACTATTTCTCACAGAAAGCTGTTGATGATTATCTTAAAGCAAATCCAGATAAAGTACATCAGCGTGAATATAAGATTGATGATTATTCTGATGATGAATTATATATTGCAGATTTAAAACTTAAGTTCCCTGATTTTACAGATGAGGAACTTGAATCTAAATTGGAATCTGCAAAAACAAATGAGGAACTCTTCAATCGTGAAGTTGCAGCTCTACGCAATTATTACAAACAAGAAGAGGAACGTGAGGAAGAAGCCGCTAAACAGTCGGCAGAACAGGAGTATCAACATCTACAGCAATCTCTTTTAGATGCAGCATCCAAGTTTACTGAAGTTAAATTTGATTTAGATGATGCAGAAGATCAAGGAGGATTTGAAATTGAAGATTCTGATAGACAACGAGCTCTTGCTTACTTGCTCGCACAAGATAAAGATGGTAATAGTCAGTTTGATAAAGATTTATCAGATCCTAATGCTTTATTTGAAATTGCTTATTTGAGAACTAGTGCACGCGATCTTATTACTGGTACAAGTCAGTATTATAAAGGTTTGCTTGCAGAAACTAGAAAAGAGTTAGCAAAAACAAAGAAAGCTTTGGAGAAATATGAAAAGAAAGGTGCAAACACCACTGTTACCAAACCAAGCCAGACAAATAATAATGAAGATAGATCTGGTAATTACGTTTGGATTTAATTAATTATTAATTTTTATTATATATGGCAATTAGAATTAGTGGCTTCACGACTATTCGTCCTGAAATGGCCAATACTAGAACTTACGAGGATTTCTCTCGTTTCCTCGGTGGATTTCGTGCCGAGGTTAAATCTTGTGAATTGCTGGAACCCCTCCAAAGCCATATATAATCGATTATTTGGGAAATCAGCAGCCAAGCGTGAGGTTAACAACTCATGAAGGTTCGACGGTCATCTATTTGAAACTAATCTGGGTAAATTAGAATATAAAATAGGCAAGAGCGCAAGACATCACCAAGGGAAGGATGATGATATGACCTGAACACGTGAAATGGAAAATCACATGAAGTCTAGTTTAAACGGCTAGAATGAAACGAATTGACAAAACCTGAAAGACTTGGTCTTGTTGCCAAGCTTTATGATCAGTATACCTTCACTGGTCTTACCGAAGCTCTCTTCAATACTTATACTAACGAAAAGACTAACAAGAATTCTTGGCAGCGTCTTAACGCTTATATGTATGAATGGGATCTTGAGGTAGAACGTATTAAACGAGTACCTATTCTCTCTATTGAGGGTAATGGTTGCAATGCAACTGACATTCTTTTCCGTTTCCCGGAAAACTACTATCAGAAGTATGATACTTTCATTCTTGAAGATCTTCGTCAGTATGTTATTGTTATGAATCGTCCTCAGCGTATTTCTGACAACTGCTTCCTTGTAGTTGGTAAGCTTGTTGATGATGATTATTCTGCTCAGCTTCCTCAGTCGTTTATTGAAAATGCTAATGGCAGACTTACTCGTTTTGTTACGAATTTTATGCCCGAACTTCATGAAGAAGGTAAGAAAACGTACTTGTATTGCCCTCTTCCGCTTATATTTAATATAAGTGTAAAATTAAAAAAACCTCTCTAACTGCTGGAAATCCAATGTGGACAATCAGCAACGAAGACTCAAAAGAGTAACGCTCAACGACTATCGAAAACATAACATAAAAGAAATATTTATGTGAATAAGTGAGTAGAGTAGGATTTATATCCGAAACGGGAGGCAATTTAACAAGGATAAAACAAGTTAAATTGAAGATATAGTCTGAACATTACGGAAACGTAATGATTAACACAAAATGTATACTAAGTACCAAAGCTCAACTGAAAAATTTAGAGGCTTTATCTCTACACACCGTTGCGATGTTGATTATTCCGCTCAATACAAGAGTATGGAGGATGTATTCATTCAGATTGGTAAAGGAAAGGATGATGATCCCGTTTACCGTCTTCCTGGTGTAAAGAAGGTTCTTCTCGATAGCTTTATGCAGGTTCGTGAAGGAAAATTCACCTGGGGTAAGTCTGACGTCGATAAGAATGGAAATCCTTGATAATCAGGGACTTACGATGGTGACATCGTACTGAAAATCACTTAAATTGCTGGGAAGCCTTAAAGCAAATAACACTACAATACGTATGTATGATAGTATGACAAGCTTATTTGATTAGGTAATCAGCAGCAAAGGCTGTCTAAGACAGAATGTTCAACGACTAAAAATTTGAAATCTTTATATGTATAAATACATAGTTTATAAAACGACAAATATAATAAATAATTTTATCTACATAGGTGTTCACAGAACAATTGTAGGTATAGATGACGGATATATCGGTTGCGGTTTATATAACTCACCGTATGCTGTTAAGCAATTTAAGCATTATAAGTTTCATAAGGCTGTTAAAAAATACGGAGTATCTAATTTCATTAGAGAAACGTTATTTGAATACGCTGATACAGAAGAAGGAAAAAAAGCAGCTTATAAAAAAGAAGCTGAGTTAGTAAACCGTGATTTTTTAAAAAGAAAAGATGTGTATAATACAGTTCTTGGCGGAAAAATGCCATCGTCCGCAGTAGAACGAGAAGTTGCACAATATAGTTTAGATGGTGTGTTTTTAAGAATGTATTATTCAATAACACATGCGTCTCAAACTACAGGAATTTCACATAGCGGTATTCAAGCCGCATGTAATGGTGAAATTAAATATTGTCGAGAATACCAATGAAGATATTTTAATGGAAGTACAGACAATATTGATCCTGTGACTGAAAGAACTAAACGTGTCTATCAGTTTGATTTACAAGGTAATTATATCACGTCTTATAAATCCTGTCACGAAGCTTCCAAAAAAACAGGTATAATTGTAACATATATTAACAATGCCTGCCTTGGAAAGATTCGTTGTTCTCATGGTTATTATTGAAGCTACGAAAAACACTTTAATTATACTCCAGCTGATAAAAAATGTACAGCAGTTGCTTGTTATAATGATAGTGGTGAATTTATAAAAGTTTATTCGTCGATAACAGATGCTTCCAAAGAATTAAAGGTTAGTTATGGAAGTATATATAAAGCGTTATCTGGATATAGAAAGCATTGTGCTAATTATAGGTGACGTTATTTTTATGGTAATACCGATAACATTGAGTCGTTAAAAGATTAAGATATAGTCTGCTCTTTATGGAAACATAAAGCTAACACAAAGGACCATTTATGAGAGCGAAACTGGCCGTCCAATTATCACATCGGATGGTATCATAGCTCAGGTTGAGAGATATGCAACCAAATTCGTATTTAATAAGCTTTCTGTCGCATGGCTTAAGAAAGCTATCACCGCTCTTACTGCAAAGAGTGACAAGAGTATGGGTAACTCCTATATAGTTATCTGTAATACTTCCGCTATGGAAGATGTACAGCAGTGCATCGATCTCTTCCTTAAGGATCGTCATACTGATGGTGACTTCCTCTGGAGTCGTGGCTCTAACGGTTATGTAAAAGCTGGTGCTACTTATGATGCATATACTTATATGGGTAATACTATTGCCTTTAAGGTAGAACGTTCTCTTGACGTTGAATTCCCTGATCGTAAGTACATGCTCATGATTGATCTTACCCCGGATTCGAAGACTGGCAAACCCGCCCTTGCAAAATTCACCTTCAAGGGTACTGATTACGTTGAAAACTTTATCAAAGGTGTTGGTGGATTAGACGGAATCAGCTCTGGTGAAGTATCTAGCCCTGTTGCTGGGTCTAAGCTCATTGCTTGGGGTACCGGTAGTGTCGCTTGCTTCAATCCTTACAAGTCTGTTATTCTTATGAGTAACAAGACTCAGAACCCTTGGTTCTAATAGTAACTTAAATTAGATAAAGGAATCTCCCTTTCGAAAGGGAGGGAGATTCATCTTTTTAGATTAAGATTTTTTAAAAGAATGGACTAATGATTAATAGAGAAAATAAAATAATTACTCTTAGGTCGGTTTATAAAATTAAAGAATATCATTTTCAGCCAACTAAACAGCCTAATGGACTTAATTGGCCTTTTGTAAAACCTGTAAGAGTAGATAATGATGGACAGTCATACATGGTTCTATCTGAAGCAGAAAGAAATAGCCCAGAAGCTGATTATTTCATTCCAGAAGATATGGATATTGTAGTGACTGAAGGAACAACATTTAACCTTAACGATCCACTTCAATGCAATAAGTGGTATGCAATTAAAGATAACGATCTTATTGCCCCAATGCGTGATGCACGTGATGCTGATGGAAACTTAGTTATTGATGGTGATAAGAAGCGTTATGGTATTGCTGAATTGTATGTTGATGTTGCAGGTGAAGATTCTGAAAGACTTCTTACTCGTCGTAAAAAGCAACTTGAAGCTCAGCAGTATGTGTTTAATGATTCTATGAATGGAATCTTAACAAAATGTCGGCTTATTGGGCGTGATATGAGAAATGCACCATTTGCAGATGCACAGGCTCTTCTCATTGAAGAAGCGGATAAACGTCCAGATAAGATTATTGACCTTTATACTGGACAAAATACTGGAATTCAATTGCTTATTCTTGACGCAAAAGATAAGAACATTATTCGTAAGGTAAATGGTTGATTTATGTATGGAGAAACTAATCTTGGTGCAACAGACGATGCTGTACTTCAATTCTTGAAAACTCCAATGAATAAACCTATTTTGGATGCATTAAAGGTACATGTTTATCCAGAATTTGCTACGCAGATAAATACACCTGCTCCAATTATTGAAGATGTTCCTGTTCCTGAAATTAATCCAACTACTAAAAAATCTGGATCTAAAAAGTAATTACATAGACAATTATTAGGATAGTCTATAAGTTTAACATTAAAATAATTGAACATATGTCGGAACGTGAACTTTATGAATATGCATTAATTGAGATGAATAAGGTTGAAGCACCTTCATTACTTCTCGAAGATTACAATTATTTTATTAATAAGGCTGTCCAACAATATATAAACAAAGTATATAATCGATATGATATTAATCAGCAATCTTCTGATGATTTACGAGTTTTAAAGGCTACTGCTGAAGTTAAGCTCTATCGTGAGGATAATATGAGACTTCCAATGAATTCTCTTGATAAAACAGAAGAAGAACGCATTAGAAGAGTTGCTAATAAAGTTAAATTTACTTATGCTGGAATACTTCCTGCTGATTATGTGCATTTACTTAATTGCGTTGTAGATTTTCAAGTAAGTCGTGATTTTAAATGCTATCGTGCTGGTGATTTTGTAGAATTTGCTGCAAGACGTCTTACTGCTGATATGGCTTCTGGTATTTTACATAATGTTTATATGAAGCCAGATTATCGTAGACCTTATTTTTACATTAATAACGTCAATTCCACTATTAAATCGGATTTACGTTCTGGTAATATGACAGTATCTAGCGTAAATTACAATGTTACTACTGGTACTCGTAGTTGGAATACAACGAGTAAAGATTTGGATGCTCAAATTATGACTAGTACTGATAGAGAATCTACAAATCCTGATGGAAATCGTGTTGCTAATGCATCTGATGTTAGAATAGAAATCCGTTTTGGAGATGATGATTCTGTATTTACTCCTAAATTTGCATATATCGATTACATTAAAGCCCCTATGTTTATTCAATTGACTTATGATGACATTACATCTACCGAAGACCATACGAGAGTTCTCGAATTTCCGGATTATGTATGTTTTGAAATTGTTAATGAGTTTGTAAAACTGTTGATGGAGAACGCAAGTGATCCAAGACTCCAGACCAATTTTGCTGTTAATCAGACTATTGGAGATCCTACCGTTAACACACAACAAAGTCAATCTAGGGACAAGTCTTAATACATTAACTTTTAAATTACTTTAAATTATGTTTCAGTACACACACGAATTAGTTATTAATAGCATCAATTCTGCTATTAGCAAGAAAAACTCTGACAACACTGTTACCATCGAACGTGGTGGTGAATATAAGAAAGAATTTGTTCAGGGTGGTGTTATTTGGCAGACTAACGCTGTAGAGGGTGTTCTCGATAAGATTACTCTTGATGTTTCTGCTCTTAATCTTGAAGCTGGCAAGAATTATGCTCTTAATATGTTTGTTAAGTTGGTTGATCCTCATTCTTTCTTCGAATATGGTTATCCCAACTATAATACTTTTGGTAAGCAGGTTCTTGTTGACTTTCAGTCTGTAGATGCTGCTACCGATGCTAAGACCATTCTCGATTCTATTCTTCCTCAGGTTATGGAGAATGATCTCACTTTCGTTAAGGATGCCGGTTCTTCTGGTAACAATGTAGTTCTTGAAGTTGGACATACTGGTCTTCGTTTTGACTCCCTTGCTATTGCTGAATACGATCCTACTACTTGTGATTCTTGCATTGGTGAGTATATGGCTCCTAAGGCTCTTCTCGATCGTGGTGATTGGGACAATGCTGATTCTGCTCTTACTCACACTGCTGAAGGTGTAGATCCTTTTGCTACTGGTCAGTGGCTTATTGAGAATCTTAGATTCCCTGCATATCCTAACATCCGTTATGCTGCCGTAAATAACGAAAATTATCCTATTCCTGGTGAAAAGTATACGATGTTCTCATTTGCTTACGAATCTCCTCGTCCTGGTCTTGGTGGTCTTTCTGGTGTTGGCCAGATGGTTGCTGCTGTTACCCGTCATATTTATTATGTTCGTGGTGATGCCTCTGTTTCTGGTACTCCCGCCGCTGATTTCAAGACTCTTCTTGGTAATCTTGGTACAGTTACAGTAACTTCTAGTTCTGTTCCTACTGCTGCTACAATGCGTACCGAAAAGTCGGTCAATGAAAAAGAAGACGCTTCTTAATTTTTAGATATATAACCTTAAAAAGAGCGGGTGGAGTTTTTCCGCTCGCTCTTTTAATTTAATTGCTTATGACTGTAGAACAAATAGCTGCTGCGATAGAAAACGATATTTATTCTGGATTAGCTGGGCTAAATAATAGTAATATTTCAATATCTTTAGACCAATTAGAGGATGAAATTGTAGAACTTCGCGAGATAATTATAATGGAGTGATGAAGAAAAGGTATTCTTCATAAAGATGATTTACTTGAAGCACTTAATTGTGTTGTTGTGGATTGCAAAGATCCAACTAAATGTTCTGCATGTGATAAACCTTATGACGGACCTGCTGGACATTCTGAAATGCATTTCGAGATTCCTAAAACAGTGAGTGGAATTGGTGCCGACGCAATTACATTTGTTGGATCCGCTGATAGAAAAGAAAAATATCGTGTTTACTATAGTCCAACCCAAGTAAAATATCAAAAATATCGTAGAAAATATAAAGATAAACCTTACGTGTATATTGAAAAAACTCCAAATGAAAATGGCAATTATGATGGGTGAATTTTTAACCTACCTTATGTTAAAAGAATTGCTGTTATTGGAATTTTCAAGGATCCACGTGATTTAGAAAAATTGGGTTGTGTTGGTGATTGCGATAAATCAAAATCTGACATGGGTTCTGTATCTTTGGAAATTAAAACAAGACTCACTAAAGAAAAAATATATTATTATAGACAAGCTTGAATGCCACCTCAGCCAAATAATCAAATAGCTAGATAAATATGGAACTTTTAAGTATAAATGGTGCATATGGACTTTGTGAAAGTTTATATGACATAACTCCAGACGAAGATACATTTGAAGACATTGCTTTAGAGGCCTGAAGGAAAATTAATAATAGACACACACGTCTTTATAGATTTATTGGAAGTGTTTCTAAAGGAAAATTAAAATTACCTTGTAATGTAGATGAAATAGAATCTGTACATATTCCAATTCCTGACGCACAAGTTACAAGTGATTTGTCTTATGATTTTTGGACAGAAAATATTTGAATCGAATCTTATATTGACCATCGTAAACATTTAGAAGATCCATATTGAACTAGGGGTAAACTTGTAAAATACGATGAAGGTAATAATGAGCTTATTTTTGCACATGATTATCCTAGAGTAATGGTAGTTTATCATGGAATTATTGTAGACGATGAAGGATTGCCTCTTGTAAACGATAAAGAACTTAGTGCAATAGCAACCTTTGTAGCATATACATCTCTTTATAAGGAATCTATTAAGAAGCGTGATGGGAATTTATTAAAACTGGCTCAGGTTGTTAAGGAGGATTGGCTACGTCAGTGTAATGCAGCAAGAGTTAAACCATATTTGAATCAGAATGATATGGATAGAATCTTAGATGCAAAAATGTCTTGAAATCGTAAAACGTATGGGAAATCCTATAAACCAACCTTGTAATACAAGAAGATATAAAACAGGTTATTGCTTTACTGCAAAAGAATTATACGAAACAACCAATCCCGCTAAATGAAATATAACAGAAACTCTCGCATGTAAATTAAATTACGAAAGTAGATTTGTTTTATGTGGATATGTTTTAGTATATTTTCTATATCTTGTTTTTGTTGATATGATATCAAATAACGTTACTTTTGAACTTCCAACAACTGGAAGAAAAGAAGGTAGATTTTATATTAAATGTTTTCAAGATGATCTTTTTCGTAAACTCTATGCTGGAGGTAAATTTTTAGGAATTGATTTCTTAAAATCAGAATTTAAAGGATATCAGATATACTATCAATGAAAATATAATAAGACAATAAAAGAAAAACCAGTTTATATTAGTAATAATATGAAAAACTGGATGTATAGTAAAGTTAATCAAGGAATGCAGTATTATTAATGGATATTGTTTATGCAGAAAAATATTATAAACAAGTTCAAGAAAGATTTCCGTTTTTAAGCATAAAACAAATTGATAAAATCATTAAATATGGACTTAGATCCTATTTTATGATGACTCATCACGGTGTAGATGTATTATTTAAGTCAAATTATTATACAGCTTACGTTGGAAAACTATTTAATAAACCTGAGTGTTTTTGAAGATATTATAGAATAAAATGAGCAATCAAACTTCGACTTAAATACTGCCGTAATAAGCAACCGTTTAATGGAAAGTATTATTTTATTCTTAGTAAAGAAGCTAAAGAAAATAAAATTCCATCTCAAGAACATAAACGTGGAGTAAGAAAACAAAAATATACTTTTGATAGTCTTACAATATATAAGATTTTTGATGAATGCGCATTACACTTTGGAGATTATATTTACGAACTTGATTATCCTGTAGATGTTGGATTTTGTAAGAAAATAAATAATTTTACAATATCTAAATTTAGATTAGTTTCTATTAAAGATGAAAATGGAAACTTTATACCTGTAAGTGCGGAGGGTAAAAATGAAAAAAGATACAACTAATACTTTTCAGGATGGATTAAATCTAGATTTACATCCTATTGTAACTCCGAATTCGGTGCTTACAGACAATTTAAATGGAACGTTCATTACCTATAATGGTAATGAATTTTGCTTGCAAAACGACAAAGGAAACACCTATAAATGTTCTATTTCTGAAGGATTTACTCCAATTGGTGCTAAAGAACACAATGGTGTAATATATATAGCTTCTGTTAATGATTCTGGAGAAAGTGAAATTGGATTTTATCCTGGAATTACAGACTGGAGTATTACAGATACATCTGGACGTTGAGGTTATTTAAACAATGAAACATATTCTCCTTTAAAGAATCTTTCTACTAAAAGAGAGTCTATTGCTTATAATTTACAACTTTCTGGCTGAAAAATAGAATCAGATAGTGAATGAAATGAAGTTGTTAACAAACTTGAATTATTTGGTGTATCTGCTAACGAGGCAAATAAACAAAAAGGTCGTAATTTTATAGAGTTTAAAATTGTTGAAAATGAATATTCTATAGATGATTGTGTTGCAGCAATAGCCGATCTTGGATATTTTAATGAAGTTAAAATTACAGCAACAATTCGTGATTATGAAATAGTAGAACGTAATTCTTTTAGAACAAGTAAGCTAAATTTTAGTAAAGAATATCCTGTAACTATTGAAATTCAAGATTCATATGATGGTTCTGTTAATCTTATTCTTACTGATGATAATAATCCAGTTAGAATAATTAATACTGGTTTTACAGTTGTTGGAAATAAATATCAAGTAATAACTCGTAACCAAGAAATTGAAACAAATCTTTATGACGAAGATCAATTTACAGAACAAACAAATCTTGTTAGAATTACAAATAAAATAACTAATGCTACGTTAAATACAGTTAAACCTGGTGGTCAATTAAAAGGTGGCAATTACAAATTCTATATTAAATTCGGAGATGCTGATTTTAATCAGAGTGATATTGTTGCAGAATCTGGAATTGTTTCTATATTTAATGGAACTGATGGAAGACCAGATACAATTTCTGGAACTCTTGCGGATGAAAGAACTGATAAAATGGTTTCTTTGTCTATTACTGGTTTAAATGCTGCTTATTCCAAAATATATATTTATTATACTCGCGAATATTCAGATACAAACGGCTATCGAATGTCTGAAGCAGCAATGCTTACAGAACCATTTGAAATGATGCCGGATGGAACATTAACTGAACCATTAAATATTTGAATTACTGGATTTGAACAAATCACTCCAATTAGTGTAGAGGATTTAAACATTGATTACCATACTGTTGATTATGCAAAAACAATTACTCAACAACAAGATATGCTGTTTTTGGGTAATGTTGGACAAAAAGAAACCTTTGAACTTTATAGAACCTTAGAAGGATTTACGAAACGTGTAACAACAACAGTAAAGCAAGATACAACTTTAGATGCTGTTTCTTGTGACTATAAAACTGGAGATGAGTATTATTCTACTCGAAATATTCATGATAAACTTGGTTATTGGCCAGATGAAATTTATAGATTTGGTATTGTTTACATCTTAAAAGATGGTTCTACTACACCAGCATTTAATATGAGGGGTGGTAGTTTATCTTCAATAAATGAATCCATAGGCGCTGATACTGAAGTCGAAAATGCAAATGATTATGGTATTTTTAAAACACCAAATGTTGGTGTAATTACAGATAATACAATATATCCGATTTCTTTTGAATTTAAACTTCCTGATGCCCAAGATTCAGAAAAAGAACAACTTGAAAAAGTAATTGGGTGATTTGTTGTAAGACAAAAAAGAATTCCTAGAACAATTTGCCAAGGTTTGTCTATTGGTATTGATAAAGATAGTCATTTACCAATGATTTGAAATGGACATGATTGAATTATTGAAAGTTTTTTGTCTTTAAATCGAGATATATTAACGTTAACTTCAGAAGAAATACAAAAAGTAACACAAGAATATTTACCAACACATCTTAAAGAAAAGCAAGATTGCAATTATTGGGGATTGCTTAATTTTATACTTCCTGGTGCTGGAGACATTGCTATGATTAAATGTTCCGGTGCAACAGATAGTCAGATTACAAGTCAGATTACAAGTCTCATTGAAGAATCTAAGACATCTGAAAAAATTCCAGAATTAACATATTTGTATTCAAAACGAGCCATTGCAAAAGCTTCTAAATATTATTGCTATTATAATATATATGATGATTCTATTTTAACGCATATTTCACGTTTAGATGAATGGAAAAAAGATCCTGCAAGAGCGGATTATTACATAATTGACGAAATCGTTAATAAACGGGCAGATAAATGTGCTGTACACGAATTAGAAATGTATTCTAAAGATGATTCTAATGTTATTTTATTAAAAATATTACTTTTAACAGATTTAAATACAGCAAGTCCTCAAGATATTGTAGTTGAATATAATGGTTCAAAATATCGAGTTCCTGTATATATTGGTGAACAGTTTGCTAAAGAAGCTGATGGCGATATTCAAACGTATCGAATTATACATGAGTCTGATTTAGACTTAAACGGATGAGGATTGTTAACATTAGACCCTTGTGTAAACAATACAATAGCTGGAACAATTGATGGTTCTGAATTCATAGTTAGACGCGAATATAATACAGAAACTGCCTATGGAGTAAATCCAGAAACAGACGAAGCGGATTTAGATAACAACTATAATGGAGAATTTACTAGAATTGATAGTATAAAATATGAATTTAATAATTTAGATATAGGAACCACCGGTATACCTTGTGTTTATGTTGGAAAAGAAACCAGAAACAAATCAGTTAATGGCTTTTCTTTTTCAAATATTGCTGGAAATGCAAATTCATTTACGGATTATAATTATACAACAAAACAGTTATTTTTAAAGAAAACCGGAAATGATAAAGACGCGAAACTTGTATATAGTACGGATAACAATAATGATTCTTATAATATAAATATTGTTAGAGGTATTTTTACTCCATTTGTTGGTATTCCATCTACATATGCATTGGAAAAAGAAGGCATCTACTCAATTCGACAGCAAGAACCTGCAATGTACCTGATGTTTAAAGTCAGAGAGCAGGACAATTCTCCGTATTATACCATAAGTAAACGATTTGAAATCAATTCTACTGACGAAGAAGTATTTGGTGGAGACTGTTATTCAAGTACAGTTACTATGCGTATTCTTCGTAACTTTATAGATCCAACAACACCTTATGTTGATAGAATTGTCAGACCTAATGGATGAAAAGAATACTTAATTGCATTAGATAATGAAACTAGCACAGGAGAAGCTCTTTTAGAAGCAGAAAAGAATGTAAACTTAGCAGATGTCAATGCAGTAGATTTAGGATATTGAGTCACATTTAAATGCTTATCTTCTTATAATCTTGGTTTACGCTCTGAAAATCGATTTAATACAGAAGAATTAGCATTAATGGGTTCACATAGATCGTTCTATCCTATTAGTGGACTTTCTACAGCAACAGGAAATAAAGTTGAAGAATCATATCTTTTAAACGATGGTTTATCTGCAACTGTTGGACAAAAAAGATATTTAACTTTGAATAATCCACCTTATAGTAAGAGTGATTTTTCTACTCGTGTAATGTTCTCTAATAAACAAGTCACAGATGCTTTTACAAATGGTTATCGTACTATTCAAGGTTTGTCTTATCATGATTATGATAAACAATACGGTGAAATTGTAAAACTTCTACCATGAGGTAATAATTTGTTCTGTGTATTTGAACACGGATTAGCAATATTGCCAATTAACGAAAAAGCTCTGATGCAAACTACAACAGAACAAACAATTCATATTTATGGTCATGGTGTATTACCAGATCAAATGTCGATTGTATCTCAAGATTATGGTTCCAGATATGCAGATTCTGTTATAAGAACACCTTTGGGGGTTTATGGTATAGATGTTGACGCTAAAAAGATTTGGCGATTTACCGATAAACAAGGTTTTGAAACTATATCTGATATGAAGATAGAAAGTTTCTTAAATCTGCATTTAAAACCAGAAAATCATTCTCAAATTTCAGTTGGAACTAATGATGTTCGTACACATTATAATTCCTTTAAAGGAGATGTAATATTCACATGATATTACGATAATGAAGAGTTTTCCATTTGTTTTAATGAAAGACAATCAGTTTGAACCACTCGTTACGATTGAATTCCAATAGTTTCTGAAAATATTAATGGAGAATTTTATTCTTTACAAACTGGATTAGATAGTAACAATACAGTTGGCATTTATCATCACAATCCTATTGATTCTCGTCCAACTAAATGATATGGTAAACAACACGTGTTTGAATTCGAATTTGTTGTATCTGATCCAATTGGAGTTCATAAAATATACGATGATTTGCAGATAATATCGAATAATGTTCAGCCAGAAGAATTATCTTTTGAAATTATTGGCGATGCTTATATGTTTAATAAATCTCGGTTATATCATACAGTTTATGATGGATATTTTAATCATAATAGACTTTATGGTAACGAAACTACTGATAAAAAATATGTAAATAGAGATGATCCAGAATTTACAAAAGATAAAACTGAATCCGCTATTTATAAGCCTTTTAGAAATGCTAGTAAATTAAATGATAGAGGTGGAAAAACTGTTTATGGTGACATTCTAAAGACAGATAATGCAACTGAACAATATCATTTGAGAATTCCTCAAGAATGCAGAAATATTGAAACATGAGGTCGCAGACTTGGAAATATTCATTATAAGAATGATTCTTGATATACTAACATAGAACCTATTATCTATGATGCTCGATTAAATGATCCAAACATTACAACATTTGACAACAATATTAAGAAATGAAGTTCTGCAAGAATTAGAGACAAATGGTGCAAAATCAGAGTTCGTTATTCAGGAGAAGATTTATCTGTTATTACAGCAATTAAAACAAGTTTAAATATATAAGATATGGCAAACGTTAATTGAAATGCTTGAAATAAAGGTGCTGCTGCTAGAAAATCATCAAACGTAGATTTATCTTCTTATGGTTATCAAGACGTTGTTGAAACTGAAGTAAATGAATCTCTTCCAAAATCAAACAAAAAGGGATTTGGTGATTATGCTACTTCTTTTAATAATAAACTTCCTCAAGGATTTGGCTCTGCAATTGGAACTAGTATTGCTGGAATTGGTGATGCTTATGGACAATCTAAATTTAACGATTCTTTTTCTGAAGAAGAACAAGCCGCTCAATCTACAATTAGAAAGGGTTTAGAAATGATTCCTGGTTGAGGACAATTGATTGCTGCTGCATCAGGTGCAGTTGATGCAATTGGTTCTGCAACCGGAACAAATTTAAGTTCTGTTAATAAGGAAGATGCTGACAGAGCTGGCGTTAAAGGAACGTGGTTCAATAAAGCAATGAACGTTCTTCCTGGTAATTCTATGATTTGAGGAGGATTGAGTGCTTTATTTGGGAATGATAGAACAAATAGCTTTAATATTTCTAAAGATGCTTTATCGATGTCCGACGGATATGGTGCTACAATGGGAGATCTTAACGCTGCACAAAACCTATCCAATAAAAGACTATTCTTTGGACAAACAAGTCAAGCAAATAACTTTATAGATTCTCAAAGAAACAATCAAGAATTACTTGCACAAATTGGAAAAGTTAATACACAGCGTAAGCAATCCGATTATTATCAAGATTTACAGCATCAAAATATTAATAGATATGCTGGTCAAGGATATCTTGGTTTAACTGTTGGAAAGAATGGAATGAAATTAATGTCTGTAGAAGAAGCTCGTAAAATTGTTGCTTTGAGAAAAGAAACTAAAACATCTGAACCAGAGAAACTACAAAACGGTGGTAATATACCAGGTATTGATTCTTCTATTCTTCCTGAGGGAAGTTTACATAAAGAATTGAATCATCTTGATGAAATAAATCCTGAAATTGGAGATATCACAAGAAAAGGAATACCTGTAGTGACTTCTGGTAATGATTCTGAGCAAGTTGCAGAGGTGGAATCTAATGAAATTGTGTTTCGTTTAGAGATAACGCAACGTTTAGAAGAATTAATGAAAGATGGTTCTGAAGAAGCAATGATAGAAGCTGGTAAACTTGTAACTACAGAAATTATTGAGAATACTGTTGATAATACTGGACAAATAACAGAGGAGGTTGTAGATGGAAAAGAATAGGAAAGCTAATGATGCCATTTGAATGGCAATTCTTGAAATGATTCGTGGAGGACAGGCTGGGAATGTTGCTGCAAACTCAGCCATCCTTCAAGCGAATATAAAACGAGATGGTACACAGAAAGAAGATATTGACGAAAGTACAGCAAATCAGATATTACCAGTTGAAGAAAAAATTAAACTTCAATTTGCACAACATCCAGAAATGTTAGATGAACTAAACGATTATGTTGAAGAAAATAATATTTCTGAACCACAGGACATAAATGAATTTGGGAATATAATCGAGAGTTTTCTTCACAATATTCGTGGATATGCTAAAGGTGGACAATTCGAAACAAATGATGAATTTGTTGATGTAACAATTAATAATAAAACATATCATCTTTTAAATCTTATAACAGAAGAACAAAAAGAACACGGTTTACAATCTGTTGAATCAATGAATCCAGATGAGGGTGCTTTATTTGATTATTCTAATGAGCCTCAGGCCGAAATTTCTTTTTGGATGAAAGATACAACTATTCCTCTTGATATAATATTTGTTAACGAACAAGGAAAAGTTATTTCTGTTAAACAAGGTGAACCCATGTCAGAAGAATTGATAACAGAATCTTCTGAATTTGTGGCTTATGTGATTGAACTTAATGCAAATTCTGGAATTAAGCCAGGTTATCAAACTTCGTTAGGAGAAACGATAGAAGAAACAGATCCTGATGAAGACGACTCACTTGAAGATGAATATCCAGAGTTAAAAGTTAATCATTTAATAATTTACGGATCTGATGGACAACCACAAGGTTATCTTAAAGGTGGAGAGAGAATATTTAGTAGAAAGAGTACACGTGTTATAATTCGTAAAGCAAAGAGAGCTTATACTTCTCAATCTGATACGGATTTTAAAGCTCTTGGTAAATATATATTTAAAGAGATGGCGGCTCAAGACAGTCGTGAACCAGAATATGTAACAAATTAATATGATAAAACATTATCTTTTATGAGAACACGCATCAGAACCAGATGTAGATAAAGAAAAATACGTTTGGCTAAATGATGGTAACTGTAAAATCTGAAATGGTATTCGTTGAGTTATAATTAACGATGGAACGAATAACTGAATAGATGATACGCTGTTGTCTCCAAATATCGCTAGAGTTTCAGATATTCTGAACTATTTGCGTATGCTCAGAATTAGTACAAGTGATCAAGATCCTGATGGAGATGGTCCTGTTATAGATCTTAGTGATTATGCAACAAAGAAAGCACTTGAAGATGGATTGGCTGGGAAATTAGATAAAACAGAGTTTGAAAGATTCAGAGATAACCTTAATCCCAAACTAATTAACATAACTGAAAATACAATTCGTATTGATAATCTAGAAGATGATGTTAATTTATTATGAGATAAAATTAATAATTGCTGTAATGGTAGTGGCTCTGATGATGAATCTGGAGAAGGTGATTCGTCTGATTCTTATAAGTCTAGGGTTTTCTTAATCTATACAAAAACAGCATCTCCTTCAATTGTACCATTTCTTCCAACAGAAACATTCACTTGAGTTCGTTCTGCAAACGAACTTAATCCAAAAACAAGTAAAGTTACAACTAGTTCTGGAAATACTTGTATTTGGCGTACCGATAACAAAAACGCTAGTTCTGGCGAATATGTATGAATTTCTATGGGTTCTTTTGGTCCGGATGGTAAGCAAATTGGTACATGAACGGATCCATTCTGTATAACTTCTGGTGGCAAAGACGGAAAGGATGGTAGAAATGGTGTTGATGGTGTAAACATGGAATTTATATATAAACGTGTTACAACTTTATCTGAGGCATACGCTGAGCCAGCTCCTAATGGAGATCCTACTGTTGATGATTGATATGATGAAGAAAACGGCTGATATGATCATCCTAATGGCATTGAACCGGAGTTACCAATAGAACTTGTAAGTTACAGGAAAAAATTAGGTGATGGTTCTGGAGATTGGGGTCCTTTTAGTAAACCTGTTATTTGAGCTAAATGAGGTGATGATGGTACCGATGGTGATGGCGTAGAATATATCTTTTTAGTTATTGGAAATACCGAAAATGAAACTTCTGTAGAAGAAGTAACTTTAGATAATGGTGCAACTACATATAAACTTGTCGATGAGACTTTGTGACCACCAATTAATGGAGAAATGCTTACGAGTGTTGCATCTGTTTCTAGAGAACTTATACTTGCGGATTTTCAAAACGACGAATGAGTTCCTGGAAATAATAAACAATCTGTAGGCTGAGATAGAAACTGGACAGATGAACCATTAGATGTAAGTTCTGCACAACCTTTTGAATTTGTGTCTAAACGTAAGTGAAATCATAAAACTAATACATGAGGTTATTTCTCTGTACCTGTTTTATGGAACAAATTCGCATATGTTGCTCCTAGTGGATTTACTGCGTTTGCTTTTACAAGAACCAATAAAGATATTCGTTCTTACGTTCCAGAGGGTGGAACTAAATTACATCCTATTCCAATTTCTACTAAAATTGATTCTACAAGTTATGATACAGATATTACTTGGTATGATTCAATTCCATCTGGTAATGAAACAGTTTGAATGACTCGTAGGATATTTGGAGATGGTGCTGAAAATCAAGGTTGAACTTCACCTTCAAGATTAACAGATAATTCTGGCTTTAATGTGGAATATTCGAACGATTATGATTGGGAAAATCGTGATACTAAGAAACTTCCTAAAATTGATGGAAACCCTAGTTTTGTAACAGATAACGATGAGGGATTTGATGAATCAGCATGAAGAACCTACTGTTCTGAAAATGGTTTAGGCACATGGTCCGACGATGATACAATAGATAGTCCAGAATTTATGGCTACTTGTGTTAAAGGTAAGAACGGTTCTTGAAGTAATTGGGTTATATCTCATATTAAAGGTGAGGCTGCTACAGAATATAAATGATTCCGTATTTATATAGCTTCGGTTAATAGACCTAATACACCAACTACAGGTAAATGAAACGTAGAACAAGATGTTCTTGAAAATATACCAGAGGGTTGATCTGTAACTTCTCCAACAGACAGAAGTATTACTTGATGAGCATCTGATGCTAGATTTGAAAGCCGTACAGGTGGATTTAATCAAATTTGATGTGATCCTTATCCAATTACAGCCAATGCTGTTACAGTATCTAATCAAAGTACTTATTATAGGGCTGATACTAAAGAAACTGGAGTTACTGCACCTATTTATGATCCAACAGGAAGTTCTTATGACAACGACCCGACAAATAACGGTTGAGCACCTGCACCAGGACTTACTACAAATAAATATGATTCTGTTTTAACTAGTGCTAAACCATATTTGTGGAGTTTTCAAAGAATTAAATACAGTAACGATAATGTTTATACATCGCCAGCTGTAATTATTCGTTATTATAATGCAGCAGCTAATGTAGAATATCAACAAGTATTAAATGCTGCAAATCAGGCAATCATTGACGCATTAAGTAATAGTGAGTCTAGATTATATGAAATTAATGAGACTGCAACAAAAATTGAGAATAACTCTGGATTTTACAGTATTTTAACTCAATCTGTTGATGGAAGTAATAAATCTTTCGCTGATTTAGTTATCGATTCTGCAGATAATGCTAAAATACAACTTGCTGCAGGAACTAATGCTGGTGGATATGTATTAACGAGACTAGACGGAATAGATTCTACAATTACAACATTAGCAACAAAACAAGAACTAAATGACGTAAGTGCATCTGTTCAAACTATTTCTAATGATGCAATACAATCGGCAGTAACAAAATCGCATTATGTTTGAAAAGGAACGTTGCCTGAAAACGAGGTTGTATATAAAGAGTATTTAGCTGCAAGCGGAACGTCTGATTATAATAAAGAAGCATGATTTATTGGAGGAAATTATCCGTCTAATGTGTCTAGTTGAACGCGTGTATTATTAAGTGATGAAGCTTCTGTAATTAAACAAACCTCTAATAGTATACTTATGGCTGTTGGGGATGGAACAAATGTTGCAGCTAGTATTCAGGTATTAAAATCTTTAGAAGTACGTGATGAGAATGGAAATGTTATTTCTCAGCCAGATTCTAGTAATACTTCTGCTATTGTTTTAGATGCCGACCATATTATATTAAATGGAGAAGTTGTAGCAAACGCAATTAATACAAAATATGCTAATGTTGCAGGCGGTGCTGTAGTTTTAGATGCAAATGGACTTCGTGCTACAAATGCTGTTATAGAAGGTGATATTACTGCAACTACAGGTAAAATTGGTGCTATTTCTGTTGATAGTGCGGGTTTGATATTAAGAGATTCTTCAAATATACCTGTAGCAGCATTAGTTAATCCTGGAACAATTGCTAGTGATAAAACAGGTGTTGATTTAATATTTGCTGCTGGTCCTTCGACAACAATAACACCACAAGGATATCCAACCGTTCTAAATACATCCGCATTTAAAGTTTATAGTGATGGTTCTGTAAAAGCTAGTGATTTTGAGTTCAATGGAGGAAGTATTACTGGAGATTTAATTCTTGGAGAAAATGGTGGATTTAAATCTTCTTCTTGAAATGGAAGTTCTGGAGACGCTATTAATATTACTCATTCGCAAATAGAATTACGTACGTTAGTTGGTGATTCTAGAATATATACAAATCGCACACTTGTAACTAAAGATTATATAATTGTTGGAGAACAACCAGATAGAAATCATAGTAATCACATTACAATATCTCCTACAACAATTTTAAAAACTGTAAGTGCTGGAAATACACATGTGCCTTATACTTTAATTTGGTGTAACGGTAGTGAAAATTATTATTTAGCTATTGTGAATCAGCTTCCTTCTTCACCAGATTCTAACACTATTTATTTTGTAACATCATAATATGGGAAGTATTAATTTAGGAAATACTCCTATAAATAAAATTTATTTAGGGAGTACAGAAATAAAAAGTGTGTACTTAGGAAGTACTCTGATTTGAGGTAGTTCTGATACACCACCTGTATCAAATACAATATACTACAGTGTAGCAGGTGCATTTCAAAATAATAATCATTCGAGTTATGCTGGACTTCCTGGTACAATTCGTGTTGAGGACAATGAAGGAAATATTTTAGGACAACAGTCTGTAACAATACCCGAATTAAACAATAGTGTTGGAACATCGCCAAACATAACATTTAGTTCTGAGGAATTATCCATAATTTATGTTAGACTTATTGTCAATAATGAAATATTTTCAACAAGTGTGTCTAGTTTTACTGGAGGTGACGGTTTAACATCAGATTCTCCAAAAGTAGCAGTATTTAATGGAACTTTTTAACTGATAGTAAAATAAAAAGCCCCGCTCTAAAAAGCGGGGCATACTAATCAGGTTAATAATATTTAATCGAGTAACTATAAGTTCATTCCGACTATTTGTCTGATTGTGATACAAAGATACTAAATTTCTAAAATTTATCAAAATATAAGTTTTAGAAAATATAATAAAATTTTAAAAAATAATTTGGATTTTTCATTTATTCTTCGTATATTCGCATTCGAATATATGATTAGTGTAAATGAGAGATGATATTGTTTAATTAAAATATATAATTGATATGAAACTTAAAACTGTAAAGAAATATCAGGAAGGTGGCCAAATGGCTGCATCTGCTCCAGCTGAGACCGCTCCTGCTGAACCTATGGCTCCTGCACAGGGTAGTGCAGAGGAACAACTCGCACAACTTGCTGGTCAATTGCTTCAAACATTGCTTGAACAGCTCCAGGATCCTAATGCAGTAATGGCCGTACTTCAGGCTGCAATGGAAATGCTTCAGCAGTCTATGGGTGGTACTCAGGGTCAACCTGTATTTAAGAAAGGTGGTAAAATTAAGAAAAATACTAAGAAAGCTTGTGGTGGCTTGATGAAGAAGTAATCACTTGGCTCTAACAGATCAACACGGGATTGGGATTCTAATCCCGTGTTTTTAGTATAATTTAAATATTAATTTATTATGAGTTGAGTGAAAAAATTTCAAGAAGGTGGAAAATCAACTAAACAATATGGACATTTAATAATAAATGGTATTGATTTAGGTAATTCCGAAGAAATGTATAATGCTTTTGCAAGACATGCACAAAGACAAGATATAAAGCAAGGTAAATTCTACGATCAGTGGTTAGAAATGCTTCGTAATGGAGAGGATGTTGAATTTGGAAATGGAAATACTGTTAATGCTAAACCAAACGACATGTCTGAACGCAGAGCTGGTGAACGTAGTAATTGAACTAGATTTTGAGATGATGTTTTTGATACTGATAGAAATCAATTCTCGAATGCCGTTGCAACTGCTAGAAAATTTACTTTTGCGTCACCTAAATCAGAGGATACAAATAGTTCTAAAAAAACATCTCACTATAATAAAAAAGCAAGTTTTGATTATTTAGGTACCGGGAAAGATTCCGTTTATCAAAAAGATAATCCGGAAAATATCGGAATTATAAAAAGATTTGGTTCATATTTAGATTGATTAGAAAATCCAGATACTTGAAACAAATCAAATGAGTTTACTACTGCAATTACAGATGATCAAGCCCAAGCATTAAAAGCGTGGTATCAACAATTTACTGGTGATACTCCTGAAGCAAGACGTTCTGCAGCTCAAGCAGCAATTGATACTGCATTAGATGCTGTTTATAATAGTAAAGGTGGGTATCAAAATGTTCCTGAAAATTATAGAGATTTATTTGCATATTTTAATATAGGCGATACTCAAAATAATACTGGGAATGCGCAAGGAGGTAATACATCTGATGGCATTTCTAGTGGTACTGGCTTTATAAATCCAGACGGCTCGATTAATCATGGTTTACGTACATCTAATGGTAGTTTCATGATTCAAAAAGGTAATGGAGCCGGAGATAATAGTGGTTATTATACAAATTGAAACGGAAATACATCTACACCATATATTATAACAAGAAACGATTGAGATACTCTGGGTCTAAATGGAGATTATGAATTTCTTAGAAATGGGGTAATTTATAATGGCCGTATTTGAACTCCTGAAGAATTAAGTACGCAAACCGGTAATCCGTTATATGGCATTATGGAAAGAGTAAAAGCAATTAATGCTGATACTTCACTTACTGGTCAAGAACGCTTTAATAGATTGTCTCAATTGGTTAATTGATATGGAAAAGAAAGCGGTTATAATCAATTTGACTGAAATCCTGATAGTTATTATACAATCAATCCTTCTTTAAGATCTGTTCTTAATGGATATAAAAACCTTTCGTTATACGATGCTTCAAAATCTTTTGGATTTGAACCAGGGGTTCTTTTAGGTGCATATGATAATTCTACAGCTGGAACTGAGAATTGAGGTTTACGTAATCCTTTCTATTTAAAGCGAGATCAGAATGATAGATTTATCGCTTTAACAGCTGATCAATTAAGTCAGATGTTTCCACAAAATGTTTACAATCCTTATTCATCAAATTCTGCATTTGATAGTAACTCTATGTTTACTAATTGAGTAGATTTGATGAACGATGGTCGTTATTTTGGATTATCTTTTACAACTCTGGGCACTGACCGGGATTCTCGTACAGGTCAATTAAGGCAATATCAGATTTACGAAGGTCAGGATGGAAATTTCTATCATAAGAAAAATAATAATACGCTTGTTAAATTAGATCCAGATTTAGTGGAATGAATACGTCAAGGTAATCGTCCTAATAATAAACAAATGGATACTGGTAAATTAGGTAAATTACCTTTATCTGTAGAAAGTGGCGGTGCTAGAAAAAATGGCGGAAAGATTAATGCATTTCAGATTGGTGGCTCTTTTGAAGGTGGTCCTAATGGTGTTCAACAGATAAATGTAGAACAATCTCCTTTACAAAATGCATCTTATTTACAGGATTCTCTTACAGATGCCGACTGAAAAGAAATTAGTGCTGCTGGATTAGATTTAAGTGGTGCGATTGCTGGTCTTATTCCAGGAGGTTCTATATATACAGCTGGTTCTGGCTTAGTTTCTACAGGATTATATTTATCTGCTGCTAAAGACAGAAAAGGTAAAACAGACGCAAGTGATTGGGGTCAAGCGGCATTATCTACTATATTAGACGCTGTATCTTTATTACCTTATGTAGGAGAAGCCGGAAAACTTGCTAAGATTGGAAAGACTGTTTCTAAGGTAGCAGTACCTCTTGGTAAAGTGTTTAATATGATTGGATTGGCGCATCTTGTTCCTACTCTTACTAAAAATCCTAAAGATTGAACAAGTGATGATTTAATTGCCCTTTCAACCGGTATTACGGCTGCATTAAATGTTGGACATAGTGTGCATACTTCACGCGGGGATTCAAAACTAGCGGCTGAAATTAGTAAAATTAGAAAAGCCCAACCTGTAGAAGAATTTAAATATCATAAGACGTTTAAAATTGAAGATAAACCTACAGATATTGAACTTTCCGCTGGAGATGTAGCTAAAGTTGTTGAGAGTAAAACTCCAGGGAATACGTTAAAAGATATTCTTAAGCAAACATATAAAGTCTCAGATGATCAATTAGGAAATACAAAACAACTTTTAGAAGATTTTGGATTTGAAATTGGTACCAGGCACTTTCATTTTAAAGACAAGCGAATTAAAGCTTCTCAACACCAGGAACAAGAGATGCCAGAATATTCTGAACACGGTTGAATTGGAGATCAATTTAGAATATTTGGCAATCCAGAAATTGCTCGTAGACAATATATTGATCTTAATATGAAAGATCCAAAAGTACGAGCTAAGGTAGAAGCTTTTTCAAAAAAACGTATTACCGGTTCTCATAATAGTAATGCAATCAATGATGAGATAACGACTACTACTTATAATAGAGAGTTTGAAGATCCTCGTCTTAGAAGAGCTTATGCACAGTCCTTAATGCGCTTAGGTGATGAAAATGCTAGAATGAATTGGACTGGCCATATTTGATCGGGTGCAGAATTGAATCCTATTACAGAAACAACTATAAAACGTAATCCCACGAATGCTCAATTAGAAAAAGCTGTAAGTAATTTCCAGTATAGAATTTCTGATGACGCTATCCAAATGTCTCGTACCGCTAGAGAGAATCCTAGTGCGATGACTAAGGCCGCTTTAGCTGGTTTACCTGAAGCAAGAACTGTTGCAGAAGCTACTGGATTTAATCCGAATGTGCCTAGACAAGCAAGACTTGGAGCTGCTGGAATGAGCAATAAAGAAATTGCAGATTGAGCAAATAATGTTAAAAAGAAGGGAATGCCTGCTGGTGAGGAACCTGTAACCGTTGATGATGTAGTAGAATTGCTTAATAGTCTTCCTACAAATAGACGTTGGGGTTTAATTCAATATTTCCGTAATAATACTACTGGTAAAAATACAAGAGAAGCAGCTGCAAGATTTTTACCTAGACGAGAAAAAGGTACTACAACTATCCGTGATATTCGAACTCGTATTAATAACGTGCAGGCTACAAAAAATGAAGATGCTAAGTCTGCTTTTGATGAAGCAAGAGATATCGCAAGTAATTTAGTTGCTCTTAGAGAATCTAAAGATCCAATGGCCACATTAAGATTGCTTTCTCAAAAACCTAATTTTGATGAAAGAGCTTTTGCTCATTCTGAAGAATTTAGAGAAGCTCTCGAATATGCTAAAGCTCATGGTAAATATGCTAAGATGTCTCCTAAACAAAAGCGTCAATATGATTTTGAACTCGAACAGTTAATGGAGGGTAGAAATTTATTATTTAAGAAAGGTGGTAAAGTTGTTAAAGCTCAAAACGGAATTGTGTTGGATCCTAGGATTTTGGCTTATTTGCAAAGTTTTAACAATTCCTATGAAGCAATCGATCCAGACACCGGAATTCAATCGGAAGTAAGTGTATCTGCTTCAAAAATGAACACTCCTCGTGGTCCACTTCAGGTACAAGTTCCACAAATAAATACAAATTTATCTACTACTAAAGTTCACGATCCGAATTATTCTATTTTGTATCAAGCTCCTAACAGTGATTTAAGTAGCGATTATATTAAGAATGTTTTAAAGCAGGATTCTGCTACACGTATTGGCGGGTTAAAAAGTAAATCTAGATATTCCGATTACAATCTTGATTCTTCTCCGTATATAACAGCTGGAATTAATGCTGGGTTAGCTGCTTTAGATTATGGTTCTATGGCTTGGGGTAGAAGAAAAATCCATGATATAACAGAACGTGCAATTAAAGATTCTATTTATAAGCAAACTGTTCCTCAATTGCAAACATTGCCAGTAACAACTCCATTAGAGGATAGACTTGCTAAAATGTATGAATTACATATTGGAAGAGAGAAGTTACCTCAAACTTCTGATGCTGTTATTAACAGAAATCTAGAATTTACAGATGATGCTCAAGCAATGCAAGGCTTATCTCAGTCCGTTGGACAACAATCTGCAAAAGTAACATCATTACAACAAGCCAATCAGCAAACATTAAATCAACAGCAACAGTATTATGCAAACGCTGAAAATGATTTAAGACAACGTGTTGCAGGTGCTATTATGAATCTTGGACAGAATGACGCGTCTCTTGTTGCTCAAACTGCACAATCTATTCAGAATCTTGCTCGTGAATGGAGAACTAAATTCGATAATGCAAATCAACAGTTCAATTTATTCCAATATCAGAATGAGATTAATGAACTTAATCGTCAGGCTGATGCTGATTGATTAAATCAAGTTCAAACAGCGCATCCTGATATATGAGCACAGTGAGATGCCGCAGATCAATCTAAATACGATAATGACTTTAATACTTGGGCAATGTCTCAAAAGGGTGTTTGAAATCAGCTTGAAAATGACTATAGAGCAAATCAAGAAGCAATTAATACTGCTGCTGGAAATGCGTATCTTGATTATAGACTAAAAGATCCTTTTTTAAGAAGTCTTTATCGTAATAGATATGCGGTTGCACGTAAATCTGGAGGTAAAATTACTACAAAACGTCAAAATCGTTATAAGAACGAGCCTTCTGAAGATATTTGAATAGAACAAAATAAAAGCACTCATAAACTTGTTGCAAAGTTAAACGATAATATAATTAAGACGTTTTTAAAAACACTTAAATAATGAAATTGAAAGTATATCAGCAAGGGGGTGGGTTAATATACACCCCCTTTATTCCAGCTAGAACAGAAAGTACTATAACTGGAGAATCTAAAGATACCAGTGGAGATGACTCTAAAATAAATCCTTTGGATAAAGAAATCTTAGCTTTGATGAAAGATAAAGATTTATTACCAAGCGATATTGAAGCAATTTCTTCTGCCTTGATTAGTTTTCAAAGGCGTACTCAACATTTAGGAAACCCTGCACTCGGAGGCTCCAGTGATTATCGTTCTGTAATGCCTGGTATGCTTCAAATTATGCAAATGGTTTCTACTGCTAGATTTAATAGGAAACAATGAGATAATTCTGTTGCAGAAATGCAAAAACACGATGCTGGATCGGAGGTTGCTATGGATTCTTATGGTAAAATGTTCATAATTGGAGAGGATGGAAAATTATCTAAAGTTTCTCCAAACGAATATGATAGTACTAAGCATCATGCTATCTCTAATTCAGAATTATTACAATATAGAGAACGAGTTGCTGGAATGGATGGACAACTTTTAAATGCAATGGATGATCTTGTTGGAAAACAAGATGTTTATAAAGCAATTAATGAAATTATTAAGGCTTATGGTACTCAGGATAAAGTTGCATTCCTTACAAAAGATAAAGCAGCTCAAGCAGTGATTCTTGATTTAAATGCTCCAGATGGTGTCTATAATATCAAAGAAACACATACTGCTGCAGATTTACAGACAGCATTTAAAGTTTTGTATGACGAGCTTCCTACTAATATGCAGCATCTTTTAAAGGCAAATGCTGCATTAGCAGGTGAAGAAAATCCTGAAATTGGTGCATATAAGTTTATTAATAATGTTATAAGTAACAATATTGGTCGTAATTTATCTGCGTCTTTTGATTCTTCTGCAACGAAAGCTTCTGGTCTTGGCGGAAGTGATGGAAGTGGTGACGACACTAAAAATCTTACAGATTATAATTATATTGAAAATCTTGCAACAGGTAGAAATTTTCAACCTCCTGTGTTCACTACATTTAATCCTGGTGGTTCTTCTGTATATATGCATGCTGCAATTCAAAACGTTGGTGCCTTAACTACTGGTGATGGTGTAACACCTGTCGGTCCAGGGATGGTGGATTCTATCCTAGAATCTATTAAGGGTTTAAAAACAATTTCTCCTCAATATACTGTTACATTTGGAGATCAAATTTTAGATGCTTCTGCACAAGGACAATTGTTATATGATGGCTCTGCATTACAGAGAGTAAATCTCCCTTATAAAGAAGTAAATGGAGAAGTTACCGTTGATTGAGAGACTGTTGAACAGCTCGAAGAAATCAATAAAAACATTACTGAAAAAGGTGCCACTCCTGGAATGATTCGAGACATGATAGCAGATAACCCTAAATTTGTTTGGAATTCTGAAACAGGTCAAGTAGAAGCTGTTAATCACATGTGGTTCTTAACGTTTGGTGCTATGGTAGGTCATGATTTCGTAGACGGATTAAATACTAATTCTCGTTATATTTCAAGAATGACACAAGACCAAGCAGATTTCTGACATAAACGTTATGAAGAAGCTACAAAGTATGGTTTTGTTAATCACGATAAGAATGCTCCTATAAGAACAAATGCTCCAACCGATAAAGGTTTTCTCGGCATTGATTGACAGAGAACTAAATATTATCATGGTAATGTTTTCATGCCTATCTTAAATGAGATGGCTGGTGCAGTACAATATTATCCTAAAGCAACTCATATGGACAATATGCACACTTATATGGATAATCAAAGAGATTTACAGATACAAAATCAAGTTCAAACCGGACAAAGAAATTTTAATTGATAATTATGGCAAATACTGATAAGAAATATGATTGGCTTGCTGCATTAGCTCAAAATCCGGACTTGAGTATTGCAGATTTTAAAAAATTAGGTGTTACCCCAGAGAACTCTGATTTTAAAAGCAAATCTGAATATGAAAATAATCCGAAAGTGTTAGAGCTTTTTAAAAATTCCGCCGGAGAGTTTGATAAAAAAGCTTTTGAACAATTCTATGATAATGCTCTAATAGCCTACAATAATTATTCTAATGACGAATACTTACCTAAAGCCGCAGAATTATTTGGTTATTTAGACTCAGAATGGGATAGACCAAGAGGCTCAAAAGTTATGAATACGGCACCAATGTTTGAAGTTGGTCAGAATTCTAGTAATTCTTTTGGTATATCCTATATCAATCAGTGAGGCCCTGGGTTTGTGGATCAATCTACTAGAGAAATTGCAGAACAACAGGAAGCTGTTGATTTTGAAACTGGAAAGGGTTTAGGTTGAACTCCTGATGACAAAGGTGGTTTATTTAAAGGTCTTGTGCGTCCAACATTAGTACTTGCTACATATGATGAAGAAGGTGACTATGAAGAAAATGGTGAACTTGTGCATCATTTAAAAGGTGACTTGAAATTACGTAATGGTAAACCATATGCAGAAACTCTTGGCAATCGTAGTTTAAATGGTAAACAAGTTATTGGTTATGCAGATACCATAACTAGAGAAGGAAGTTGGTTAAATAAATACGATTTTTTTGATTCTGATGGTTTGGATAAAAATCTAGTTGGAACCATTGTAAAAACAGCTTTTACTGTTGGACCCTATCTTATTCCTGGTGTTGGAGAAGTTCTAGGAGCTATTTCTGCATTTACAGCACTTAATAGAGTACTTCCTGAATTTGGTAAAGCAATTAATGGTATTGCCGGACAAAGTGAGAATAATGAATTCTCTAAAGCCATGAATGAATGGGCTGGTTGGTTTGCTAAATTTGATCCTACTGTTTCTGATTATTCTCAACAACATTTAGTTTCTTTTGAAAATCTCGGTAATCTTATTTCTTCTGTTTCTGGACAATTGTTCCAGCAAAGAGTTGTAGGAGCCATTCCTAGACTTCTTAATAAAAACGGTAATATTATTAATCAAGCCGACTGAGGTAGAAAACTTGCTTATGGTTACATGGGATTAACTTCTGCACAAGGAGCATATGATACCTTTAAAGAAGCTGGCGCAAGTGATATGGTTGCTGGCTGAGCTTTTGTAGCTAATATGCTAGCCCTTACAGGTTTGATGAATACTGACTACGGAAAAGGTATTCTTTTTAAAGGTTCTTGACTCGATGAAAATGTTATTCGTGAACCTTCTTTACTTGTTGCCAAAGATGTGCTTAATGGGTTAACAGAAGGAATTGAAAAAGCACCGGTAAAAGAAAAAGCAAAAGCTATTCAGAAGCTTACTAAATTTTATACTGATCACTTGTCTTCTGCAGCTCCTGAAACATTCATTACCCGTGGTTTATCTGAATCATTAGAAGAAGTTATTGAAGAAGGTGCACTTGATGTTTCTAAGATTTTAGCCTCTGTAGCTCAATCTATTGGTATTAACACTGGTAATAAAGAATTAGATTTTGGTTGATCTACTACTGATATTCTCCAGCGCTATGGAATGGCTGCTGCTGGCGGTTTTATTGGTGGTGGAATATTTTCCCTTCAAAATAAATGAGATAAATTCTTAGCTAATGATTTGGTCCAGCATACTGACGAAGATAATCTACAAAGACTTGCATATTATATTTCACAAGGTAGAGGACAAGAAATTCGTGACTATTATGGAAAATGACATAGAAAGGGTTTATTAGGTTCTACAACACTTGGTACAAATCTTACAACAGTTGACGGTGTAAACGGTTCTGAAATTGTAGCAGAAGCAGCTACTTCTAATCTTTCACAAAATGATGTTGTTTATAATACACTTATAAAGTATATTGATACTATTGAAGACACAATTAAATCTGAAGGTTTACAAATTGATGTTGGGAGTTTAACAAGAAATGCTATTAATGGATATAAAGAAACACCCTCCGCTTTGCGAGGCGATACTCTTATCAATCTTGGTATTCACGATTTACTTATAAAGGATGTTTATGATTTAGCTGGTAAAATTGTAAAGGCTAAAGCGGAATTACAAGCTGAAATTAATAAGCTTACTGTTAAACAAGACAATCCAGATGCTAAGAAAGAAACTGAAGAAAATATTAAAAACAGCGCTAAGATTAAAGAGCTTGAAGACAAACTTAATAAACTTAGAGAACGGAGAGACTTAATTCTTTCTGGCCAAAATAACTGATACTATGCTCAACAAGCAATTTTTGTATCAAATACAGAATTAGCTAAAGGTTTTATTGATTTATCTGTTCAAAACTTTACTCGCGTTAAGTATGGTAAAGTTTACGAAAATCTTTCAGAAGAAGAAAAAGCGGAAATAGATGCAGACTATGCAGAATACCAAAGAAATGAAGGTAAAAATCAACTTCTTCGTGCTGCTGATGTTTATTTAGGTGCTTCTCAAAGATTTGCAGAAAGACTGAAGGCAGAAGAACAAAATCTACAAGGTTATACACCCGATGATTTACATAATGTTAATACTGATTTTCAAGAAAACTTTATTAAACTTTTAAAAGAGTATTCTGAAAGTATTACTCAATTATCTGCTTTACAGACAAAAGCAGATAAAACAGAAGAGGATAATGCTAAAATTGCTGAACTTAAAGATCGTCAAGTTGAACTCGAAAAACAACTTGGAAGAATTCAACAGCAACCATACACTGCTTTAGTACATCATTCTGATAAATATAAAAGTTTGTTAGATGCGCTTTCTGCACCCGTAATGACTCCAGAACTTGAATCGGCGTTATTTTCTGGCATCAAACAAATGTACGAAGATTATCGTACTGATAGGAAACAATTAAATGGTGATGGAGAATTAAACGCGGCATTAAATCGTGTAAAACGTGAGTTTTTAAATGCTGCATCTATTGATCAACGTGTAGATAGTTGATTTAGAAATCTTGTAGACCAGTTTACAGACGAAACTCCTGATGGTGATTTTGATAATTCTCGATGGGGAGAATTCATCGACAGTACATTTGGTGAAGGAAATTATGATATTCTTCCGTTCTATGAGGATGAAGAAACAGATTTCTTAAAGCATATTAAAGAACTTGCAAAGAGTTTTGTTGACAATCTTGGCATAGATAATATTAAAGCTAGTGCTGAATATGAACAACTTGTAAGAGAGCTTGATGAATCTGGCATTCCTAAAGAATATATACAATCTTTATTACAAGCTATTGTACCAGAAATCATTTATGATGGAAAACCTACTTCTATCATGAATTATCTCACTGAAATAGACAAAATTCGTAAAGATGTAAAATATTCTTCTTTTGAAGACTTACTTCAGGATTTTGCTGTTGATATGTTAGGCGCAAGAATCAATCTCCTTGATTTAATTAAAGAGCAACGTAATAAACTTTCATGTGTAAATGCTTTATCTGACTATGTTATTAGAAATAATAATATTTCTGCAGAGCTGGAAAACGCTGAAAAGCTTATCACAATTGTTCAAAGTTTAGTTCGTGGTGCGGTTGATAAAACAAATAGTTCTATTAATGCTTTTAAAGGAAATCCCATTTCTTTAGCGGAATTAAGTGAAAATGTTGGAAATATTCTTTATCGTCAGTCATTCACTCTATTACGAGAAATTCAGTCTTTGAAAGAACTTGCAAAACTTAATGGTTTAAAAATACTTCGAATTCATGAAGATATTGATAAGCATATGAGAGCTTTATATCTTCATACACTTATAAATAATCCTGCATTTGTAGAAGCTTTTGGAAAAAAATTCTTTATTGAGGATGCTGAAGGAAATGAGACACCAATCGATATTAAAGCAATTGCTGATTCGTTCTTAACAGATTCTATTGATTTATCTGCTCCTGATACTATTAATCCTCGTGATTTGATGCAGTTTGAAATTAAATTTGCGACAGAATTATATCACCAGGTTCAGAAATCTACTATTGGAAAGAATACTGTAGAATTAGCTAAAGCACTTGTTTCTTTATTTGGAAATAATGTATGAAAGATGGAAACAAGCACTCTGTTCACAGATACAGATACTATTTCTCAATATTCATTAATGTCCTACTTAAAAGTTCTTTTGAGTGTTCCAGCTGAAGATTTTTACAGTAAATATACGGCTGTTACACAAGCAGATGATTCTTCTTTTGCACCAATTTACAGTCAAGAATTAGGACTTCGGTATATTGCTGCTGCCATTTCTAGACCAGATTTAGATAATGCTATCTTAACAGAACTTAAAGCTCAAGCAAATTCATATGCTGGAACTTTAACAGATAAAGAGTCTAAGATTTGAATTGAGAATTTAAGTGCTTTACAGAATTTTATTTGTATTCAAGGCGGTGCTGGAGTTGGTAAGACTCAGGCAATCGCTCGTACAACAGCAAAAATGTACGAAGGATATGATCACGAGTTTATCTGTGTTGCTCCTACTGCTGGACAGGCCGAAAATCTTGCAAAAGCGGTTGGAGAAAATGTGAGACATACTGACAAAGATACTTTCTTTAAAACGGCACTTGGTACAAAATTTGATAATTATAGTTTCTTACATACTACTAGACATTGAACTGCAACAGAAATTCCTGTGCCAAACGATAAAGTTTTTGATGCTTCTAAAAAACTAAAAGTTCTATTTGTAGATGAAATTAGTTTATTTACAGAATCAGAACTTAAAGCTTTATCTGATTATGCAGTACGTAATGGAATTATTGTTGTTGGCTTAGGGGATCAAACTCAAAATTCTGGTAAAGTGTATTCAGGAAGTTTTACAGGAGAAGACGGTAAAGTTAATACAATAAAACCGACTTGACATTCTAGTGGTTTAGAAGATTGCTTATACAATGCAGCTCCTTATTTAACAGCATCTTTACGAAATTCTAATCTTGCAAAATACGAGAATTTCCTTACTTTTACAAAGGAACTTAATAAAGTACAATCTGAATGAAAAAAGAAACGCGAACTTGCATTTAGTGAATTGGACGCCTTTGTTTCTCCTGAAATTCACATTGACTACTTTGAAAACGAACCTGCTGGAATTTTATATGGTGAAAAGATTGTTGACTCTTCTGCTGATTTAAAAGCTATTGCAGAAAAATATAGTACTAAAGGCAGAGTTGCAATTATTACTGATAGTTTAGATAAATATCAGGGATTAAATAAAGATATTAAACTGGTGCCTTATCATGAGATGCAAGGTGGCGAATGAGATTATGTAATAGTTGATGTTAATTTTGAAGAAAATAATACCATTGGTACTAATTATAGTAAATATGCTGTATTAAGAGATCTATATACTCTATCCCAGCGTTCTAAAGTTGCTAGTATTATTCGAGATAATGGCATTAAAAATAAGTTAGGAATTAAAAATAATAACAATCCTACTTTAAATCAGCCTACAAATCTTAGTGAAGGCGATATTAAAACCTTTAAAACAAGAAGAGGGCAAATTCTTGATGGATTGACTAGTATAGATAATCTTTACGATTATATTTACGAATTTAAAAAATCGACTCCTAATCCAGTAGCTCCTCCTCCTACACCAACAACACCTCCACCTGCTGGAGGTAATCCGGCACCAAAAGGTCAATCTGGTGTACAGCCCGGCACATCTGTACCTTCTGCAGCATCAGCCAATCCTTCAGGTACACCTACTCCTGTTGGAGCACCAACTGCACAAAGTGGTAGAAGTATAGTAAATAATGCGAGAAAAAAGACTACTGCGAGGATTTTTGCTGGAGAATTTAACGGCTTCTTAAGGCATCCTGATTTTAGAGAAAATGAAGTTAAAAATCCGACTTCATTGGCAAGTTGAAAAGAAGCTAATTTTAAAGGTGTAAACATTTCTTCTGGAACCTATAGGAATCTTATTTCTCATTTAGGATCTTCTATTCGTACAGAAATTCCTATTGGAATTGTTTTGGACCAGTTCTTAAATCAAATTCTTAACGATCCTACGAATCAAGATAAAAGAGATTTTACTTATAGAATGATTTCTGAGTTAAAACGTATATTTAATAGTGTTCCTGATATTTATATCTCAGAATATGATGCTGAAAAGAAAATTATTACTACTAGATATAAGGTTGATGATTCTACTTATATTGAGATTCCAATTGGATTTGCGAGAACTGCATTGTCTGGACGTTACACTGGTAAATTCAAAAGAAATCAAAATCTTAGAATAAGCGATCAAGATCAACAATGAAGACCTCTGGAACAGTTTATTGCAGATTTTCCTGGTGTTGAAGTTTGTGATGATTGAGGAATTGTTTCTGATACTGTTTCTGGATTTGATAAAGAAACTACTTCCTTTTTACAAGGTAATTCTGGTAAAGTAGCAGTTACATTGTCCGACGAACCAATGTATGCAAGAACATTCTTTAGAAATTGATTTGAACGTGAACAAATTGGAGAACGTGTGTTATCTGTAAGTCATTACAATGATTTAGTTGTAGCGATGATTCAAAAACCGGTTGATCCTGTTAAAGTGTTACAATTTGTTAATGCGCTTCATAATAAAGATGCTGATCGTGTTGATATCCAACGTTTAATGGATAGAGGTTTATGAGAAGATCCTGACAATATTCTTGGAGAGCTTACAGGCAATAATCTAGCAGACTTGCCTACAGGAGAAGAATATTATAAGGTTCTTAATAGTCGTGCTTGGCAAGTACTTCCTAGAGATAGAGCTGATTTATTTGTATCGAGTGCTTTAGATGTACTTAAAGACACAGAAGATTATAATACTTTGATGACTAGCCTGACTATATTTATGCACACTATCGGTCTTCCTAATGAACGTATTAATGGAGAACGACATGCTATAGTATTATCTGGTGGGAATAAATCATACTGAATTCAAACAGCAGTTAAAGACGGCCATATTACTGGTTATACGGTTAGAGAATATTATCCTAATGGTTCCTTTGGACCAAAAGAATCTGAGCGGTTCTTTGAGGTAGAAAGATATTTTCCTTATGATAAAATTAAACAGCAATTATTTGGAGGAGCTCAAACACAGATTTCTCTAAAGCGTGCTATTATGAATAAGGAAAATGTTCCTTCTTATCAGAATTTAACTGCCAATGATACAATTTATACGATATTTAGAGGTGCTAAATTTAATCTTGAACAATTAAGTTCTAGATTAATGTCCTACGGACCATTCATTAATGGTGTTTATGTAAATGACCCTGGTGGAGACCGTTTCAGTCCTACCTCAGCATACCGTAAATTTATAGGTAATAAATCTGGTTATTGGATTAAAGGTGGTATCGAACCTTCAATTTGAAGTATTGATGAAAGTGCTATTCAACCAATTGAAGCTACTGTAGATCCTATGGATAAGGTTATTAATGATTTTACCAATATCTTTAATAATATTCTTAATATTCTTCCTCTAGAATATCAACAAAAATTCAGAGAGTATTACGACTGAAGTGTACGCGAAATTCGTAGCGGAAAATATGAAAATGAGAATGAAGTGGTAACAAAGTTAATCAGTTCTATTAATAATGCTATGGCGTTTACACAAAACAGTTGAATTGGTAAAAAGGTAGTTTGAGCTGGGGATAGATTTGTTCTTGAAGATGTTAATAATATGGCTCTTTGAAGAGACCGTATAATTCATAGTAAATTAAGTACAATTCCTGGAATTGAATTCACTGAAGATACTGTCGATCAAATTGAAACTATGGAAGACAGGCTTGAGAAATGGAAATACGGAGTATTTGGATTACATGTTCCTAATCTTCATGAATCAAACGAAGCTTTCCCTAATGATATACGTCCAATAACATTAATCTATGAGGAGAATGAATGAAAATTGTATAAAATGTCTGTTCCTACAGCAATAGCTCTAGCTCAGATGTTAGATGCTGTTGATACAATTAATCAAAATCTTCCTTGAGTTCATGAAATCATTCCATATATTAATTCCTTGCAGTTTCATTGAACTAATTCTAATAAAGTGAATGCTGTAAAGGCTTCTCAAATAATAAAACAAAATAATCCAGAGCTCTTAAATGCAATTAATGCATATCTAGAGCAGAGAATTTTAAACGACGAATGTTAAATGGCTTGTAATTATTCACCAAAATTTATTTCGCTACTCGCTAGTAAAAGCGAAACAATGTCTGAATTAGACTTTAAAAATTGAGTAACTACTTACTTTAATGATGGCGAACTTGTTTATACTAGGTTCATGAATGGTGCCCTCTTCAGAGAAGGGGGTACCATTAACCCTAGTGGTAAACAATCTACCAATTCTAATTGGGGACGATTTACCTACGATCAGGAGGCACATACTTTTGCAGATTACTATCGAGGTGCTGATGATTTAAGGTTAAAGGCAGAACAAGATTTTAAAACTGAAATTGTTAGAAGATTAATTTTTGATTTTAAAGAAGAAAATCCAGAGTTGAAATGAAAAGATTCTGCTGGATCTGTAAATGAAGTTATTGCTAAATATAAACAAGAATTAGCAAACGCTCTTTTAAAAGAGTGTGGCAAAGACCCTATTGCATTAACGGAAGACTTATCTAATGATGAGTATACTAAACGAATTGAAACAGCTCTTACAGAATATAGACAGTTTCTTAGTACTAATCCTGCAACTGTAGAAAATTATGATAAGTTTGTAATTCTTAGTATTTTTGATACTTTACTTGAATCTTATGCAGATTTTATTTCTCCTAAAAGTGAGTTCATTAATTCTAGAACAAGAAAAGCAATTAAGACCGATGGATTTAATAAATATGAGTACAAAGGACCTAATGTTCAACACTACACTGGATTTACTTCTTCAGAATTTGCAGCAATTGAAAATCAAGATTCTAATCTAGCAAAAATTCTGTTAGATGTAATTCCTGAAATTAATAGCGATAGATCTCCTATTCCAAATTCCTTTATTGGCCTTTCTGGTTTTAATGCTCCAATGACTGCTGTAAAAAACTGGGTTTTATTTGAAGCTCCAACAGAAATTCGTGATGAATATAATAAAGGTGCTAAAGCAGACATTGGCAAAATCATTGAAGCTTACATTAATTGAACTTCTGCTGTTAATAAGGATGTTACCTCTTATTATGATAATCGAAGAACATTCTTAATTTCTAAATTAAGATCTATTCAACACTATTTGTTTAGTGCAAATACTGATCCTGCAATTAAAGCCATGTTTGCAGGAATGTTCTTTAAAACTGAAAATGTATCATATCGTGTATATGATTATGATGACAACTTAGGAAGAATTGGGGGTCGTAACCTTAAAAGTTCTTTTATCAATTCTCAGAAATTTAGTTTTGAGGACAAAATTAGTGGTGTATCTTACTTGGTTCATACTAATTCTACTCAAAGAGATAATATTAAAGCTAAATATAAACTCTCTAATATTAGAGGTTCTGTAAGAATTCAGAATATTAATGATCCTGCTGAATACATTGACGTTTGTCTTTACAAAAAAGATAATGCTGCAGAAGGAACGATTAATGGTAGTTACTCTGATAAATTTATGAAAGATATAATTAAGGACTTCTTAATGTTCGTTCTTCCAGATACATATGAACAAGTCGGTAGAGCTACTGAAAACGCAGACTGGAAATGAGAACAAGACTTTGCACCTTTCATTGCTTTAATTGCGTACGATGTTAATGGACAGACTATTACAGCGGTTAATAGAAAGAAAGGTTCTATTCCTGATTTAAAGCCTTTAAATAAAGCTACTTTACGAGTTGCTCAAAAGTTAAGTACCATTTATGGTTCAGAAACAAGAAATGTAGTAAAAAATCCTAGTGGCAACAATCTACCAGTTTATCAACTAACAAATCTTACTTATAATATTCAGTCTGTAATCGATAATATTGTAGCTGGTACTAAGTCACTTAGTGGTGTATCCAATCAAAATCTTTTAGTAGAAGCTAGACAACTTCTAATTAGTCCTCAGGTACGTAATCAAGTATCTATTAACGGAAGAACAAAAGATGCTTCTTCTTTAACGATTAAAGAGTTACTAGAATTAGGAGTTCTTCATGATTTCTATGGTGCTTTCCTTAATAAGGATAGTAATACTGAATACGGTAAGATTTACTTACAATCTGCTACTTATGCTGATAAAGGAACTCATTATCTTGTTGGTTATGATCTAAATAAAACAATTACTACTTCTTTTGGAGATATCAATCTATTTGATATTATTCAAGACGTAATTAAAACTGGTGATTCATCTAAACTTTTAGAAATTACTAGACATTTTAGAGCAAATCGTATTAATGCTGCAGTTGCACATCTCTTAAGTGATTATAATGCTGTTTATAAAGATCAACAGTTTAAAACGCTAGATCAGCTTGACGAATTCTTAAAAACTAAAAAATACAAAGATGTTGTTAAGGATTTTGAAACAGCTAATATAAACTTCATTGACGAATTTCATGGTTATAAACCAAGAAATGGGTCTCTTGGAAACATTAGAGTAAACGAAACTCTTAAATCTCAATATGATACCTTTAATGATCCTAAAAAATTCGAAGATCGAATTAATAAAGCAAGACAAGCATTTATTCAAAATATTGATGAGAATCGTTGAAAATGAAATCGTTATGATAGCCCTTTAATTGATCAGATTTACGGTAATAAAGCATATAAGGATTTTCAAGGTAGTAACGGAGATGTTCTTACTCATATAGGAGACAGATTACATCCTATTCTTGAAGCGTATTTCATGTCTGATGTTCTTCTTTCTAATGAATATAATTCAATTGCAATTGGTGAAGTTTATTATCACCCTAATAAGAATTCTACATTAACAAACATAGATCCTGACGAAGGTGAAGTTGGTACATATGAAGAATTCTCAGAAGCAAATCGATTAATTGCTCAGATTAAACGTTCCGTTGCTTTCGGTGCAACATATCATCCTTATATTCAAGGTCTTGATAATGGAGTTACAAGTGATATTCAAGTAGCTGTAATGAATGATATTAAAGGTATTGTATTTACACCAAATGGCGACGAGAATGATGAATTAGATTCTAGTGATGGTTCTGGTTTAGCACATCCTCTACAAGCAAGATTTGAAAATAATTCACTTCTTGATGCTAGAGTTGGTATGAACAAGAAGTCAATTATGATGAGTCTTGACCCTCGTACTGGCAAACCGACACTTCTTAAATGGGCGGTTTATGCTCTCGATAATGAAGTTCGTAGAAATGGATATTTCGCTAAGGCTTCTACAGAATTACTCTATAAGAAGATGAGTAGTGGTGAGATTGATACAATTTCTACAAAGGATCTTGATTATTTAATTCGACACTATGAAGGTGGTTTGATGTATAAAGATTTTACTACTGGAATTACTTACAGAGTTACTGGTGTTGAAGATACAGAAACTAGTTATAGGCAGCATCGTGTTATCGTTAAATCTGATGGAAGTACTGAAGTAGCAGACGATAAAGTCTTTACTAAGGGTACCTTATATGATTTAGATCAATTATTTGGTGGTTGTTGGACTGGTAGTTATAAAAATGGACAGTGAATATATAATGAAGCAAATCTTGATTTACTTGAAAAGCTTTTTGTGGCTGCTAGAAAAAAAGCTGCAGTTGATACACGATTTACTACAACATTAAACCAATTAGATCGTTCATTTATCGCATACGCTGTTAATAAGTCTGCAATTAAAGTTGGTGCAGAAGCAATTAATCCTTCAAAAAGATTCTCTAATGATGAAAAATTAAGAACTTTCACAATGTCTACTAAATATGGTGGTGTTCAGATGAATGCTGATCATGAACTTGATTTAGCAGAAGTTACTGAAATGACACAGATGATTTCTGCTTTAACAGAAGACGGTCATTATAAAGACATTGTTGAAAGTATTTATCAAGATATCGGTGAAACTGTTGCAGCGCATATGGCTAAATTAAATACTGCTGTAGACGATGTTATTAAAACTGGTACAGAAGAATCTAAACGAGAGCTTTATAAAATACTTGCAGATTCTTGGATTCGTTCTTTTGAGAATTCTAATAAAGATACAATTGGTATCGCACAAGCTTTTGTAAAGAGAGCGTCTGAAGCGTTTAGAAATGGTAATTTTGATTTTAGAATTCCATTTAGTGCAGCTACTATCAACGGTTCATTTATTTCAGATGTTGTATCTTCAATTAATCGTGGTGGTATTAGACATAAATATGAAGGTTTTGCTGGAGTTCTTAATCCTTCTCACGATATGATTATGTATTATCGTGTTTTAAATGAAAATACTGGTAAATGAGAAACTCGAATGTTTGATCAATTTGCAGATTTTGCTAGAGGCTCTTTTACTCCTGAAACATTCAATGCTCAGACTGTTAATTCAGTACTTGTAAACGGACAGCTGAATCCTCTCTGTAAAGAATCCAATTACAACGATATTAGTTTTGAGGATACCGTCGTAATTACAAAAACTACTGCAGATGGTCTTGAAGTACTTGTTCACGATATTTATCCTGATGGAGGTGATCCTGATGCTATTTATTTAAATTCTTTTACAGCTTATGATACTGTAAAACGATATTTGAGAAACAACGCCGGATGTAAAGTATATATTCATACTGGACGACCTAGAAATCTTGCTGCTGGAAATGTACGATTTAAGGTTGATAATAGATGATATTCTATTTATGATTTAGATTCTGTTCGATGCTCTCAGTATTTAACCAAAGCGTTAAATAAAGCTTCTAAAGCTAAATCTGGAAATATTGAACAGTTCTTATCTAAGGAACAATTAGCAACCATTAAACAAACTCTCGGTTATAATTATACTCGTTTAATTGCTGATGATAGTAATAGAAATGAAATTTATAATCGAGTGATGAGTTTGATTAAGAAACTTAATGCTAAAACAGAAATCACTCTTAAAAATATTGAAAATGGCAATAGAATCGATAACAGTGAAGCGTTTATTACAAGACGTTTGGAACGGTTAGATATCGATGGCAATGTAATTAATCTAAATTCTTTCCAAGCAGCTCTTGCTTTAATGGGTCCTAAGAAACAAGTTGATACTCAATCGGCCATTGAACTTATTCAAGAAAATGTAGAGGACGCTACGGATTATAATCCTGTTACACATTCCTCACTAATTGCTAATTGATTAATATCAATTCTTCAAGACCCTACAGTACTTTCTGAAGAAACCATACCAATTGGTTTAAATGCAACTGCTAGGCAAAAAGTAGCAGAAGTGCTATACACAAATCAAGAATTTGACAGACTTTCTAGAAAACAAAGAGAGTTTCCTGATGAAGTTAAAGTTTCTACTTTAGCGGAAGCATATAATGCTGTTCAAGACGCTTGAACTGATTTATATGATTATATTGCAGATGAACATCTTACAGGTTTACATTTTGAACATATTGTTCGTAAAATAGCTAGAAATGAACAAACCGTTCCTTGAGATACTTCTGTTACAACTACTGATTATGTAGTAGATGCTCCTGAGATTATAATGGGTAGATATCAAGGAGAAAAATTTGGAATTGGAGAAAATGATCACATTTATCAAATTAGTGATTATCACTACTTTGAAGACAAATTATATTCTAAATACAGTCTTCCCGATTATACAGAATCTGAATTATTCGATGCAATTCTTTATGGTAATAACGAACAATTCTTAATAAAAATTGGTGAATTACCTGAAGAGTTATCCGGCAGAATCTCTGAAAGCACTGATTTTACTGAAATTGATGGAGACGTCTATTATGAAGGAACTAGGATTGGTTCTAATCAAAATAAACGCTTCTTTACATATCTTGATAATACTGGTAATAAACACCACGTCATTCTTGTAAATAATGCTGATACATTCAGAGAAATTCGTAGATCTGCTTTATTTGATGATGTTATTCGATATAATTGAACGGATGAGAACTTTGATATTCTTAAGAACGTTAAATTTGGAAATAGAGACAGATTTAGAATTTACTATGACTCTGAACATACAACTGAGGTTTCTCTAGACGAGTTAACGCTTGGAGAGGCTCAAGTTGATGAAACAATCAGACTTGATAAGCGTATCAGAAATCAAGCACAAGATATGTATGAGTCTTTTGAAAAACAACTTAACTATGTTGGTGCTCGTATTCCTACTCAAGCTATGCAATCTTTTATGCCGATGAGAACTATTGCTTGAGTAAACACGTTAACTAATATGGTATACGTCCCTAAGATACAAACGTATCTAGAGGGTAGTGACTACGATATTGATAAACTTTACATTCTAGCATATTCGGTTAATAGTAATGGTCTAGTACAAACTGGTTCATCTCTCCAATCTAAATATGGTCTTAGTTTTGTTACAAGTCTGTCAAGACCTAATGGGATAACTTATCAAGTTGTAGAATCTCCTGAAGGAGCTTTTACAATTTCAGCTGATACTTTATTGAGATTTAATGAAGATACCCTTTCTAATGAAGAAACAGCAGCTCTTTATAATCAAATTTATAAAGAATCTAATGGTAACATTTATTTTGAACCTACAACAACTCTAAATGTTCGTACACGTAATCGTGTTATTAATAAGATGCTGAATGAGATAAATGGACATGCAGGTTCTGTATTAGAAAGAAATAGTGATCCAAACTATTTAAAAAATAGAATTGTTTCTGCGATTTATGATTTAACTACTAAATTACAGAATCAAATGATTGCTCAAATTCCTGTAGATATGGGTGATCCTCAAGAAGCAGCAAAGAATTCTACTCTTGGTAGAGCAGAAATGCATATCAATTCTGATAATCCTGCTACAAAATTCATGATGCAAGTACAGAATATGATTGGTAAAGAAGTCATTGGTATTTCTGCTGTATCTCTTAAGGCATTCTTTGGATTATACTATTATTATTCTACATTAAATCAGAATTTAAAAGATGCTTGTACTTATTCAAATCCTGAAACGGATGCTGATACAATTATAGAAGCTTTAGATAAATTACTTATTATTCATCCTTTAACTGGTGAAATTACTTCTCTTGCCAATATTGATATTGAACAGGTTCAAGAAATAATTGCCAATGATAATAGGTTTAGACATCTAAGAGTTAATCCTATTGTTCAACATAAATTTGATGGAAGTAAATGGTATAAAAATGGAGAATTAAATCTTATTGGATTCTTAAAAGATTTACAAGTTAGTGTTAATAAAATTGATGCTGCTCTCACTGATAGTGCAGTAATTAGTGCGGCTACTGATAATGCAAAGGAATTAATTCTTGCAAAAATCAATGCAACACCAGAACTTGTAGATATTTATACTTATTTAACTACTATTGGTACTCCTTTCATGGATATTGCTAATATTATGACCTCTCCTGCTTTTGGATTTATTTTAAAAGCTGTAGAATCTAATATATTTGATGAAGGTACAGGTAGTTACAAAGCAAAAACGGGTATAGATTGGTTCTTAGATAAGAAATTACTTCCTGGAGTAGATACTGATTTATTAAAACAATTATTACCTGGTATACCTGAATATTTTGATATTCCAAAATTACTTACGTTAGAGAATATTGAAAACGCCTTACACCAATTATATGCTTATCTTGAGCATCCTGTTATTTTAGATGATCCTAATGCAGCTGATACTATTAGAGCTCAACTAGATGATCAAGGTAAATCCGTTAATCGTTTATTTGGCTATGAATATATTCCCAAATTGAATGTTCGAAATGTCATTAAGTACCTCGAATTAGAAAGAGATAAACAAACCTATAAAGCATCTTTAAGTGAAGATGAAATTAAAAAAATTGAATCTATCTCTGAAATCATCCCCGCAATTGAAGAAATGACAATAATGGGTGGTGCTCAAGGTATCAATCAAGGACAACGAACTAATTTATTTGATAATAGAAGTTTTATTAAACGATTAGAAAACTTTATTAATAAAACGGTTGATGCTAAAACTCCTGATGAGTATAAAAAGAAACCTGATTATAAACCTTCTGATTTTAATTTTAGAACATTTATAGCAGATGAGAATTATAGAATATACTGAATTAATCATTATGATGGATTTAAGTATACCTATAATATTCTTGATGCTCTTACAACACTTCCACATTTCTGGGAAATGTTAAAAACTACATATGCTTCAAAGAATGCGATTACTTTATCTTCGTGAAAGTCAAATGCTATTTGGTCTATGGCTGATATCATTGAAAAAGAATCTTCTGGTAGTTATCTTTCTCAAGACGACTGACGTGCTGGAGAAAGTTATTTGAACGATTACATGATCACATCTTTCTTGGCCAGTTCTAATATTGAAATTGAAATTCCTGTAGGTGCTAAATATTATAGTGGTTTAGGAATTAAAGGATTATTAGAGAATAAAGTTAACGGCTATAAGATTAAACTAAATTCTATTTCTAATATTGCTACGTTTAAGAAAATAATGGACGATTATATTATTCCTTCATTATTTAGAAATCTTGATTTTGCAGGAAATAAATTTATTGATAATCTTATGCCAATGGCCAGTGTTTCTGGAAATAAAGTTCTTACTGGATGAAAACTTCCTTTAAATATGATGCTTATCGATGCTTCTCCTAATACGAAACTATTGTGAGCAGATATTATTAACGGCTTTGATCAGATTGCTAATCAGACAGTACCAGGAGTAAACATGAAGTTAGGTGATTTGTTCTATTTATATAATCTTATTGTAAACAAAGACACCTTTGGGCAATCTTCTTTTACAAGATTATTTGAGAATCAAGTTAATACAAATAACGAAGAGGCTCTTCCTAATAAATTTAATGAGTTTATTTCTAGGTTGGATAAAGGTGACATTAATTTACCTATTACACCAACTATGCTTGATGAGATGAAATATAGAATTAAGAAAGCTAATCCTAATTCTAATATTAAATCTCCCATCAGTAAATGACTTGATTTACCTTCTGATTATACTCTGGATTTACCTAAATTTTTCCAATTACCTGTTACTAGAGAAAAGGGATATGAAACTGTTCAAGAAACAAGTAGTCATAACATAGGTACTTCTGATACTGATGGTTTATTTGCATTAGTTCAAAACTTAGCTCAAATGTATGGTGGTGAAAATCAACCTACCGTAAACCTGATAACAGATGATGATTTAATAGATCTCCCTACAGCAGCTAAAAATGCAAAAGCCTTTATTTTAGATGGTAATGTTTACTTTAATGTTAATTCTGCTCATATGTCGGATGGTTTACATGAGTTATCTCACCTTGTATTAGCGGCAATGAAATTCAGTGATAATCCTGAAATTAGACAGCAATATTACACTCTCGTTGGTAAAATGAAAGATCGTAGTATTGTATCAGAAGAGCGCTTCAATAGCATTGTAGATAAGTATAAGAATGGTGAAGAAGATATTCTCATAACCTCAGATATATTAGAAGAAGTTTTGGCGAATGAGTTTGCTTTCTGGCTTGAAGGCGAAATTTTCGAAAATAACCCTTTCTTAACAATTGATTCTGAAAAGAATGTACTAAAAGCTATTCAGAACATGTTAAATATCGATAAAGATTTACAGTTAAAAGATATAGAAGGTAAGACACTAAATGAGATTTTGCAAGCTTTTGGTAAAGAATTACTCAATACTACAGTGGTTGATTCTCAATTTATCTTACGTAGTCAAAGAGTTGGTGCTAAGAAAGTACAACTTTATAAGGATGAAAAATTAAAATGTAAATAGTATGATTTGTGAAAAAGGATATAGTTTAACGCTTAAAGATGGTTCTATACGTACATTTAATACTGATTTAGAGCTTGATGCTTTCTTAGATGAACAGATAAGATTACATCCTGGTAGTGTCGATACTTCTGAATTTCTTACAGAAGCTGTAGACTTTCAAAAAGAACCTGTAAAGATACTTGATGAAATCGCTTCAGCGGTTTCATCAGTATCTAGAAAGGTTGAATCCATGCCTAATAGTGATGATCCTGAAGATATTGTCTCTTATAATGTTATAGATGGTTCTATTGGCGTAAATCGGTTTCTTCAGAAATTTAAAGTTCCTTCTGAAGATGAACTTTTTGTGCAACCTTTTAATAAAGAGGCTTGGAAAATTCGTAGAAAAGAAGCTTTAAAACAGGATTGTATATCTGCTGGAATGTCGATTATTGAAGCAGAGAAAAAAGCAGAACAGCTTGTTGCTGTAGAAGAAGGTACTTGGGAGAGATACTCTAAAACTGGTGAAGAAGTTCATAAAATTTATGAAATGGTCTTTAAAGAAGAGGCTTATGAAAGACCATCTGATTCATATCTTTCTGAAGCAATCTTTAATAATGTAAGACAACAAGCAGTTGCATTAAAGCAATCTTTAAAAGAGAAATATGGTTCAACTGCTAAATTCTATACAGAATTTGGTATTATTTCTAAGACTCTTTCTAATGAAATTATGGACCAGCTTAAACTTGCTGGATATGATTCTATTAATGGTAAGATTGACTTACTAGTACTAGATCAGTATGGTAAAGCACACGTATATGACTTTAAAGTATCTCGTAAAGATGTTGGTGATTGGAAAGGTAATTTCTCCAAAAAACATTGGGATTACGCTAAAAAGAAAGCCGCTGCACAACAATTGGCGTTCTATTCAAAAATTCTTGATCAATATGGTATTGATGTTACATCTGCTCATATCGTCCCTATTAAAGTAGATTATACTTTTGAAGACTCTACTCACGAAATTGGTATTAAAAACTTAGTTGACATTGAAAGACAACAAGAAATTCTTATTCCTGATGTTCTTTCTGGTAAATGAGCTGAACGTGCTAAAGAAGTTTTTCCAAGTGAGTTCACTTTAACTGGTGATCAAATTACCGAATGAGCTCGTCAATTTAATCAATTATTTCCTTCACAGTCTGTCATGAAATATCGAGAAAATCACAATCGTGATGTAGACTGGTATTTCAATAATAAAGATTATACACAAGAGATTCTTCCTAGTGATTCTCGTTACGCAGATGGGTATCGTTTTACTTTTTGGAAGAAAGGAACTAATCGTAAAGTCGCAAAAGCTAAAACAGAAGAAGACCTTCGTGGCATTATTGAAGAATATATTGAAGCTCTGTCATCGAAACGTTCTGATACCTGTATAGACGTTGCTAATAGAATTAAAAGTGTTCAACAAGGAAATCTTACTCTTGATGCTTTTGCTGATTTTGTACCTGCTACACAAACTGAGTGAGTAAAAACTCAATTTAAACGCTATTTTGATGAGCATTGAACTTTTAATGAAGATGAAACATTAAATGCAAACGGAATCTTTATTTTTGAAAAAGGTGGTGTTTGTGAGATTGTTTCTATTTCTGAAAACCCTTTGTTTAATGTTATCAATCTTGGTATAGGAACTTCTATTTTAGGAGCTACTACAAGAGACATGAATGTGAATAAAGTTAAAACTTTTGAAGCTTCATATGGTAACATCGGTCTTATGGAAGTCATGCTATATGTAGCACAAAATCAAGATAAATTTAGAACGAGAAAAATTCAACAAGTTAGGGTTATAAATCCTTCTCAAAACCAGGAAGTTTCTGCACTAAACTCTGAATTGCTTGATAACTATGCACAACTAAAACAAAAAAATCCTACAGTTGGTTTAATTGATATTGATTCAAATGTTTTTGTAGAAGATGTTAAAGCTCTTATTGAAGGTGCTAAATCTCGTATGATGTCAATTGATCCTGACGTTTTAGGTCAAATAAAAATTAGTGATAGTGAAGAAATCTCTGATTATTTAAATAACTGTATGAGTGCTTTAAAAAGAGCTTATTCTAATTTAAATAATTGAGCTGATGACAGTAAAATTTCTATGGGAAATCCTGTCTGGCAAGCTTATATGTTTTTAAGACAAGCATATAATTCTTTAAAAGGTGTTTCTAGTCATACTGAAAAAGACAAAGGTGCATACTGGCAAAAAGGTTCTGGACCAAATGGTACTATGATTTCTTCGTTGCAATACTCTCCTTCAACTAACTTACGAGAACTTGGCAAAATTGTTGATGAATTCTCAGCAGAAGTAAGTAAGCGCTGTTATGAAAGAGGTTGAAAAGCACAACAAGCTTTTAAAAAATTATATAATGCTCGTGGTAATGGAACAGAAGTTTTTAGAAGTTGATTCAGAACGGATTCTTCTGGTAAAATTGATGAACGTCTTCTTTTACTTGACCCTAATTCACCTGATTTTAAAGGTTCTCCTGCTGACAAAGAAGCTCTTACTATTTTCTTGGAAGAAATAAATAAATTAAGATTTCCTAGTGATAACGAGGCTGACATTGAAGCTAGAAAAGCATCTCTTCAGTATTATGAATTACCTTTAACTGAAGCAAAAACAGTTGGACAATTAAAAAACGGAGTTAATATTGTTACTGTTGCAAAGAATAAATGACAACAATTTACAACCCTTACTAAAGATGTATTTGCTGAAGATGAAGAAGATGTTCTTGAACATAATAGTTTAGGTCAACAATTGTACAACAAGTTTGATTTAACTTCTGGTGCAAGAAGACAAAAAATTGAAAATCATGGAGGTATAGGATATTTTGATTTAAATTGTGAACGTGTTTTCAACCAAGTTCTCTTAGCTTATACTAAATCTGAAGTATCTAAAGATTTTCTACCTCTTGTAGAAGGTTTGCGATTAGGAATTGCATACCGTAGTTCTTACGGTGGAGCGGAAACCGATGACCTTTTAAAGACTTTTGATAAAGCTGTAAAAAGTAAATTCTACGGACAATCTATTATTCCTAAAGAGTATCAAGGAATTTACAAATATTTTAGCTTTATAAGAAATGTTTTTACTAGAATGGCACTATCTTTAAACTTTACATCCTTCTTTAGAGAAACTCTTCAAGGTATTTATACTGGACTTTCTAGAGCAGGCGTAAAAATGCTTCCTGGTGTAGATGAGAAAAATTACATTAAAGCCCTTGAATATGTGATTAAAGAATCTCCTAAGAACTTTGAGGGAGTGTCAAAACTACAACAGTTAAATATTCTTTATAAAATGGCTAATCAATCTATGAGTCAAATTGCTAATGGGCGTAAGTTAAATTGAATGAATATCAATAACTGAAGCTCTGATACATTGTTCTTGACTGCTACTGCTCCAGATTTCTTGCATCGAGTTTCCATTCTTGTTGCTAAAATGATGGGAGATGGGTGTTGAGATGCACATAGTTTAGATGCTGAAGGTAAACTAGTTTATGACTTCAAAAAAGACAAACGTTTTGAACATTATATTGCTAACGATACTTCTCACAAAGACTATTTAAAAGAAAAGTCTCTTTATCTTAAGATGATTGATGAGTTTAATAAGCAAGGATATAATCTAGAAGAAGGAGATAATCTTCCTCAAGCTTACACTCAAATAGAAGCGTCTTCTATTAAAAACTTCGGTGATTTACTTTATGGACATTATGATGAAGAATCTAAATCTTTATTCTGTGATACCTTTATAGGAACATTCTTTATGCAATATAAAACCTTCTTAACTTCTAAGCTAGAGATGTGAACAATGCCCCAAGGTGTTCACAATACGGAATTACTTACTCAACAATTTGATCCTGAAACACATGAAGAACTTTATCAGGTAATTGAATGGGATGAAGATAGACGTCCTCATAGAAATATTGTAAAAAAATCGGATTTAACCGAAGAACAAGCTAAAACTGCTACATTGTATTATGACTACGAAGGTATTCCTTTAAATGGTCTATTACAGGAGAGTTGGAGATTCTTGAAAGATATTGGCACAATGAATCAGGAAGACTTAAATGAACTTTGGAAAGATCCAACTCATAGAGGCCTCTTAATGCTAGCTCTTCACGATCAATTTGTAATGATGTTAATGACCTTATTGGTGACATTCTTAACAGGTACAATGGCAGATGTAAATGAGCCCTTAAACGAATCTAAAGTTCGTAATGCAGTACGTAATATGGGACCTGTAGAACAGTTAACTTATAATGTTGTTTGAGGTTCATTACAAGATTCTCAATTTCATAATATACTTGGTAACTTTGCACAGAACCCACCTATGGTAACGCAAGTAAGTAAGTTCTTAAAATCTAGTTGGCAAGTTATTGCTGGAGATCATGAGTTACCTTATGCTTTAACACAAAATGTTGGTATGATTCGTAATTTCCAAGGTATTGCTTTAAACGCTGAAAAACTAGCAGAATAAAAAATAAGCCCCTTACCGCGTAATGCAGTAAGGGGCTTTATCTAACATGTTGACATTTGTGAAGTTATGCTATTATTTAAAATTTTATATGAAGGTATTGTAACCGTATCTAAATACTTACTTCAATCAACAGATTTCTCTTGCTTATTACATTCTTTTAAAGTTTCATTTACTGCAACCATTTCTGCTTTAAATAAATCATTTAAAAGAACATATGCTTCTTCTCCAGTAATCAATTTATTATCAATTAATTTAATTACTATTTCTTTACTAGTCATATGGTTCTAATTCTATATCAATTGTATCTTTTTCACTATATTCTTTTTCTAAATCATTAAGATAATACTTTTCTCAAGCTTCGTCTTTTGAATTAGCTTCAATTATAAAAAATTCTTTAAAATTACCGGATTTAGTAAGTTTCCACAACATTCTTTACACTATTAAATAAATCTTCAATTGAACCGTCGTTGTCAATTATAATATCATAACGATTTTCATCTAGCATTTGTTTCATTTCTTTTTCAGATTGATGTTGTCCAAATGTAGCAGTAGGTCTATTTACGTATATTAATAATCCTCCATTACTTTTAATTGCTCTAGCTTCATTGATAAATCTACAATCAGATATGATGGTTTTATCTGTGGCGTGTCTTAATGTAGAATTAATTCAAACATTTTCTCCAAAATAGGTACGACATATATTTGTAGCAAAGAATTGCATTAATTGACGAATTGTCAAATCATAATGTTTTATTGTACTATCTAACTCTTTTGCCATTTTATTAAATTTAGAATCCGATAGTAAATATTTATCTTTGACGTAAGCAGAATAATGATAATCTAACGATTCTAAATCTATACAATAATCTTCTTTAAACGTTCTATCATTAAATTTTTCTACTGGAGTATTTAATAGAACAGATAACATTTTTTTCATCGGGTCAGCAAAAGCCAATACTTTTCAAGATTTATGAAATAATTTACCAAATCTTTTATATATTCAGTATTGTCTAAATATTTTTGGAACACTTAGACAATACTGTAACATATTTGTAACCTCTGTTTTCCCAGAATTTTTTACTCCAGAAATACCAATTAAACTAGGATTTTCAAACATCTGGTATAAATTTTAAGTCTTTTCAATAATCGTTTGGATTTGCTTTAAGAGAAGCCTCATATTCTGGATATTTCACATTAAATAATTCTTGTGATAACTGAATATCATCATTATCATAAACAATGTCACTTTCTTGAAGATTGTTCATTAATCAATATGTTGGTCAACATCCAGAAATACCCATCATTTCTTTAAGCATTTTTGCAGTTACACTATTGCCACCATAATAAGAAAGCGATCAACATGTACGACGATCACTACTACATCCAGCTAATAATAATCGAAATGACAATCGATATTTAGTTAAATTAAATCCAGCAACCATATCAACCCCAAGTTTTACAATACTTTTATCGGTTGATTTTAACATATCTCACAGAGAAAGCATATCATCAATCGTTGGCTCTTGCAATGAACTGTTTATTTGATCAAACAACTGTTTATCTGTAATAAAAGGCATTGTGTATTCTCCATTTAAATATTTAAATAAATTTTCGCAATCGTTTGTGTCAATTGTTGTTAGTTTACCAGAATATACATGTGTTCAGCTATATATTGCAGGGTCTGATACAGATAAGGCATTTTTCATTACATCGAATGAAGAACCAAATAACGTACTATAATTTAAATCTGATATTGCATAATATATTCCGGAATTATCTATAAATATATGATGTGTTTCCATATTATTATGTGTCACCTTATCTTTTACTACAATAAAATTGGCTTTAGAAAGTTTTATGCAACGCTTAAAATCAGATACACATAATCTTGTTCTTGGAAAATCAGAACTATCGTCAAAATACAAAGTACTAATTCCAGGAATAGTACCTTGGATAAAATTTGCATCATATCCGCTAAGGTCTATTTCTGGAATTATTATACTCTTATTAGTATAAGAAATAAAAGTACTACATAGATATTTTTTGCCATTGTTTCAATCGTAATTATCTTTTGAAAACTCATAGCAAATTACTTTATTTCTATCTTTATCTAATCAATACATTAACCTAAAATTCTTGCTCTAATTTCACTATTATAAAGAGCCTTTTGCATACGAGTCTTGTATTTAACAGAAAGAGTCTTAATAATATTGAAAATAATATCTTCACTGAAAAGCATGGTTGGTGCATGCATGATTTCCAGCAATCTATCAATGGCCTTTTGAGAATCAGAACCCTTCTGAGAGAAATAAACGTCTGTGTAGTTAAGCAGTCTTGTTTGAAGAATTGCTGCTACCGCCGGTTTATATTTTTGATTATCATCATAAACACACTTTTCGATTCTTGGCTGAATTGATTTCCAATCACCAAGAAGCATGTCTTTGGGAGAAATAAGTTTATCCAGCTTATTTGCAATAAATGTTGTAAACAATGAACCAACAATATTATCTTTATCGTTAAAACACCCAGATGCAATTTGTAGAATCATTGCTAAGTTATCAGGATTATCCCAATTAGAAATACCACTAATGATATTAGCAAACATGGTATAACTTCTAGCATTCATTATATGAGTATGTGTATCCTTTGGATCCATTAATTCACTATAATAACTCAGCATGAAGTTAATTGTGCGGTCATCCAAGTTATTATATTCCGCCCATTCACTCCAGGAGTCAACATCCCATTTAATATTGAAGTTAACCATTCGAGTTTGACCAGCTTCATCAACGTCATTGACGTTATAGTCGCCACCCGTTGGATTAGTGGTTAAAATGATGGTTGTATGTTCTGGTAATTTAAAGGACCAGAACTCCTGCTTGTAAATTAATTCATAACAGGCTTGAATAATGTTAGGAAGCGCACGCGAGGCATCGTCAAGGAGTAAAATCGTCTTTTTGCTCGTATCTATACCTTTATACCATTCCGGAAGGGCATAGGACATCTTAGTTTCGCCAGTAAGCTGATATCCGGCTTTTACGTAGCTATCAATAAGTTCTGGAGCAATCCATTTGCAATCTGACTGATCTTCTCTACATGCAAAGTGCAAACAGATAGGAAAACCAGCAATATCACCAGTTTCAGTAATCTGAGCCAATGCAAGCTTTACGTAATTGGCATCAATTTCTTTAGCGATTTCTTCTACGATACTCGATTTACCAATACCAGCGTCTGCTGTAATGTTAACGGCCACAGGACTCTTTCCCTGTTCTTGAAGAGCATCATTGTTATTAATTATATATTTTAAAAGCGGCTTTAATTCTTTTAAAGTTAGTTCCATATTATTCTTTTTTATCTTTTGGTATATAAATCGAAATTCCTGGATACTGTTGTCTATAACCATCTGAAGTTATAACCCAAATCACATTTCTAGTCCTAGATAAATGATCTACTCCTAAATATCCATCTGTAAATACAACTAATGTTGAATATTCCTTATGATTTATATAATATTCGTATGTAGTAGTCACGTCAGTCCCTCCGCGACCACAAATCTCTATTTCTGTCTTTTTACCTGTATAAGGAAACTTTTTCTGAATGTCAGCATCAAATTCAATAACATCTACACCAACACCACTCTTATAAAGGTATTCAACTTCTGTAAAAAAGTCTTGCAACTCATTATTAGATACAGAACCTGAAGTATCTATTGCTACAAGAACTTTTGGTTTAAATTTCAACACATGTCCTGGTTGACCTTTAAACCTAAAACTGGGTCTATATCTTGTACTCTTAATATACGATTTAATAGAATTACCAACAACTCTTCTAAAATAACCTTTCCAGTTAAAAACAGCTTCTCTTTGTTTAAACAATCCGTTGATATATTCTTGCAGTCCTGCAGGAATATGTCCATTTGATTTCATAACGGTTTCTGCGGTTTGTTTAGCAATATGATTAATCTGATTTTGAACAAGAGTTTTTTCAGAATCGCTTAGATTTCTAAAATCTTGCCAATCGTGTGAATCTAATGTATCGTTTTCATCGTCTTTATCTTCAGGGATATTTTCATAATAGAATTTAGTTCCCATAGTTGACGGAAGACCATAATTCTCAGCAAGAATAGGATTTGGAGGCAAAACGTCAATATAACTATTTACTTCGGCCATTTATGTTAACTTATACTCTCGTATAAGATCGGACTATTCCTTCAACTCTTTAAAAAAGAGTTGGCTTATTATAGTCTCTGAACGTCTTTCTTATAGAATTCTTTGAATTTTTCATATTTTCGATTTAAGTAAACTGTAGCATTTGAATAAATATAGTTATAAAAATTCTTAACTACATTCTTTGTATTTGTACGTAAAATTCAAGTATTAGTTGTTCTACGTTTTTCTTTTGATACGGTAGAAATATAAAAATGTTCGTTTATTCCTTCTAATAATTCTTTAGTTCCATTAAAAGAAATTCCGATATAATCTGTATATTCTATTCTAGGAAGAGTTTTTGGAGTTCTTATCCATTTTTTGCGTGTTATAAAAACACTTCCATCCCCATCAAAATATCCACGAATAAAATGATGTATTAAATCAGAAGGAACTGTTTTAGGGAATTCTAAAATTAATGATTTGTTCGGTACGCAACCATGTTTACACAAATCTTCAAACATTTTATCTGAAGTTATGTGTGCGCCAAATACATCTGCGCCATTTCAATTTTTATATTCACCCACAGGCATATTTGAACCTATTGATTTTAGAAACTTTTCAATAATTTCTCTATCTTCAACTTTTAATTGTATAATAGATTGATTTTTATGTTTTCTAACATTTCCATCTGCATAAAGAAATCCCAATCAATAAGCCTTCTCTTCTGTATCTATAACATCAAAGAAATCATGATTTATTGTATATAATCTACGATTTTCTTTATTCGATCTTCGAGGAACACCACTTCTTTTTAGAACATTATTAATTGCTCCAACTGAGCACTTATTTTGTTCTGCTAATTTAATTGTACTTAAACCAGAATTGTAAAGAGTAATAATTTCTTGCTCTTTACTAGAATCAAATAATTTTTGCATATGTTTAATAATTTAGAGTTTAACATACACAAATGTAATAATTAATCTCAAAAAATCCAAATTATTTTTTAAGAAATTTCGCTGCACGTTGTCTAATTCTTTATGTTTTTACAATCCGTTTGCCGTTATGCAAACTGCTGCCACATATATTACTATTGTGCGCTGTAATAAAGACTTAAAGAGTTTCGCGCAATTTAAAGCTTAATTTTTCTATAGGTCACCCTATAGCAGAACTACCATTAATCCTGAGCAATATTAAGATGTTTTTTATTAGGAAAATCATCCCACATAGTTAGATGTTGAAATAATATGTGTCCTAATTCATGCTGTAATAATCCTAATTCTGCTTCATCACTTAAAGAATCCCAAAACTCTTTGTTGATAACTAAATCAGTGTTAATTCCATTTAATTTTACACAAGCGGTTGATATACTATTATCAAAATATTTATTAAGAGACATTAAATACAAGCCATAAAAAGGTTCTCTAATTAAAAGTTTTCTTATGGCTTGTGGTAAAGTTAATGGCATAATTTAATCTTTTTTAATAATAACCTAATGCTTTGTCCCAAGCATCTTCTTCGATTATTGATATATAGTCATCTTTATCTTTTGCACAATCTTCACAATAAGGAGAAATCCAACCTCTACTTATATATTTTGCTGGTTTACCACAATTAATGCACGTTTTACGCGAAAGTTCTTCATATTTTGGTATAATTGTGTTAAACATTTCTTCTGTACCACCGTAATCATACCAACGCAAAGATCCAAACTTCTCTTTAATTTGAGTAATTCTATATGCATTTAATGCTTTTCTTCCTCCGGCTTTAAGTAAAGATTGTTTTATTTCTTTACATATTTGTATACCAAATTTCTTACGCCATCCTTTTGGCATAACGTCTAATTCAGTATATGTTGGAATAATAAAAATTTTATCAAGAATATTTTTGTCTATCCAATTCAAAACTTTATATTCTTGTAGTTTTCTTTTATCATTTAATAGTTTTACAAACTCGTAACAAAAACCATAATTTGTTTTATCGTTTTCATCAGTAGTTTTAACATAAATTGTTATGTTACTGCTATTATTCCAAAATGCAGTCATTCCAAGAATTGTAAACTTATCGTCACTATTCCATAAAAGACTTTTTAAATCATGTTCTTTTACTTCTAAATGGTTTTTAATGATAAGTTTTCTATTCTTTATATCCAAATCTACAGTTACACTATGGTCTTCTATATGAGTAACTAAAGGCTCTTTTGGCTCATATCTTGTTGCAGTAATTCCGAATTCCCTAATTGCTTGATGATTTAATTTATAAAGTACACGATCTAATTTATATGCATGATGTTTTCCATCCCATCTATTTCTTGGATAGAGGAATGGAAAACGAATACATAAAATAGATGCTTTAATTGCCTTCTTTAATTTGTTCATATGTACAATATTTTCTATTTATAAATTCATCCATTAAGCTGTCTGCTAATATTTGAGCATCAGGATGAGGCTTTCCAGTAGCAGCAATATGTGAACGCAGTCTAAAGAAGTGAATCCAATCTTCTATAAACCCGGTCATTATAAGTTCGCTTTTAGTATCTAAAGGAAGAATACCACGTGCCTCTTGCGGTTTGAGTTTATATCCTTCATCTGTAGAAATTAGATACATATAATCAATTTCCATATGTGCTAAACACTCGTACCATGCAGATACACTTCTGTCAACACATATAAGTTCATCGATTAACTCCATTCCGCGTAAATCCATTAAATACTCTTGCGACTCATGCGTTAATGGATTTATATGCGATGCTCTTTCTGATTGTATATCATAAATCCATTGTGGAATAATATATGTTATCTCTGAACCAAATTTATCTTTGGAATAATTCACATAACGAGTAGATTCTTGCATAAAACTAAATTTTCTGTGTCTTGTGAATTCACGACCAATTCCTATCGATGTAATGAATTTAACAGTATATCTTTTTGCATGATACTCTGTTGGTTCACACATATATTGTAAATCACTCTCCCATCCATTTTCAATAATTACTCTAGCGTTGGTTGTGATATAATATTCTAATTTATCGTTATCAATCCACTTACTTGTTACACGAGAATAAGGATTACTTTTATAATCGTCTATTGGTAATTCAGGATCACCGTTGAAATCATACACATAACGTAGATATATTGTTCCATGTTCTAAACAAGCCAAGTGCTTATTTTTTATAAGAGTATCGACCATCTTTTTTGCAGAATCTTCTGTAATTTTATCCTCGCTTTTATAAGATGTTCTCGCAATACGTTCTACATGTTTATATAAACCTATTAAATTTGGTTGCTGCTTGATTATTTCAAAACTACTATCTATAAATTTCATAAGGTTCTATTTTTATAATTGTTGCATTTGGAAATTTATCTTGTGCATATTTTATTAATTCTTCATTTGAATAATTGCCAGAATTCAATATTAATGTATCCTTATAAACATCTTCATATTGCTTATATGTTACCTTATAACATTGCTCATTTCAAGGAGAGCCATATTCATTATAATACACTAGCATGTTCCAATAAATTCATAATCATATTCTGGTGATGGGAATATTTCTTCTATTTTAGCAAATGCATTAAGTTTTTCATCTGCACGTATAATTACATAATGTTCCCATATTTTTCCGGCCGGTAATATTTTTGTAACTTTAAATTCAAATTTAGCCATAATTAATAACTCAATCTAAAGAACGTTTATCTATATATGCTTGTACAATTTCAGCTGCCTCTTCTCAAGAAACAGCTGATACTGGTATATTTCCTATACCAGCAATTGTTATGTTAAATATTTCCATTATAGACCTGTTTGAGTTGTATAAAAATCTATAATACCTTGTCCAATTACTCTAACTTCCTCATAATCATAAGAATCAGAATCTCCTTCATCATTTATAGTTTCTTCCTTTAATGGAACAACTTCAATAGAAACATCACCAGTATAATTATTAATTTTTGTGTAGCAATGTTCTCTATATTCATTAAAGAAGTTAGGACAAAGTTTTAAAACATCTTCATATTTGAAAACAGCTACTAATCCAGCATCTGCACAAAAATGTCCAAGAACCTCTTCAGTATTTGCATCAAATGTTGTACAAGACCAATCACCGTAAATAGTTCCAGACCAAATAAATTCAACGCCGTTTATTACAGATTCATGTTCATAATCACAATTATCATCAAAAACATCTGAATTTAACCAATTGTGATAAATTTCATCAGGAATTACATAACAAGGATCTGTAATTATTAAAGTTTCATTATTAAATTTCATAATTAAAAGTTTCCATAATAAGTTTGACAACACAAAAGACCTAATTTATCACGCCACATTTTGCAAACTTTATCTCGATCATCAAATACTACTCTAACATCGTGATTTGGTTCAATATATTTATGATACATTTCTTCTTTAACAATTTCATCAGGTCTATGATCACCAGCTTCTCGCATATATAGTTCAAAGTATCCTCCAAAATTATCTTCTATCCACGTTTTAGTCTTTTGCTCACAATTTCCAATCTTTTCTCGTCCAGATAAGAAGATAATTTTATATTCTCGTTGATACAAATCCCAAAGAAGTGAAAACAATCTGTCTTCTGGTAAATCGGTATCACATTTCTCATAATCATACGGATTTCTACCTTGTCTCATTGAAACAGTACCATCAATATCACAAAGTACTGTTTGTAGCTTTGTTCTATCAATTGGTTTTCTGAAACGAAGATCCCAATTTTTATCATCGAGTAATTCAGGCTTATATTTTGCATAAAAATCACGAATTACTTTAAATCCTACAGGACGTTTACGAGTATTGTTAGAATCTCTTTTAATTGCTTCAGAAAAAGGTAGCCAGAAGTCTTTATATTCTATTTCACAATTATATTCATCTGCAAGAGCTTCCCATTTTGCAATTGTTTTTGGATTGCAATTAGTAGCATCAATAATGACATTCCATCCATCGTTTACTGCAGAAATAATACTATCACGTTCTATTTTAGAAACAAGATTTTCTCTTTCTGGAACCCAATATTCACCTAAAGACTCACGAATCGAATCACGGCAAACAATTACCCAATGATTATTTTCAGAAATAAATTTGCGAGCAAATGTAGTTTTTCCACTCGCTTGAGGTCCCTGTAATACTAATATTTTACTCATTTTGAAGTATTTTCTTTATTTTATCTCTCTTTAAAAGATCATCTGTTCTTTCTCTAAGTAAAGTATATGGTCTGTTTAAATCAAAAGCGTATCGTTCTATTAAATCAGCGTCTTCAACCTCACTTCTAAGAGCGTAATATTCTGGAGAAGCTTCCTTAAAGTTAACAATTTTGTGATTTTCTATAATTTGATTGGCAAATTTACACTCTACAAGTATTCTCCATAAGTCTGTAAAATCAACAGATTCATTTAAAGCAATCTTTCCAGATATTTCAGAAAGGTGCTTATCAATTTGCTTTCGTAGTTGTAATGGGTTGGTTTGCATTAAAAGTTTAACATGTTCTTTAATTACAAACTTCTTATTTAAACACGAACACTCCCAACAAACGATATCTCCATTTAGAACATAATCAAACCAATCTTTTATTTTATATATTGTAAATTTTGTACCATTATCATAAAGAATGTCAAATTTTTGTTCGTGGCTAACTAATCCAATCCAATCTTCTGGGTAAACAAAATCTTTATTAACAACTACAACGTAATGATTAAATTCTTTTTCCTTTAATCCATATACAGAAGAACTCAGGTTGTAAATATATAAACAACCTGAGTTTTCTTTAAAGTATTCTAATGCTGTCATTAATTATCGTCTTCAATATTAGATTCTCCTGCATCAAGTTCCTTAGCTTCACCCTGTAAAAAGGCAAAACATTTTAATTTATATGCAAATGCTCGAGTATTATCAATCTTAATAACAAGACCTTCGTGAGGAACCTTATTTCTACAACTTGGTGAATTCTTTTCCATGAAAAATTCAGAATCATTAGCCAATTTCTCTAAGAATTGATCATACCAATCACTAGGAAATATTCTATCACCATTACAATCTTGGTATAATTCTTGATACAATTCTCCAGCATATCCATAATACCATTCAGTAACAGGAGTTAATCCACATTCATTACACCAAATTTGGACTTCTCTTGGACTAAATTCATGAACATAACCATCTACATTTGTTAAAGTAATACGATAAACTCTTACTTTAAAGTGTTTCTCTGGAGTATATGGCTCGTCTTTTTCTGGAGGAACACAACCGTAATCATAGTTCTTTTGAATATACCCACCATTAGGTAAATATCCAACTATTTCGTAATACGCAGTCATTCCTTTTTTAAGTTTCGGACGAATAATCTTATCTGCTTCAGCCCAAACATCTACTCCATAGTAACCAGGAGTTACATCACGATTATAATATTGATTTTTAATAACTGAACGAGAAGAATATACATAATCATAAACTTCTTCGTAAGAATCAAAAGACTTACCACTAATCCAATTCAATATACGTTTAACAAAAGAAATAGGTTTCTTGCACAAAACATAAGCACTAATTCCACTTGTACCGTGTATCTTTTCAGACAAATGTATTAAATCATCAGGTTTAATAGCATCCTTAAATTTCTTAATTTGCTGTGTATCATAATGGAATCTAAACTGAGTATCTATAATTCTATTAAAACGTTTTACATTCTTCTGATTACGATTTTTGCCATTCTTTCCAGGAGTTCCTTGTGTTCTATGAACAACATATTTCTTACAAATCCAGAATTCCTTTCCATTGTGTTCAAATGCATCAAATTCCAATCCGTCATGAACATCAATATTAGACGTATCTAACTGTGTATCATGACCAATCCAATCCAATACAAGCTTTAAAGGAATCAAAAAACCTTCAGAAAGACAACCACGAAGTTTAATAGCTTTTACACGACCATTATCTTCAAACATGCCTGTCTTTTCAGTATTACTATTCTTTTCTTTATGACGATAAAGATTAGCAAATGAAAGAAAGTTAGGATTTATACAGCTTGAAGTTGGAAAGTAAACAAACAAACCAGGTTGTTCATCTATTCCAACAATTATATTCCAACCTCCAACAGAAGCACATTTAAGTCGTGTTACTTCAGGATCTGGATGATTGTGAAACGAATCTATTTTAACAACTTGTGCTAAATAATTAGGATTCGCCTTCTTTGATTTTATTAGTTTCATCTTCAATTTCTTTTAATTCTATTACTACATCAAATACATCATCAAGCGCATCAATATTGAATTTAACAATATATCCTTCAATGTTATTTGCATCTAATGCATCTAAAAGTTCGTATAAATCATATAGATAATCTCTAAAATCACCCCATCCATTTAAACCACCATATAGTGTAACAATTACATTTTGAACTTCGTTTACACTAAATTCTGGAGAATGAAGACGCGATGTATTCTCAAAATCTTCTTCAAAGAAAATATCTTCAAAGATTTCTTGAATTTCAGAATTTGTCATTTTTAAGTCCTTTTAAAAGATTATTTTTACAAAAATAATACCTACTTCCAATTAAAAATAATAATCAATTTTTAATAGGTTTTAGGTACCGTTAAATTGAAATTGATTTAAAGGTTAGAATACAATTCTTCAACAGAATTAAAATTGGAATTTCCGAAACAAAAATCGGCAATTTTCTCTTCACCGTCTTCACCAAAAATAACCTTAATAAGATTCCATACAAGATCATTATGCTTGACTTGAATTGAATCAAGAGTAATTCCAAAAGTATATTCAAGCTTTCTAAAAAGATTTTCAAGATTCTGATAATCATTAATCCATTTACGAAAATCTTCAAGTTTCATAGTCTTTTTAGAACCTTCTTCAACTAATTCATCTGGATTCTGACAATCGTATTGATGATCTAAAATAACATCTTTAGTTTTTGTTTCAGGAATAGTTTCTTCATTTTTAATTGCTGCTTTAGCTGAATTCATTGCTTCTTGTTTTTCAACTTCTTCTAAATATGAATTAACCAAATCATCAATACTTTCGTTAGTAAAAATACCAGCTAACTTAATTAAAGGGTTGTTTTTAAGAGCATTAATTTCTTCTTCTGTATATTTCATAGTTATATGTTATTAAATGTCATTTTCATATCTAACTGTACGAAATGATGGCAAATTTGGAACAGGATGCTCTGTATGAGTCATTCCAAAATACTTAACAGTTCCCATTTTACCAATTATTTCGTTTATGTGCTCACGATAATATTGTTTTTGTAGTCTATCGCCAATTGGTTTAGCTTTAAACTCTGTTCCATCTGGCATTGCCATTAAGAAACACATATCTTCTTCACGAAGACCTTCGACAATTCCTTTAATTAAAAATTCTGAATCTTGAAATTCTTTAATTTTAAGACACCTATTATCACGAGCACCGCATTTATATTCTTTATCTGGATCTTTTATAACGAGGCCTTCGTATCCATTTTCAACAGCCTCATTGTGCATATCCATTATTTGATCAAGACCTTTTATAAGTCTTTGTTCAATAATTACTAATTTTGAATCAGAAGGACAATTCTTTTTAAACTCATTAAGACGTTCAACACGTTCTTTAAAAGGAGACTTTTCATCGACAATATCATAACAGTGAAAACAAAGCTCTTTATGATCTTCTTCAAGAGTTTCTTTTCTTACCAGTCCACTGATTCTTTGTAGATTTCATAGATGGCGATAAAGTTCTCCATCGAGTATTAGTCCTTCGTTTTCAGTAAGTAATTTTACAATATATGGATCTTGACGAATATAAGTTGCTGCTATATCATAATCACCGCCGCCTCTAGATGAGGTATGAACTTCACCATCTCTCATAAATAATAGCATCCTTACTCCATCATGCTTATATGATCCATATCATTCTCTCTCTGTTAATTTTTTATTTTCTTTATCGAGAATCTTACATAACATTGGTTTTAAAGCACCATTTGCATCAGTCTTGGTATCTCCAAGAATTTCTTTACATTTACCTTCAGTTAGTTCACTTACAGAAAGATCACTAACATCTTTATATCCTTTATCAAGATACTTTTTAAAGTTAGAATTAAACTCTAGAGTCAATTGTTCATCAATTGATCTTTTAACTTTCCCCTTAAGTATCTCAATATCAGGAGCAATAGTCTTTTTTCCAGTTAATAGACCAGATTCTCTATGAATAAGATATTTATTATCTACTCATTCTGTTCAAATATGTATATAACGAATTTTATTCTTGGAATCTAATCCAATTGCATGTTTATCTAATTCCACTGTAATATTATATTATTTTTATTTTTAGGAAATTCAATTGGGCATTTAAAAACAATTTTAGTATCTGTTAATTCTAAAACTTCTACTTCTCCGGCTCTTTCACAATTGAATCTATTTCTATAGCTTACATATAACAAGTTATAATTATTTGGAAACTTATCAAATAGGATACCTTCATAAATAAATAAATTAGTATCTATATTAATTAATTTAACACCATAAACGGTAATGAACTTGTCATATATAAGATCTCAAAAGAAATCTTCTACTTCAGAACCAATACATATAAAATCACTAACTGGTTTTGCCTTAATTTCCATTAACGCTTTCGTTAAATCCTCACTTGTTAATAGTTTAAACTGAACAGGTTCTAATTTGTTTATCTGACCTCGAAGTCCATTATTTCAATCCATTACTTTCCGGTGCTTCCAAATCCATCAGAGCCTCTATCTGTATTAGAAAGTTCTTCAACGTTATTCCATTCAACTCTTTCGTGCTTACTAATAACTAATTGAGCAATTCTATCACCATTGTTAATAGTGAATGGTTCAGATGACAAATTAACAAGAATTACGCCCACATTACCTCTATAATCTGCGTCTATTGTTCCAGGTGTATTAAGTACAGTCACTCCGTGCTTTAATGCAAGACCACTTCTTGGTCTCACCTGTGCTTCATATCCAACAGGAAGTTCTATTGATAAGTTTGTAGGAATTAATTTTCTTTCAAGACTTCGAAGAGTTACTGGTTCATCTAAAACAGCACACAAATCACATCCAGCAGCTTGTTTACTCTGATATTGAGGAATTACTGCTCTTTCGTCTAATTTTTTAATATTTATCTTCATAAAATCCGTTCCAAACATTATTTATTTCTTTAAGTTCATCTTCTGTAATAGTTGTACCGTTAATATTAGATATTTCTGTAATTAATATAATAGCATCGTCATCATATTCATTGTGCTTTAATCACTTATTCAATAAAATATTCATGACAGCTTGCCATCTAAATTCTAAAGAAAATAACGGAAGTTCTGCAAAAACACAATTTACATAAGGATCACCTACAGATTTATGTGTTTCTTTAAAGACTTTAACATCTTTAACACGCATCATTCAGCTGTTAAATTTACTGACTTTTATCATTTTAATCATATCTAAATCCCCACGAGTCAAGTCTGTTATTGATACAAAAATCCCAATTTCTATTTATACAATTTATTTCTTCTAGTGTTAATTTAGATACATGATTATTCGTAAGCAATATGTAATCTGATAAAATTGGTATTACTTCTTTAGGTGAATATAACCCTATAAAATCATGAAAAATTGGTTCACAATCGAAAATTGGAAGTTCTACAATAAAGTTGAGCACTGTATCAGTCACAGATAAAAGTTCCTTTTTGATTATTTTCATAACAAAAAAAGGAAGTCTTTTAGACTTCCTTAAATTATTGTTTTACATATAAAGTACAATGACAAATATTATTTTCACGATATTCTTTACATGGACAAAGACGATCTTCGTGCGTTTCTCCAGGATTCTGACAAGGACATTCTCCGTTATTAAGTTCGCAACGCTTAAGAATTGCATTTACCACTTTATCGTTTGGGTTTAATATTCAACCTTCTTTTCTAAGAATCTGTATCATTTTTCCAAAATAAATCAGTTCTATCATAATATGAACCAGCGTAAGCACTCAACTTATTCATTATCCTGCCATTCATATAAAATCTTTGATTGGTATTGGGATTGTTTATAGGTCCAAATTCTGATTTATATGGCCCAATTTTTATATAATCAATTTCTGGCATATCAACAGGTATTTTGTCTCGACCTGTATACCAAGCTACTTTTATGTTTTTAAACAATAAAGGACAAAAACGAAAAAGATTATACAGTTCCTCTAAATCAGAATCTCCGCCCATAAAACAAATACAAGTAATTCCTTTATTTTCTGCAACTAAATCGCACAATTTACCTACTCGAAGTGGAGTTCCTATATCTTTCCATAATTCTTTTGAATGACATTCTGGACAATGATAAGGACAATTAGTTAAATTAATACACAAAGAGATTTCGTCAGGCACTTCTGAGAAAGTAACCATTGTATTAAGATATTTTAACATCGTTTTCTTTAGTATATGTTCTACCCTTTTGTTCAACCTGTCTTTCTTTGGATCAATTGTCAACACAAGTCAAATATCCAATAATTCTTGTCCAATATTTTATATGTTTTGAACCACAATGCGGACATTCTGTTATTGGAGCATTCACTGTATGGTGACAATCCGCACATTCGCTCATAGGAATATTAAATGTGAAGTAATTTGTGCCATTATCTTTAGCAATATCTAGAATTTTAAGATACTGCTCCTTAGAAAGATGCGCATCTAAATTGATGTGTGCAGCCTGACCACCGTCTGTAAACTGTGTTATTTCTTTTCCGTGCAATTTTAGTTTATCGAGAACATTAGTATTGTCCCAAGGATTGTAAAAATAGCAATTATACAAATTTTGATCCTCTGGAACATAATAACCATCCTCTTTATCCCACTGATACAACTTTACAGCCAAATTTTCTCCTGGAATAGCCTCACTGTTGAAAAGAATTGGTCTTTTCTTATCATGAATTGAGTTCTTTTTATTCTCGTCACGAACAGTGCCAAAAATAGTAGACAAAAAGTGTTTATATTCCTCATTGTTACCGACTGTTAATCCTAAGAATTTTGCAGCTTCTGAATATCCAATTAAACCAATTGTACTATATAATTTTCGCATATAAATATAACCTGCATTTGATGCTGTAAACATTCCTTTGTCTTCAACATCATATAACATTGTTTTGTAAGCAATTTGATATTTATAAACGCGAGAAAGTATATTCTTTAAATATTCTGGAAATTCCTTATAAAATCTATTAATGTAATCATTAAATGCGTTTGGTTCTGTCTTTGTTTCATTAAATCAATTTTGAATAATTCTATTAAGATTTAACGTGATTACATTACAACTACCTGTCATTACACCAGTCATTCCTGTAGTAGAACTAAAGGTATTTTCTGAAATTTCGTTCAAGACTCTACAACATGATGCTAAACTTGTTGGATTGTCACTATTAAAGCAAAAGAAACTACCACCCTTTGCCCATTCATCTGCACATAGATTTTTATAATCCAAATCAAGATATTCTTTATTATTATGAACCAATGCCATTGTAGATACTGGGAATGTAAGAGGTTTAATAAGTCTAAGTTCACGATGGAGTTCCATAAACATTCTTTGAAGAACATCTATTGCTTTTCATTCAGGTTTTGTTCCATCTGGATAATAGAAGTCTTCAAATAATGACTTAAAATAAATAGAATCGTAATAAGAAACATTAGAGAATGGAGAATTAAAAGATCTGTTGCCAGCTGGTTGATTTACTCCGTAAATAAACTGCTTCATCCCTTTTCTAATGTAATATTTTACATCATGTGGTTCTTCTGTTCCAGTTGTTACTATTTCGTCCAATCTATTATATCATTCTGCACCAAATTCCTTAATTACATAATAATTTAAAGCAATAAAATAATCACCGACAGCAACAGCGCCTTTACATTGAGAACTAAGTAAAAATATTAAATTAGTAATCTGTCCACTAAATGATGCAATATCATTCGGCGCACTTGGTGTTACTCCATCTATATTTCCAACTCCATCAACCATTAAAGGATATAATGTTACTGCGCAACAATAATATTTTAAAACAGGAGTTGATGCTTCATCGTGTGTATAAATTATATGATTGTCCAAATCCTTTACGTATTGTTTTGCCACTTCTGGAAACATTTCGTAAAGTTTTTTCTTCATTCGTGCTCTTTGAATTAGTCTATTTCTGGTTTTATAAACCTCACCTTCTAGATTTGCTACATTTTTAATAGTAACGTTTGAATTAGCATCTGTTTCAGAAGCAGTAGCAGCATTTGTACCAGAATTAGTATAATTATCCATATAATCAATACGCTCTTGTACAAATCTAGATTCTGAATGTTCCTCTTTATATTTTATATAAGCTATTTGAACATCATAATACTTAAATTCACCAAGAGAATAAATAATGAACTTTTGAATATCTTCAACAGTTTTATTATCTTCAAACGTTTCAGATGTTGCTTTTAGATAATCTATAAATTCTTCAGGAGCATCCGTTTTATATACTGCGTTAAATGCTTTATTTACAGCATTTTTTATCTTATTAAAATCAAATTCTTCTAAATTTCCGTTACGCTTGATTATTTGCATAAAATTTCATCATTAAGAATTTGTCCACAAAGATAATTCTTTTCAAATCGATTAAGAATATCCTTGTCATCTTCTGTAATAAGGGAACTAAATGCATTGTAATAGTTAAAAAGAGAACATTCTTTAGTATCTTCTACATAAAATTTAGAAGAACTATCCATATAAACATTCTCATATGCTTTTAATACTAAATTTGGTGTTATTTTAACCTTTCCACCTTTAGTATTATAAGAATAAAGCATACTTTTTTCAATTAATTCTCCGAGTTTTTCGTGTCTATCGTCCTTTGAAAATGATTCTGAATCCATTCTTCTAAATCTGATTTCAGAATCATCAGTCATTTCCATTAAATTTTTGATAGTTTCGTCAAAATCAATAAACTTTGTCTCTGGTTTCAACTCATAATCATTTAACCATTGAGAATTAAAACAAAATAAATTTTCTGAATTTTTATCCTTATATGCTTTAAAAATCTTATATACAGGCTGTCTCATATCCAGTCCATATACAAGATTGTATGTTTCTACAAAATCATTTATATGATTTGACATTACTGCTTGTAATCAAACTCTGTTATAAGTAATATCTTCGGAATTATTAGTTAAGGTTAATTGATTTGGAAGCTGAACATGACAATAAAATGTATCAGTAAACTTCTTCATTAAATCAATAAACGGTTCACAATATTCCTTTGTTTCAAGATATTCCTTACCTTTGATTACCGTTGATTTTCCTTCTAAGAGCTTCCCAATAGTTATTTCCATTATCTAAATTTAAATATTTTTCAAATAATTCCTCATACCTCTCTCCCTTATATGTATATTCACGTTGCTTATTTATAAGGGAAACTCCATCTCATGTATATTGGTTTCGTTTGGATAACGTTCGATTATTGTTCTTTAAAAGATATGCTTCTATTATTCCAGCTTCTTTTTTAGATAATCCGCATGCTAATATCTCACATTTCCATTTTTTACCTATTGTATTTGTAAGCATATCATCCTTATGATTAAATGGACGACCCTCCTGCCAGAACTTAGTATCCAATCGGCCTTCTCCTATATAATGGGCAACACCATGTCTACACCATAAATAAATACAATAGTTTCTATCCGAATTAAACCAATCTGCATCTCTTTTCTTGAAAATAACATTTAAATCTAGACTTCAGAATTTAACCAAAAATCCGTTTTGATGTCGTTTTCTAATTTTTGTTACTTTCATAGTCTAGATATAAAAAGGAGAGGACTGTTTAGTTCAATCCTCTCCTATGTTCCTTAATTAGTTGTTAATATTAGAAGCTAAGTTCGTTACCAACGAATACATACTTACCGAGTTCTGCATTAACAGAAGGAGTGTACTTAACATGGCAAACAACTTCCTTGTTGTTCTTAACGCGATAAACAACACGAATGTCAAGATCGGCTTTTACGTCAACCATAGCTTCCTTAGCAGCCTTAATAGCAGCATCCTTAGTGGCACCTTCACCAGAAAGAGAAGTAATAATCTCACCATTATCTACACGATAAACTTCGTAAGTACGCTCAGTAAGAGTACGGCCTTCATTAACAACATTCTCTACAGTATAGGGACGCTCACGGGTATCCTTAGAACCATTAGCAACAACTACCATGAAACCAACACCGGGAATCTCAGTAAGTTTCTCCTTTTCCATCTGAGCAACAGCAAAAACCTTAAAGTCTTTGTCAGAAATGGGAGAACCAGCGTTTTTTCAGGAATTAGTCTTATTACGGATAACCTTAAAACCTTCAGCTTCAACAGCAGCCACAGCCTCAGCGTAGCTATACACAGAATATTCTTTACGAATCATAATTTTTAAAATTTTAAAACATTAAACATTAATCCTTGTTTTTACGTGTTGCTGTCACGGGTTTTCATAACTGTTTTCCTTCATGATTTGTGATACAAAGTTACTAATAAGAATTGACATTTCCAAATTATTTTTAGAAAATTTGAATTATTTTTCAGTAATATCAATTTTTGATCTGGAAATCACTTTTCCAAATAATACGATCTCTGTTATAAGGTATTTTCTTTTATAATCTTTAGAATAAACCTTTTTCTGAATCATTTTACTTTTTCTTCCAACGTAATCTCCAAACATAACAATTATTATTTATTCAAATTCAACTTCTTTATCGTAACCAAAAATTTCATAATAGGCTACTCTCTTGAGTAACTGATTAAGTTCTTTTGTACCTCGTTTTAACTGTGTATCACTTACAGTGTAACAACGAGACCAATAATTAGGAATTGTTTCTACAACACAGACATTACAATTAAGTTTCCAACCTTGTTCTTTCGTAATTCCGAATTTCTTCATACAGTAATACCAAAGAATAGTAGAATAAACACTAAATTGTCTATAATAATGATAATGGTTAAAGCTACCTTCAGACTTCATAAAATTATTGATTGTTTTACCACTTGTCTTCAAATCATTTAGTGTAATGACTTTATTTTCGAAATCTATGGTCCAATTATCAATTTTTAACTTAAATCTTAATGTTGTACAACGAGTTCCTTTATAAATAACAACAAAATCCATGAACAAAGCATCTTCACAATGAGATTCAATGGGATCTCCAAAAATATCTTTTGGATGAAGTTTTGCCATAATTTCAGAATTAGCCTGTAAAGACTCAATACATGAATTTACAACATCCCAATCTGCATCATTGAGAATAATTTGTTCCTTATTAGATTTTTTGGCTTTTAATTCATTTAAGTTTTTGGAATATTCTTCCCAAGTTGTTTTGATGAAATCAATTTTAGAATCAATTGAATTGACATAATAGTCTGCATTTTGAGCAGCGCTCTTAATAGCTGTTTTAATATCCATATTTGGATTTTCTGTAAGATATTTGTCAATCTCATCCATTACAAGACCCAACTTTGCTGTAGGTTTGCCAATTTTCGGTGCCAATTCAAATTCTTCTGGTTGAAGTATAACTTCGTGAACAGAACTACCGCGAACGGTACTTGTAGAACTAAATTTTGGATTGGATTTAAATAATCCTGGAGAACCACCCTCTTCTGGATTAATATACTTTAATTTTGAATTACTAACAAATTTACTATACTTAGTAGAGAAGTAAACCTCATCACTAATCGCTTCTCTATGTACAGAATTAAAGTTAGGTACTATTTGAAAGTCTTTAAATTTTATCTTTTCCATCTTCTAAAATTTTATTCATCTCTTTAATTAATTCGTCTATATAATAACTGCCATTACAATTATTTAAACGAACTACTTTATTTGTTGTTTTATCTAAACCAACAATATTTTCTTCTTTTTCCTGCATTGAGAATGTGGTTCTACCTTTAACATTGTCCATAATTATTGCGTTTAAAATATCATTAATGGTTCCGTTTAAAAGTAAATATTCAATACCGGTTGTTCCTAATATATCATAATCATAATTAATATCCAATTTTGCAAGAATATTCCATTCAGTATTATTAATATTAGGATTTACGATTGCTAATGCATCTCTGAAAAAATCTTCCATTACTTTAGATTAAGATTTAAATTATATATACGACGATGACCAATATTCTTCAAATATCTATTATGTGGGGCGTCCATTAAATAACAGAAAATTCCATTTTCTGTAGCATCAAGATAATTGGCAATTTTGTCATCTACAAGAATAGATACATTATGTTCTTTTAGAAGTTTAATCTTACTTTCATTCCAAGGAACACAATATACAGGTGCACAAGGAAATCCATTTCTTTCTAGATTTTCTTTAGTCCATTCAACTGGTATGCTACGACTTGTAATATACATATCTGGTTCGAAATTGGGGAGGTGCTTTGTAGGAAGAGTAGTCCAAAATTCTTTATCTGTACTAAGTTCCTTAAGTTTCTCTGAAATTTCATAAGAACCATTCCAGTAATCATTAAGTTTAATTCCAGTCTTTTTTTCAAAGCTTGGAATAAAATCAAGGCATACATCATCGATATCTAAAGCAATTACCGGTCTATTTGATATTCCAATAACTCGATCATCACCTTGAGGATAACAATGATACATTTCACATATTAAAAGAGCTTGTGATGCAACATATGCCATGTTTAAAAGTCCTTTTTCATCACAATCATTTCCGATTTCAAATTCAGAAAGATGTTTCTTTAAATTAGAAAGAGCATCAGACCAATTTATGCCTTTACGCCACTCATTGATCGAATGCTCTTCTAGTTTTGATGTAAGAACTTTATTTACTTCGTTTAGTCCAATTTGTGGAACTAAATCATATCTAATCTTGTCCGTCATAAACTTTTGGATTAGATTTATCTTCGTTTTCTGCCTGTATAGCATTCATAAGAGTACTTGCAAGCAACATTGGCAGATCTGGTTCTTCTCCGTCTTTCATTTCGGGCTCTACTGACATCTGAAGTTCGAGATCTCCATTTGTTTCCGTAAAATACATTGCAATGATTCTTTTACCCGATTTAAACGTTACAACACATTCATTATTTACAGTTTCCATATTATTTAAATTTAATTTCTGTTATTGGTTTTAGATTAAAACTACTCGGAGTTATTTTAATTGTATCATCAAGAATCAAATTCTTACTAAAAGACTCGGGAGGATAAAGCCAGCATTTAATTTTATCTTGATTTACAAGATTTTTATAAAAATTAGCACCGAAACTAATATGTGACCAATCCAATCCAACCTTCTGGATAAGATACTCAAAAGCCTCATCAGAATAAGATTCATTAGATCTACCATGATTCATTAAAGGCAATAATACAAAGTAATAAGTATCATCTTTAAATTCATTATAGATGTTTATAAATTCATCTACAGAATCTTTATCTTTAATGATATAATGTAAATTTATGTTAGTGTCTCCAAAATCAACTAATTTTCTAAAAGCTTTACGCCAAGTTTTATTTATTTTATCATTCCATGTATTTGCAGATAATGCTACTCCACCAACGTAATTGCGTGTTGCTTCAAGAATTTTTTCACTCCATTCATCGTCATTAGCAATACAAATACCGTTTGATGTATAATTAGGTACAATTCTTAATTTGTAAACTGCTTCAAAAAAATCTAGACATTCTTTATTAATTAACGGCTCTGATTCTGAACCTGTGGCAATCTGAAATGGTCTATCATTATCAGACATACTCCCAAAGAAGAAATTTGCTTTATCAACAAGGTTTGTGTAATCTCTACCATTAGTTGACGCTCCAACATAACAAAAAGGGCAGTTACAATTGCATCGTGTACCTAAAGAAACATCGTAAAATTCTGATTTATTTGCCGGAAGTTCTTTTGCTTGTCCAGTACCAAGCCGTAAAGTTTTTAGATTAGCCCATATAGCATAATAATTATATTCTGGAAACTTTCTAACTTTAACTCCCCAATCTTTAAAATTCTTCATCGTAATATTTAATCTCAAAATTATTACCAAAAGATTCTTTTAAAATAGCTTCTAATCCCCATTTATAAAACGCATGACACTCGTCTAATCTATAAGGAAGTTCTATTTCTATCCATTTTTCTGGGTAATCTTCAGGTTTTGAATCACGCGTAATAATCCAACTTGAATAACCCCAATTTTCAATATCGCTTTGAGTTGGACGTTTTATTAAACGAACTACTGGAGTAACTTCGCTTTCTTGGTCGTATCCAAACAAACGATTAACTAATTCATATATTTTATCAAGCGTATCATTATCAGAATTAATTATTGCAAACAACTCACTTGATGAATTTGTAATAATATCTGAAAAAGATTGAATTGGTATTTTAATCGTAATGTTCCTCATAATCAAATGCATATAAGATTCTACAAATAGCGTCTTTTAATTTTTTGCCAAGTTCGCTTTTTGATATAATTACTAAAGTGAGTGCACGATACTTATTGTCGTAATCATTCTCTAGATCCTCAAGTAATTTATTATTAAAAGTGCTTAAGTTACTAAGAACTTCTTCATTTGTTTTATCGTTCACAAATTCATTAAACTGACGTTCATAATATTCCTTTCCAGATAGTATCTCGCCACTTTCTTCATCATAATATTCCCAGTCTTCGTCAATATCACAAGAAATCTCTAAATGATCATCGATATCGATTTCTGGATTTAAACAACGTGCGATTTCTTTAATCGCATCTTCTATTTGTTTAGCACCAGCTCTTGTATACATACAGTATACTTCAGAAGAGCTATTTGTGATTAAATCACCAAATGATTGTATGTTTATAATATGTTTCATTATCCTAAATGATATCTTTCTGCATAGTCTTCTATTTTTTCTTGATACTCAAAATTGGGATTCTCATCCAAAGACCACAATGCAATATCGTTTTCAAATTTTTTACTGAACACATCATATCCTTTAGATGAAAGATGTAAATGAAAATAATCATTATTATAATCGCCCCAATTATCGAACAACGAGTGAATATCTTTATTGTCAATATCGAATTTTTTATGATAGTGTTCAATTACATCATGCTCAAATGCTTCAATTTGTTCTTTCTTAGGTTTTCTTACCCAGCTGGTACCATTATAATAATAACTATAATTGGTAAACCAATTATAATAACTAGCAACCCACCCAATATAACAGTCCTGATCTTCTTTAGACATGTTTTTAAATAAGATCGGTTCTTGATATTCGCTTCGCCAATCAGGATATATTGTATTTAATATATTGATTACTTCTTCTACAGAATTATTCTTAAATACAAATAATTCTGATGATGAATTAGTAATAATATCAGAATAACTTTGTATATTAAATCTAAATAGTATTCGCATATGGTTCTATTAATTTATAAAACATTTTCTTGTCCATAATTACAGCTTCACCAACAGTAACTATATTTGTTTCACGAGGTTCTTGTTTTGCTCAAATAATACAAAATTCCTCAGGATTTACAGTAGATTCTTCTCTTATTTTAAAGTAAGATGGGATGGACTGTGTTTTTTTAAGTTGGATCTTTACAGGAAGCTTATTACCCTTATCTATTAAGTCAACTTTATTATTATCAACCGATTTTGATTCACTACGAGCTGTAACTACGTTATTGAAACCAAGTTCACGTAATTCTTTAGCTATTTTAACTTCATAAGCATTTCCTTTATTTTTAGAATATGCAGCACTACGTTTCTTCTTCGGTTTCGATTGTTTCTCAGAGACATCCGAATTCTTCTTTTGCTCACTTTTCTTCATAATACTCTTTTATTTTATTGATTAATTCTATCGTTCTTTTTTTACCATGTTGTTTAAAAAAATCCGATATATCTTTATCATCACCGTGTATTGGAAGAAAAGAAAATTCCAATTCAGGATATCTCTTTTTAAGTTTGGACATTGCGTGAATACCTGGCAAATCATTATCGTAATTTACAATTATATGATTGTATTTTGTTTTTATACGATTATATTGAGCGTCTGTTAAAAATTCATTTTCAGAACATGGTGCAATTGCAGGAATTCCAAGCTCATACAAGACCATTACATCTTTTAATGATTTTGTAATAACTATATAATTACCTCCATTTTTTGAAAGCATGTGTGCCCCTTGAATTAATGTAGATTTTCAATTAGATACAAATTTATACTTCTTTCTACCAGGCATATAAATTCGCCACAATTCTTGATTATCTTTTATACCTCCAAAATAACCATACGCCTTTTGTAAATCGTTATCAATATAAAAGATATTTCCATTTAATCATACGGTTTTACAAGCAAACACCTTGAATTTTTTCAAAGTGTCTGCTGTAATTCCATATTTACCTCACCAAGTCAAATCTTTGTCATTAAAATCTCTAATCTCTACACGAATGTTGGCTGAGCCTTGTTCTTCGATTTTATTTCCAGAATATTTTAGCTTAGGTTTGTTTTTGGTGAGATTTGGTCTTGATATTAGATTAAAATCATTAGCGATTATAACTAAAGACATGTAATAACTCACTTGAAACAACTCTTGTACATATGCAAAACAATCTCTGTGACTTCCATCACCAAAATCATGTACAATAAGACGTCCTTTCTTATTACGATATAAACTACAGGTTGGATTGCGATCGTTTCGTAATTTGGAACAAAACAATCCTTTCTTTATAGGAACACCATAATGTTCAAGAATTTCTTCTTCTGAAAGTTTACTTAAAATCAAAGATTTTGTTACTTCTATTGGTTCAAGCGAATATTCCATGATATTCTATTAAAACGGAAGATCGTTGGTATCAGAATCTGTAGTTTCAATGCCAAGAGCTTCAGCCAATCCATCTACATTACCTGTAGACTGCTGACGCATATTAGTAGGCTGGGCATTATTAGCAGCATCAATCTTTCTCTGTTCAGACTGATTAAGAACCAAATCATGACCAATAAAACGAGTAGCAATACCCAACTGACCTGTTTTACTAATACGTGCAGGAAAACCAGGAATAGAATTAAAACCATTGTTCTGAGGTACAAGTTTTACTTCAAGTTCGTCCCCTTTATGAGATTCAGTAAGAATTCCAATAAGAGTTACAAGCTGTTTGAAATCAAGATTCTTGATATTAACATGCTTTCCTTTAACTGTTACATTATCAGCATCAATTGCTTTTCCAATTTCTGGATCGAGCGCATCAACAATCTGACGAATAGCAACCATAAAGTGTTCAACCTGAGAAGGATTTTCACCAAATTGAGACTGCGTTCTTTCTGCGGAAGTTGGCTCAAAGAAGTTATGTGTAAATTCACCATAACCTTCTACATCAAGCTTCAACTGCATAGTATTATATGTATTTCCATTATTCTGAGAGGTAATCTGATTAAAAGAGATACCTTCAAACTTTGCATTATGAATTCCAGCACTAAGAACTTTACCTGCTTCTTTAACGCCAGCAGTAGCGGTCAAATCAAACATTCCCATATTAAAATGATACATTTAAAGAATTAAAAGGGAAGATCATCATAAGTATCTTCATCCTCTTTAAGCATTTCTGCCATATCATCTTCTACTTTACTCTGATCCATAGCTTCAAAAGAAGCCTCTTCTTCTTTAATACTTTCAGAGTCTGCATCATCTTCTACTTTTACTGGAATTAGTTTAAAAACACCGTCTTTAACTTCACCAGTCTTATCTATAAATTCTTCAAAATTAAACATAGAACCAAACTTTAATAGTGTAGTTCTCTGTTGCCCACGAAAAGAAATGGTTTTACTTTTTGTAAGTTTTGTTCCATCTGCTCCATCAGTAAATATTTCAGATTTACTTATAATAGGATATGTTTCAGTTGGACTTTCATTTCAATAATTAACTGCGATTCTATCTCCAGCAACTGCATTAAGCTTTGTTATTGCATCATCTGTTAATTGCAGTTTATTATCACAAACTTCCAAAGCATATGTTCCAGATACTGTATTTTTTACAGTATTCTTCTTTTCCGTGCTAGTAACTTTAAGGTTACTTACTTTTTGAGTCTGTTCATCAAAATCAAACGAAATACTAAGCATCGTATTCTGCTATTTTATCAATAACAAATTGCAAATCATTAGGAATATAATCGTCATCAAAACATCCCATTGGACTCTTTGCTGTAGTAGTACCATCTGAATGTGTTTGAAACATATATTTAGGTTTGTCTTCCTCATCTCTCTGAATTTCAGTAAAGAATACATAGGTAAATAAACCCTCTACGGTAATAGAATTATCGATCATTTTCCCCAACGTTTTAATCTTGAGCTGAGGTTCATCAGGAGTCCCAATATTTTCACTATGACAAGTCATGATGACGTTTAAATCATCTCTCATCATAATTCCAGCTTTTAAAACACTATAAAATTTCTGAGCAATATCACTAAACTTCTGAAAACCTTTCTCCTGAGCGCGGTCCATATATTCAAATCCCATTAAATATTGTGCGTCTTCCACAACAACATTTTTAATTTCAGGACGTTTAGTGTTTACATAATTTAATATAGAGGAAATGGTAGATACATTACTTGTATTAATATAATTACCACTGGGATTTTCTTTATTTCATACAATATACTTACTACGTCATCCTTTAAAAGGAAGTGGTTTTGAAGCAACATTAATAATAAAAGTTTCGCTAGGATTAAGAGTACGAATACTAGAACTCTTTCCGGTTCCACTCGCACCCACAATAGCTATAAGATTTGCCATTAAAAACTAAATGTTAAAGGTTGTTTAGTTTCTACAGTGTCTTCTGTAGTAACCTCATCTTCTTGTAACGCAGTAGTTAAACTGAGATACTTTTTAAAGTCTTTAATTTCATTAACTTTAGGAAATTGATTCCAATAACCGATTTCTCCAAAGAAATTTACAGGTACAGCTTTTTCTGATTCGCCCTGTCTATTTTTTATCAATTGTAAACTTCTATATCTTCCACGAAGACCATCAAAGTCAGAAGAACCATTATCTACAATTATAGGAAACTCTTTATGTGTTTTTAATTTAAATTTAAGAGGATAATAAATGCCAATGCATACTTCTGAATCTTGAAATGGAGCGCTTGTATCAGAAATATCTTCGGATGAACATTCTGTTAACTCAGCTTTACGTCTATCCATGCTTGATGAATTTCGATTCTCCTGCATAAGCATTACAAAAGATATATTACACTGATTCCTAAGAGTAACTGCATATTTTGATACTAAATCAATTTCCTCTTTCTTAGAACGACCTTCTATTGGAGTAGTTAAATTTAAATGATCAACTACAACAATTATTATTTGTTCTGGATCGTTTTTTGTATAAAGTGTTCTTCTTCCATCAACAGATGGATGAAATTTTCCATTTTCTTCTAAAAGGCCTTTAACTTTTGAATAGAAAAACTTTGATGTTAATGCGGAATCATATATTATCAATTTTGAATCAATAGATTCTAATCATTTTCTACCACTAATTACATATTGATAATCTTCATCATCAAGTATGTTACTTCAAGACATTAATCTTGTAAATGGTATAATTTTTCCATATTCTTCAAAAATATAGAGACATAAAAGTTTTGCAAGTAATAATTCCGTTGATAATTCTAGACTAAAATAACATAGTTTGATGTTTTTATCAGGATAATCCTTTAATGGGCGATATATATAAGAATAAAGAGCATATGCGCTTTTTCCGCTTCCAGAAACACCAAATATAAGCGTATAAACTGGTTGAATGCCTCCAGTATAATTATCCATTTTAGGAATACCTGTTTTTAAACCAATGTTTTTACCTTTTCTACCGCGATCTATTTTTTCGTAAAGTAAATCAACGTTAGTCATCAGTTAATATTTCTACAGCTATGTTGGATTCTAATCCGTTATCCTTAATATACTCTAATTCCTGTCATTTATGTGATACAACAAATTCAACTATACCATAATTAATTTGATTATGTTCTTTACCTCATGCAAGAAGATCCATTACTTTTTTGTGTGTTTCTGGATTGTGTTTTATTGCAGAAGAATATGCAAAGAAAAATTCATCTAAAGTATCATATTTCTTAGCAATATTCTTTAACGGATAAAGCTTTGATCCATTTGTCATAAATGGAGGATAAGCATCAAACAATTCTTGGCCCATTTTACCTGAATTTTTTAATCAAGACTTTAAGAAATTTTTATTAAATTCAATGTTATTTGGGTCATATGTTGAAGGATTATAATCTTTGTGAATCAGTCCCTTATTTTTAAGTGATTCAAATAAATTACGTAATTGTGTACTACCGCCGTTTGAAAACCATTTTGAGAAGAATTCTGGATGTCCTTCCTCATCACGAGCCAAAAACGTTAAATATACAAGTAATAATTCATTTGCATCAATGTTATAAGTAATTAATAAATTTAATATTGTATTTATATCCAATTTCAAAGGTGTTTAAAGTTCTTCTCAAACACCGTTTATTTATATCTCCTTTACAGGATATTTAATCGGAATATAGTTCCATCTGAATAGGTGTACAGTCGATTGCTACACGTAATAAATCTTGAAGACGTTTTGAATCAACATAACTATGAATAAAATCACAAATTATGGCTACACTGTTTTCAACATCATTTGCCAGTAAATCGACAACCTTTTTATTAGACAAATTGTTCCAAATATATTCAATTTGTCCATCTGTCAAACGAATACTCATTAAAATCTAAATTTTGTATTTATGATATTTTCTCTTTCTCTTGTTTCAATAGTTTCTCCATTTAATACCTTTTCAAGTTGCTCTTCGTTAATCGTAATAACTTTAGAAGTATTAGAATTTTGAAACCATTGATATTCTTGAGTTCCACGTAGAATTAAAGTAAAAATTTCTGCAATTTTACCTTCTTCAAAACGTATTGCTCTGCCAACTGTTTGAACCTTTTTAATTTTGGAAGAATCTGTATTTAATATAACTTCTAGATTAACTCCGTGTAAATCCAATCCAGTATTACATGCTTTAGACGAATGTAATACACCAGATTCTGCATTATTAAAAGCCTCAATTATTTCAGCATTCTCTTTTTGTTTTTGTTTAGAATGAACGACATAACCAAATCCAAAAGATTCTGCCTGTTTAATTGTTGCAGAAAAGGTCATTGCTTTGCTATTTGGTCTTGCTTCAAGTATTTTCTTTGCAATTTCAAGTTTTTTTGGATGATTTTGAATAAACATTTTTCTGTCACGCATTGCCTTGTTTCATTTTTGTGCAACGCCCATAGTTGTTTTAGAATCCATCCCATGCTTTTTGGCATAAATGTTACAAAACTTTTTATCAGTTGCACAAGACATTGCATCACTAAAAACAAATCCAAAATAAGCAAAACATTGATTAAATATTCTTGTTTTTTCAAGATATTCTGTTAAATCAACATCCAATAATACACAATACTCTCTATGTGGAGCAACTCATCCATTTTGTTCAGCTTCTATTATTGTGATTTCATCACATACTGGAGCAAATTTCTGAATATATGTTTCTTTACCATCCAAACGTTCGAATGTTCCAGTCAATCCAAGAATATTGTTGTAATTAACGCATTCAAACACTTTACGGAAAGTGTCGGATGGAGTTAGGTGTATTTCATCGATTATAAGCAAATCACATGTTCAGTTTAGTTTTACAACAGAATTGATTACTTCTACACGAGCGTTTTGTAATAATTGACGTTCTTCTAATTGATCGATTCATTGATCCTTTAGAATTTTAGTTGGAACCACAATTAATATACTTGCTTCTTCATTTCGTCTAACAAAAGCATCAGTTAAATTAAGTCCTACACGAGTTTTACCTACCCGAATCCGGTACAAGCTACAATAGTTGCTGCTCCACCGGATTCTAATCATCGCTTTAAGCAAAGTTTTTGTCTTTCATCACGTGTTACCATAGTGATAATTGCTTTTTATCCATTTTTTCAATTATTTTATATGCTTCTTGAACATAATATTGATAATTGATACATCTTTTATTGATAGGAATCTCATCAAATTTGTTATAAATTGTAACTGGGGATGCTGCACATAAAGCAACAGGACTACCTATTTTTTCTCCATTTATAACTTTTTGTTTAACCAGCATTTTACCGTTTGTAGACATATAATATCTGTTTATATGTGCTACTTTTTCTCCACCATAAAAAACCGTAAATTCTTTTGCTACTTTTTGAAAAGTACAAAACTTTTTAATATCGTTACAAGAACGAATAGTATCTTCTGGACTAATACCTTCTACAAAGTATTTATTAAGAGCTTCTGGTATAATTAATGGAGCCAAACCCTTTCCTAAAATTGGTTCTTGAATAAACAATCCTTTTGTTTTAATAAGTTTTGGATCATGTGACTCACTTCAACCTTTCTTTACTCCTATATAATCATTAACTGCATACTGATAAAATCTTTCAAACGTATCCTCTTCCAATCCAATCTTAGTAACACCTTCTCACCATTTACAAATGTCTAAAAGTTTTTGATAATCTTTGTTATCATGTAAAACAAATATGCCATCTGTATTAGTATTAATAATTCTAGCGCCAGCTTCAACAAATGCTTCAGCTAACATAAGAATTATTAATTGGCCATTAATTCTTAATGTAAGAACGGATTCTGGAGAATATACTCAAGAATATGGAGATTGAAGATTTCCAGTTAAACCATTTAATGCAAGTTTTAGAGTTTCATTTTTAACTTTATCGCCATTCTTTTTAGCGATAACTCTTTCCTCTCTAATACTGCGATACACATCAAGAAACTCTGGACCTAAATGTTTTGGATATAAACCTCACTCAATAATGATACTAGGATACATACTTGTAACATCTCAATCTCTTAAAGATTGATCTGGTCCAGGTTCAAAGATTTCAGGAGAATTAACTGAATGCATTCCTCCAAGAGAAAAGTTATGTTCAACACCACCAAGTTCAAAAGAAATATGAAACTTATTTTCTTTCTTTTTCTTTGCTTCTTTCTCGAGATCTATAGTAGTGTTCTTAACTTGCTCGAAGAAATCTTGCATCTTTTTGGTTTTGAATTGAATACAAGGGAAAATAATATCTTTAAATGATATTACATTGCAAGGACTTCGTAAATCTTTAATCTGAAATCATTGTAATCCTGTTGCTTCAAGATACTTCTTTTTCAGAATTTCCATTCCAAGATTTACACCATCTTTATTTAATGCCGATATGTGATATTCATCTTCAATAGCCAATCTAAGTTCTATGTCTTTTTTAGATCTATTTAGAAGCTCTTCGGTTGAATCAATATCATTATTATTATAATTTTTTACATTTGGAATTTCATCCTTTGGTAAAGTTGAATCGAAATCACCATCGTATTCTTCTACATTTGAATATTCCATTGTTACTTGAAGCGCTTTTAAACTAGGACGAAGCTTTTGAGACCATCGCATTGCTAATAAATCTAAATCATCATATAAATTTGCATATTTATATTGACTTCAAGAAGCGGATGTTTCAGATGTAATGATTTTATCACTAAATCGTTTAAGTTCAGATGTAATTTCTCAATAAGGTAATAGAATTAATCGCTTATAATTAATAATAATGTAAGAGATTAATACTTTATCATAATGGATTGTATTATATCCGCAAAAAAATATACGTTTATTAAGAAACAACTTAACTATTTCTGGCATATCGTTTCTTATCTCGGATATTTGATAAAACCTTCTATTACCAGATTCAGTATTTTTTACAGCAATACTAAAGAAATTTGGAAAAGATTCAACATCATAAACAAATACAGGTTTATTTCTTATCAGCATACTTATTTACAAGATTCCAACCCTTATATTGTGCGACTCGTTCAATCTTATGCTGCAAATCTGTCCATTTCTTAATATGATACTCAAGATCATTATCCAACATAAGAAGAATCTTGTCACGCAATAATTTAAGAGTGCTAGAAGGAACTGTAGATACTTTTGCTCTAGATTCAAGATTTAAAAGATTACGCAATTCATCGTAGGATAGTCCAGAAGGTGTAATTCTAAAAAATCCACTATCAATAAACAACCTTTCTTTCATCACTTGCAACCAAGGTCTAAGCTTACCACGAGCGTCAAATTCAGTTAAATCCTTTTTATCTGTATCAGTAAGCCAAACTCCGAGAGACATAATAAATTCATTAGAAATAAGTCGTCGATTAATCGGTTCAAGAGCATCAAGACAGGCCTTTACAAGATCACCAATAGTAAGATTTTCATAATCTTTTGGAAGATTGTTAAACATAAGAGTAATAGAATCCTCATTTGTTACTTGATTATGCTCTTTAAACTTATTAATGTAGTCAAGGATGTCTCGATTTGTTCTAAAAACATCAATAGCTAAATCATGCTGGATATATCTATGTAACAATTCAGCATTACAAGCTGTATAAATTTTATTAATGTTTTTACGAACTTCATATTTACCAAATTTATAATTGGTTGTACGATAAAGCATGTCTAATGAATGCGTATAAGCTTTTTGAAGTTCATCGACACTCATATCAATTAATCGAACTTCGTTATTGTTCTTATTGATCCAAACTCATGAATTAATATCATTGTTTCTCTTCTCAATTGCTTGAGACAGCTTTTCTCCTAAATCACTCATATCTTTAAAATTTATAATTTGTTGTTTTAACAATTTCTTTATCTTTTATAAAATTTAAAAGGTAACAACTTGTATATCTATACAATTCTTTGTTACCAGTTGTTCTTTGAAAATATTCGTCACCAGCATCAACATATTCACATTCTATAAAACCAGTATCTCCAATTTCTGGTTCGTCAATTTTTCAATTTGGAAGAATTGTAGTTGTAATATATCTCATTAAACTATTATTGGGTTCATCCAAATTTTGAAAAACCAATAGTTTGTAAAAATCTTCTTGCTTAGCGACTAGTTTCGCATGTATTGTTACTTTCATTTTCAATTAAATCCAATGGATTCTGTTCATTTTTAACAGCCTCCATTGCTCTACATGCAATATGATCAATTTCATTAATCTTTGGAAGAATATATGCAAGTGTCTTCATATCAGAAATAGAAAATGCAGTTTCTGCAATTTTATTTAATTTATCTGCATATTTATCTTCAAGTTCTGCAAGTTTTTCAAATATTTCTTGTGGAGATTCAAACTCAATATTTAATGCCGGAATTGTAAATTCAGGAATATTTTCAAAAGAATTCATTAAATAAGATACTAAACATGCTTTTGATTTTTCACAGCATTTGTACATCTTTTTAAAGAACTTTTTGTAATTCATCATTCCATGCATATAAAAATAAAACTTAGCAGAACTAATGAAACTCAATTTATTTATTTCAAACTGAATCAGATCAATGAATAAATCATATAAATCTTTATTCATTCCTTCCTTTTTTACTTCTTCTTTTAGTTTCATTTGCTTCAGTTATTGATATATCGTATAGAACACCATCCTTATAATAAGAATGTAATTCTTCATCTGATTCCACAATGTTACTATCTATTAAATGATAATATTTTAAGCCCTTACTATCATCTCATCCGAATTGTTCTATTAAATATCACATTCTTCAATTTTATAATAATTTTTGTGGAAGTTAGTATTAAATTGTGTTTCAAATAAATCCATTAATAATGTTGATACTTCAAACTCTCTATCCCCAATGTAAATTCTAACAGGAAATACAGAATCTGTGTTAAGCCACTTCCAAATATCATCGTCATTAAATTGAATACAATTAGAATCAACCCAACTATGTACTTCAGATAACAAGAAATGTAACTCTCCAGTATTAGATTTGTCCAAGAGAGTAAGTAATTTTTCCATTTTCCTGTCTAACATTAAATCCATCGGATCGTCGTGTTTCAGATTCGGGTACCAATGATTCCCCAATCTCTTTACTGTTATCAGTATATTCATCTTTTGGTAAATTTAAACAATTTGCTGCAAACTGACACAATTCATCAACTTTATTATTCATGTCATTATTTGCATGTCCTTTGGTTCATAACATGGTGACTTTATGAAATTGAAGATAATCTAATAGTTCAAATCAAAGATCTAAATTCTTTTTACTATAGTCTTTATCTTCAAATCATTTTTGAACTCAACCTTCATTAATAGAATTAACTACATATTGTGAATCAGAAGTAATTTCAAGTTCCGCTGGTTCTTTAAAATAACGCAATGTTTCTAATATAGCTCGTAATTCCATACGATTATTTGTTGTATTAGTAAATCCGCCACATAGTTCTTGAATTATGTTTTCAGATTCATCACAGATTATACTTCCCCAACCCCCTTTTGAAGAAATTCCAACATGTCCTTTAAGACTACCATCTGTTCAACATTTATACTTCTTCATTTGATTCAGTCGTTTCTTTTTCCGGAATTTCTTCTATCTTCTGAAAATCAACATATGTTCCAAGATTTTCACTATGAATTTGTCCAAAATATTCAACATTGTGTTTTTTAATGAGTTCCTGCATGTCTTGCAGGAACTCATCTGGATTTTCTAATTCAAAACGTCCATTAAATGTTAAACTAAACATGTTTTTCAATTATATCGTTTGCATAACGTTCAGAAACTTCACGAATTTTCTTTCTATTTGTTACACGAACTGTAATTTCAGGTCTTTGTGTTGCACGAGTATATGCGAGCTGACGTCCAATACTCTTTACAAAAATATCTTTTGTAGAACATACTGCAGAACCAAACCTCAAAGTATTTGTATCTGGATCATAGATAGAAGCCACAGTAACTCTAATTACTCTCTTTGGAGAACTTGTAGACTTCTCATTAATCCACAATATATTACCTTCAGAATCAGTAAACATCTGTACATTTTGAGCATATACAGGTTTTGAATAATAATATTTAACCTTTTCCATAATTATTCTAATTCAAAAATACCACCGTGTGAAATTGATTTAATTACTTTATTTTCGATTTTACTGCCAACTCTCATAAAAGGACCTCCGTCTGGATCAAATGCAGTAATATTGTTCATTCCATGTTCGTCACCAATTAAACGATAATAACCTGCGGATTTTGGATCTGATTCAAATTGCCATAAATTATCTTTAATATGTTTTAATTGATGAACATATCCATATCTGGCAGGTAGTTTAATAATTTCTTCCATTAAAATACTAATTCTTCGTTAATTACTAATGTATTTGCAGATAGATATAGATTTAGAACAGAAAATGCATTTTCGAATGCTAATCTATCAGATTTAGCTGGATTTATAATTCCAGATTTCAAGACATCTACCCACTCCATTTTATTAGCGTCAAAGCCATAATTAACAGGAAGATCTTGCAATATCGATTGAAGATCTAAACCACAATTAGAAATAATCTTGTCTTGTATGCAAAACATACAATCAAGAATGATACGTTGGGCATCTGTAAAATTTGTTTTATTTTTAACAATACTATCTGCAGCAATTATGAACGAAACACCACCTCCTGGAACAATTCCTTCTTCGATTGCTGCTTTGGTTGCACAAACTGCATCATCAATTCTATCCTTGCGTTCCTTCATTTCAAGTTCAGTAGTTCCACCAACATGAATAACAGCAACACCACCAGAAAGTCTTGCAATTCGTAAATTATTAAATTCACGAAGAAATTCAGAATCTAATGTATCAGAAGGATTATCTAATTCAGATTTTATTTGCTGACAACGAGCATCAATAAGTTCTTTAGAACCAGAGCCATTAATCAATGTCGTATTATCACGAGTAATTACTACTTTTTCACAAGAACCAAGTATTGTTTCATCACATTTTTGTAGATTCACACCAGATTCGTAAGTAATTACTTTTCCTCCAGTTAGAATTGCTAAATCTTCAAGAAGTTTATTTCGATATTCACCATAAGAAGGTGCTTTTATTGCACATACTTGAAGAATTCCACGAGTCTTATTAATCTTTAAATTCTGAATAACCTCGTTATCATAATCTTGAGCAATAATAAGAATTGGACGATTCTTTTGATTAACAATTTCGAGAAGAGGTACCAACTCCTTCATTAACTGAATTTTTCTATCAGTTATAAGGATATATGGCTTTTCTAATACACAATTACCTTTAATTGTATCTGTTGCAAAATAAGGTGACTCATAACCTCTATCAAACTGCATTCCATTAATAACATCAATATAAGTTTGAATACTTGATGATTCCTCAACAGTAATTACGCCGTCTCTCCCAATTTTCTGGAAAGCTTCTGCAATAAGTTTCCCGATTTCTTCATCATTGTTTGCAGAAATAGTAGCCACTTTACTAATATCTTCGTCAATAACTGGTATAGCTTGATCTTTAAGAGCTTTAATAATATCTTCATAAATCTCTTTTATTTCATTTTTGATTTGAATTGGGTTCTTTCCATTCTTGATAAGCTTGTTAATCTCTGAGATCATCTTAAAAGCCAATACACAAGAAGTTGTTGTACCATCACCGACGCTTTCCACAGTTTTAGTACTTGCTTCACGTAATAGTTGTACTCCAATGTTTTGAAATTTGTCTTTTAATTGGATATTTCGTGCAACAGTTACACCATCTTTAGTTACAAGCGGCTTACCATCTTGATAATCATCAATGACAACACATTTTCCTTTTGGACCTAATGTTGATCCAACTGCTTCTGCAAGGATTTCCATGCCTTTGAGCATAGAATCCCTTGCATCAGCATTAAATTTGATTAGTTTATTATTCATAATAACCTAAGAATGTACGATTAAACCAATTGTTCTTAACTGTTATTAGTTCGTCGACTTCTAATTCATCATATTTATCAATAAACGTAAATGCCACAAAAGCAAGTACCAAATAATTTGTAATCGGAATTGTACAAAGAATAATATATAGAACAGTAATCATATGAGGAAAATGCTTCCTCTTTGTGCAAGTAAGGAACCAAATTAAGAACAAATAAGCTAGTACGTATCCTAATATTATAATAAATCGTCCCATATTACTTTATATTAATAAAAGGCACAGTTCCGCCAGTATATGTAGGAAGTTCACCATTCCACTTCTCAAGAGCATACTGTCTTACAAGAAGTTCATTAAGAGATGCTGCTACAGTTCTATTATAATATGCCTCAGCATCTGCTTTAATTTTCATCGCTTTTGCTTCACCTTCTGCCTGAGCAATTGCAATTTTAGCATTTGCTTCAGCTTCTTTTACTTCATTTTCTGCGCGAAGTGCGGATTGTATTGCAGCATTCTTAGAATCGATCATCTGACGTAAGGATTCAGGTGGAGTGATCTGAGAAGTAAACTCTTTAACATGAAATCCTTCTTCAAGAAGACTACTTTCTAGCATGATACGAACTTCATCTTCAAACTGAGCACGAGATGCCATTAATTCATCAGATGTATATTTATTTGCAACAATACGATACGCATCATAAACACAAGTGCGCATATAACCTTGTTCAATATCACGAAGTGGCTTTCTATAAATGGTAAAAATGTCTACAGCTTTATCTCTTTCAATAAAGTAAGACATATAAGGATCCATTGAAAAAATTGCAGCATCTTTAGTAGTTACAGAAAATGCAGGATAGTCTACCTGTTGTACATAAGTGCTATATTTAAACACATCTGTAGTAAAAGGATTATATACGGTATATCCGGTTACATTTGTAGCTTCAAGCTTACCTTGATCAGTTACAGAGAATTTATTAAACTTAATTCCAACTTCACTATTATCTACAACAGTACAAGCACAAGAATTAAACATCAACATTGCAGTAAAAACTGCCATTACAATTACAAAAAACCTTTTCATTACTTAAAATATTTTTTTGAATCAATATCAAACAAACCTAATAATACCTTGATTTTGTCAAGTTCATCCGTATTTGCAATTAACCTAACATTACCATAGGATTTATCTTTTGTACTAAATATAATCAGTTCCCAATTACATTCGTGCTTAACGCCAGTTTCACTAAAATCAATCAGTTCAAATGTATCATCTTTCCAATAATGTACTGTAAAATTCATTTCTACATCACATTCGAATCCACAATTATGTAAATATTCATGTGTAAGTTTCATTAGAATCCGATTTTATTAGCTTTTTTCTTTGGCTCAGAATAATCAGTCTTTTCAGAATTATAAATTTCTGCTAAAGTCATTGGCCTAATGTCTTCAATGCCAAGATTATATTTTTCATTTAATTTAGCAACCTTATCCTCAGAAAGCTCTTTGAATTCATATTTCGCAAAACATCTACCTTTACGAAGAAGTGCTTTATCAATTCTATCTACTTCTGCATTAAATGTACAAATGAACTTAATATTAATCATATCTGACAATAATCCATCTGCCATGTTTAAGATTGTAGTAATTGCATTGTTCCAAGGATTATCAACTCTGTCCATTAAAAGTTGTTCACAATCCTCAAGAATATATACATAGTCTTTACAAGATGTAACATAACTGATAAAATCTGGATCCCCAAGCCTAGATGCCACACTGTTTGGAACGATTACATAATCTTTAGGGATATTGCTACATAAATGCCGTATAAGCTGGGTCTTGCCAGTACCAATCTCACCATAGAGCAATATTAAGCCACTTTCTCTCTGATTTAAGAAGTTTTCAATGTCTTGATATACTGGAAGGAAGTCATCGTTGTAATTCTCTTCAATATTTATTTTTGTGTTACGAATATCAGAAAAACTAGTATAATAATCGCCTTGACTATACTTAATTAATCCAACTTTTGCAGTTTTTTCTTCAGGTTCTTCTGCTGGAAAACTAGAATAAATTTCATGAGCTAATGTTTTTACAGAATCTAATTCATCAAAATTAGAATCGTAATGAACACAAATTTCTTTTCTACATACGTAAACAATCTTATGGTCAGCTATGATAATTAAAGAATTTCCAATTGGTTCCAAATTCATTAATATGTTACCATCAATTTCTTTAAATGTAACAGAAGATTCTCCTTTTTCTAAATCAGTTTCTTCGAAATCTTCTGATTCTTCTATTGCCTCATTGTAATAATATCTTACATATTCTACATTTGTGAACAAATGTTTAATTGTATCAAAATTTATCTTAGATACATCTAACATTTTAGAATCATCGTCAATGTCCAAATCGTACTTAGATGGAATCACATTAAATAAGACCGTATATAGCTGATCTGTTATAAGTGTTCCATTACTACTAAACGCTTGTATTAAATTATTCATTAATTTGATCTTTTATTGAAATTAAAAATTGCTGTTGCATAATTTCATTTATATCTCGAAATGCAGTAATTGTACCATCTTCTTCTTTATATCGAAGTACATTGTTTTGTATATAGAATTCATAAGGTTCTTCTTCAAATTCTATCTTTAAAGGATTGTTTTTAATAACAATATTATACAATTCTGCTTCTCATTTAGAGAGTTTACTTTCTTTCTTTTTAGAGTTATCAACCAAATCAGGTGCTCACTTTCTTAAAATATCCCCAATTTGTTTCTTTGGAGGCATTCCTAATTTCTTTTGAATATTAACGTATGTTCATCCTTTAAGTCTTAAAGCAATGATACATTTTTCAAAATCATTACATTCTGGATATTCATTAGAGATATCGTCACAACATTTATAAAATCCAGAAGTTAATTCTTCATATTTTTTTCTGTAATCCATTTTAGAAATTCCTTATTATTTTCTAATACCTGTGTATAAGCATAATGTAATTGATTAATCTTATAAATTAATTCATTAAACTCTTGTAAAGAAAGTTGTTTTACATTTTCATTACGTTCTGAAGTAAATCCTAAAATCCATTCAGGATTCTCCCACTCATTTGTATCCTCTGAATAAATAGTAACATTTGATGGTATAACTTCCCAAAAGTCAATACCGATTCGCTTTTCATTACAGATAATACGATAAACAATAACATGCTTTTTATTTCCTTCTTCGTACCAATATGTATTGTTATACTTTTTTAAATTTTCTGATATCATATCTTTAGATAATTAAACCTCCACTTGTGATGGAGGTTGATAAATTGATTATATTTATTAAATACATAGCACCCTATCTCCGTGTCGAGCAGAGTTCTTCGGTTTTGCTTACTTATCTCTTGTATTTATACTTTTTGATAAGCTTGGACTATATCTTCACCGTATCATTATGACTTAGGTGGATCTGCATCTAGTCTCTACGGCTGGAACATTACTCCCTATGCCTCGGTGTTGTTGTTTATACAGTTTTCACCGATATTCAGATCTCCACTTTATAAATTTCTTTATAAAGGCTCCATTTTAAACTATAAATCTAGCTAAAGACCGAGGTTTTAGCCATCGTAAACTAATAGGGTGTATATTATATTATTTGTGGTATATTTCAATGAAAGGATTCTATTTTAAGCAGATATAGTGAATTGCTGTAAATTTATTGTTATATAAAATTAGAGATTGGATTCGAACCAATGTTATGCGGAAGACTTAACTTCCGGTAACTTAACCACTCAGTCACTCTAATTTTATATAACAAATATACAAAAAATATTTTACTTTTCCAAATATTTTTTGATAAATTCATTGATATCGAAATCTTTACTCAGAGTATCGAGTTCAAGCTGTCTTGCCACTTTGGCGTAATCCGGATATTTAATTGAAGGGTGTTTTATGCACTTAACGACTTTTTCCTCAGAATACTTATTAAGTAATTCATCAGTTTCCTTCCAACTCCATCCATAAATAATGGACATTTCCATTGAAGTAAATCGATTTTCATTATCTTTCCACTTCAATATGATTTCTTTTGCAGCCATTAGCAAACTTTCCAATTTATCCTGATCTTGGAGAAAAGCCTTGATTTCACCATTAATCTTAGACTTGTTGCTCTTTTCATAAGCTTCATTAGCTACCTTCTGTTTTTCATCAAACTTCTCCTTGAGAAGACTGATGACTGCATCTTTTTGTGCTCTTGTAATCTTCATAATACTAATGATTTAAAATATTTTTAGCTAATTGTACATCTTCTTCTGTTAATCCTACATATGAATTAATATGAACGAAATGTACTTTTTGTTCTTCTGTAAAATCAGTTCTATCGTCAATTATGACATAATTAATAATTTCAGGATGTTCTTTTAACCAAATTTCAATTTCTTCACCTCTTGAAAGATGTACTCTGTAAATTATTGGCGTACAATCAATAATCCAATCCAATCCAGCACTATCCAATCTACTTTTCCAACCAGAAGAATATCTCCAATCGGAAGAAATAACAACTCTTGCATTAGTTTCTTCACAAAGTTTATTAATTCTACCTACACATAAAGGATCTACATCTTCTTCTCCATTTAGATTACCTGGATTTCTATCATCAATATACCATTCAGAATAATTAAGAACACCATCAACAAACGTCGAGAAAGATTACCTTTGATATTAAGGTAATACCTTCTCGACTATCTCTATTTTGGTTCATTACAATATAGTATTTTATTATTTTGATGTATTTCTGTATTTGTTAAAGGCTTTTCCATACGGAATCTAAAATCACGTAAATCTGGACCATAACACACAACAATACATCTTCTTGTGATATCCATTATCCAACCTTCAAATAATTCTTCATCATATACCCAAACAGTATCAAATATTTCTAAATCTTTAATTGTTTTTTGAGGAATTATTTTAGGTTCTTGTTCTTTTGGTTTAAAAAGATTTATTATGCACATTAAAATAATTAGTTTTTTATAATATTATAGAATATGTACTCCGGCTGCGATTCGAACGCAGGACCCACAGCTTAGAAGGCTGTTGCTCTATCCACTGAGCTATCGGAGCAACAGTTTATTAATGCAAAGCACAGAGAACCCCAGAACAATTACTAATATCAAGTTTAAATTTATCTGCCCATTCTTTAACAAAAGGTTTTAGTTCTTTAGTCAAATTACAATTGCCAAAACCATGAATTTGACGAACTTTCTTATCTGGAGTAACATCAATTGTAAAATAAGGCTTATCTAACTCATTATTTTTACGCAAAAACAAAATATATTCGTTTCCATTACTCACAGAATTTATATAAGAACCAACACAATGATGTAATTCAGAACCTTCTGTAATTAAATCTGAAACATCAGAACACGCAATTATAGAGTATTCGTCATTCTTAAATTCAAATTCTTTTGCTTTTGGATAAAATTGTGCAATATATTTATCATTACGTTGCTTATCTTTAAGAATTTGAATTTCTTTTAAATATCTGTAATAAATATTAGTTAATTTATCATGCCACTCTTTTAATTTATCGATTTTAGGAGTCTTTGGCGCACATTCTATATAATTAACATTTAATAATGATTCTCGAAGCAATAAATAATCTCTATACATTAATGCTACACCGAATAATGAATCCTTCGAAATTTCATTCATTATTGTTTCATAATAGTTCAGAATTTGACGATCTCCTAAAAATCTTAATGCTACATTATAAGTATAAAGAACTCTTAAAACATTTATTGTATCAGCCATCGAATAATTATTATTGTGTAGCATCTCGAAAAGCCCTTTTTCTGGATATTCAGTATACTCATAAACCTTAGATATTATATTTAAAGAACATCCACAATATGCATCTTTAATATTATCAGCTGATTTATTCGGAATATACTCCAATGGAGAAGTCATCATTGCTCCACAAAAACACATTTTTGGAAATCGAGTTTCTGCAATATCGTACAGATTCGTATACAATTTTGGATTAATAGTTAATATTTCTTTTAAATCATTTAAGAAATAACACTCTCCTAATACCTTTGAGAACACACGTTTAATTTCTTTGTTATCCGAAATAATTGTGTAATGAAAATTATTTATATAAGGAAAATTAATATTTGTAATGGATTTAATTTGTGTATCCTTAACTCCAAAATCAATAAAGTCGTAAGTATCAAGATTGTTTAAAAAAAGGCCCAAGATCTACCATGTCCATCTGTTATAACAAGATCAATATCTGGATAATTATTTAAATTGATTATAATCGCTTCTTCAGGATACTCTTTTGTATAGTTCCTTTTTAATTCTCTGAGTTCCGTAATTGTTCGCATTATTCATCTTCTTTATCTAATTAAATCACGTTGCTAAAGTTAAGATTCAACTAAAACAACGTGATTTAATAATTTACCAACTGATAATTACATTTCCATCAATTGTAACAGTTTGTTTGTAACCAGCGTTCTTAATAATTTTGTTCAGACTAGCCATCATTTCTGCGCATTCATACAGATTTTCAGCACCTTGAATCATCTCGTTAAGACAAATAGATACCTCACGATTGCCAGTCTCTGCAACAGTATTAATAAGTGTACTGAGTTTGTTTTCTGCATTTCTAATCCAATTGCTACGATTTACCGCCTGAGATTTAGAAACAGCCACATTTGCATTAATCATAATAAATTAGGTTTTAAAGTTAATAAATAAAATAGCGCTTCAGTCACATTGAGTAGGGAAGGTGGGATTTGAACCCACGTGCAACCAGCTACGGTTTCGACACTTTATAAGAGTGAGCCGATACTTCCCTGTTTAAATTAATTAAATTCGTATAAATCTTAATACAACAATATCTTTGTATGTTTTAATTGCAAACTTTGCCATATTTTCATCAATCCACACAATTAAAACATTTTGATTATTTATTGTTTTAAGTTCATAGCGACTGTCTTCTGTACCATAAAAATAAAATTGACACAATTCTTGTCCAACCGTGTATTCAATGTAATATTGTGGTGGTTCTTCAAAAACAATAGTTTTAGAACAACTAAAAACGCACAATAAAGTTAAAATTAAAACTAATCTTTTCATAACAACAATATATTTGTCTAGATGACAGGTGCTGCCCCTGCTTCATACTAATTCCCAAAATTAGTGTCTATAAGCTGACTGACTCCATCTAGATTTATAAAATTATGGGGGTTGTGATGGAATTGAACCACCATCTCCCGAACCACAATCAGGAATGCTAACCATTGTCACCAACAACCCCATTTAATTACAATAATTCTAACTCTTTCATTAGAATTTCTGCAATAAGATTTAGATTCATTTTAATTTGCCAATAAATATCAATTTTCTTTTCTATTTGCTGACAAGGCCAATCAACAAGAATAACTTCATATTCTGTTCTTGACCAAAATTGATACATTGCTTCTTTATTAACAAATTCAACAAAATCCACTCTTGTTACAGGAACCTTAAAATATTCAGAATCAGGATATTCCTTTTTCTTTTCAACAACTTCATTATAAGCGTCTACAAAATAAGGAATTATGTTATATGGTACAAATTCCTTATTATTAAAATCATAAATAATAACATTAAACATAACATAATAGATTTAGAGGCTCTGCCGGATCCCGAGACCGGTACTAGGGGTTACAAATCCCTTATTTTGCCTGTTAAACTACAGAGCCATCGTTTTTAAATAAATAAATGCAGTTGCGAGAGCCGGGACTCGAACCTGGGACCTCTGGCTTATGAGACCAGCGAGCTACCAACTGCTCTACTCCGCAATGTTTAGCTATGATGAGAGGCCTCGAACCTCCATTCCCTATTGGGCAACCTTTATGAAGAATGCCTTCCTCTTCTTCCATCTGATATTATCTCGTGGCGCAAGTATGCCACTTCCTTGTCACATCATAGTATATATCTGTCTATTCCAGATTGCCAAGTCTGTTATTTATTTATGACGAGAGTACAATACTAACTATCTCACCAGATTTCTATTACGGCCACTCTCCGAGAGGCATTTCAAACTCAGGACCAAAAGCGGGATTGTCTTTACTTACTTCACCAGTAACAGCATCTACATAGATTTGTGCTCTAGAGTTACCAAAAATCCACTGAGGATTACAATCTTTTGGACCAATTTCTTTTCTAAGAACCACCTGGCGACTATGAGGTTTTGGAAGATTAACAGACATTACCTTATCATAAGCTTCTTTAAAAGTAATCTTAATGATCTCTTCGTTAAGAGGATAATCTTCAACCCAGAAACCATGCACAGAATCGCTAGTGGTACCTTCTACTGTATGTTGATACTTATATACAATAGTATCAAAACTTGTAGAATCAAATTGTTCAACAACCTGAAAGACATTAACTACCATTTCGATAGTACCATCGTTTTCTTCATCAAGCCAGTCCTTAAGAACTACGCCTGTTTCATACCAACGATAATTTTCACCATTGTCAAGATACATTGTCTGTCTATCAGAAGAAATAGTATTCTCAACTACGATTTCAGGTGTGACATAATTAGTTTCTTGGGTGCATTTGCATGAATTAAAAACCAATCCAATCATCAAAGCACCCACTAAATAAATAAACTTTCTCATTAAATTATATTTAAAGTTAAAAGCATCTTTATTTACTGAAATTAATATTTAATGTGTTATTACACCAAAGAATCCATTGATTATCCGCTGCCGCAAACACTCCAGCTATTAACTCTGGGTGCATCCGCCAGAGGTATTTCTACCTGAAGGTCACTTCCTTCCCGGAACGATTCACTCTTTAAATGATGGACACCTCTAATCCAACATTTTAAATATTAATATAAACCAGACTCTTACGCGGTCTGGTGTTTACGTCCGATTTACAATAATTACGGAATATGGTCTACCTAGTCCCATACATACTGCTTAAACGTTTAGTAGTCTAGTGCACTCCTGGAGAATTACCTCGTGGGCTGTTGCCTAACCTTTGATATACAGGTTGATTCTGCTATTATACTTTGATATACAGGTCGTTCTGCACTTTTAGGCTCATGGATTCACGTTTCTACTCTTAATACAATCCATTTTTCCGTTGTTTCAGCTTACGTCTATCGTTACGATTTATACTACGGATAGGTTTTAAACATTTTTCTACTTTTTAACGGAAAGAATATTTTAGTATCCGTGATGTTTATTGTGAACATACTGACAGTTATTCTAATATTAACTGACAAAAATACGCAGACAGATTCCATCTATTTTATATGTTAGTCCTGTCCAACCCGACATATGATGATTATTCATCATCTTCTTCGAACTTACTCAATTCATCGAACTTTTGTTGCTTTTTTCAATCAGCACGATAATCTTTCTTATCCGAATACTTTTTTTCTTTAACTACTTTTTTAGTTTTCTTGATTTTACGAGGTCTTTCAAGTTCCTCCTCGTAATGTTCAAGTTCATAATCACTAACTTTAGGCATTTTCAATAGGATAGCTAAATGCGTTATAAGAACCAATAACCAAATTAGGAATGATTCTTTTAATCTCATCTGACCAATTATCTTCTGCTGAAACAACATTCATATCAAGAAGCTGCTCCCAATTGGTTTCGTGCAATCTATAACATCCATGTTCAACGTGGATATGATAAACATCCCACATTTCAGAAACTTTAGCAAGAATCTCAGAAACAGTTAAGTCTCTCTCAGTAGAATCACCAATATACTTCTTAATCATTGCTTCTGGAACATGTTTATGAACAGGTTCGTCTGAGATAGTAATAAGAACACCTTTTTTTACCTCTCTTTTCAAAAGAATCGGTTTTCATATGATTCGCTGCAACATACCAGACCAATTCAGCGTCTTCGCCTCCATTACCACCGCCTAAACCTTCTAGATAAATCACTTTAAGCCATTTTTCCATTAATTCATCAGAGGATTCAAATTCTCCAACCTGAATTGGTGCTTCTTCATATAATCTTTGTCCATCACCGAATCCACAAAAACAAACCTGAGGATGTTCAATTCCAGCATCCATAATTGCCTTAATAATATCTGGAAAAGTTTCTTTAATTAGATCTTCAGGAATCATTCCCATAGAACCAGTCTCATCAAGAGCAATAATTATAGGAAATGAATTAGGATGTTCTTCACTATCACGAGATTCTCTAATTGGCTTTTTTCTAATATCCATTTCTGGATCTAAATGAGCCTGCCTAAAGATTTCTTCGCGAGTTTTCAAGGAGTAGTCTTTACTCCTTGAACTCGCAGAAATGTAACTATAACTTCCACCACCCATAATTATTCAGCGTTAAGTGCGGTCTTAATCTGATTAGCCAAGTCGGGGTTCTTTTTAAGATTTTCTACAAATGCATTAACATCAAATGATGCAGTGGGCTTATCGTTCTCAACTTTAGGAGCGGTAATATTCTGGAAAGGATTCTGTCCACCCATCATCTGAGACATAGCCATCAGAGAGAACATATCATTTCCGAAGCCTTCACCATCCTTATTAGCAAAAGCCATCATCATCAAAGGATTCATTGAATTACCGCCAAACATATTGTTTCCAGTAATTGCCTGAAGCATAAAGAGATCCTTCATATCGAATTCATTATCCTCATCGCACATAGCAAAGATAAGAGGATTGAACCCAGTTGTATTAAATGCAAATGCATTTACAAGAACACGAGTCATTGCCTGACCAAGAAGGAAATCCTGAACCTCCTGCTTATTATGGGTATAGCCAGTATAAGACAAAATCTTCAGAGAACCATCAGGATTCTTCATCATTACCTTACCATAACCATTACCATTCTTAACAATATCTCCAATCTGAACCTGAGAAGAAGGCTTATTGATAGAAAATACAGGAAATTCAATCAGCATCTCACGAGGATACGACGTAAGAGTACCATCAGCCTTCATACCAATGTATTCGGAACCTACTGCAACACACAGTGTTCCATCCATTGCCATCTTAACACCATCTTCACGTTCAGGATAATACTGAGACTTGTACTTGTCTACAATACCTGCAAACATAGAATTCTTTTTTGCCATTTCTTTTGATTTGTTATTGTTTTTGTTTTCAACAGAGACTCCATTAACGAAGTCTACAACGAGATTTTTAAGGACAACCTCACTTCCATTACGAGTAATAGTTCGTTTATCTCTCTGTTCAACAGAGATTACCTGCATAGCAGTTGCATAATTAGGACTCTGAAGAAGATCACCTTTCTTTACAGGTCCATCATAAATAAAAGCATACTTTTTCTGCTGATTAGCTTCAAAAGCATTAAGTTTACGATTTGTGTAAACAACAGTAATTACTTGATACATTTTTAATTAATATAACGTATATTTTTTAACATTTGGTCTTCTGAAATGATTTTTTCAATAAGTTCAGCATGATTAAATGCCCAATCATACTTATCTAATTCATTTACAGAAACCCATTCGACATCATCAATTTCATTTGGTTCAGAACCTTCTGTACTTATTGTCTGCGATTTAAATGAAACACCTTTACAAACATATGTAAAAGTAATATTTTGTTTATTACTTTTCGGACTATCATCAATATGAAATAAATACATACATGTTTTATCAAGAGTTAAATTAGTTTCTTCTTTAACTTCTCTACAACATGCTTCTATAAGTGTTTCATTATAATCCAAATAACCGCAAGGACAACACCACTTTCCAACTTCATCTGGACAGCCAGGTCCTCTTTTAACAGCAAGTACTCTTAATCCATTATCTTGACAAAAACAAATAGCACAAACTGCAACAGATCGACTAATCCAATATTCTTTGCCATCTACATTTACTGGAAAATTATTCACGTTTTGTTTCTATTTTAAATTTGAACAAACAACTAATTAAAAGATTTAATCCAAACGCTTGCCAAAAAGTAATTGTCGGAAGATTAAAAATAACAGGCATTAACCAATTCCACAATAACATTATTGGAAGTGCGAGTAATGTTACTAATATTATACATCCTATAATTACACCGCATATATAAGAAACGGTTTCTATAAAATTATTCATGATTAAAATATAATAATGTAGGATTATCTTTATGAATGTCTATATCTGGAAATTCTTCTTTAAATGCTTTAGAATCAAATTTATGAGTAATTAAATGGCATCCATGTAAAGTTGGAACAGAATATTCAATCATATCTGAATCATAATTCATTGCAAGCCATTGAATTACTTCTGTTGTTGAATTATCATCAATATCAATAATCCAAAGAATATCTTGTTTCTTTTCAGAATTAATTTTTCCAGCAGCAGATACAACAAGATTCTTTAAATGTTGATAGTTTCCATCCTGAAGAATTTGTGCGAGTTCTTTATTAACCTGTAATGCTACATCTTCATAAGAACGACGATTAATTCTTATATAAACTCTAGAACCAGTTTCATTAGATAATCTTTTGATTTCAGGTTCAAGTCTATCATAATCTTCAACAGAATTAATAAAATAAGTTTTTACAGTTCTATTATTTGCAGGAAAAGATTCATCATCTTTCTTTCTCTGTTGTAATTGAACCATATAAAACATACTTTTATCTAAGAAATTTAACTTGTTTCTCAAATAAGCAAAGTTATCTACTACCATAATGTTTTCTTCCCTTCTTTATATGCTTGATACCATTGAATTTGTTGTTCTGTTAAATTCTCAATCCAATCCTCAAAACACCTTAAATATTTTACATGATTGTTGAATTTCCATTCATGTAAAAGATATTCTTTTAATTCCAAATTCATTTTAGATTTTGTAATTTTGATTTATCAACGTCAAAATATTCGCCATTTATAAATTTATTAAAATCATAAATTTCATCAGCAGCAACTAAAGGCATAATTGAATTATCTGAATTCAAATCTGTACATAAAAGAAATATAGGAATTCCAAGTCCATAAGCCAATCCAAGCTCCCAAGCAGTACCAGAATCAGAATAATGCTTATCGTAAATAGCAATAACAATATCCGAATTTGTTAATGCGTTAACATCCATATTAAATACTGCTTCAGCCCAATCCCAATTAGACATTAATTCACCATTTTCAATAAAATGTTCCATTGGATAAAAAAACTCAAAATCATTAAAATATGAATCGTTATTTAAAAATTCACGAAGTTTTTCAATTCTTTCTCGTTCTCCATCTTTAAAAAATGGACCTGCAACATAACATTTAAACTTTGACATATGATTTATTAAAATATAAGTTCAAAATCATCAAGAGGTTCAAAAAGTTTAGAAGTCTCTTCTGATATATTCACCTTTTCATTAAACATTTCACACAATTCTTTATTATGATCATGCATAAATGCTACAGCAACATCTCTTGTTTCAGGTTTGACACTCCGATCGTATTTTAAGTAAATTTGATCAAATATTAACTTATCTGCAATATTATTAACAGTTCCACAAACTCTAATACTAAAAGTACAATCTTCTGGATAAGTCATATGAAATGCAATATACTTTTTTTCTTTAATTCTATGATAATAATTAGTATATAAGCAATGATGCATATTCTTACCTTCTAAAAAGATATCTTTTTCTGTATTTAATAGTTTAATTGTATCTGTATTAATTACGTGTTCATAAATTGGCTTATCATCCTTTTTACTAAGCTCTCGTTCCATTAATATTTGAATTTGCTTTTTATGTTCCTCTTCAAAACGTTTATCTGACCATTTAAAATCAATTATTTGATTTAATTTAACTGCAGATGTAAGAGTGTCATATAGAAGACTATAATTATCAGCTTCAAAAAATCGTTCTATTGTATCATTTATATTTTTTGTAAAATAATAACAATCATAAATCGGAATGCCTCGAATATGATTGCACACCCGTTTAACGTTTCTCCAACTTATACCTTTTATATTCCAAACTCTAGAAGCAACGGCTTTATAAAAAGTTTCTTCATTATAGATACTTTTTATAACAATTCCTTTAATAATAGATGACCTATTACAATATGATTTAAAAACCTTTATATCTCTAAACCAATTAATACCTATTAATTTTAAAAAACTTACTATAAGACGCTCTGAAGCATTTTTTAATTTTACAGATTTAGAGTCAATATAAATAGATGATGCAGTAATTAACGACTTATAAAATCGATTACCTTTACGAGTAAGTTTATATGATGATATTACATAATAAACATGTCCGTCTTTAATAGATAAAACAGTTCTATCCCACGTAATACTTTTCATATATAAATCATACAATCCTTCGTATGACTTTTCTTTAAAATTAAAAGGCTGTTCATCTTTTATAAAAGATGCTACTGGAAACGTTTCAATAAATTTACGAAGTGTTGTTCTTTTTTGTTTCATCTTTTTAAAACATTAAATCGCAGTAGGGAAGAGATTCGAACTCTTGGTACATTTCAGTACGATAGTTTTCAAGACTATTGATTTAAACCACTCATCCACCCTACTTTTTATTAAATAACTTGTCTAATTTTACTGGAATCCAAAAAGCATACTTAGGATTTAATCCAAAATACCAAAACAAAACACAGATTGCAGTTATTATGTTCCATCTACAATAATCAGAATGTTTTGCTTTAGTATCTACTACATAAAATCCTTTAAAAGGATATTTCTTAATAGTTATATATTTCATATTTTTATAATTAGTCACGGTACTGGAATTTGAATCCAGGTTTCCAGAATGAAAATCTGAGGTCCTAGGCCACTAGACGATACCGTGTATAATTCGCCTTCTTGTTCAAGGAAGACTTGTAGAAATTAACTGTTAACGGATATATTTACTACCATATTATTACGCCACTGCTCACTATTTTCGGTGGGCTGCCAAGATTTTAGTCATCTAACTACTGATTTTTGGAATCAGTTGAAACCTTTCCTAATTTTGAACAATACGCAGGAAAAACGCAATTTGTTGATGCCAGAAGACTCGAACTCCTATTCTCAGAACCAAAATCTGATGTCTTAACCACTTAGACGAGGCATCAGGCTGAAACACTATTGTTTCAATAGTGTTATTATATGTCTATACCCATTATTGTTAACGATCTGTACATTCCACAATAAGAATATCCGCGAGCGTATAGCATATCTGAACGATCTACACCAGCAAGAATTTTAATAGATGCTAATTTTTTACTAACTCTACCTGATTTGGTCAAATTAAGATTATTCTTGACATACGTTTCAATCTTTGAAACAAGATCGTCAACAAGTTTCTTTTTTGTAAACTTATCAAAATGTTTATAATTATGAATCTGCATCAGATTAACTGTAGCAATTCTATTAACTGGATCCCATTCCAAAGATACACGGTTAAAATAATCAGAATAATTTGAACCAAGTACCAAATTAGACTTAATAACTCGATCTTCTACCTTATAAAGGCAATCGTCATTACTTTTTGAAACCAAAATCATCTTTTTAATTTTTACAAAGTTAAAAAATATATTATTTAATTCCAAATTTATTCTGGAATATTTTTATGTTTTTGTTTGCGAGTATATTTTTTCTTGTTTTTATGAATTTTTGTTGGAATAATTCCGAACACGTTCCTCGATACTTCTTTCATATTCTTTAGAAGTGCAGAGTGTGTTACCTTTCCAATAATTATCTTCGATTTGTTTTTTCGTTTCATCAGTATTTATCTTAGATGGAACAATCAATCTAGTTTCTGGATAATATTCAAAAATCGCACGTGAATCAAGACAGGCACCTGATACCCTTGTCCTAACAAGACCAGTTTCATAAGATTGGGTATGTCCAAAAATTTGAAAACCAATCCAATCCTTTGAAGGATAGAACCCATAATGAAAATCACACCAAAGCGGTCCACCATATGGCGCTTCCCCACCACGATCACGACCTACACAGAAAATATCAGAATGTAAGAAACTTGAAAATCCATAACTAACAGCTTTATCATGTTCAAGTTCTATAGAGAATTCTTTATTTAAATAATCAACGATGTTATCTTCCGTTAGTTTAAAATCATTACCTGCATGTTTAAATCGCTTATTCATCATATCAATCCATCCCGCACACAGTCCCGCATGCGTAAAAATGGTATTATCGATTTTTTTAGCTATCGAAAACAAGTCAATATTATCTCTAAATAGCTTATGTGCAGGTTCATAATACTTTTCTTCTGTACGAAAACAAACAATTGGAGAAAAGATTTCATTAAGATCGTGATTTCCAACTAAAAGAGTTACATTTTTATTATTTCTCGCAAATTCAATAATTTCTTCTAAATTTTCAAGACCTTGTGCATCAGAAAATCCTTCATAATGATATGGATCTAAATAATCTCCAAGAAATACAACGAGTTCATCTTTTATATTAAGAACAGGCTTATAAAAGGGTCTACAATGTACATCTGGAATAATGTATATTTTATGCATCTCCGATATATTTATATTTGGTTAATAAATCCCATAAAGACATCGTTCTATCAAATGGTTCTTCACTATAACGATATTTAACTCCATTTTCATTATAGGATATAATTATAATAGGTCTATCAGTATCTTTTTCTTTCCATATTGTTCCATCTATATTAATTTCAATACGAATTGCGAACAATAATGTAAGAATTAATAACATAATCAAAATTGTAGTCATTATAATTTAATTAAATTTGATTCTGGACTATAATTTTCATAAATGTCTTTAAAATTTAAACAAATATGTTCGGCAATAAATTTACCAATTCCTCTTAAAGACACATTCAAATGACATTCGTCTTTATTAACAAATGGAATAATTGGATTATTGTATTTATCTCTCTTTACACAATCACAATGTGTGACAACGAGATTGTAATCAACATCGTAATTATCCAAACAGTGTCTTTGAATGCCATTATTAATAATATCAAAATCTAAAATACCTTTTTTAAATCGACCTTGATACTCATTGTCTTTATTTGCTTCAAAAACATCATAATTTATATTATTTAGATATTGTCTTGGCTCATATCCAGAACCATGTCTTGTCATATATGTTCTTGTTACAAGAAATACTTTCGGTTTATCATAAATATCTTCAAAGAAGAAGAACGGATCTTTTAAATATGATTCATTGTGTGGAAATATTTCACAAGGAGTTATGTATGGCTTAAATCCACGATCTCCATCTAACAACAAACCTTGAGCAGATTCAAAAATATACGTATCAAACTGCATTAAATTTGTTGGATACCAAACATGTTCTTTGACAAAATTAAAACAACGTAAAAATTCTTCTTCTAATTCTTTATTTACAGACAAAGAATTCACTTTACGTGATTTATTGAGAATTTCAACTGGATCGTAATCTAAATAAAGCATCTGTTTAAATGCCCACCAAATTCCACATCCACATGTACCATTTTTAATAGATTCATCATCATTCTTATTAGCGATAACATGATATGGTGAAATAACAGTACAATCTGAACTAACATAAAATTCTGGAGTAATACCTTTTTGCGCTAGAACATCATATTCTGCTTTAAGTGCAATAGGATCTATAAGAGTCTGTTCATTTAAAGGATAAATATATGTTGGAACTCCTAAAAGTGTACCAGAACCAAAAGATGAAAATGTATGCCAAATATTATTATGAACTACTGTGTGTCCGGCTTGTGGACCACTACAATATCTAATTACAAGAGGTTTTTCACCTCTTTTAATTGCTTCTTGACATAGATATTGTGTTGTAACTCCCTTACCTTCATCCCCAAAGTTCATTCCTACAACGTATTGTATCTTCTTTTTCATAATAAATTAAAAATTCTCCCTACTCTTTGTGCAGTCAAATTTCAGGAGAATTTTCTTTTAAGAGATAGAATCTCCGCCGTTCCGCGTGCTCTGATGTACACCATTCACGGATTAGGCAGCCCTAATGGAGAAATGGGCATTTCCGTTTCCTTACAACTGCAATTTCAGTAAGTTATCGGATTTTGTAAGACTTAAATTTCTATAGTAGATTCAAAAACAGAATCACCGCATTGTTCACAAGTATAAAGATACTTATAATCACCATAATAATCAATCAATGTATCGATTATTATTTTAAGATTTGCTTCAGAATAGTTATTTTTAAACCAATCCAAGATTTTCAGATAATACTCTTTCTTTTTTGAATCGTCTAAATAACTAATTTCTTCTCCATTAATATCTATTCCAGAAACAACACAACCTTCTGTTTTTACGATTTTTAATTTATCCTCCATAAAACTCCTTCTGTTGATATTGTGGACAATCCTTCACATCCAATCCATTCCTAGCGTACTTAACATCAAATCCACAACGAAGTCTTGATAAATAAGAATCATAACGAATACATAAATTCTTTTTATGACAATTTTGTCCAGTACAATAATCTACATCAGTCATAAAACTATTCTTGTTTTAGTTGTTTGATAAGTTCGTTAGCATATTCAATAGCGAGTTTGACAGCTTCTTCTTTACTAATAAGAAGATTTGCTCCTGCTTCATTTGTCCGATGCCAATTTATCATTGCTGGTAGTATATCCTTCGCCGCCTCTCTGCGGAAGGCAGACCAATCAGGTTCTTCCCATAGGTCAAAGCATTCAAGAGGAAGGACCTCCGACTTGTAATAGCCTCCGTTATTGAGCGGGCTTTCCGGGTCATAAGGAATGCCGTTTTCTTTGCAGTAATCTTCATCCGATTGCCAATATCCGAGCGTTTCTAATCCAATAAACTCTCCGTACGGACCAAATACTTCTTTGTACTCCTTCCATTCCTGTGTGCCTTTTTTTCTTGCTTTCATTTCTTTCTCTGTTCGTTAAATCTGCGAATAACATCTTCTGCTGTCCATCCGTTTGCCTTCCCGTATTCATATAAGTTTACGAGTACCACGACATCTTCTGGAGTCAGCGCAAGATCTTTTGTAAGTTGCTTTATGTTTATGTAATATCCCTTTCCGTTCTCAATTAACTCAATAACACACTCTATATCCTCGCCGTTCAACTTAATTGGAATATCACCTGTTGAAAGCATTGAAACTTTGGTTTGAATCCTTCTGATAAATTCATTTGCTGTCATTATTCTTCCTCCATTGCTTTACGAAAATCATTTTCCCAAAGTCCAAATCCTATACACCCATCAGCATCGGGACCCCAAACATACTCGCGCCAATGTTCCCTAATCCATTTAGCAGCTCTATCCGTGGTGTCTTTTTCCGCCTGCTCGTAACCCCTCTGATAAAATGCCCTTTGCATACTTCGCTCTGATTCAACTTCAATGTACTCATCCTTGTCTGCATAAGTTTCGGGCGGGTAATTAGGCAGGGCTCTGCTCGCCGCATCCTCTGCTCTTTTACTCATGACTCTCATCCTCCTTGAATCCGGGAAGTTTTTCGAGGAAACTTAACTGAATAGAATGGTTCTTATAATAAAGAAATCCTTCGTAAATCCACCCGTCGCTATAAACACCTCTACTTTCGTTCCACCTCGGCAAGTTCTTCATGGCAGCAGCCTTGCCCTGTTCTCTTGCTACCTCTGCGTATTCTTTAAGAACAATATCATTTGCAAAAAGTTCTTCGCGGGCGAGGGCAAGGAGTTCAGATGCAGTATCCTTTACAATACCATTGGAAACTGAGCTACAACCAGCACAAATAAATGCTCGTTTTATGGCTTTCTCAAACTCGCTCATTTCTTCCTCCGGCGTGACGATGAAAAGATTGTTCTCTTTTTCTCCGTATCCAACCCATCCGTCAACAGAATAGGATTCCACAATAACCCGATTATCTTTCGTAAATTCAGCTGTAGCTATCGGGAAATCAGAAGGTAAATCCCAAGCAAGAATGCGAATGGGATTTCCTCCCTTTGTTTCCACCTTATATTCACCGCTTTCAATCTGTGGACGATATTTAATATCAAATGGTATTTTCATATCTCAAAGTATTATTTCGTGTTCAATTCCACAAATGTGCAAGGCGTTCTGGAGTTGGTGGACGTGGAGGATAAACAAGAACGTTGCGCTACCATATTCATCTGCATTAACCTCAATCGTATAACCACCGTCTTTTTGCTGCTGAAGTTCGAAAGGTGCTCTCAAGTTACTATACTTGTGGTATGTATTGAAACACCTCCACTCATTCTTCTCCAAGATTTCAGCCGTGAGGGGAATAGGCTCCACATTGAAAGCAACATCCGGCCATTCCGGGTCATAACCAGTCCCATAGAAGTCAACACAAAAATCGTCACGCTTATTTATGTAGTCATATTTCAGGTTGTTGACGCGACAAGGATGTTTCTCTCCATTATCATCAATAGCATACACCCAATCCCCAATCATAAGTTCATTTGCTTTCATCTTCTTTCTCTTTTAGGCTAATAGTTTCAGTACACCCTGAAGGTATTCTCCAATCTCCACCAGAGCACTATTGTCTTTGAACTCGTCAAACTCCCCACGACATAAGGATTGACTGATATGAAATGTGTTATACTTGTAGTTCTCAGGAGAACAAAAGAACATGCAGAGCTTACTGAGGTGCTCGTTGATATCTTTCTTCGTTGTCGGAAGAAAAATTTTCCACTTCGTTTCTCTGCGTTCTATTTCTTCGTCGGATGCGGAGTTGGAGACAAGAGTCCACAGCAATTTCGAGGCGACCTTTTCGTTGATTTTGTCAATGCGTTTTTTCAAAAGGGTTTCGTATTCCTCTTTCGTGATGTCCACCATCTTGCCGTTTCTTTCAGTCTGGTAGATATTGATGTCCACCTTCTTTCCGTCGGGCGTAATGAGATACAGGATACCCCTTGTGTCAAAGTCTCCGTTTCTCTTGTCGGAAAGAAAGGACTGCGCATAAATAACGTACTTGCCTTTCTCCGGTGAATATGGCATCTTGATAGGGAACATCTCGTCAAGAAATCCCGTCCACGAGCAATATGTATCAGAAGGGTCCTCAATGTTAACATAGTATGCCCTATCGTTATCATAATAGGTCACTTTGCCGTCAAGGGTTTCGTCCCGGAATAGTGAAAACATACGTGTGCATTGTAGTGACGACTTAAGACCGCGATTCATGAGGCTCTCTTCCGATTCGTATGATTCATTTCCGTTAGCGAAGAAATCCTCGTCCGTAATCGGCGTCAGCGGCTGACCGTTCATAAGCCTGATAAGGATGTTTTTGGTAAATCCGAAACTTGCGCCGGAGTGATCGTCGTTCATAAGGCTCTTATAAGCCTTCAAGGCGGACTTGTAGCAGGAACAACCATAGTCCCAGGCGTTCGGGTCATCGAAGTTGAAATTCGGGTTTTCTTTTTTGCAGGCAATTCTACACTCTTGCTCTGCCCATTCATACATTCTCATAGTTATATCTCCTTTTCTTTCTCTTTTAGGCTTTCGCCGGGTAGAACTTCTTGTGTCCATCAGCTGTGAGTTGAGGCACCATATCCCCATACATTTCACGGAGATCGAAGCCAAACTCATTCATTTTGTCAAGGAAGAATGTCTTTTCTTCATCAGTAGCGGGACGATAAAAGTTCTCGTTCTCATCATAACGAGGGCCATAGAATCCATTGAGCCATTCGTTCATATGAAGGCCCATTTCATTATCCCAGTCGAAATAGTCATAAATACAGACGCTATTCTCGCCAATCACAACTTTTGCGACCATCAAAAGGTTGCCGTACTTTGTTGCAAGGATGTCCCCTGACTTTGCCTTGCGAATAAAATTTGGAATGTACATATTCGTTTTGGTTTTTATAAAAAGGGCGCGGCCACTAAACTGCTATGTGGAATCGGCGAGGTGTAAGCAGTATCTCCATTCCGATAACCTCCGCGCCCGTAATTCAATTCTTTGGTATCAAGATATAATCCTTGACAAGTTCTTCAAGATGTTCTTCCGTCCAAACAGGTTCGTGAGCATCAACGGACTGTATGTACCACGAGATTAAATGTGATAGGCTTACTCCTTGTCCAGCCATCCACTCTGCTCCGGCTTTGAAGGCATCTACAAAATCTTCCTTCATTACTTCTGGCTTATTTTTAGAAAGCCCTTCGTCCCAAAAGTGTATGGCATGTGAGTATTCTTTTCTGCCATATTCTTCTGCCGCCTCGTCAAGATTGGAAGGAAGGGGAGATTGTAACTTTTCAAGTCTTTCCATCCCAGTAAGTTCCTCTCCTTTTAAAAGTTTACGAAGACCATTAAGAGACTCTCGTACATTTCTGTCTTGACAAGTTTCTCCAGTCTTTTTATTGAGATCAATATTGATATTGTTCTGAATTCTCAAAGTGTTCTCTACATTTTCAAGAAACCAACGAGGAACAATAATGTTATCTTCTTGTGTCATACTACATTGAGTTTAATAACTTAATTACACCATCTAATGCATCACGTCTGCCAAAGTTGAAATGATCGAGTTCCTCTAAAGTTTTCCCGTATATAGTGACTCCGTACTTTTTAATTTCATTTAATTTCTCTAACAGAGTGTCCTTACGAATATATTCTGAAAAATTTGGAAGTTGTTTTAATGATATTTTCGTAATACAATCGTTTACAACAGCTAAATCATCAATATAAACTTTGTCTGGTGCTTCCATATTAATCTTTCTTTTTAGAACACCTACAATCCGGGTCGTGTACTACTCCATTCGTCATATTTGTATGACCAAATATTAAGTATGTATGATCATTATACTCATAAGTGCTAACATCTAATTTTTCGTCATTAGAATTTACCGGAGTTGCCCATCCGTCCATATGTACTTTCATAAAGTCACAAGATGAAAGCATCATACAAAAAACAGCTATTAATATTATCTTTTTCATGGTTATTTCTCCTTTCCTGCGTTAAGCCCAAGTTCATAGAAGTGGCGGGCGATTAATAAAACGGGACTTTCTTTACTCTCAATAAATTCTTTTGATTGGACAAACTTAATTGCTTCTTTCTCCAAATCCACCTCCGGATGCTTATCATCATTCCTACTGTAATAGAAATATAGAGCGAGTTCACGCAAGTCTTCTTCACTCCAGGCTTTTGCGCCAAGTTCGGCATCCTTTCTTTCAAGAAATTCTGCGAACTTAACTTCAAAATCTATCTCCGGCTGCTCCTGCTGGATATATTTCGCAACAGATGGCAAATTATAACCGTCCGGGGTCTTAACTATCCAAGAACCTACTGGAACTTCGTAGTAGCTCCCGTCCTTACAGAAGAGTTTCAGTATGTCATTGTGAGTATGCACATAGTTCTCATATTCTTCCCAGGAGTTAAACCACTCTCCAAACCTTGGACTCTTACCCGTAAAATCAATAACTTCTTTAAGATTACTTCCGGTCCATTGTATCATGTTATTCGGATGCTCCTGTTGAAGATATTTATGTAATCTTTCTGCTGCCTCTTGTGGAGTGTGACCGTCCCATTCATCAGCAAACTCTTTTTCTGGAACTTTAAATAAATCCCAATCTTTAAGTTCGTAGTGATTAGAAACCTGACCAGTAGGAAGTTCTGCCATGACGATGAACCAGCCACCGCCGAAACACTCTTCTCCGTCGTGATGCTTTTTGCTTTTGTGTACCCACTCTTTAGGTAAGAGGTTGAAGAATGCGACATTATAAAGCATCCGGTAATAGTAAAGCTCGTTGAAAGTATGATAACCATCTGAAACTTCACCCATCTCTTGCTCCTGCTGGAGAGAGGTAATGAGGGCAAGAATACTATCATAAACTCCATTTTGAATAGCGCAATCTCGTCTTGCTTGTTCAATATTGGATAGAAGTATGAGCTTTCTTTGTTGCCTTTCTATCTCGGCCTTCAGTTTTTCTGCGTCAATGTATTTCATATCTTACTCTCTTTTTCAATTCCACAAATAAGCTTACGCTCCTTTCATAAAAGTTTTGAAATCTTTAACCGCTTGTCCATAAAAGACATTCACTATAGTTTCGCCAAGTTTATTTCCATATTCATCCTCATCAGTTAATTCATAATATTTTGATAAATTATTTTCCAACCAACTAATAGCCTTTTCAATAAAAGCTTGCTTTTGCCAAAGATTAAACCTTTCAGGAAGGACTTTGAGCCAAGAATACCAAACGGAACGATAGTCTCCTTTTTCTTCAAGATATTTAAGTAATTCATTTCTCTTCCACTCATCTTCTTCACTCCATTCCGCGGACTGCTCGAAAGAGGTAATAAAGAAGAGGACATTATCGTATTCTTCTGCCATACTGTGAAAGTTATGGTCAGAAAGTTCTTCTTGCCGTTTTTCTATCCAATCAGTAAGTTTCTTTGTGTCAATGTATTTGTTCATAATTCTTTTTATTAAAAGAGGTGAAATAAATCATTTAATTACAGGCCTCCGTTTCAGCTCAGACCTATTGTGTCAGCATACAACAGTCCAATAGGATACGGTATATATTTATTCCACCTTAAAATTATATTTCATGGATAGACAATTCGACTTCAATTGGTTCATCTTCCCAGGTAAGTTTGGGTATCATATCCTTATATCCGATATATCCACGATCAGCGTGACTAGTCCATTCGTTACCCAACCGATGCGGATATTCACCTTGAAACAGAAAGAGGCATCCGTCTTTATTCCGTGCTACCCATCCGTGTGTTGATGCTTGCTCCTGCTGGAGGGAGTCGATAATGCGTAAAACATTTTCGTATTGTAATACTATTGCATCCCATTTCGTACAATCAGATGATGTTCCGGTTTCTCCTGCAAAACGGGCTTTTTCCTTGGCATCAAGATATTTTTTTTCTATTTTCTCTTTCAGTTTTTCTGCTGGAATGTAGTTCATAAGTTATAGTTTTATGCGTTGATATACTAAATCAAAAGTTATTTTATTATTTCCAGTCAATAGAGCAATGTCAAACGTCAAAGATAGATTTGGATCATCTTGCATCGCAAGAGTTAAATCTTTTAATCCTTGAATATAAGTTTGTACAATATATTCGACATCTTCTTTGGAAAGTTAGTGTATAAGTTCTTTATTAATCATAAACTAAATTAATTTTGAAGATCTGTTAATAGAGAATTAAGAACCTCTTTATTATAAGTGCCTCCTTTACCAAGTGTATATTTCAAAGCCTCTATCTGTTCTTCGCTTGGTTTCCAATGAGTATCAGATACAAGTATAGGATGTGTAATAAGCAATTCTAATACCGCTATCTCGTTTGTAAAATCCTCTCCATCGTAGCAATTGTGTTCTTTACGCAAATAGTCCAGTGTCCGTTTAAGACAAATAATTTCTTTTTCACTTAAACTTGGAAGAACATCTTGTTTTGGCTGTGAACGAAGAGATTTGAGAAACTCAATATCATTCAAAACTGTTCTTGCAACTACTGGAGTATTATAAGGAATATAATCAACGCCATGATTTACGGAATAATCTTTTAGCAATTCTTTATAACTCTCAATAATTGAATTGAGGTGTTCTTCATCCTCTTCGCTCCACTCTTGTTTACTTGGTTTTTGATATTCAAGAGTCTTTTTAAGCCAATCATAATCTTCTTCAAGAGCCATAAATTTATAGCCGTGTTTGCGATACCAAGTATTAGCAGGACTATTCTGTTTTACTTTTAAAAGAATATTTGTTGCTCCTATTGTTTCAGCAACTTTTTCTGCAGCTGCAAGTATTTTTGTGCCAAATCCTTTATTACGACTTGTTTCTTCTACAAAGACATTAGAGAGGTACAATACATCATTTTCATCTTTATAAGTATAAAATGCAAATCGTGTTCGTAAATATTCTTCACGATAATCCTCATTCCAATCTGTAGACTTTGGATTCTCTTTTGCAAGTCTTTTAAGAATTATTTTAGCCTCGTTGACATTGTTATAGGCATCCTCTACACCTTTTGCATATCCGCGGTTGTGAATATCCCTAGCATTCTCTATAGGCTTCTGCTCTTTCTTCACTATCCGATTTTTCAGATTCTTAAGCCATTCTCTTTCGGACGGCTTCAAGTCACCTTCTTCACACATAGCTTTTACCTTCGCGTCATCTTCTTCTGTCCATGCACCATCAGGCTTTTTCTGCTTTTCAAGATAATCAAGAAGTTCATCTCTATTATTAGGAATTGGAACTACTTCTCCAGTGTTTTGAATAAGATCAATAAGTTGATTAATTATTCTTTTATCCTCATTGTCCTTGAGTTCAGGAAATAAATCAGGCATAAGAACAGTATAACCATCATTCATATATTTTTTAGCCTTTTCTAAAGCTTCATCGTATGCTTTTGCTTTTTCTTCTGTTGTCATATTATTCCCAAATTACTTCTACTGTGATCAATCCATTTTCATTATCCCACTTGCATGTTTTACAAACATCAACAAAATTATTATCAGGATACATTTCGGACAAGATTTCACTAATTTCATAAGGATGTATTTCAGCGGCATGTAGCATTAATGCATTGACACTTCCCATAAACCAGGCTTGTTCTACGTCCGGTTCATCATCAAATGTAAAAAACATAACGCCACTCCGCACATATGTTACCGTCAGTTTTTTCCAACGCATTTTTTCACCATCGTAATGCCAGAATTTCCTGTCAACCTTAATATATTTCTTAGCAGCATTATCGTTCTTACAAAACAATTCATATAAACAAGTATCAAATACTGTGTGACTATAATCCCTGTTTATAAAATCAAGGATTTGCTGTTCTACATCATTCATATTTTAAATCAAGTTTTCAAGACAATATTTAATAGCCGCTTCACAGGCTTCTTCGTAACTGTTAAACCAGTCCCATTGCATTTTACTTGGAATGGGAATTTCCTGTTTTTGAATGAATACTTCATATCCCCAATTTTTATCACTGCCTATTACAGTATTGATACCAATGAAAAGATTATGAGTTTTTCTCAACCACTTCATTGTCATTTGAAGTGTTGGGGCATGAATACACCCAATAAGCCCATCACTATAGTATATTGAAATTGGAGAGTCAAAAAATTTTATTTTTTCTGGCGTTTCAGATAAAGTATAATAGTAGCCAATAGTGTCTTCGTCAAATCCTTTCTTTTTCAAAAGTTTTGCCGTTTCAAAACTGACGTAATCTTCGGTAATCATATGTTATCATTCAAATATTTAATGAATTTTTCTATAATATAATTCGACATATCATCGGGGTGTTCAAATCCCTTCTTCTTCAACTCATTTTTCAATTCCGAGTCTGTGTCTGCCCATAATCCCAATTCATTTCTAATCCATCTGCCAAGAGAATCGTGCATTGAAATTGCGCCGTTTTCGAGAAAATAATCCCTGTCTTCTTTTGAAACTATCTTAGCCAAGGTTTTTACTGCCTCATCAACGGTTTTTGGAATGGGTATCTCGGGTTCTTCTTCATTATACATCCCCTCAGGTGCTTCAAGAGCAAGTCCCATAGGAATTAACCCACGATAATCAAACATGTTCTTATTAAGCCAATCAACATCTTCGCCATAATTTCCTAATCTTATATTATCCAATTCATCTTGTTCATCATCTGTCATGGAAGACATTTGACGGAGATATGGCTTTAATACAATATTATCATTGACAAAATCACTGATGATATCAGTATTAAGTGTTTTTTTTACTGTAACGTCACGCACTTGATTAACAGGCATGCTTATACCGTTATTCATTGGTTTTAGTTCCCTGACTACACCTTTTTTGGTAATACTGCATTTTACCTTATAAGGTAATCTTGCACAAAGGTCTATAAACAGTAGTTGTTTTTCTTCCTGTGTCATATTTTAATCTCTTTCATAAAAAGTTTCTAATTCCTCCGCCTTTACGTATTCATTAAAAAGCTCTTTTTCTTCGTTTGTTATAGTTCAATATCCCTCACCGAAGTTCAACTCAGTTACTTTTTCACCGTCCAGTTTAAGTATAATATAGTAATTACCGTTTTTGTGTTCCCAGGATAACTTCAGATTATCTTTGAGGTACTGTTTAATTTCTTCTTTAGTCATATTATATTGAGTTTAGTTTGTCAATAACGACATTTATGAATTGTACGTACGGGTGAGTTTCATCGGGATACTTTATCTTCTCTGTTTTCGTCCACTCCAGTAAAATATCCTTACGAACATATTCAATATCGTCTGGTGCATTTTTAGTTTTAAGAATCGCAGCACTCACAAAGTCTATTTTATTTGGAATATAAATTTTATCTGGTGCCATAGTTACTTTAATCGAAAATTGTTTGTCCATACTCTTGTTCACGGCCAGAATCGTCTCCGATCGGATTATCCCATCCATATTTTATAGCAGTCGCCTTAAACAATGGAAGTCCATACATTGCATAATCGAAATCTGGCCAGTTTTCCAGACCCTCTTCCAGGATGCGATTCCATTTTAACACAATATCAAACATAAGGCTGGATGATATCCCGCGCTGATCAAGTGCTTTTTCAAACCCAAATTCAACATCTTTTTTCAGCTGAGCAAGAATGTTCTCTTTTGTCCACGCTACGGGAACATGAACTTTTACATACTCCTCTCCAAATTCGAAGCCTATCTGAATGGCTTGCTCGACCGTTAAGAACTGGCACAGGCGGACTCCAAATCTATCGTCCAGCGGGGTCTCTCAATCTTTATAATTTTCAAGAATTTCGTTGATTGTTTTCATATTATTCTTCCTTTCTTACATTACAGCCTAATCAGATCTGCTGCCTCTTTTAGTTTGTGAAAATCGTAGAGTGCTATTGAAGCATCTGTATATGATTGTATCTGTTTCCATTTATGAAACCAGTTTTTTCGAACATAAATTGCAAAGGTGCCAGGTCTATCAAGTCTGTAATTATTTGCTTTACAATCTTCTGAAAAGTCTATTTTAACTTGCATAATTAGTCTTTCTTTCTTATATTAAAACTTAATATAGTTTTTATATTTACTTCCGCAGCATTTTGCATATAACAATCAGTATGAAGCATCAGCTGTCCATCGTGGTTTAATAAGTAATGAACTGGAGCATTAACGTCTCCAATTCCAACACATATCTTTACATCATCAGGAATATGTTTAAGATATAATTTTAATTGAGCTACGGTTAACTGAGGACCTTTGTCGTAATCCATATTTATTTCTACTTTCTTTTATTCATTATACATTAATTATAGCATTTCTGAACGTTCATTGTATTTCTTTTTAGCATATTTGATTGCTTCTGAAACATCTTCATATTTAGTAATAATTGGAATATTCACCCAACTTACGTGATCAACTATTAATTTTAAAACTTTTATTCATAATTTGACTTCATTTGTTTTAGTAGCCCCGGCCGGAGTCGAACCGGCACGACCATTTCTGGTCGAGGGATTTTCGTACCACTATAGTTTTCACTACCAAAGTCTTATTCACAGTATCATAGCAAATAGCTTCTCTGCTCCTAAGTATTTAAAATAAGTAACTTGTTTGTGGTCTGGACTCTATCTTAACCATATTGAAATCTTGCAAGATTATAACGACTCATTCCAAAGATTACTCACGGTTGACTCTTTTCGCCAGTTATAAATTTCAACTTAGGTTCCTCCTGTAGTAGTCTCTACACACTGTCTAATAGATTACATTAACGATAAACGTTTCAATTAAGTTCACTTATTAGGAACTGTTCTATCAGTGACATTGGCTCGGTATTAGCATATATTATAACTCTCAGCAATCACCTGATACTTTAAGGGTTTACCCGTCTGTACAATTACTTGTCATCGACACGCTACAGTACTTAGCTTTCACCGAATTAGGGAGGTTCTACATCTAAAGTTTCCTTTAGTGCACTCAAATTATACTTTAAGTAGAGAAATATCGTAGGTTGCGTACCTTATTACGTTGGACTTTCACCAACATCCTACCTAGCTCATCATTCGTCAATGAAGTATTGCGATATTTCTCCCATATGAACATATAGTCAAGTTGCGAACTTGAATAAATGCGCTATATATTCACATGTTTAGTAACGTTAAAGTCCCTTGTGTCTACCTATTCCACCACGAGGCCATATAATAATATTAATACATATTTGTTATTCTATTTTATTAAATTTAAATCAAATTTTCAAGACAGTATTTAATTGCTGCCTCACAAGCTTCTTCATAAGAATTATAGAACTTGCAATCGCCACCTTCATTTGCAAATCTATCAAGACGAGAAACATTGAAGTGGTAATGATTTGCAATTACGGCTTCTTCATCTTGAACATCTTGGTTTAAAACAACCTCTATATGAAGTTTATGTTCTTTTCTCAACCACTTTCTTGCCATTTGGAGGGTTGGAGCATCAAGGTATTTTTCAGGATGTCTTGCCCTATCAGTTATGTTATAATCACCAACAATTTTATCGCTGTTAAATTGTTTATCCGTACTATCATTAAAACCCTTTTCTTTCAAGAGTTTGGCTGTTTCAAAACTTACATAATCCTCAGTGATCATTTCTTTCTATTTAATCATTAAACACTGTAAATCCGGTTGAATCAATAGAAATCACCTTACTTCCATTAATAGTAAATGGAATTTTTGCTTTTTCGAGTTTCTCAACAAAGTACTTAACTGCTTTTTCCTGCTTAAATTCAATCACCAATCCTTGCTCCGGAGCAACTGAAAGATTGTTAATATCTTTAACAAGAACTCGATTTTTTTGATAATGAATAATTGCTTGCATATTCTAAAAGTTAAAATTCTACTATAATCGTTTAATACATTCCTTCAGGCGCTACAAGAGCTAATCCCATAGGAATGAGACCGCGAAAATCAAGATGATGAGAAAGAACATAATCAAGAGCGTCTTCATTACAAGGAAATAATCCTTCGTAACAATTTATTGCTCTATATTCATTTTCCTCTTCCTCAGTCATACTAGATAGAGGACGAAGATAGGGTTTAAAGTCTTCTCTTTCAGAATATTCAAGAAAGTGAGCAAACCCATCTATTTCATTCGGCTCAAAAATATGATCAGTGTTATCACAATATCTGTGTACAGTGAACCCATGAGGTAGCCTTGCACAAAGATCCTTTAATAAAAGTTGCTTTTCATTCTGTGTCATAGCGATTCGATTTTGTCAATTAGTCTTTTAAGCATTTTACGCTTTCCAAGCGAAGTAAATGAGTCACTTACTAACTTTTCTTCTTGCTCTTTCGTCCACTCAAGCAGAACGTCCTTGCGGATGTACTCAACAGAACCCCCTATAACAAACTCACATAATTCATAAATGGATTCTGCTTCAATATTATGTTGAGGCACATAAATCTTATCTGGTGCATTCATTTGCTTTCCTTCTTTGTTCCATCAAGAACTTTTGCTATGTCTTCTCTAATCTCACTAAGAAAATCTTCAAAACAGATATCGTTGCACTTGTTGTTGGCTATAACGACATCTACCTTATCGAGGATTTCTTCAAGTTGGGAGGAACAATCTGCCAAGCAAATCACATATTTTTCTCTATAATTGGTAGAACGATAGAATTTGCAGTGGCGATGACAATCGTGTGAATTAACTTTAGTAGTCCACAAACCAGACTTGTGTCCGTAGGGACAGTCTGTTTTTGCAAATACTCCGTCTGATATGTATTTTATCTTTGCCATATCAATCCTCCCTTATTACGGTTTTATCAAGTTCGTAAAAGTGGCGAGCAAAATTCCTAATAGCAAGACATTGCTCTCCATTCATTGAGCCAAACGCATCCAATAATTTGGTCCTCTCGTTTTTTAATTCCTTTTCGAAATCCACCTCCGACTGCTCCTGCTGGAGAGAGGTGATAATGTCATTTTTTAACTCTTGAAGAACACTTCTTCCAACCCAAACAGAGCTACTCAATCCCAAATCTTCAAGTTTGGCATCTATAAGTGCTATCAGTTTTTCCGCGTCAATATATTTCATAATACTAAATATGGTTTTCAAGTATTTCAAGCGCCTTTTTAAGACCGGCCTTAAAGCCTTCTGTATAGGCACTTCCACTCATCACCGTGTACATTTTCGACTTTGACAATCTCATTAATTTGATATGAATCTGTCTTCTCGTTTAAAAATGGACTTAAAAGTCCAATAATAATTAATAAAATAAATAAAGCTATTATTATTGTATTTCTCATAACATTTCAAAATTAAAAACCCACAATGCTAGAAAATTTGGTTGGCTTAATTGTATATCTGGTTTAACATATATACTTAAACATTATGGGTTTTAAATAAAAACTACTTGTATCTCACGACAGAAGTAGTAAATAATTATGAAACGATTACCACATCTCTATCTTTCGATAGAGTGAGGCAATTTTTTACCACTATAGCTTTCGCTACCAACAATAAAATTTCATTACTCCACTCATACTTACATGTTTTTGGCTACTATTTTTGTAACTGCGGGTTTTTATATTTCAGACCAATCCCGTCTTAGATTTATGGACTTTAATAGTATGTTTTGATATTGTTGTTTGTAGTCTGGGACTGTATCTTGACCGTATTGAAATCTAGCTAGATTATCCAACTCTTTCACAAGGAACTCAATCCTTGCCACCATCTTGAAGGATAAATTTCAACTTAGGCCCCTCCTGTATCTCGTCTCTACACACTGTCTAAGGTGTTAGTCGGGCCTGGATAACATTTAAACTCAGCTATTCCCCTTGTGAGTCCTATAACATTGGTTCGGTATAAGCATATAATATCAGAGGTATTCACCCCACACTCTTACGAGCAGCGACTTTGGACATAATATTACTTAGCTTCCACCGAATTAGGGAGGTTATTTTATAGATTATTAAGCTCGTTATATCTACGAACTATTAATTCACGTTGTGAACGTGATAATTTTGATTTCTTTTCCTGAATTAAATTATATTGGGTTTCAAGAATTACCCAAAAGAGACAACCCATTTCATCTAAACGACGTGTATCTGTTTTAATTTTTGGATTGAGGGTTGTAAGAATAACATCATTTAAAGATAAAATTGGAAATACTGAATAATTTTCGCATATATCTTTAAATGTTAAATCCTTTTCAACTTCCAAATTCATGTTCTCAAGAATCTCATCGTTTCTTTCTTCTTTATCAAAGAAAATGATTCTATCGCTTGGGTTGTCTTTAAAGTGACATAAAACAAACATAACAAATATTTAAAAAATACTCTAACCACTGACTACCAATCCCAAGCTGGGAACATGTTATAAGATACGTGTAGTCACATAGATTTCAGAGCTGGAAGATTTTCGATTTCATTTATAAGTTCAATTAAATCTGTTTTTGATAAATAACCAACAGAATCATCCATAATTTCTTCTTTTAAAGGAGACATAGACAATTCATATGGAGCACCATATACATGTGCAGCAAGTTCACCTTTTAAGACATGAACTGTATATCCATTCTTTAAAAGGAGTGAGGCTTCTTGCGTTGTCTCACTCCCTTTATATGGATGAAATTCCAAATCTTTAAATTTCATTACTTACACATTCTATGGTTAAATGGTACTGCTGCATTTACTTTGCAGGGAAACCATTGTACTTGTTTCTGACGTTTTGTAGCACCACTTTTTTCTACAATTTCTACTTCTACAGTGCGCTTAATGCTGATTGTACGAGTCTTTTTCATTTGATTCTTGCGATTAATTCGATTGTGTGTCCATTTTGTTTAAAAGTTGTAATAACAAATTCTATTGCTGAAGAATTATTTTCTTTACTAACAACTTTTTCCTTTTTAGAAACTTTCTTCTGTTTATTGACATAAGACATTGCTTCAATGATTTTATCAACTAAAGTAATGTCTTTTGGATTATTCGGTGCAGAACAACGAGTCCATTTGTTAGGATTGTCTTTATCTACACTGAAAATTTTCTGAAGATCAAATCCATCTACATCCTTTTTAAAGGTATGTGTGATTGCTTTTCTAAAAGTTTGAGCTGTATTTGCAGACAACCCAAGTTTAGAAGTTGCAACTGGATCCTCTCTTTCTACGAGTCTTGCTACTTGTGTGAATGCGGCTGCGATTTGGTTTTTGTTAAAGGTTCTCATAAAACGTGTTGTTGTACAATTCGTAAAAGTTCAAGAAAACTTCTTCTTTTGTAACACCAAGAGCAATAACCATATTATTATTGTACTCGTAAGACATAACGTATTGCTCTTGGTGTATATAGTATGAAATCTTTAAAGAGTTAACTAATTGAATAGCTAATTCTAAATTATTCATAAAGAGGATTTAGTTTTTCAAGTAAATCCTTGAAATTATCCAAGAATTGTACAGCAAGTTGTTTTGTTTTGAAACTAAACACTCGATATGAAGCCAAAACCGTATACAACTCCCAATGTCCTTTATTAGATCTATTAAGGACATAAGTTTTTGAATCTCTAGAAGATTGTTTTGGACTCCATCCGTCATTATAATAATCACGAAGCATCATTAACTGACAAAGAGCAAGAATTGCTTCTGCCTTTTCTTTAGATGGGAGTGTGTTTTTATCAACATCTGTAAGACAATCGCTTTCATTTAGTGAATTAATTTTACAAGTACTAGCAACGTAGCATTCATTACCAGTTATTTTATATATCTTACAAAACTCTTCCCAAGTTTTTGGCAATACTTTTTCTTTTGGAACAATTTTATATTCAGACTCAGATACCTTTACAAGCTGATAACCTTCCGGAATTGTAATAGTTTCCATATTTTGTAAACTTTTTCGTTCTCAAAAATTATAAGTTTATTTGATACAATATCATCGTTACAACCTTTAAAGTAAGATGTTTTGGCCGGAATTATTGCAATATGTGTTCCATAATTAAAATTAGTATAACTGTGTATACCCTCATTAATCATAGGAACTATACGAATTTCATAGGTTGGTTTTAAATAATATTTATATTCTAACTTAGCAATTCCAAATATATTAAATTTTACAGGAAACTGCATATATGGAGTAATATATCTATCGTTCAATTTAAATAAAGCTTTACCAACAAGAATATGTGATTTACTTGTTTTTGGAACTAAATCTAAATGAATATTTCTATCAATTACAAGACACATTTTACTATATTTTACCAGAACAAATTCTTTCACCTAAATGATTGAAAATTGTAATAAAATTACCTATTATAATATATCTATAACGAATATTGTTAAATTGATCTCTTAATACATATATTGCAGATCCTTCACTCCAATCTTCATATTCAAATTTATTAAAGATCTTTTTAAAACTACGAAATAGTCTATTATTTAAAGAATTACGTTCTTTTAAAAGACAATAAACATACGTTATTGTGAATGCTGTAATAAAATTAATCAATAATATGATTAAAAAAGTTTTCATAACTCAATAAATGTGTTTTGTTTACTGTATTTCTCAAAATCATCGTATGTTTCAAAAATAATGAGATTATTAGAAACAATTTGGTTATCTAATCCAATAAAGTATTCACTACCTTTTGGAATAATTGCCAAATGTTTTATAGTTCCTCTATCTGCATAATAATTACAAAGATGTATACATTCTTCTTCTTTATAATATGAATGTAATCCATAGCTAACTATAACACTGGTATTTTTTTCTAAAAAATTACCAATGTTACATATTCCATTAACAAAAGTAATTCGAAAACCATAAAATGGTGTATAACAAACTAGATCGCTATGACATAGTGCCTTATATACAAGAATATTATCTTCCGCAATACGTGGTTTATCTAATTCATGTGAATGATAAATAAGAGATTTTACTAGACACATAATTTAATATACTTCGCATTAAATTTAAAAGAGAAACCTCCGGCAAAATGTATAAAATCCGGAGGTTGTGCCCAACAAAAGAACCATACATTTTAAAAGAAATTGATAAGATCTAGAGAAGTAATCTTCATTCCTTTATTAGTTTGAATACGAAATAAACCTGAAGGAAGCAGTTTCATTTCGTAGATTTCATATAGATGCTTGAATAGTTTAGCACGAAGCTTTCCTTGACCTACATAGCCTTTGAAATCTTCTATAAATTCCTCATGATTAAGTTCACGAAGATCACGAATGTTTTCAATTGGCCAAATAGTTAGGTTAGGGTGATCTTTCTTTAAATCTGAAATGACTGATGTAACTTCAGATGTCTTCACGTTAATTGAAGTAATGGAAAGACGATTAAACGGAGTGGATTGAATTAAGAGGTACATAACTTTATGGTTTTAATTGTTAATAGTTGCCGTTAAAGGGAGGATGGTTCGATTTTTGATTGGATTGGATTTGAAGAAAAGGAAGGACGAGGAAATGGAACACTTCGCCCTTCCACACCATTAACACTAAAACCAAATCATAACCAATCACACAAAATCGCTCAGAACTTTTCTATTCGGTCAGGAATGGAAAAATTAAAATATATTTACATGTACAGAGTATGATTTTATATCATTTTTTGTACAAAAATTTGCAAAAATAAAAATTTATATTTATATTTGTATAGAAAACATTGATTATGATATTTAGCTCGCCTCGCGCGTATTAATTTACGAAGTAGTAAGTATAGTTAATAAGTCTATAAGTCTATAAGTATATAAGTATAGTTTGGCACCTGAAAATGGCTTCTGCGCACCTGAAAATGGCTTCTGCGCACCTGGATTTTCATCCTGCGCACCTGAAAATTAAGTGTGCGCACCTACATAAAAACTAACTTAAAACACTACAAAACTTTTTATTTATGCAACATGCAGAAATACCAAATGTTTTAACGGAGTTAAAGTCAACAAATAACAAAACTCCATCACTTGAACCAGGAGACAAAGTTGTTTATGCTATTATAAGAATGCATATGAATGAAACACGCACTTGTTTCCCATCTCAAGATTTAATTAAGAAGTACGCACATTGCGGACAGAAAAAAGTTGAAGATGCCATAAAACGTTTAGAAAAAGCCAAATTACTTAAAATTGGCAAAATTAAACTAGAAAATGGCAAATGGTCTAGATTATATACTATTCCCAAAACAGAATTTGATAAATCTTTTGAACGTTTTACTCAGGATTTTCTAACAATGGACATTCCACTCCATTTAAAAGAATATATAATGGATCTACAAATATATATGTTCGTTCATCCAAATTCTAATTCTGCTGATTTTAGCCAATCCAATCTAACGTTAGCCAAAAATACTGGATGAGATGTATCTCAAATAAATAAATTTGATAAACAATTAATTGAATTAGGAATAGAAAAACAAGAACTATCTGGAAAGATTGATCAATCAGGATTACCTATAATGAAAAAGATTGTTAATTTAGACACAATTAATCAAGCCCAACTTTGAGTTCGAGCAGTAAACAATCAATTAAATGAAACTCAATTACAAGTTGATGAAGTAAACGATGCAGTAGATTCACTTCAAACAAAAGTGGATGATTTAACTCAAAGGGCTGCAATACGAGATGAAATGATTGCAAAACAACAAGATGAAATTGAAAATCTTAAAAAATTACTTGTTGCTAATGGAATTGATATATCTCTTCAAAAAGAATATGAATTTTAAAAAAAATAACCTCCAGAGGAGCATCACACCCATCTGGAGGTCAAAAAACATAGCAAAGCTTCAGACAGCTTGGTGTCTTGGACTGGTTTCATCCAATCCAAGACATTTTTTTGTTTAGGCTGAGTCTTGACCTATACAATCACCATTTTCATCTCTTTGCGAGACTAGAACACATCCTTTTGGGATAGGTGACACAGAGACGGATTCATAGGTTCCGCAACCACTACACTTAACGATATAAACTACTCCTTTCATTAGCTGTCCTTGCGAGTAAATGACATGCCTGCCAACCAGTTTAACTAATTGTTTCGCTTCACAGATTGCCTTGCGAGCTCACTGCGTCTCCATATTACAGGAGAATAACTCTGTTGTTGCTAAGTGTGCACAACACTTTTTGCTACTAAAATTCAACTTTTTGTAAAAATTAAAATTTTTGTAACAGATGACCTGATTAACCGTGTGGTTGTGCTTGAATAGAATGCAGCCTTTTGAGCTGTTTACCTATCAACACGGTTATGTTACTTGTCCGCCAAGACTTTCACTTTACTAATTGTTCGAACCTAAGATTTCTCTAATCTATAGACCGGCATGTCTATAGCACCAGCCACGGTGTAGGTCCACTAATTTTCATCATAGACGCTATAAGGATGGCTAATCCTGTTTGGCATCTAAGCAAGTATGTTTGTCCCTGTTACCAGGCAAGGAGAGATGGTCAATCCCTCCGTAACAACCTATCCACTCTGCCCGAGTGTACACCAGTCATTACTATGCATACTGTGGCTTTCTTATGAACAGCATTTCTACTGCGCATCACCTCACTGTTAATGGTGACACTTTATCCTCTCACGAGTTTATTCTATCGACAAGAAGCCTGCCGTTACGTGAAGACGTAAATAGAACCCCAGATTGATTTCACTCTTTCTGGGGTTTGTTGTTTTACAGGGAATAGGTTCATCACCCTGTGATGTAGTCTGAAGCCTGATCACTACTTCGGAGAGTTAGTTTAAAATGGACTCACAACCATACAACATAAAATAATAATGAAGTTGTTAATCGGTTACTCCAAGCCTAGCCGTTACTCAGAAGAAACCACTTAAGGCTCTATTGCTGATTCACGTTACTGCAATATTACTCCAATCATGTTAGCCCGCATCATGCTTAGCGGGAGCCTTGGTTACCAAGCCCAGGATAATGTAACTGTTGTATAGGATTCGCTACTCCTATTGGTCAGTCTCTCGTTTCCTCTTGAAACTACAAAGTCACCACAATATCTGTATTATAAGCCCAGGGTGTCAGCTAGTTAGTGTATGGCTAGCAAGCTTATTCCACTACATTCCCATATGTAAGCAACTGTGCTGCTTCATTAGAAGTAATAAGCCCAGAGGTGACTTCTGCACCTAAATCATCAATAAGATTTAATATCTCTTCCATAGGGAATAATTTTAAATTAGAACTTTAGAAGAATATCACTTCTTCTAAAATTTGTTCGCTTCACGCTGGCAAATAAAGATTATTGCCTGTACCACATCAAAAGGAAGAATCTCTTTGTATGGTATAGCAATATCAATATCTACCCACTCTTCCTTCTCATTAGCTAAACAAAATGCCAACTTAGCACCTTGTTTATCTTTATAAGAAATTAGAGTCCATGAACCAACAACTAAATTATCCCTTTTGGATAGGATAATTCCACATCTACCAAATGGATGCGATTCAACTACTACGAGTTGAGCATTACCATTTGCATAAATGCGATTGCAATTCATGATTTCACGAGCGGAACGGATGTTGATGTTTTTGTTCATAATTTTCTTGGTTTTGGTTTAATAAAATAATAAATAAAAACTCAGTCGTATCTCACGACAAGACTGAGAAACCGAACATGAAAAACAACATCTGGAACCCTGAATTGATATCACTCTCATCAGGGTTAAAACTATTTCATTACATAGATTGTTCAGTACAATCTACAAAACTTTTGACTTCATATCTTGGTTTGTCGTCTATATTTCCTCAATATCACAATCCTCAATAACCATAAACATTCTCAAGGATTGGATCAGTAAGATAAAAACGACCTAAACTACTATCAATTCAAAGGTCTCCGGAGAGACCTTTGATTGTAATGAGTCTAGGATTCAAACTCAAGAACAGGATAAGTTACCATCCGCTCGACACCACCAAAGTTGCTCTTGCAGCGTTCGGTATTAACAACTTTAAGTGTCTTACCCAGAAGAGCAACACCAAGGTCATACGGATTATCAAACTTGTTGACAAAATCCGCAATCTTCGGGCTAATCAGATGTCCATCACCATTGAAGTCGGTGCGAGTGAAAGTACCCACGGCAATAGTACGATCCTTGCCGTTCACCTTAGCACCAAGATAGTACGTAACACGTACATCTTCACCTTCCTGCTGAGCCTGAGGCTGTTTGTACAACTCAACACTATCCCAAGGGAAAGTAATGGTTGCACCCATAGGCAACTGACTTACACCAGTCAGATTAGCCTGCTTGCCTTCTTCTGCAGATACTTTTGAAACAGGACGCGCTTCCGATTCGCCGCGCATCCTAGGACGAATAAATTCGTTTGCCATAATCTAAAAAATATTAAAAATTACACAAAATTGTGCTTCCTACAAAAAATATAAGGACTCGTTTACACCTTACTGTAGAGACTTTAAACTCACTCTATCTTCATTACTGCATGATAGATGCCATCTCCTTTGTGCAGTAAACTAAACTGCCAAGATTGTTTTCTTTATACTCGATTCACACTTCGAGTCGCTGTTTCGTCTTAATTTGCAAAGACTCATCAGAGGACATCTACATCCTAACAGCCTGGTTCTAAATATAAACCAGAAAGTTACCACGTCTTACACCATCGCACATACAGTAAGTGGGACTGTATTGGTGGGCATCCTGGATTGTGCCAGGTCACTAAAATTTTAGCGTGCGAAGCCGAGACATTTCAATCGCCTATGAAATGCTACTCTCCCAGAACCCTACTCCGACACAGTTATGCTGGTAGTTCACTGTGAAGCTGCTCCTGATTTTTTGAAATCATACACCAAGGAATAGAGCATACTCTCAGACTAGGAACAGAATCATCCTACCCTCTGCTCTATTGCGCATCCTTGGATAAAGCAAAATTATGTATACTCTTATGTGTTGGGCCAGGATAGGAGCCAACTTTATACAGTATACCGTAGATACCGCTACGACGGAATTAAACATAAAATTTTAGCAGTATTTACTACTACTACATATTAGCATTGTCTTAGTCTCTATATTGGAATTGTCTTAGTCTCCCTGTGTGAGAAGTAAAATAAAAAGTGGGGTAAACCCCCACTTTTTATTTAACATCGAACACAGAGTATGCCACGGAGCGTTCTGCAGTTTGACCATACGGAACCTCCTTGTTGTAGATAATGTCCACGCAGACAATTTTCTTGCCTGCGTAGGCACCGCTCTTGTCAAGGACCGCATCGAGGTCACCAGCATCCCCACAGCCATTCAGCAACTGCTGGAACGGAGTGAGTTGCTTCATCTGCTCTTCGGTGAACCCGTTAAAGGGTCTCCGAAGGAAGATGCTGGCACTCACGCCACCTTCCACGGCCTTACCGTTGCGCGTGCCTTCGAAATAGGCATACTTACGGTCTTCATCGTGCTTCTTGCCGTTCCTGTCAGTCCAACCGCTCTCAATGGCGTACTTGCCAGTAAGCACAAATTCTGTGTCTTTTGCAACCTGTCCGGCGTTGCGACCGTTCACTCCCACGAGACTCCCCTCGCGAGCGAAAACACGCTCCATTGCCATATGTGTAATGAAATAGTTACGCATTGGTATAGTCTTAGTCTCGAAAATTTGAAAAATCAGACCCTCCCCCGGTCAATGGATTTTCTGAATCGATTTCCCCATTCGCTAGGGCGGGGGTCTATATACATTAACACTTCTTACGTATGCATAACACACATATGTTTATAATCTATTTTGCCAACAACATGACAAATTTAACAAATGCTAACATATCTCTAATATTTTTAATTTCGCTAATTTTTATTAATTTTTTATACATCACCCGTCCTAAAAATTTGGGAAATTAAATTATTTTTCGTATATTTGTAATGTAGGTTGAAGTTTAACTTAAAATAATAAATATATGAAAATAAACACAGAATTAATTTTTAGAGCCATTTGCTCATCAACACACAATTTGTAAGAAATGTTATAACACATTAGATAGAAATCGAAGGTCTTATGCTGAAAGATTATATAAAAATTCTAAACATAATTCAAAAAACTATAATGCACCATATGATTTAACAATGGAGTATATACAAGAATTATTAGAAAAACAAAACTACAAATGTGCATATTCAAGAATACCTTTTTCAAATGATAAAAAAGACAAATATACTTATCCAACAATAGATAGAATTGATTCTACAAAAGGTTATGTTAAGGGGAATGTTTGTATATGTACGCTTTTTGTTAATATAATGAAAAACAATGCAACAGTAGACCAATTCAAAGATATCATAACTAAAATATATAACAACAAAGACAACTTTTAATGAAGTTGTCTTTTTTGTATATAACAAAAAAATCCTCAGCTATTGCTAAGGATTAAAATTATTTTCTAATATTAACAAAACCGTCTGGAACAATAGTGCCAACAAATGTATTACCTCATGGAGCAGTTTTTCCAGAAATATTTGTATATGGAAAAGTAGTTTCCATTGTTCATGGTTTTCCTCCAATTAACGGTCCGACTTCAAAATTGGCAATTTTACTATCAATTGCTTTTGTAATAGAATTTTTAGTAAGTTTATCTATAATATTATCAGCATATCTTGGAATTTCTACAAAATCAACATATGGCTCTCCATTGATAACTGTAGATACATCTTTCACACCTGTACGATATATGTTTAATGGTCTATCTAATCACTTTGTTGTTTTACCAAGTATTGTCTTAGACTTATTACCCATATTACTTCAATATCCTTTATCATACATATAAGTACGTAATTTTTGTATTCTATCTCGTCATGTATCTGTACCAATATGTCTTTTTAATCGTTGATTAAGTCTATCAGAAATTACTCTATCACCAGAACGTTCAAATGGGTTCAAATCTCAAACATCCTTCATGTAGATATCTCCGTATTTATATAAATCTGTACCGGTATTAATTTGATCAATAGGAAAATGAGCAACGTCATGTAAACCACCATGTGCGTGTGCTAAATAATCGCGTTTATTATCTATAAATACATGTGGATCATTAATCTTCATCCCTAAAAATTTATCAATATTATAAGAATAAGTTCCATCTGCATTTTTAACATAAATCCCGTTTTTTGGAGTTTGTCCTGTGTATATAGCAAAAGCGTCTTCTCTTGCCAGTTTCATCATTTTTTGTTGATTTGGACGTGATTGTAATACACTTTTTATAGTTTCATCTTCTTTACGTGTCCCATTTCATACAGGTTTGTTATATTTTTTTTCTAGAAACATACTTTTTACAAACTCCTTACCACGACCAATTGGATCATCATAGCCATATGGAAATATTGTATTATAAGCGTGATATCCACGATACGCTTTATTACCAATTTTTGCGGCTATTCTAACTGCGTCTCCAGCACCAATTAAATCCATACTATCTCCTAATCCAGATAATATTGCTTTACCATAATCGCCATTTTTTGTTAAACGAATTGTTTTAGATATACCATTATCTGTAGTAAGATTTCGTATTCCATCTGCAGTACCAACTATGTCTAATATTCTCATTGCGGCAGGATTAGTAAAAACATACGGTGATAACGATACCGCTGTTGTAGCGAGTGTTGCAATTCCACGATCTTTATATATTTCATCTCTTTTTTCTTGTGTATCGGCAGCATTTGCTTGTTCTATGGTAGAATTTAAAATTCTTTCTCCAGCAGACTCTTCGCTTTGTGGTACATACTTACTAGATCAAGAATTTAAACGTTGTAATCATTTTGGTATACCCATAATTAAAAATACTTTTTATTTTCCACTTAATTTTGTTTAATTGCCTGTTGCGCGGCATTTGTGCTTACAAATCCAGTAGTACCTGCTAAAACTGCGTCTCTATTTATAGGCACACGTTGCTTATTATACAACATTTGCAAATTATTTCAATGATTATAAGCATCATCTGCATTTTTTGTTGCAGCTTGAAATAAGGATTTTGCAGCATCTTCTTTCTTAGACATTTTCATTACAGTAGAAACTGGAGATTCTAAATCATTCATCAAAGATACTGCGTTTGTTGCTTGACGAGCCTTATTATAAGTATGTGATGCTTTACTTGCTATTTTACTAGTTTCTTCTACAGCTTGTATTGCTGGTTTCATTGCTTTAAGTGTTTTACCAGCTTTTATTGCGCCAACTCCTGCTTTTGCTAATTCTCCAACACCAAAAATCGAAGCTACATCACCAATGGCAGATAATCCAGCTAATCCAATATTCTTTCAAGACGGATCTTTAATAGCATCTTTAATAGAATAATATGTTCCAACAACAGGAATTAAATATTTACCAGAATTTCAAATAGTGGAACCACTTTGAGCTTTTAAAATACCACCCTGTTTTATGTATCAAGGTTCTCCATTAGTCTTTGTATGTGTACTAAAGAATTTTTCAATCGCTTGTCACTTAGTTTGTGCAGGCAATTTATCAAATTGCTTTCTAGAAAGACCAATACTACCACTTGCGCCATTAAGTACTTGTTCTGGTTGTCTATTTACTTTTCAATTATAATAATCTGTGTCTTTTATCAATGGTTCTATCTTATACATTATCGGTTCTTCCATAAGTATAGACTTATAAGAAGTCTTAGGTGCACTATAGGGTAAGGGCATTTCTCCAACAAATCTGTTGTCGATTTTAATTTCAGGATAACTATCAACAATACTATTATACCACGCTCTTAATTGTTCTGGATTTTCTCTAAAACCTCTTGCTTGATTTCTAGCTACGAATGTTTCAAAATTTGGAATGAAAGGCTTTCCAGTCAAAGGGTTATTTCCACGCAAAAGGCCTTTAGCAGAACCAAATAAAGTTTTACCAGCGTTCTCAGTGTTCTGTGCCCAGTCTCTAATAAAGTTATTGAAAGCTTGCTGATATTCAGGACTATCTGTAATTTTAGGATCCTTTCAATCTAATCCTAACTGATTCGCAATATCTTTTCTTAATTGTTTATAACCAGGAACAACATCCAAATCAACTAATCCAGAGTCTGGATTAGCTTTGATAAATGTTGATTTACCAGTAGTAGGACCTGCATATCTTACTTGACCAACACCGCCTAAATATTGAGGATTAGTTCCTTCAGTAACCATTACAACATCTGTTTGAGGAACAGCGTTATCTCTGATTCCTCTAAACTCAAATGCATCAGCTCCACGTTTTCTTCCGTATTTTACAATAGCATTTCGTGTATTATTCTTTTTACCAAGTAAACCTTTAACCTCTCCAGTCTGAATTAAAGGTTTTTGAGAAGTAACACTTCATCTACTTGCATATGGTCTACTTGCCATTGTACCAGTGGTATTAGGACTATCTGCAAGAGTAAGTCAAAATCCATTAGGATCTGCTCCATGTGTAGTAACATCTCAGCGCTGAAAAGGGAATTGTACTTTTGTAAGTGGTGTTTTAGATTGGTGAATGCCAGTATATGTTGTAGGTTCTCCGAATTTTAATTTTCCAGTTCTAAGCGCATTTTGAATTGTGACATAATTATCAGCATTTTTCAAAGCTCTTCCTGCAGCTTCAACTACCTTTTCGCTAGCTTTTAGAGCAGCACCAGTTCCTTTTCCAACACTCCCTATCATTATAGGCATCATTATATGTTGAAATTTTTCTTCTGGTGTTTTAACTTCACTTGCAGCATAAGCTGCCATAGGAATACTTGTTTGTGGAATTAATTCTCCAACAGTAGTAACAACTGGCAATACATTATCGGTAACTCATTGATCTCCAACTCTTGCTGCATCCGCCTTTTGTTCTTGAGTCATTGAGTTATATCTTTCTTTACTTGTTTTTCATATATCTCGAATGTTATTTATTCCATTATTTATAAGTTGTCCTCATAATGGTATTGTAGGTATCGGCATATTATTTAATAATTAAATTTCCAGGATTATTTGTACTATAATTAATTCCTAATCCACTAAAGATAGAAGAGGGTGTTCCAGAAATAGTACCAGAAACATATTTCGATACACGTGGTGTATAATCTCCAGGTAATACTTGAAGAGATTCTTTAGTAAGTGCTTGTTCTTCAATTGTATTACCAATTGGTGCCTCTCCAGTAATAGAATATACACCAGTACCGGGTTGATATTTACCAAGTCTTCAACCAGATTGCATATCTTGAGTCCAATTATTAAAAGATTGTTGTTCATAAATATGTTTTGCATCTGGTCTAATAACAGATACGTTACGTTCTTTATTATTTCATCAGATTGGAATAAATCCTGGCTTAAAAGGTAACGGATTACTTATAGGATTGCTAATTCCACCAGGAATTCACGCAGAATTTTTAAAATTTCAATTAGCTGAATTTCCAGAAGCTTCATTGGAAAATACACCTTTAACGGAGGTATTTGGTGTATAGCCGTTAGGTCTTCCAGCACGAACTGTCCCAGTCTTTCCAGAAGTTTTACTGCCTTCTTTAAATACACTACCAAATCCAGAAACTCTTCCACTTTCTCTTGGCGCAGGTATTGTTTGTCTTGTAAGTCCAGTAGTATTAATCGCATTTTGAGCGGCTTGTCTGGTATTTGAAAATATAGTGGGAGCATTTCTTAATGCTGTTCCGCCTATAGCTCCGGCCACAACATCTGTGAGTAATGAACGATATGGATGTTCATCTGTATATTCAGTTCCCATTATCGGGGTGTAATCGAATATATCTTTTATATCATATTCGTTTCTTCCAGACAATTCGTCATTTGCATAAGCAAGTCCTTTTTGCGCAGTAACTCCGGCTACATAGCCAACAGGATCAGTTAAAAATAATCCTAAATTAATTCCAGTTTTAGCAATCATGTTTGCTGCTTGATCGGTTGTTAATGTAATAGACTTTTGGTAAGCTGGAGTACGATATACTTCCGGAATTTCATTTAAGGTAATCTTGCCCTGCTTAAGAGCTAATGCATAATTAGTAATGATCTGTTGACCTTGTTCTCCAAAATCAATATAATTTTTTGGAGCATTTTTATTTATTCGAGCAGGTTGTAGTGTATATGGATCTGAAACATATACGTCTTGATTTGGATTTATTGTAGGCAGTGCTTCTCTTGATAGTGGATCAACGCCGTTTCAATAAAGTAAATCGTTTAAATTCAAATTATATTTTCTAGCAATTCCAATCCACGAATCACCAGGTTGTACTTTATATGTAGGCATACTAATCTAATTTTAAATTAAAAATTCATCTTCTAAACTTTTCACAAAGTTAAAATAATTTTTTAATTTTTCCAAATTTTATTTGCATTTTTCAATTTTTATTTTTAACTTTGCAGTGCCATAATTTTAGAGATTAAACGTATTGATCAACAAACTTATGTTTAACTTTTAAAATACTAATATTATGGAAAATAATTCATTTACTTCAGAAAAATCTGTTAATCCTGCATTTTTAGCTAATAACTTTGGCTGAGGTTTTGGAGCAGGATCTCCGTTTAGTGGAAGTGTATTAGGATTTCTACTTGGCGCTTTATTTGCACCACTTAGTAGTTCTGTATCGATATATCCAAGTCTTCCAGATGTTCCAGAAGGTACATGAGCTAAGTTTTATGAAGAAACTAAAGATATGTCATCAGAAGAACAAAAAGAAGTTATGAAGAAATACTTTGATCCAGACGGAGTTATCGATAAATACTTCGAAAAACTAAAAGATCCAATCCAAGCAGCTAAACTAAACGCAAAATTAATTAAGGTTGATGCTAAAATAGCAGTATTAAATAAGAAGAAACAAAGCATTGTAGATGAATGAGTTAATAGTCCTGTTTAAAAGGACTATTTAATTGTTAATGTTTAAATTTATGTAATATGAAGAAATTGAAATTTATTTTAATTGCCGCTGTAGCAATGTTTACAGCATGTTCCAAAACTACAACTATTTACAATCCCGTAACAATCATAAGTAGAGGTTACGAACTTGGTAAACAGAATGAAAATGGGGAATATGGTATTTTCTTTGGAAATTATCGACCTTATACTAAGGCAACTTCTAATAATGGAATTTTTGTAGGTCCCAATGAGTGCGGATATGATTGGTTTAATATGTTTGCTTTTAAGGATGGTTCTGCCATTATGAATCCTTACAGAGTGGAATGGGATGGTTCATCGTGGACTTATTTGCTCAATGGACAGGAAGCTCAATTCTTTGATAAAAATTCTCGTGAACATAGCTTCATTGGCGTAATTTCTGAAACAACTCCCGTAAATAATAATGGAACAGTAACTGTTGCTGCAGATGCTTTCTTAGATAATTCGGGTGAACTCAATACTCCGAAGGAAGTTTTATACAGCGTAACGAATGTTCCTAATTCTGCATATAATGTTCCGGTCACTCTTAATTTCCAGCATATTAACGCTAAAATGTACATTGGTTTTGCATCTGACAGAAATGATACTGAAATCATTGATTATACCCCTTATAATCCAGGTAGTCCTGCCAAAGATGCTTGGGATGAAACAGTTGAAGTTACAACTTATCAAACTGTAGCAAAACCAACTCCAATGCTTGGTCCTGTTATTGGAACTATTACAGATGAAGATATTAATTATATTAATAGTAAATATACATCTTCTCTGGGATGACTTAGTTATTATAGTTCTAATTCTACTTTTACTGGACCTCTTGATGAAAATATGTGGGAATATTTAGTATCTAAACATCCTGAACTTACAAGTGAAGATTTAGAGAGTTGGGGAACATATGCCAATAATCCTAATATGAGACTTGTCCACGTAGATAAGAGTGGTAAAAAATCAACAGATGGTGATAGTTATCGTGGTTGGTTTGTAAATGTACAGAATGTAAACTGGCAGGGTACAACCGTTACTACAACAGTTCATCACGATGCTGTTCCTGCGATTCCTGCAAGTGGTATTGAAAGCATTCGTGTATTTTCAGTAAATACAGAAAATGAAAAGTTTGTAATTGGACCGCACACAACTAATGCGAACGTAAATATTAATTCTACAGCAAATATTGTAAACGTTGGTTCTAGTTTAGATGTTATCACGTTCCAGAAGCCAACCGGTCCTGTCGCATATTTCGCAACTAAAGAGGCTGTAATTCCATCTTCTTCTACTTTGTCTCCTTCTGTTTGGTATGCACTTCCAGTAAGCAATCCAACTTCTGGTTATGTTGTTAAGTTTTCATATACATATAACGGAGTTGACCATTACGATGCTCGTGTAAATATTCCTTTTGAAGATTCTGATTTTAAACCTGGCTATTATTATAAGTTCATTATTTACATTACAGATCATACAAATGGCGGTACTGATCCAGATAAAGCAAATAACGAAAAAGATGATGTTGACATGACAGAATATCCAGTGAATATTAACGTGCACGTCACGAAATATGAAAGTGGTAAAGAAGTTGTTTATCAGCTTTAATTTTAATAGCCAGCCTTTATAGGTTGGCTATTTTATTTTAATTTTATAAATATGGAAACAGAAGAATTGAGATTATTGCGAGAAAATAATTATATGTTAAAACAAATTCTTTCTTGCCTACAGAATACTAATTATGGAAAAGATTTTGTTGTTAACGTACTTGCAAATTTAACGGCAGATGGAATGCAATATGGAAAGAATTGATAAATTAACAGAACATCTATTGTTTTTGAAGAAAGGCGGAGGAATACATATAAAAAAGAAAAATCGTGGTAAATTCACAGACTATTGTGGAGGTACTGTTACAGAAGAATGTATTAGAAGAGGAAAGAATTCATCTAATCCAACTACACGTAAGAGAGCTACCTTTGCAGCTAATGCCAGACGCTGAAAGCATCAACAGGGTGGTATTATTTATACTTCACTAACTCCTACAGAAGAACAATCGTTCCAGAATTGATACAAAACATATTCAATGACACATGGTTTAAATTCAGATCCAGATAATCCAGAACATTACTACGATTATCGTGGATATTGAAAAAATGATCTGGAACCACAATCATTGATATTTAATGAACATCTTCCTGATAAATGAAAATTACCAGGCCATCCTACATACTCTAATGAATCCATTTATAAGGAAAATTTTGTTCCAACAATAGACAATCTGGCAGATTTTACAGGAGGATTCGAAACATATCGCGAACAACCATATGTATTAAAAACTTCTGATGGAAAAGATCAAGTTCTTGCTGGATATGGTAGTGCGAATCCAGAAATAATTCAACTTGCTCGTGAAGGAAAGTTAACAAAAGATATTGCAAGAAAAGAAATGATTAGACGTTTGCAAGCAGATTATGACGAGTGAGGAAAACAACTTCCTGAATTTAATAATCTTCCAGAAGAAGTTAAATTAGCATTAGTTGATACATCTTATAATGGAAAAGGTGTTACAGGTACCATTAAGTCAAGTCCAAAATTAATACAAATGATTAAGTCTGGCGTAACTAATGGAAAACAATTAGCATCTCAAATGGACCATTCAAAAACTTCTGGTGGCTGACTGGGGGTTCGTTCTTCTGCACGTAGAGCTATGGCACAAGGAAAATACAATTGAAATTGGGATACTTTAGATAAATACGGAAGACAGGTTGATTATGATCAATATAAAGGACCCCAAGATTATAAATCTTCACCTTATTATCAGAAATATCAGTGGGGTGGGTTGGTTTATTCTCCATTTAATGTAAAATCTATTACAAAACAAGATAATCCACAAGATGAAGATATTTCCGAATATATTCGTAGAAGTGAAGACATTTTTCCAGTAGAACCTGTTCGTGTTTGAGGTGTTCCTGAATTAACCTTTAACAATAATGTTGAAAAACCAGAAATAACTCGTGGAATAACTGAATATAAAACAGATAATATAGATGTTGGAAATATGCGTGAATTCCTAGATAAACTTGAAGAAAATGGAATCTCTGTTAGAGTTACGTCTGGAACAGAAAACAGAAAAACGAAACAAGGCAAAAGATCTAGACATTCTACTGGAGATGCAATTGATATAACACCTATTAAAGGCCAAACATTTGCTGATTTAGTAAATCAAATCAAATCAAAACCGGATTTATTAGATTGAATGCGAGAAAATAGAATTGGAATTATAGATGAAACCGATCCTTATATAAAAACACTTACTGGTGCTACAGGAGACCATTTTCATGTATCTAAAGACATAAATGGTAGAGGAGAAGTTTTAGCAATAAATGGATTTAAAAAATTATTTGGATAAAAAAATAAATCCCAGCCTCAATTAAGAGGTTGGGATTTTTAGTTTATTGTAGATTAAAACGATCCTTGTTCTAAAATATAATATGTTTTTTCGTTAAGTATAACACTTTTAAAATTTACATGATTGTTATCATTATAATTAAAATTTCCTGATTCGTCAATACCCATAAACATTTCATGATTAGACGTATTTGGAAATTGCGGAATATTAGTATACAACGCAATTAAATTCTTTCCATCAAATCCTTCATTAAAGGCTTCCATTAATTCAGAATACGAATATATTTCTGGAGAGTCTCCAATTTTTCAAAAATCAGGCATAACTTCAATTTGAAGTTGTTCTATTTCTTGTAGAAATTCTGCAAATTTTGAATAATCTTTAATAGACCCAGACATCTCAATTTCTTCTCAATCTGCATCATGGACATATAATTTACCATCTGGTTTTGCTCAGATATAATTCTTAGGTGGTTCTGTATTGGATTCGAATATAACTGTTTCCTTTATCCCATCAGGTATCTGTTCACCTGACATAAATTTCTTTAAATTACTCATTTATTATTCTCCATTTGTTTGTTCCGGCATATTAACGGATTCATAATCAAGAATCATATCGTTAATAGCATCTAATATGTTATCTAATTTTGTGGCTAACGTATCTAACTTTGTTGCAACAGTATCTAATTTTGTAGATAAAGCATCTACAGAATTCTTAACATTCTCTGTTTTAGTATTATTCGTTTGTACAAGTTTACGAACTTCCTCTTCTTTTGCAACACTTGCTGAAATAGATGCTTCCATTGCATCTTTTATATTTGTTCCTTCTGTAAGATTATAAATTAATCTTGCAATATTTTCTTCTACAGTCATTTTATATTCCAATTATATTGTAAAGTATCTGATAGTATCAAGGCATAGGATAATTTAAATCAGTATCTTGAGTTCTTTCTCTTTTAAAACCAATCTTATACAATCTATTGTGTGTACGTCATTCAGAAATCAAATTATTTCATTTACGCTTAAACACATTACATTCTGGATGATTGTGCTTAATAGCATATAATAATTCAGACATTTCTGAACGGGTTTCTATTTTATAGCTGTTTTCAATATTAATATTATTATCTGTAATTGTACAAACTAAGTCTTTATGAATTTCTTTCATTATATAATCTCTATAGTTATCTTTTCTCCACGGTTATGAGCATTTTTAAGCTCTTTATATAGGTTTGTGAATGTATCTCTAGACTGTGTTAGACGCCCTTTGATCGTATTCTTTCCAACGAGCAAACATCCGGCACTGTCGAGTGCTGATGAGCCACTATGAATCAATATACCGTCAAATCCAGGTACGTTCTTAAGTCTGGGCATAAAACCTCCACACAATGCGTTAATTCAGGATACTTTTGAATACTTTTGTGATTTGACTGTCATTAATACTTCATATTTTCCGGTAGGTATTGCTGTTTCCGAAGGTACTTTTGCGGATTTAATGTAAGATAATGGTTGGGTTGATTTTAATCCACGATCTTTATCTTCTAATGTATTACAAAAGAACTTTCCGTTAATATAAAGATTACCAATTGTATAAGTATCTTTCTTTCATTTTCTATCTACTTTAATTTCCATATCTAAGGTCTTTTAAAAATATATTTAAAGGATGAGAATCTTTTACGTGTGTATAAATATGACGAATCATTTTGAAAAGCATATGCTTCTCTTTCTCATGATAATTCTCTATATGGATTTTGTCCTCAGAAATATAAAGGAAGTTTAAATATTCATTCCAACCCATATAAAAGATAGAAAAACACGTAACCGAAGTTCTTTAATCCAAAATCTAATGCTTGCTGATGATGTATGTTCTCATGTGTTCATGTAGATGATGAAATGGGCTGACCCCTGTATTCACTTCTAACAAACATTGTTCCAAAAAAGGTCATAGCCTTAAAACCCTTAAATGGAATTATACTGCTGTATTTTACTTTTAAATTTTCCATAACATTTAATTTTTAATTTTTGCAAATTTAAAGAAAAAATTTGGAATTTACAAATTTTTTTTGTAATTTAGCGGCGAAAATGGAAGAATGTCGATAAGTAATGATATAAAAATTTTTTAAATTATTTGACTCAAAATGGAATGAACAACTATAATAGTAGCAATTGTTGGAGCTTTAGCTGGAGGCGGATTGGTCTCATTACTTACAATTCGCGAAACTAAAAAGGGAAAACAATTAGAAAATAAAGAAAAAGAAGATAATCGTTGATCAAAATTATGTGATGAACTTCAAGATCAAATAGAAAGTTTAAATGAACGCTTAGTTAAAAAGGATGAAAGAATTACTGATTTGGAAGATACGAATGCAGCTTTACATATTAAATTAGATGAAAGTAATACTGCTTTAGCAAAGGCAACACTGCTTAAATGCAGTAAATTGGCCTGTAAAGACCGAATTCCTCCGTTAGGTTATTCAGAACTAACACCAGAAGAAGTAATTCGTTTTAATAAGCAAATGGAACAAGAGTAAAAGATGATTTTATAATGTTTATGTTAATGATTTATGCCTAAATTACAAAACAACACACAACAAAGAGAACTATTTGGATATAGTGTAGACAAAGAAAATAACGAAGTGTTTTTCAATGATGAAAAGCACGTTTATTTAGATAAACTTACAGGAGAACCATACATATCGGTTACTACCTTAATTAGTAAATATGAAAATGAGTTTAACGAAGCTTTCATGTCTAAATATAAAGCATTAGAAGCTTTAGCAGATCCAGATCATTTCAGTTTAGTAAAACCTGGACTTTTAGCAACACAAATTTGAAGACCTGAATTACTTGATAAACTTAAAATAGACGCTTCAGAATTCGAAAGTAAAGTAAAAGAAATTCTAGATTCGTGACATACTACTAGAGATGAGGCGTGCAGTCATGGAACTTGAGTTCATTCACTCATGGAGACTTCATTTTACGGAAAAAGTAATTTTGATTTATCTGATTTTGATTGTCCAGACATCTGTGGTAGTTATAAGTGTATTGAAGGTTATTATCCTCGTAAACTTGAGGAGGGAATTTATCCAGAATACCTTGTGTCTTGAGTATCTCCAGAGGGATTACACATTAGTGGTCAAATAGACTTATTAATACGTAAAGGAAACGATTTATATGTGTTAGATTATAAAACGAACAAAGAAATAAAGAAAAAGAGCTTTTATAATGCATCTAAAAAGCGTAACACAATGATGAAGTATCCTTTAAACAACATAATGGATTGTAACTATTGACATTACACACTTCAGCTTAGTTTATATGCTTATATGATAGAAAAGATTAATTCTGACATAAACGTAAAAGAACTTAAGCTTGTGCATATCGATAGAAACGGAAAACAAACAATTTATCCTTTGGAGTATCGTAAAGATGATGTTGAACGCATGATAAAACACTATGCTAAAGAATTAAAGACTAAAGAAGCGTTAAATAGAGACATACCTTATATTATATAATATATTATGGAACCTTTTGTAGAAGAGAGACTTAAAATATGTAATGAATGCTTATTGGCTAGAAAGAATAGATTTAATGAAATAAGATGTGATTCTACTAAGTACATGAGTCCTGATGGATCTAAAGTTTCTTATCTTCCAAAAGCAGGTTGAATAAATGGTTGTGGTTGTTTGATTAACATTGCTGCAACTAATAAAAATAAAAAATGTGTTGCGGGGAAATGACCAGAATCATAGGATGAATTATTAGAGTTATTCATGGTTGGTACAATTGATTATTTACCAAGCCAAACGAAGAAACAATTAGACGTAGAAAGATATGTGGAGAATGCGAATATAATAAAAAAGGCATATGTCAAATCTGTGGATGTGTGATTAAAGCTAAAACGGCTTCTCCTAATGAAAAATGTTTAAAAGGTAAATGATAATGGATAAAATGGAAGAACTGTTGCAAGATAATGCAACAACAATTATAGAAAACAATTTAGATGGAATTTACGAAGGTGAATGTGAATTGATTCCTTGTAATGCAACAGTAGTTATAAAACCTTATGATGTTAATCCTTATAGAAAGATAGATACTACTGCATCGGGACTTATAATTGGAATTGAAAGCGACAAAACATACAAATCAAATGAAACTGGAGAGATTGAACAGAATAACGAAGTCATTCGCTGTGGTAAAGTTATAGCAGTTGGTCCAGCTTGTAAAAATGTTGAAGTTGGAGATGATGTTTATTTTACTACTTTTTCAATGACTGTAATTCCGTTTAGAAAGCAGGGCTTAGTCGCAGTTACTGAAAATCTCCTTATATGTAGAATAATTAGAAAATAATGAATATGGAAATAGACAAATGTTTTTATAGTGCTGGAGACCTTGTTCAGGTTAAGCACGATATAGAATTTAAACCTGTTATGTGGATTGTTGAAAAATGTCAACGGCACATAAAGAACAGTGATACAGGAGATTATGAAAGTTGCTTTATAGGAATGAAATGTCGTTGGTTTAATGCTAATGGAGATCTTCAGGAAGCAATTTTCAATACAAAGGATCTTGAATTAGTAAAATAATCATGTTTAAAAATCCTATAAAGAAATATCAAAATGGCGGGTCTGTAAATCAGAATCAAGCAATGCAACAAGTGGTAGAGTTTATTTCACAAGTTGCTAAGGTTTCGCCAGAAGAAGTAATGGCTACTTTAGATAAAATAAAGGGAGATGAAGACGCAATAAACGCTCTATCTCAGGCTTTGGAACTTGCAAAGAATAATGATGAACGCGGATTTCAAGCTATTCAATTAATGTTTAATCCTAAAACAAACACACAGTTCGCAAAAGATGGAGGTAAACTTCATGATTTTATTTGCAAACATGCTAAAGGTGGTTATGTAGCAGGTTGTGGATGTAAAGAAGATGGAGGAAAAGTTGATAACAAAGGTTATACAGCACAAGTAAATGCTCCTGGAGATACTACAAGAACCAAACAATATAATTATAGACAAGAGATTATGCAAACTTATCCTGATGGTTCTGTAAGATATACTACTAGAACTACAGGTGGAGAACCAACTGAAATTCATACATGAGGTCCTGAAGGCATTCCTAATATTTGAAGAAGACTGTGATTTGGTAATAGACAAGCAAATCCAGAAACGGTTGATAATTGGCGTAATATTATTGCTAATCATCCAGAAGATCCAAGAAACGTATTAAATCAGGAAAATGGTGGAGTTGTTAAAGCGGAAGAAGGTACAGGCTTGTCAAGAAAAGAAGCTTTAGAACAATCAAAAGCAACACACGGTTACAATAATGCACAAGCTCAAACGGCATATATAAATGCAAAAAATGCTTTAAGACGACAAGGACTTCGTGGTAGTGCTCTAAAACAGGCTGCTAGAGAAATGATTGCTAAATCTCAAAGTCAGAATAATCCAATTCAATCTGTTGGTGCACCATCGATTCTTCAGAGTACTTTATCTACTCCACAGATAAAACCTAATGTTCCAGAAGCAAAACCTATTAATTATGATAATATGTCGTTTGGTGAAGCCTTCAAGATTGCAGCAGCTAAAGCTGATAATGGTGAACCAAAAACATTTATATGAAGAGGTAAATCTTATGGAACAAGAAAAGCTTCTGGTCCGAAGCTTCCAGTAATATCTGATGATATTGAAATAGAATATCCAGAAATTGATCTCACTATACCTGAAATAAAAGTTGAACAATTACACGTTCCGATAATGGGCACTACTCCTGCGGCAAGAAGTATTCGCACCATAAACACAACTCCTTTTGTTGATAGTATTTCTGGTGCTGGATGAGTTGTATCAAGAGTTCCGATTAGAACAACTTCAACTAATAATTCTAATCGAACGCAACCTCGTCCAACTACAGGTCCTATGAAAAGTGTTCAAACAACTGTTGGCACTGGATATTATCCTGTCAATACACGTGGCGATCTTGATACATTTGTTGGAAGATCTGAATATGAAATGAAACAACAGCTAAATCAAGATAACAAAGAAAGAATGCCTTCTTTGAGATGAGGAAGATGAGATTATCATCCAATGCAAGCTGTTGAGTCTAATATTCCTCGCGGACAAGTAGTAAGTCAAGCTCCAAATTTAATATATCGTAAGAAAGGTGGTATTGTTAAAGGTCAAGATGGTAGTGTTATTAATTATTATAAAAATAAACTTAATAACGATTTTTTCGTTTAAGGAACAGCTGGCATAAATTTACAGAATCGCCTGTAGGTAAAGTTACTAGTTTACTTGTGCCTCCAACAAATGCAACACAAGCCTTTGCTGTTCCTATTAGAATTCTACCAGATGGCACAAAAATAATTCCAGAAGGTGTTAAAGGTGCTTCTGCAAATGCACGTAAGGCCTTTAAACGAATTGATAGATATTTAGATAGAAGCTCGGATCAAACAATTGAAACAAATAGAATTGTTAGAAATATGATTAGTGATGGACAACATGTAGATCCGTCTAAAGAACAATCTATTTTTAAAGAAATTGCTCAGGGTAAAAAATTTTTATACGATAATTATTTAAAATAATGCAAATCTTTATATTCGATAATACAACTAACTCTCTTCGAATAGACGATTATAGCATATTATTAATAAAGGAATTCGCAAAATTATGAGAACCTGAAAGAAATAAATGTAAGGAAGATAAAAAAGGCGAGCAGCGAATTCGCGCTTTTAAAGAATTTACTTACATTTATTTGGTTCTTGATTTCAAATCACCTTATTTTAAATACTTGGAGAAAGATAAGCATGAAGCAGCATTATCTGATTCTGGATTAGAAGAATCCGACTTACAAGATGAAGATTTTCTTGCTGCTTTTAGAAAATATAGAGAGCTTCAAGAAGCGGATCCAATCCTATCTCTTATAAAAACTGCGTATCATACAATCTATAAAATGCGTGTTCATTTAGATAGTATTGATTTTAGTGAAGTTGATGCAGATGGTAAACCTATTTATAAGCCTAAAGATGTAATTGGGGATCTAACGAGTATTAGTAAGATAAGAAGTGAATTACAAGCATTAGAAGAAATGCATAAAACTGGATTGGCTGCACAAGAAAAAACACGTGGAGATCAAACACCAGGTGCATTTGATTATTAATACGATGAAATAATATGGCTATTGATAATGTTACAGGTAAGAGAAAGAAGATACTTAAATCAGAAAAAGAACAAAAAGAAGAACGTTCTAGACGAGCTAAGTATGAAGAAGATTATGAAACTGCTTTAAAAAAACAATTATTTGAAGATTCTGTGCAAGTAACAGAAGAAAACGATGATTTTTTTGAAGATCACAGGGAAATGCATCATCAGAAAAGAAATGGAGATTGAGATGTTCCTATTACTGAAGAAATACATTACTTTGATCCAGAATTATCGTATGAGTTAACTGGATTCCGTCCAATTACAATGACGCAGGGGTTAGATTTTGATCCAGAACCTTTTACAGAAGCCGCTAGAACTTATGAAAGAACCGGCAAATATACAGAATTTCCAGAGGGAACGAAACCTTATAGAGATTATTGGAAGGAACAGTTTAAACGTTGTGTAGAAGGATACACAATTGGTAAATATAGAATAACTGGAGATCATTATTTCTTTTTAAACTTCTATAGAATGCAAACAGCTGTTCAGCAAAGCGCTAAAGCTGTTACAGGACGTAATGAATCATTTCCAAGTTTTTTAGCAAAACAATATGAATTTTTTCATTATGTAGAAATGTGCGAATATCTTGGAATGGATGTATGTATGCTAAAAGCCCGTGGCTTAGGATTCTCAGAAATTTTAGCATGTCTTGGCGTGCGTCCTTTTACAACAACACGAGAATTTCGTACAGTTTATACGGCAGACTCTGATGCTCACCTAAATCCAACTCTTACCAAAGTATGAAAGCAGCTTAACTGACTAAATACAAACACTCAGGGCGGTATGAAACACCTTCGTCAGAAAATTGATAATATGTTTCGTAAAAGAGCATCTATGCTTAATGCACAGGGTGATGAATATGGACCAATGGCAGAAATCGAAGGAATTGTTGCCGATAATCCAACTAAAGTTAGAGGTGATAGAACAGAAAGATTGATATTTGAAGAAGGTGGATCTAATAAAAATTTAATTACCTCTTGAGTTCAGGGAGATGCTCTTGTAAACCTCGGTGGTGTTAAAGTAGGTGTAAAAATCGTAGGTGGTACCGGAGGAGACTCAGGTCCCGCTCTTGCTGGACTATCTAAGATATTTAACGATCCAATGTCTTATAACGTACTACCATATAAGCATTTTTATACAAGAGATGGCAGAGTACAATACTCTGGATTTTTTATTCCTGCCCACGAATTCTCTTTAAGACCAGAATACCTTGATTCTAGAGGTGTTACAAATAATGTAGAGTTTAAAAAATTCTACGAAAAAAAGCGGTCTGGAATGAAAGGTGAGGATGCAATAACATACGCTGCGGAAAACTGTTTTACTCCAGATGAAGCTTTGTTAAAACAGGGGGATAATTTATTCGATTCCGAATTAATATCTAATCAGTTAACATACATGGCTACAATTAAAGATTGTCCTAAACCAAAACCAATGGGCTTGTTATGAAAAGACGATACTCATAAAAAAGTTGAAGGTTTTAATGTTAGAGATAGTAAATTGCTTGTTTTAGAACCACCTCTTACTGACGGAAACGGTAATGTTTACAAAAATCTTTATGTAGCTGGCATAGACGGAATTGATCAAGCACAAAACGATTCGGCGTCAACAACAGATGTGTCTGATTTCTGTATTGTTATAAAAAAACGAGTGTTTGGAATGAACAACGGGCAATATGTAGCGGTTTATAAAGATAGACCTAAAAACATAGAGACCGCGTATGGTATTGCTTGAAAATTACTTGTTTGATATAATGCCCAAGCAATTATAGAATATACAAAATTTGGTTTTGCTAAATTTTTAGAAAGAGAAAAACAATCTCATTTACTAATGAGTCGTCCAGAATTTGCTGTTGCTGGAAAACAAACAAGACGAGGGCAAACAAAAAGATTAATTGGAATTCCATCATCGGTTCCTGTTATTGGACATGGCTTAGAATTAATTTCAACATATTTAAGTGATGGATGACAAGATATCTATTTTGAAGAAATGCTTTATCAATTGTTAAATTATTCTTTTGAAGATAAACGCAAATTTGATATTATTGCAGCAATGGTTTGTGCAGAGATAGCAGACGAGGAATTAATGACAATTGTTCCTAGTAAAGCAACATCTACATCTTCACAATGAAAAGATTTTGGATGGTACGTTAATGATAAAGGATATAGACAATTCGGGGTAATCCCAGATAAAAAATATTAATAAATATGACAGAATTAGAACAAGAGGTTTTAGATATAATTGAACAAACAACTTGTTGTAAATATATCGGTAAATTAAAAGTTGATATATTCAATGATAATTATGAATGTGGAGATACGTGTAAGCAACTTAATGATACGATATATCAATTAAAATTATATTTGGACCGAGAATTTATACCAATGATATTTACATATGAAGGAAATGAAGAAGATTTTAAAGATTTTCTTCGTTGTGAATTTAAACGTAGAAAGATAGAGAAGACAAAATTTTTTAAAGTTGTTCGTGAACCAATTGTTCTTGATGAAGAATTAACTGAATGGGACGATGAATAAAGAAAAAGAAATTAAAAAAATAGACCAATGTATTGCAGAACTTGTTTATGATAAAGTTGCTTTAAGAAAGGCTTATAATTATTATCATGGGGTTCGTGATGCAGAACAATTTCGACATCTTGAAGAAAATTATGGTGTTGGGGTTCCTACTTCAGTTACCTTCACACCATTAATGAAAAAACATATTGATGTTTTGGTTGGAGAATATCTTGAACTCGAACCGGACATGAAAGTAACGTGTAAAGATGAAGAAACTTGTTCAAAGATTCAAAGAGATAAACAATTAAAGATTGATTCTGAAGTTTATAATTATATTCAAAAATATTTACAAAACGCTATTATAAATATTCTTTTAAATAGTCAAGAACCATTAAATGACCCATTTCTTGAAAAAGAACTTGAGAGAATTAAAAATGATGTTGAAAATTCATTTGAATCAGACTACGAAATAGCTGCACAGAATATAATTGAATATATTAAAAATAATCGTGAACTTGATATAAAAAACAAGTTACGTGAACTTTTGGTAGATTTATTTGTAGGTGGATCCATTTATTGAAGGTCGCGTCCTTCTGGCAATAAAAAGGCACTTTGTTTAGATGTTCTTAATCCATTAGATACCTTCGTTGAAAGAAATCCTAATTCATTTTTCCTTAATAAATCACGTAGAGCTGTTATCCGAAGATGATTATCTAAGGATGAGATTTTAGAGGAATTTGGAGAAGATTTATCAGATGAAGCTATTAAGAAAATTACAGGATATTTTACAGATGAATCGCGACATGATATATCAGATCATTATATTATGATTCCTGTAAATGATTCTATTTTAGATGATGGAGAAAGACATCCTGGTCCAGGCCTCCTTGCTGGATTAGAAGCTCATCCTTTATATCCATTTGATAATCAATATAACAATTTTAACAATTATCGTAGACGTGTAATTCCTGTTTATGAGTGTCAATGACTACAATTTGATAAAAAACAAAATCGTTCAGTATTACACGAAGGTATAAAAATTGGAGATGATGTCTATATAACAAATGGTGAGCCAGATTACTACATTAAGTCTCAATCTGATGGTCGCTCGTGTAAACTTAATATAAATGGATTGTTTTTCAATGATAAGAATGGACAACCATTCTCTTTAATTGCTAGTACAATAAATTTGCAGGATCGATATGACCTCTTGCTTTTCTATCGTGATTCTTTAATTGCTAGTTCTGGTACAGTTGGGGATTGGATTGATTTAGCTGCAGTACCAGCTGCTCTTGGTGTAGAAATGCCAGAAAGAATTATGAAATGGTTATCTTATAAGAAATCTGGTGTTGGACTTTACGATTCTTCTCAAGATGGTGCACAATTGATGAACACAACCTTTAGTGGATTTGATGATACTATAAAAGCACAGGCGATTCAGGCAATTCAAATTGCGATTGATTCAATTGAAAGTCAAGCGTCTGCAATATCAGGTGTTTATCCTCAAAAACTCGGCCAAATTCAAGAAAGAGAAGCCGCTTCAAATGTTAAGGTTGGAATTCGTCAATCTAGTCTTGTTACAAAACAATATTTTTATATGATGGATTTAGTTCAACGTGAAGTTTTCTATGATTTATTAAATCTGTCAAAATATGTTTATAAAAACGGACTCACTGGAACAATTATTCTTGGAGATAGATATATAAAGACTTTTACCGCTTTACCTGAACATTATACAATGACTGATTTTGATATTCATTTATCTGATAGTTCTGAATCCTATCAAATGATGCAAGAAGCAAAACAGTTAAATTTTGAACTCATTAAAGCTAATCAAGTTGATGCTGAAATGGCATTAGGTATTCTAACTGCTAAAAATGCAACCCAACTTAAGCATAGACTTGATACAGCTATTAAGAATAAAAAGGCTGAAAATAATATGATTGGTCAGTTACAACAACAGGTTCAACAGTACGACAATCAGATTAAACAAGACCAAAAGACAATTTCTGATCTTCAAAATGAAATTAAGAGACTTCAATCACAAGTCGAAGCCAATAATCAAGCTAAGATTCAACTTGACGCTCGTAGAGTTGCTACAGAAGAAAAAGAAGCTCGTGATAAGAAGGATTATAATGATAAACTTATCGAAGTTAAAGAAAAGCAGTTAGAAGCAGAAATAATGCAGATGTGGGATGGAAATCCTTATAATAATCAAGTAAGAGACGTATAATGGACCAAAGATTATTTATTGAAATTGGACTTAATAATCAAGGCAATATTCTTCCAGTCGATAACACTCCATATGAACGCTGAGGTGAAGATATTCATAATCATGCTGTTATTGAGAGAGTATTTGATTCCGAAGAAAATGTTTTGGAAACAAGAATTAAAGAAATGGATCATTTTAGGGATTATGAGTATTTGAGACATACAGAACCTTTTGAAATAACTAATGATGGCCTGTATACATATCAGAAACTGATTATTCCTTTAAAAGAACATGTTGGAAATGCAAAGTTTTATTATTATGATGGAAGTTTATATGATGCATCTACAAATGAGACTTTATCTTTTGAAGAAGTTTGGGATAAAAAAGCAACTTCTACCAATATGTTCTGATTCGATGAAGAAATATTTTCTATTTATAATTTGTTAGAATGTTTTATATTAACTGAACTTGCTCGTATAAATGACATGCTCAACAATGGTTGTGATGTAGAATGTTCTAGCTTTAATAGTGACACTAACGCTGATTTCTTAGGTGTTGTGATATTTGTTCTTTTGCATCTAATTAAAACAAGAGATTTTTATAATGCACAAAGAATATTAGATAGATTGAATACTTGTAACGGTTTGTGCAAGCATGTAAACGATAAACTTAAAGGATGTGGCTGCAATGGAAATGATAGTAAACAAATTGATCAGCGCTTTAGAAAATGAGGTTGATAGTATTAGTTATGGTCATCCGTTAAATAAGGATAACGTTGCATTTATGAAGAAACTTGTTACACTTTGTATTTATGCGCATTTTATTGTTTTGGACGATAAAGAAGTATTTAAAATAATGAATTTATATGAACACTCATAATCCACTTCCGTTTTCTAATCAGTTTGAACGTGGACATTCGTTTAATTGAGCAGGAGAATGAAAAGAGAATACTCATTATTTTAATAATCAATATGTAACGGACTTCATCTCTTTAGATGGAATGCTTCTTGCTTGCCGTAAGGATCATTTGTCTGAAAAACCGTTAAAACCAGAACCAATCTTACAAAATGGGGAAATCGTTGGAACTAGTTCTCCTTATTGGATTTTTATTGCTGCCATTAATAGTCGTTTATATGTTCCTGAGTATGATGCTGAAACGAACTCTATTATTTTTACTTTAAAACAAAATAAAAATCTTCCTAATAAGATTATAACTCCTATTAGAGTTCGTATTTCTGAAGAACAAATCGAATTAATTAGACAATTGTGTAATCAGGATGCAGAAATATTAATAGACAGTAGAATTGAAGATAATCTTGGTGATAAAACGGATGTTGCTCCATCTCAAAGAATTGTAACGGATTCTTTAGAAGAATTAGACAATAAAATTGATGAAGTTAGTTCTAAGGCTATAGAACATGTCCAATTAGATGGAACTGAATTAGAAATTAATGATAAAACAGTTAATCTTCCAGCATATCCAACAACGCTTCCTGCAAGTGATGTTCATACTTGAGCTAAAAGTGAAATCAAACCATCTTATACATTAAAAGAAATACAAAATGCAGAAGATGTAAATGCTATTGAGGATATTCAAGACAATAATGGATTACTTAAGAAAACAAGTAATGACACATGAGAACTTGATAAAAATACTTATATTACAGCAACCGATTACAGCGAAGTTGATTACGATGGAAGAAACTTCTATACAAAGAATGAAATAGATGCAAAGTTAGAGGCTTTAAGACAATTAATACATAACTAGAATGGAGAAAAGCAATTTAGATTATAATAAATCATATCATACATTCCATACAAGAGATTATTTTAGAGGACGATCTTTTAGATATGCTAGTGTATGAACAATGGGTGCACATTATGACAGCGATGACTATAACGTTGATTTTGTTGTTCATGGACCAGTTCTTTTAGCCTGCAAACAAAGTCATAAAGCATCTATTGATAACGAACCTACAGAATATACATATGATACTTACGGCAATCCCACAGATGTAATTTCTTCTTATTGGGATTTTGTATTATGCGGTATTCGTGGTAAAGATCCTGGAATTAGAATTAATCCAGATACTTTACATTGAGAAGTATCTGATGATAGATTGGATCCAAATGCAGAATGAAGAGATACTGGTGTTAAGGCTAGATTTGAATACGAAGACTTAACGGATGATGATAAACGAGATTTAATAAGTAACTTCATAACACAAGAACTTGGTCAAAATACAGATCTTGTAATTTCACAAAAAACTGTTACTGATAATCTTAATAGAATTGATTCTGCAATTGAAACTGAAATTGCAAATAGAGCTGCTGGAGATACACTTATAACAAACAATCTTAATGATGAAATTGAACGTGCACAGGCAGCAGAACAATCATTAACTTCCAGTTCTTCTGATAAAACAATTGTTGTAAACAAAACAAATAGCGGAACTGATTTAAAAGTTAATATTGATGGAACAACAATAACTAAAAATTCTAATGGCGTTTTAGGTACTAATTTAGTGATCCAGAAACTTACAAACGTTACAGACAACACTGTTAGAGACGAATATGCTTTAATAGATGGGGCTGGAAACTATAAAGGTGTAACGATAAAGGTTTATAAAGATTCTACTCTTAAAAGTGCTTCTTTAGTTACGATAAATAATAAAGAGTACCTTCGACTCATTTATATAATGGAGGATGGGACTGAAAAAACAGTTGATACAGATTTTTCTAATTTCTTATCTAAAACTGAATTTAAAGACGGTCTTACTGTAAATGGAGAAAATGTTTCTGTTCTTCGTGACCCAACATCTGAATCATATTTATCTATCAGTTCTGCTGGTATTAAGATATCTGGTGTACAGAATGCGATTAACGCCTCAGTTAACATAGAAACTGCAAGAGCTACTGGTGCCGAATCTGGATTAAATACCAAAATCGAAAATGAAATAACTCGTGCTACCGGAATAGAAAATGGGCTTAGAAGTGATATAACAACAATTAATAACACACTTCCTTTAAAAGCTGATCTTGTTAATGGTTTAGTTCCTGCAAACGAACTTCCTTCTTATGTAGACGATGTTCTTGAATTTACATCATCTTCTGAATTTCCTCAAACTGGAGAAAAAGGTAAAATATACGTAGCTACTTCTACAAATCAAACATATCGCTGATCTGGATCTGTTTATGTTCCACTTTCCTCCCCTGTTGATGATGCTTTAAGTTCTACATCTTCAAATCCCGTTGAAAATCGTGTAATTAAGGCAAAATTTGATGCGCTTGATATAGCGATTGCTGAAGCTGGATATAAACCAGATGAAGACGACATTACTGCTGATGCTAATAAGAAGTTGATGTTTAAGGATAAAGTTTATAACACTTCTTCTCCAAACGGTTTGGGCTTTAAGTATCTTCGTTCTAATATTGTAAGCGGAAAGAATGTTCTCACTCAATCAATGATTAATCTTACAAATACAATATATCATCTTGATGAAGATTATGATTTGAATAATGGTTCTATAACATTTGCTTCTGGCACGGTTCTTGATGTACACGGTGGCTCTATTAAGAACGGAACTGTAAATTTGAATGGTGTAAAGTTCTTACATCCTGTTAATTGGGATACTTTCTTTGTTAATTGTACAATTACGGGTGTTCCTTCACCAGATACTCTTATTTATGAAAACGGAAGATGGAAATTCTATGATACTACTGGTGTTAAACGTAGATTTATGACAGAACCTGATTCTTGACCTGAATTAGAAACACTTAGTGTTGATCCTATGTCTGTAATATTTGACGCAGATGGTGGTACAGATTCTGTAGCTGTTACTACAAACGGAAGTGATTGGAGTATTGTTTAATATAAGGGAGACTCCAATGTCTCCCTTTAATTTTATATAATTATGTCAAATTGAATAAATACAACTAAAACTGCAGCTGGATGTACAGTTACTGCTAATGCACAAAATGATTTGAAACCTCGTTCTACATCATTTAACGTTTCTAATGGAATGTCCTTTTCACGTCCAATTATTGTTTTTCAATCTGGAAAAGATTCTTATACAGTTCAGGATTTAATAAATTGAGGATATGCTACTTATACTGTAAAAAATGGCTATGGTGTCATTGAATTAGACGTAAACGCTCCGTTTTACTTTTCAAGAATTACTAATTTTGACGATGTTGCTAAAGACATTGAAAGAATTAACGACGATTATCAAAACGTAGTTGTTTGAAAGAATGGTGTTCCTTTATGTATGACAATGGAGCAAATAGCAAACTGGTATTCTAATAATTCTATTCCAATTGTGGATTTATCAAGTACTGGAATTTCTTCTGGTCTGTTTGGAAAAATTGATTTTAGTTCACTTGAAGGTACATTTATACTTAAAATATCAACAGAAAGCCAGAATTTACGCTTTTATACTGGTCCTTTTATAACAAATTCAACATCTCCGAAAAAGTTTGCAATAAATGCAGAAAACGGAAGATTCGATACCCTCAGCGGAACATGTATAAACATGGAAGAATTAGAAGAATTTACAATACGAGCACATTCTCTTTTAGAAGACGAATCATATGTAGATTATAATTATGTAACAAATTCAATGTCAAGTGCATTTCAAAATTGTAAGTCTTTAAAAGAAATTACTGGAGTTGTTTGCGCAGAAACACTAAGTGATCAGTCAATGGATTGACACTACACATTTTACCATTGTGATTCTTTAACTATAATCAAATCCGATATTGCAAAAACCGGAACATTGCGTATAAAAAACGGAAGTGGTTGTTTCAATTCTTGTAGTTCTCTTGTAACCATAGAACCAATTCTCGATTTTGTAAGCATACGTAATTCTACTTCTGTTATGTTTGCTGGCTGTATAAATTTAGAGAATGTAAAAATAAAGAATATTGACGGATATGATTATGATTTTACAAGTAATGATTTTCAAATTCCAAAAATGTCTTTAGAAAGTATGCAGTATCTTATTACTAATGCAAAAGAACAATCTGAAGAACGTAATTTAGTATTTAGTACATTACACGAAAGTGAATTAAGTAGCGATTATATTACAGCTGCTCAAAATAAAAATTGAAAAATAACATTTAAAGAAGTTTAATTATGTCTGAATGATATACACTTACTAAAAATAATAACAAGATTGATATATCTTGTTCTAGAAATACATCTAGTATGCCAAGAGCAGTTGTAGCTATGGTTCGTGGGCAAAAAAGTTATCGTCCTTTATTAATTAATCAGCTTGGTGTTTCTACGCACGAAGATAGTTCTGGAGGATCTATAATTGTTGATTGAGATACTAATGCAGTCACATTAGAGGTTCCATATGCAACAGCGGTTGCTTACGATAATTCTCTTTATACTTTTGGTGTTGTTTATGGTGGGAGTATAACATCATATTCAAATCCGTATCCTAATATGGTCGTTGATTTATATAGTTCCGTTGAAAGGATTGGATATAAAAACGGAGCTCAAAAAAATGCGATTAGATACACAAACGGAAATAATACAGCAGAATATTATTATATTTACTGATGTAGATCTTACGAAATTAAAGATAATCAGATGGTACCTAAAAACATCACGGCAATTTTAAGCGAAACTGCCGGATTTTATCGTGAAAGTAGATTTATTAAAGGTACTTTACCAGATGGAAAACATACTGCAACAGAACTTGATGGAATTTATACATATGATCAACTATTAAACAGATTTGATAATTCTGAAGTGTTAGCAAATATTAAAACTGCAATTGACACTCGTGACAGAAATAACAATAATACGACTTATGATTATAAATGCGTTGTTGTAAGAACGTATCCTGTTCAATGGTGTACACTTTCTGGTATTTATTCTGGTTATAGTTATATAACAAATTTATTAATTGCACAAGAAAATGGATGAATCTTTGATACATCCATTGTATTTCCTTGGATGGACGATGGTATATCTTTTGGTGGAACTGGTTGAGTTAGTGATAGTCCAGATGGAGCCGGAAATGAATCTTCGTTAATTGACACTGGAACAGGTGGTATAAAAGGTTCTCGTTATGGTGGACAGGCCAGTTGTACTAGAACTATTACCGATGCTCAAGGAAATACTACATATACACCTACTGTAAGTTATAGTGCTTCTGGACCAATTGGTTTAAATAATAATTATACAGGTACTTATGACGAAAACAATAGAAAAGTTACATTTGTTTGAGGAGAAGTTGGTTCCAGTCAACAAGATTCTAATATTACTGCAACTTTACAATATACAAACGTTTTGCGTGCAGATGGAACATCTACAAATATATCAGATTCTGTTAGTTTACGAATTGATAATGGTACATATTAATAGTTTATGGCTAAAATAAAACAACTAAGAGAAAATAACATTCCATTTTATCCTGTTACAATTCCAGATGCAATTGTTTTTGAGAATGGTGATAATTTGAACGAAAAGGTATCCAACTTAGAAAATGAGTTGGATACCATTGAACAACTAATACCAGAACAAGCCAATCCTCAAAATCAATTAGCAGACAAAGAATTTGTAAACTCTTCAATTGCAACAAATACTGCACAGTTTAGAGGTACTTTTAACACACTTAATGAATTGAACGCAGTTGAAGCAGATACAAACGACTATGGATTTGTAGTAGATACAGATGCTTCTGGAAATACTTTATATAACAGGTATAAATATAATGGAGACAGTTGAGTATTTGAATATACATTAAATAATAGTTCTTTTACTGCAGAACAATGGGAAGCTATTAATTCTGGAATAACTACTAGTTTAGTTGATAAACTTACAGAGCTTCCAACTAATAGTCAATTAACAGAAACTTTTAATAGTAAAGCAGATAAAGCAACTACTGTTACTAATGTAGCATACTCAAATAATAAGATTACAAAAACTATCAATGGAGTTACTTCAGATGTTGTTTCTATTGATACTATTAAACATGATTTAAATTTAACTAAATCTGATGTTGGTTTATCAAATGTAGATAATACTTCTGATGCGGATAAACCAATTTCTATCGCTACTCAAAATGCTTTAGATGGCAAGATAGATAAAGTTAACGGAAAAGGTCTTTCTACTAACGATTATACTACTGATGATAAGAACAAATTACATAGTATTGCAGACGGTGCTCAAGTAAACGTATTAGAAGGTGTTAAAGTAAATGGAACTGAATTAACTATTGATAATGAAAAGAAAGTTAATGTTATTGTTCCTACAAAAACCTCTGATTTAACAAATGACGATAATACTGTAAAAGATCCGAATTATGTTCATACAGATAACAATTTTACTGATGTTTATAAGAATAAGGTTGATAATTCTCAGGAAAATGTAATTGAGCATATAAAAGTTAATGGTACTGAACAGCAAATAGTTGAAAAAACTGTTGATATAACAGTTCCAACTGATCTATCTGATTTAAATGATGATGCAAATCACCGTCTTGTTACTGATGCTGAAAAGACTGCTTGAAATGCTAAATATGATAAACCTTCTGGAGGAATTCCAAAAGCTGATTTAAGTAATAGTGTACAACGTTCGTTGGATAAGGCTGACACAGCTTTACAAGAACATCAGGATATTTCTGGAAAAGCAGATAAATCGTCGTTAGCTACTGTTGCCACAACTGGTAAATATGAGGATTTGATTGGCGGACCAGATTTAACTGGATACGCTACTGAACAGTGAGTTACTAATCAAAATTATATAACAGACGTATCTGGTAAAGCAGATAAGTCTGAAATGTCTGTTTCTACTAATGGTGATAAGACAACAATCCAATTAAAAGCAGGAACATCTGCGACTGTAATAAATGCACATCAGGATATTAGTGGTAAACAAGATGTAATTACTGATTTAAATACAATTCGTTCTGGTGCAGCTGCTGGAGCAACAGCATATCAAAAACCATCAACAGGAATACCTAAATCAGATTTAGCTACAGATGTTCAAACGTCTTTAAATAAAGCTGATACTGCTTTACAGTCACATCAGGATTTATCTCATATTACCAATTTAATTCCAACTCAAGCATCTTCTTCTAATCAGTTAGCAGATAAGGATTTTGTTAATTCTTCTGTTTCTACAGCAACTGCTACTTTTAGAGGAACAAGTGCTGCTGGATTAAACCAAACGCAGTTATTTAATTGAGCAAATGGTTTAACAAAAGATTTAAATGATTATGTATTCTGAAATACTACGGATAGTAATGGAAATACTGTTTATAAGCGTTATAAATACGATGGTACTAACTGAGTATTTGAATATGATTTAAATAACTCCTCGTTTACATCTGAGCAATGGTCTGCAATAAATTCCGGAATTACAAATACACATGTTACTAAGTTAAATGGTATTGCTGATGGAGCGGAAGTAAATGTTCAATCTGATTGGAATGAAACAAACACTTCCTCTGATGCTTATATTAAGAATAAGCCAGCTAATCTTGTTCAGGACGCTAATTATGTTCATACAGACAACAACTATACTACTACAGAGAAGAATAAATTATCAGGAATTGCTTCTAATGCCCAGGTAAACGTTTTGGAAGGAGTTCAAGTAAATGGCACGGATTTGACTATTACAAACAAGAAAGTCAATGTTTCTGTTCCGACCAAAACATCGCAGTTAACAAATGATGATAATGTTGTTAAAGATGCTTCTTATGTACATACTGATAATAATTATACAACTACAGAAAAGAATAAACTGTCTGGTATTGCATCTGGAGCACAAGTTAATGTTATTGAAGGTGTACAAGTTAATGGAACAGATTTACCTATTACCACCAATAAGAAAGTAAACGTTGATTTATCTGGAAAAGTTGATAAAGTTTCTGGTAAGGGATTATCTACATATGATGTTGTTGATTACGCTGTATTAATTGATTCAGTCAATGATAAAAGTGAAAGTCAAATAACATTACGTAGAACTGGTTCATCTGTAAACAATAATGTTACTGTTGGTACTACCATTGCTGAAAAAACAAAAATTGAGAATAGTGTTACGAATGTTCAGATAAATGGCGTTACTCAAGCAAAGTCAGGAAGTGTTGTAAATCTTGATTTAAGTAATAAGGTCAATGTTGCAGAATCTGTATCTCGTACTGATGATGAATTTGTTTATCGTCAGACTGGTGATGGATTAGATATTGATGCTAATAATGCTAGAATTGATAAGATTAAGGGAAAGACGTTGGTGTGGAATCAGTTGGTAGAAAACGGTAATTTTGCAGACACATCTCATTGGAATTTGGGCGATGGCGTACAATTATCTGTTTTTTCTAATGTCGCAACAATTTCTAAAAATGTAAGTGCTTATAATGGTGTTTTTATCGGAGAGGATATAAAAATTATACAGGGGCATAAATATATTTACTGTTCTTCTGTCAAGTGTAATAATACAGGAAATAGATTTCGTTTACTCCTCTATGGTGGTAGTTCCGCTCAGAATATTATTCCTTGGACGAACTACTCGGAGTGGACAAATGTCTCTTTAGTGTTTACAAGCGCAGCAACAAATAATGAATTTAGGCTTTATGCTGATAATGGTGGTGATAACACTCAAACAGTAAACATTTCTATTAAAAATGTTATTATTGTCGACCTAACTTTAATGTTCGGAGAAGGTAATGAGCCTACTACTGTTGAAGAATTTGAATCTATGTTTCCTGGTTATCATGAATATAATGATGGTAAACTTATTTCTAATGATGCTGAAAGTATTGAAACAGTTGGATTTAATCAGTGGGATGAAGAATGGGAACATGGAGATATAGAGGACAAAGGGATACCTTCAGATATTAATAACAATGTTCGTTGTAAGAATATGATTGAAGTGAAGGAAGGTAAAACTTACTTTGCTCATTCTAATTCTGGCGACTTTTATATTTGGGGAATGGATGCAAACAAGCAGCCTGCTATTCTTCTTGTTCATGACGGAAGAGATATTGAGTTTACAATCCCAAAAGGAGTTAGGTATCTATATTTTTGCATGTGGACTAATTATGGCACCACTTACAACCACGACATATGTATTAATATTTCCGACCCTGCCAAAAATGGTACTTATGAACCTTACAAGAAATCTAAAATAAATCTTAATCTTAATTCTTTTAAAGTTAAAGATAGTCAAGGAAATATTATTACTATAAATGGTGGATTAAAGAGTGCTGGAAGTGTCTATGACGAGATTGTAGGGAACAAGTATATCAAGAGGATTGGTGAAGTAGATTTAGGAACACTAAATTGGGATATAAATACCTTACCTACATCACCAAATGGATTTAATGCATATTTTCATACACATGGATTGACTGTTGTTTGTTCAAAATATATATGTGTTCAATCTATAACAAGTTCCGGTTGGGTGCAGCCATCTACTTTATACTACGGTCACTCAAATGACAATTATGGTATTGTAATTACTGAAAGTAATACAAAATATCCTGATAGTAATACTTTTAAAACTGCTATGTCCGGTGTAATGCTCTACTACGAACTTGCAACTCCTATTGAATATGAAATTATAGCTCCAACTAATTTTGATTATCCAGTAGATAAATTAGGAACAGAAAGAGTTATTTCCGATACAGTTCCTACCCCTCCTTTCCGTGCTGATATTACTTATCATGAATCCAATATCAAAGATATTGAAATAGAAGGAATAACTGAATATCTAAAACGTAGTGAACTTAGTGATTGAATAACTTCTAATAAACCAACTTATTCGTTGTCTGAGATTACTAATGCTGATGATGTTAAAGCGATAGAGAATTTAACTGGAACAGGATTGTTAAAAAGAACTGGGGATAATACTTGAGCTTTAGATAGTACAAGTTATGCTTCTGCGAGCGCCCTATCCGGCTATCTGCCGCTGACGGGCGGGACGCTGACGGGGGAATTAAACATTCGGGACAGCTCGCTGAACTTTGTTTCTTCCACTGCCGGGAGTCTAATTCATAGATTGGCTAATAGCTCCAATCACCAGCCGTCATGGTTTGACGGAACCAGTTGGAAAACGATTGCGTATGCGGCTGACTTAAATGACTATGTAAGGAAGTCCGGTGATGTTATTACCGGGCAGATTTACATGAACAATAGCTATTTTATTTTCAGGACTGCAGAGAGTGTTAATATCGGACACCTAAACGCGAGGGCAAGCGACAACGCCCTTATCTGGTATGATACTACGAAGTGGAATACTGTCTGACACTCCGGTAACTCCAACCTTTCCACGGTGGATTGGAACGCGAAAGCACTTAACACAAACGACAGGATATTTATTAATTGTGGTAGTGATGGTTCCAAGCCGACTATAATGTGGAACAAGGCCGGAAACCTTGGTTGTATAGGGTATAGCGGTAATTCAATCGTGATAGGAGATTGTACGAATAGTTCTTCTACTACATTTGCTAATACTTTTGTAAATATAACAACTGGCGGTAATGTCGGTATCGGCACTTCTTCTCCAGCCTACAAGCTGGATGTTCACGGAATCTCGGCAAGTAATTATATGCTATTTTACGGGACTGATGGGACTACCGTTCAGGGGTATGTTGGTCGCGCTGGTTCTGTTAATAATACTATTTATCTTGATTCTTATAACAAAAATAACATATCAATAGCTATCGGAGGAGGCAAGGTTGGCATCGGAACGGCTAGTCCCTCTTCCACATTAAGCCTATATACGAATGGAACCACAAATGAAACAAATATAACATTGACATCGGATGGGACCGGTGGAGATATTGGTTCTATCTATATACAGAAGGAAAGTGGAAACGGGTTTGTTTTCGCGGAACTCAATCGTGATTTCATTTGGAGAGTAGGAGAAGGCTCTACTGCGGGAGGTGGTGGAACAGAGCGGATGAGGCTGAACAATGCTGGCAATCTTGGTATTGGCATTAGCTCGCCTTCGTACATGCTCGATGTGAATGGTGCCGCCAGAGCCACTCAAATTATTACACCGTCTATTAGTAATTCGAGTGGTATTTCTATTACTGCTGATTATATTGGTTTAGAAGCTACTGGTGATTCACTTGATTTTACATCTCCGGATTCGTTTAATTTCTCTGGAGGTGGTGATATGTATATCACGAATAATAATGTTTATGCAAATGGGTTCGTCAAAACAGGTGGTACATCATCTCAATTTCTTAAAGCAGATGGTAGTGTTGATAGTAATACTTATTTGAGTACTGCATCGCTATCTGGATATCTTCCTTTAACTGGAGGTACTATTACTGGTAGTTTAACTGTTAATAATAGAATAACTACTAGAAATATTGGTAGTGGCTCTTATCAAAACTGACACATTAAAGATGATTCAGATATTAATTCCAGCTCTAATAATCTTGAAATTTATACTGAAGATGAACTGCGTATTAATGCAGGATCTATAGAAATGTCTGCTGATGATATTACCATTAATAATGTTTATGATCTTAATTTTGGACAAATTAAAATTAGCACATATCAAAATACATTTATTATTGATAATACTGTTACAAAAAGTCGTTACTTGATACATTTAGATGGAACTAATAGCGGTGATTATGTTGAATTTGAGAGATATTAATAACAAAAAAGGCTACTCTTATGAGTAGCCTTTTCTTTTTTATTTTATATTCTGTAAATCTTCTAATGTTCAGAACAATTCTTTAAATCCTTGTTCTTTTCTTCCTTTTGGTATCTTTCCACTTCGAACTCAGTTATCAAATGTTGCACGACTTATTTTAAGATACTTACATGCTTGATATTTACTAAGTTTATTTTGTGTATTCGTTGCTTTATTAAGAATTTCTAAATATCCAGTACATTGTTCGTCTGTAAATGCTGAATTACCAGTATCAATTCCATTAGCAATTTCTAATAAAGTATCTCTAAGTAGTTCTTGTTTTGACATTATATTTATTTTTAAGGTACATCCCGATTAATATAAATACTATTGTTATTGTTGAATAGACGAATATCATTTGTAGATTATTGATTGGGATTGTTCAAGTATAATCAATTCATGAAATTGCATTATTTATTCATGTATAATATAATGGTAGTCTGTGTCAAATGCAACATCTAAATGTAAATGATGCAAATAATCACATTGCTGTTGGAATTAATGATACTTGAAACAGTATGGATAGAATTGGTGTAGTTATTCCAAAACATCCAAATATAACAGTAATAAATGATATAATCCCGATTAAAAATGAACCGTATTTTAAAAATATCAGAAATCATCGATATCCAACTAAACTAATTGACTTCTCCTCCATTATTCTTCATTGTTACATGTTCTTTTCCTAAACTTAAATTTGTAAATCAACCCATTCCACGTCCTCTAGGTTTATTCATTCAATCTTGTTTTGTAGGTTCTTCCTGAGGAACTTGTTCAATTGGTTTGGATTGGTCAATTTCTTGTACATTTTCTTCACTTTTAGGAAAGAATCTTTCTGAATTCCTATTTATCGTTTTTTCCATTGATGCTCTTATTTTCTGCATCATCTCCTGTATTTGCTGTGTTGTTAAATTTATGTTTTCTGGCATAATATAAAAGTTTTAAAATTAAACATCTTTTTGCAGCAAATATAATAATTAATTTCTAAAAATCAAAATTATTTCTTTAGTAACGTATTGAAACTTAAAAATCTTTATAACTAACTATAAATCAATCCATTAAAATATTTTAAACTTTCTTTTAGCATTGTTCTATTTTTGGCCATTTTATGTCGTATCTTTGCACCGTTGATCAACAGTAGTCGGATTTCCGATGAATTATACGTTTAATTTTTAAAACATTAACAAAAATGGCTGACGAAAAAACTTATGTATTTGACAGTGCATCTCGTAATGATATTCCTCTTGCTTATGCACTTAACAACAACGGTTGGGGCAATGGTGGTTATGGCCTCGGTGGTTGAGGTGGTGGTATTCTCGGTTTCCTTCTTGGCGCTATGTTTGGTGGCGGTTTTGGAGGCTGGGG